>OEIU01002249.1_pt1 | contig 10546 bp, 9 predicted proteins | sample 1539221 | NCBI WGS metagenome assembly OEIU01 (sample SAMN03792071, study PRJEB22550) | activated sludge metagenome | feature: wastewater treatment plant; material: activated sludge; isolation source: Wastewater treatment plant of a petroleum refinery complex | place: Argentina: Zarate | collected... | reverse complement strand
GGGCTACATCATCGTCGGTCAGGACACGGACGGCACGGTGACGCCGAACGACGCCGGGCTCGACTGGGCTGTCGGCAAGAAGAAGACCGATTTCGTCGGCATTCGCGGCCTGACGCGGCCCGATCTCGTCGCGCCCGGCCGCAAGCAGCTCGTCGGGCTGAAGACGAAGGACCCGAAGACCGTGCTCGAAGAAGGCGCGCAGATCGTCGAGCATCCCGAGCAGGCGATCCCGATGAAGATGATCGGCCATGTCACGTCGAGCTACTGGTCGGAGAACTGCGGCCGCTCGATAGCGCTGGCGCTGGTCGCCGGCGGAAACGACCGCATGGGCCAGACGCTCTACGTGCCCATGCCCGACCGTACGATAGAAGTGGAAGTGACCGGCATGGTGTTCTTCGACGAGAAGGGGGAGCGCCTCAATGGCTAAGAAAGCTGCTCCGGCAGAGGTCAAGATGCGCGCTGCTTCTGCGGCGAGGCCCGCGAAAACGGTCGCATCGCGTGCGAAAACGGTGCGCACCACGACCCCCGAAAACACCGCCCTTCGCCGCCCCGCACATGCCGGCCGCGCCTATTCCGGCGTCGCCGCGCGCGTCGAGGTGTTGCCGCCGGCCGAACGTATCTCGCTGCGCGCGCCGGCCGCTTCGGCCGCAGCTCTGTCGAAGGCGCTTGGCGTGAAACTGCCCGAAAAGCCGAAGACCTCCGCTGCCAGTGGTGGCCGCACCGCGCTCTGGCTCGGGCCGGACGAGTGGCTGGTGATCGACGAGGCGGGCGGCGATCCGCTGGCCGATTGCGCATCCGTATCGCAGCTTCATTCCGCCGTCGGCGTCTCGCATCGGAATGTCGCCTTCTCCGTCAGCGGCAAGGGCTGCGAGGCGACGTTGAATGCCGGCTGCCCGCAGGATCTGGCGCTTTCCGCCTTTCCGGTCGGCGCCTGCTCGCGCACCGTGCTCGCCAAGATCGAGATCGTGCTCCTGCGCACCGCCGAGGACGCCTTCCGCGTCGAATGCTGGCGCTCGTTCTCGGATTACTGCTTCACCTTCCTGTCGGAGGCCGCGCGCGACGCCGCTGCTTAATCCCGGCGCGGTTCCACCGCCAGCGACACCTTCGCGCGCTCCATGGCGACGAGCGTGCGAAAGCTTTTCACATTGCCCTCGGCGAAGAAAAGTTCCCGCGACAGGCGCACATATTCGTCCATGGGGGCGACGGTCAGGATCGCGACGAAACCCCCCCCGCCGGTGACGTAGTAGACCTGTTGCACGGCCGGGCAGGCGACGAGCCGCTTCGTTACCGCGTCGAGCAGGTCGAGCCGTTCGCTCTCCACCGTCACCTCGGCGATGATGGTGATCGGCCGGCCGACTTTCGCGGGGTCCACCACGGCCGTGTTGGCGCGGATCACGCCGGCCTCTTCCATCGCCGCGATGCGCCGGTTCACGGAAGACGAGGAAAGGTTCACCGCCGCGCTGATGTCGCGCTGCGGCATGCGGTTGTCCTTTTGCAGCAGCGCCAGGATCTTCAGGTCGAATTCGTCGAGCGTCACGCCCTGCCTCCGTCTCGGGCTGCTTGTGCATCATGCTCTCGACTCATGCAACAATGTCCCGCCTAGCTGGTAAAATGAGGGGCCAATTCCCGAAGTAGCCGGGATATGTTCCCGCCGTCATTCATGGAGGCATCATGTTTCTGCCGATTTCGCAAAAAGGGCCGCCGCCGCGCGCCATGCTGATGGAAGCCCTTGGCGAGGAGGGGAGGGTGCGCGCCCGCGCCGTGCTTTCCACCTTTCCGGGTTATGCGCCGACGCCGCTTCATGCGCTTGGCGGACTGGCGGGCGAGACGGGCGTCGCCGCCATTCATGTGAAGGACGAAGGCCGGCGGTTCGGCCTTTCCAGCTTCAAATCGCTGGGCGGCGCCTATGCGGTCGTCTCGCTCGTGCTGGAGGAGGCCGCGAAGCGGCTTGGCCGAAAAGTCCGGCCCGAGGATCTGGCGAAGCCGGAAATTCGGGAGATCGCGTCCGGCATGACTTTCTGCTGCGCCACGGACGGCAATCACGGGCGTTCCGTCGCCTGGGGCGCGCAACTGGCCGGGGCGCGCTGCGAGATATTCATCCATGCCGGCGTATCGGAAGGCCGTGCGGCGGCGATGGCGGCGTTCGGCGCGCATATCAACCGCATCGAAGGCTCCTATGACGATTCCATCGCGCTCTCGGCCGAGATGGCGGCGAAGCATGGCTGGATCGTCGTTTCCGACACGGCGTGGGAGGGCTACGAGGCGATCCCGCTCAGCGTCATGCAGGGCTATACGACGATGATCGGCGAGGCGCTCGACGCCCTGCCGCAACCGCCCACCCACATCTTCCTGCAGGCCGGCGTCGGCGGGCTGGCCGCCGCCGTCGCGGCCTATGCCGCGCAGCGGCTCGGGACGGCTGCGCCGAGGATCGTGGTGGTCGAGCCCGCCCGCGCGGCGTGCCTCTATGCGTCGGCCGAGGCCGGGCGTTCCGTAACCATCCCGCATGGCGAGCCCACAATCATGGCGATGCTGGAATGCGCCACCCCGTCGCCGCTCGGCTGGGAGGTGCTGCGGCATCTGGCGGACGGCTATGTGACGCTGGAGGAGCAGGCGTCGCCCGCCGTCATGCGGCGTCTCGCCGAACCGGCCTCCGGCGATCCCGCCATCGTTTCGGGTGAAAGCGGCGGCACCGGGCTCGCAGGCTTCCTCGCCTGCATGGCCGATCCGGCCGCGCGGGCGCATCTGGCGCTCGGCCCAACCTCCCGCATCCTTGTCTTCAACAGCGAAGGCGCCACCGATCCCGCTATCTACGAGGCGATCGTCGGCCGCAAGCCCGAGGAAATGGCCGCATGAGCGACGATCCGATCGAACTCCTGAAGCGCCTCGTCTCCATCAACTCGGTCAATCCGGATCTCGTGCCCGGCGGCGTCGGCGAGGCGGCGATCGCGGATTTCTGCGGGCAATGGTTGGCCGAACGCGGTTTCGAGGTGCATCGTGTCGAGGAACATGCCGGGCGTCCGTCCATCGTCGGCATCGCGCGGGGCGTAGGCGGCGGCAGGTCGCTGATGTTCAACGGCCATATCGATACGGTCTCCATCGGTAGCTATGACGGCGATGCGCTCGATCCGGTTGTCCGCGACGGCAGGCTTTACGGGCGCGGCTCCTTCGATATGAAGGGCGGCGTGGCGGCGATGATGGTGGCCGCCGCCCGCGCCAGGGCCAGAGGCGTCGGGGGCGACATTCTGGTCGCCTGCGTCGCCGACGAGGAATATGCCTCCTTCGGCACGGCGGAGGTGGCGGCGCGGTTCAGGGCCGACGCGGCAATCGTCACCGAGCCGAGCCATCTGGAACTCACCGTTGCGCATCGCGGCTTCGTCTGGTTTGACGTCACCGTGCATGGCCGCGCGGCGCATGGTTCACGGCCGGAGCTTGGCATCGACGCCATCGCCAAGGCCGGAAAATTCCTCGTCGCGCTGGAGGCGTACGACCGGCGGCTGCGCGCCCATCCCTCGCACGCACTGCTGAAATCCGGCTCGGTCCATGCCTCGCTGATCCGCGGCGGCGAGGAGATATCCAGCTACCCGGCCGAATGCCGCATCTCGCTCGAACGCCGCACCATACCCGGTGAGACGCCGGAGACCGTGGCGGCCGAGCTTCAGGCCATCATCGACGGCATCGCCGCGGTCGACCCGGATTTTCGCGCCAGCCTGTCGACCGGGCTCAGCCGTCCGCCCTTCGAGGTGGCGGAGACGGAGCCGGTGGTGGCGGCGCTGGACAAGGCTGCGGCAAGCCGTCTCGGGCATGCGCCGGTGCGACGCGGCGAGCCCTTCTGGACCGATTGCGCGATCCTGCAAGGCGCGGGCATTCCCTGCGTCATGTTCGGCGCGGATGGCGGCGGTGCGCATGCAGCGACCGAATGGACTGACATCCGCTCCGTCGAGACGCTGGCCGACATTCTGACGGAAGCGGCGATCACGTTTTGCGCGTGACGAGACGCGGCGGACGTTTCGGGCTTTCCATTCCGTCCGGTTGTGGCGAGAATGCCGCATGCCAAACTCGAAGCCACCCAGGGATGTCCTGCCGCCGGAAGACCGTCCGGACGACGAAGACATCATCGAGGAAGAACTTGACGAAGGCCTGGAGGACACGTTCCCGGCCAGCGATCCGGTGTCCGTGACCTCGACTGCCATTCCCGGCAGGCCCTTGCCGAAGGGCACGACGGGAAAGTAGCAGGCTCAGTCGTCGTTGGCGGCGTTGAGTTCTTCCGGCCGCTTGCCTTCTTCGGCAGGCGGTTCATCCAGCGCGTGTCCCCTGATGGCGCGGCGCGATTTCACCAGCGGCTTTATCGCATTGCCAAGCGAGGCCATGCGCGGATTGGCCCGATGGGCGGCCACCGCCGCATCGTCAGCATAGAGCTCGTTGACGACCAGCCAGTCCGGCTTCGGCCTGCCATCCTCATCGAAGGGGCGAAACACCTCGAAGCGCAGGCAGCCCGGTTCCTCGATCAGCGTGCGTTGCGCATGGTCGAGGACGATGCGCTCGAACTCCGCCGCGGCTCCTTCGACCGTTTCGAACTCCACGATGATGGTCACCGCCGGCATGCGCGTCTCCTTCGTCGGAATGTATCCGGCAGCAATGCGTCAAAAGGCGGAAGGCCGCAATCCCGGTTCTGTGATCGATGACGACCGGCCAGAATCACTGCGGCGGCTCCTTCGGCGCGATGACGGTGAGCCAGCGCGCCGTCAGGGCGGGTTTCATCACGTTCTCGATCTCGATGGTGACGTCGTAATTGACATGCACCCAGCCGGACGGCCGCACCTTGGTCTCGGCCAGCACGAAGCGCGTGCGGATGCGCGATCCGGTCTTCACCGGCGAGATGAACCGGATCGAATCGAAACCCTGGTTGATGGCCATGCCGCCCCCTTCCAGCGGCGGCAGCGTCTCGTAGGTCATCGTCGAAAGCAGGGACAGCGTCAGGAAGCCATGCGCTATGGTGCCGCCGAACGGCGTCTCGCGGGCCGCTCGTTCCGGATCGCAATGGATGAACTGGTGGTCGTCGGTCGCGTCGGCGAACAGGTCGATCATGGTCTGCGTCACCTCGCGCCAGGGCGACAGGCCGATTTCCTTGCCGACGGAGTTTTGGAGATGCTCCAGCGTGACGGTTTGCATGGGCGTCCTCGGATGCGTTTCGCGCGCACAGATAGAGCGGCGCGAAGGCTATGTCATGGGGTATCGAGAATCGCCATTCCGGAATTCGTCGGCAGGCAGGTGAAGGGGCGCGACAGCATCGCGGCCGGCGCTACTCCGCCGGCTCCATGTCGTTGTAGGCGGCTTCTTCCAGCTCGCGCCGCAGGCGGGCTTCCTCGTGCACCTTGGGCGTGATGAAGCGGCCGAGCAGCAGGGAGGCGACCCGCGGCAGGAAGAGCGTCGATATGGCCGCCAGCCCCAGTCCGCCGACGATCACCCAGCCGAGCGCGATGCGGGCTTCCGCGCCGGCGCCGCTCGCCAGCACCAGCGGCACGCCGCCGAGCACCGTGCAGATCATGGTCATCGTCACCGGCCGCAGCCTTATGTTGGCCGCCTGCTCGATCGCCTCGCGCACGCCGAGGCCGCGGTCGCGCAGCTGGTTGGCGAATTCGACGATCAGGATGCCGTTCTTGGCCATGACGCCGACCAGCAGCACCAGGCCGATCTGGCTGTAGGCGTTGAGGCTGGTGCCGGTCATCAGCATGGCAAAGACCGCGCAGGCAAGGCCGAGCGGCACGGTCGCCATGATGATGATGGCGCTGATGAAGCTCTCGAACTGCGCGGCGAGCACGAGCAGGATGATGACCAGCGCGAAGCCGAAGATGGTGATCATGCCGCTGTTGGTCTCGTTGAGCGTCGCGGCCTCGGCCAGCGGCAGCACGCGCGCGCCGGGCGGCAGCAGCGGCGTGGCGATCCGCTCGGCCTCGCGTAGCGCGTCGCCGAGCGCGAAGTCGCCGCGCAGATTGGTCGCGATGCCGACCGACGGCTGCCTCTGCTCGCGCGACAGCGACGGCGGCACCGAGCGCTCGGAGAGCGTCGCGATGGTCGACATCGGCACGTAGCGGCCGTCGCTCGTCTTGAGGAAGATGTTTTCGAGATCGGTCGGATCGTTGACGGGATTGGTCGAGGAGACGAGCTTCACGTTGAAGCTGCGGTCGCCGATATAGACGTCGCCGATGTTGTTGCCGTCGAGCATCGCCTGCATGGTGTTGGCGAGGCCGGTGATGTCGATGCCGAGATCGGAAGCGCGGGCGCGGTCGATGACCACGGAAAGCTGCGGCTGCGTCGGGTCCACGGTCAACCGCGCCTGCTGGAAACGCGGGTCGTCGCGCATCGCGTCGATGATCTTCGTCGCCGCTTCGCCGAGCTTCTGCCTGTCGTTGCCGACCAGCGCGAATTGCAGGCCGCTGCCTGCTCCCCGGATGCCGAGGCTGTTCGGGTTGATGGCGAAGGCGCGCAGGCTCGGCACCTGCTTGGCGAGGTCGAGGATCTCGGTCTGGATCTGCTGCTGGCTGCGGGTGCGCTCGTGCCATGGCGCCAGCGTCACGACCATGAAGCCGCTGTTGGTCTGCCCGTTCTGGCCGGTGTTCTCGAAGGTGCTGATTACCTCGCCGGAATCGCGCAGCGGCTGGATGAGCTCGCCCAGCCGGCGCATCTGCGAGGTGGTGTAGTCCAGGCTCACGCCCTGCGGCGCGTTGAGCCGCAGGAGCACGACCGAGCGGTCCTCCGTCGGCGTCAGTTCCTGCCGGATCGTGCCGAACAGCGAGAAGGCCCCGCCGGCGAACAAGGCCGCCCCCAGCAGCACGATCAGGGGCGCGTCGAGGCAGACGTGCAGGCAGCGCCGGTAAAGCCCGCTCAGCGCGCCGCCGATCCGGGCACCGATGCCGTGGCCGCCTTCATGGTGCAGCGAGGCGCTGCCCAGCATGCGCGAGGCGAGCATCGGGCAGAGCGTGAGCGCGACGACGCCGGAGAGCGTGACGGCGATGGCGAGCACGAAGCCGAACTCGCGGAACAGGCCGCCGGTCTGGCCAGGCAGGAAGGAGATCGGCACGAAGACCGCGACCAGCGTCGCCGTCGTGGCGACCACGGCGAAGAAGACCTCCTGCGTGCCCAGCACGGCGGCCGCGCGGGGGCCAAGACCCTCGTTGCGCCGCCGCACGATGTTCTCCAGCACGACGATGGCGTCGTCGACGACGAGGCCGGTGGCCAGCACCAGCGCCAGCAGCGTCAGGATGTTGATGGAGAAGCCGGCGAGGTAGATGGCGGCGATGGTGCCGACCAGCGCCACCGGCAGGGAAAGGCCGGGGATGAGCGTGGCGCGCCAGTCGAGCAGGAAGAGATAGATGACCAGAAGCACGATGCTGACCGACAGCATCAGCGCGATCTCGACCTCGTGCACGGCGCCGTTGACGAACACGGCGTCGTCGCTGGTCACCTTGATCGACATGCCTTCCGGCAGTTCGGTCTGGAGTTTCGCGACGGCCGCCTGCACGCCTTCCGAAATGTCGAGCGTGTTCGATTCGGCGGCGCGGATGATGCCGATGCCGATGCCGGTCTTGCCGTCCGAGCGCAGCGTCGTCTGTCCCGTGTCCGGGCCGAGCGTCACCGTCGCGACGTCGCGGATATGGGCGTTGTCCCCGATGACGATGTCTTCGAATTCCTCCGGCGTGGTGACGTCGGCGGTGGTGCGGACGATCAGGTCCTGATTGGTGGTGGTGATCGACCCGGCCGGCGTGTCGAAGGCGACGGAGGCCAGCGCGACGCGCAGGTCGGCAACGGTCAGGCCGAGGCTGGCGAGCTTCGCCTGATCCACGTCGATGCGGAAGATCTTGTCGCGGTCGCCGTAGACCTGCACGCCGGCCACGCCGGGAACGGCGGCCAGCCTGTCCTCGACCTGATCCTGGATGACGACCGTCATGTCCTCTACCGACATGGTCGGCGAGGTGACGGCGAGCCGCATCACGGCGTCGGAGTTGGCGTCGGCCTTGACGATGCGGGGCGCGTCGGCCTCGTCCGGAAGCTGGTTCGAGATGCGGCCCACCGCGTCGCGCACGTCGGACGCCGCCACGTTGAGGTCGACGCCGTCGCCGAACTCGATGGTGACGCGGCTGCGGCCGAAGGAGGAGGAGGACGAGATCGCCTTCACGCCCGACACGCGGGCGACGCCGCCCTCGATGCGCTCGGTGAGCTCACGGTCGACCGTCTCGGCGGCGGCGCCCTCGAAATCCGTGGTCACGGTGATGACGGCGCGGTCGACATCGGGAAGCTCGCGGATCTCGACGCCGTAGAAGGCAGCGAGCCCCGCGACCGCGATCAGCGTGTTCAGCACGAAGGCCAGGACCGGGCGGCGGATGAACAGCGCCGTCATCCCGGTCTCTGCGGTCTTCGCTGCGATCGGCTCCGTCATTGGGTGGGCGCCCCGGCAGCCTCGGCGGCGCGCGGCACGATGGCGTTCGCGATCCGCACCTCGTCGCCGTCACGCACGCTCTGAAGACCCTCGGTGACGACCATGTCGCCGCCCCTGATCTCTCCCTCGACGAGCACGGTCTCGGTGTTGCGCTGGACGATACGCACCGGCACCTGCTTCACCCTGCCGTCGACGACGCTCCACACGAAAGCGCCGTCGCTGCCCCACATGATCGCCAGCGGGCTGACGGCGGGGTAGGTTTCGCCGGGGAAGCGCATGGTGATCTGGAACGACATGCCGGCCTTCAGCGAGTCGGACGGGTTGGCGATGCGCGCCTGCACCCAGAGGGTCCGGCTCTTCTCGTCGATCCGGTTGTCGATTGCCGAGACGACGCCCGTATAGCTCTGCTTGGGATTGGCGAGCGGCGTCGCGGAAATCTCGGCATCGATCTTCACGGCCGCGGCGAAGCGCTCCGGCACCCAGAAATCGACCAGGATGCTCGACCGGTCGTCGATGGTGGCGATGGAGGACTGGCTCGTCACGTAGTTGCCGGCCTCGATGGGCAGGATGCCGACGATGCCGGAGATCGGCGCGACGACGGAGCGCCGGTCAAGCGCGACCTGCGCGTCGTGGACGGAGAGCTCCGCGTTGCGCAACGCAAGCTCCGCTTCGGTGAGCTGGACTTGCGTGATCGCGTTGGATTTGCGCAGGGCGCGCGCCCGCTCGACCTTGGCGAGCGCGTCGTCACGCGTGATCCTGGCGCGTTCCAGCGCGATCTCCTCGGTGTCGGAATCGAGTTTCGCGATCACCTGCCCGGCCTCGACATGAGCGCCGGACCGGACGAGGAATTCCGTCACGCGGCCGGACGCATAGGGCGTCACGACCACCGTGGCGTTCGCCCTGCCGGTGCCGATCGCCTGAAGCCGGTCGTTGATGGTGGCGGTCGCCGCCGCGATGGTCACCACGGACGGCGTGTCGTTGCGGCTGTTCTGGCCGGTTCCCGCAGCCTGTCCGGGCTTCGCATCGCCGGTCGCGGCGAATATCCAGTCCATGCCTCCCGCCGCGAGCATCCGTCTGCCGGTTTCGGTGAAATAGGCCCAGGCGCCAGCGGCAAGGACCAGCAGGACCGCGCAAAGCAGGAGTTGCTTCCAAACTTTCATTCAAGCTCCGGATTCATCCCGCGAATGTCCTTCGCGTTCGATGAGGGCCGACACGTCAGGCTTCAGACCCACGCCCCTATCCGTTCTTTATGGTGTTTGCGCGGTGTGTGAGTAGTCCTCTAACATTAAATCTCTGTAATGGGTCCGCACATTTGCGTCAGACCGAGCCCCCCATGGAGCTTGCTCTAGCGCAATCTCTCCAGTTCGCGCATGCGTTCGGCGCTCTCGTCCTGAAGATGCCGCGTGATCTCTCCGGTCAACGTCTCGGCGACGACGAACAGCGCCGCCGACGAATCCCAGGCGGACGGCACCTCGGTGCGCGTCGCGATCACATGCTTGGCGAAGCGGGCGATGGGCGACAGCCACTGGTCCGTCACGAGCATGATCTGCACGCCGCGCTTGTGGGCCTTTTCCGCGAATCTGCCCAGCCCGTCCTGATAGCGGCGGATGTCGAAGATCATCAGCACGTCGCGCTTGCCCATGTCGAGCAGGCGGTCGGTCCATGTGCTTTCCTGCCCGCCCAGATGGAAGACGTTGGGGCGGATGATGGTGAGATGCGCCGCCATGTAGCGGGCGATGGGGTCGGTGAAGCGTCCGCCGACCAGGAAAAGCTTGCTGCGGCTGTTGGCGAGCAGCTCGACCTGCTCGGCCAGCTGCTTCGCCGGTCCGTGGCGGAAGGTCTCGCGTGTGTTCTCCGCCGTCGCCTCGCCGGTCGGCCGGTCGCCGCCGGCCGGTTCGGACACGCCGCGTCCGGCCCGCGACGAGGGCGACTGGAGCTGCGCGGCCAGTTCGTCCTGCAGGCTGTTCTGGAAGTCGGGATAGTTCTGGAAGCCGAGCCGCGCCACGAAGCGCAGGATCGTCGGGGAACTGACGCCCGCCTGCTGCGAGAACTCCGCCACCGTTCGCAGCCCGATCAGAGGATAGTTGGCGATCAGCGTCTGCGCGGCCCGCC
>OEIU01002248.1_pt1 | contig 10546 bp, 9 predicted proteins | sample 1539221 | NCBI WGS metagenome assembly OEIU01 (sample SAMN03792071, study PRJEB22550) | activated sludge metagenome | feature: wastewater treatment plant; material: activated sludge; isolation source: Wastewater treatment plant of a petroleum refinery complex | place: Argentina: Zarate | collected... | reverse complement strand
CGCACGCCGGCCGCAAGGGGGGCGGCCGCCGCGCCGGGGGGACCGGCGAGCGCGCCGCCGGCGGCGGCGCCGAGCGCGCCGCCGAGCCACTGGGCGGTGTTCATCACGCCGGTCGCCGCGCCCTCGGCCCCGGCCGGGGCGGCGTCGAGCGTCAGGGCGTTGACGGCGGCGAAGGCCAGCGGGATCGCCGCGCCGAAGAGCAGCGTCCCCGGCAGCACGTCGGCGGCGAACGACCCGCCGGCGGGGACGCGGGCCAGCAGCGCGGCGGCGGCGGCCATGGCCCCCATGGCCCCGGCCATCGCGGGGCGCGGCCCCCAGCGCACCATCAGGCGGGAGGCCGGACGGGCCGTCCCCACCGCCGTGACCCGGGCGGCCAACACCCCCGCGCCGGCCGCGATCGTGGCCATGCCGAGGACGCCCTCGAGGTACAGCGGCAGCAGCGCGAAGACCGCGAGCATCACGCCGCCGTGGAGCGCAGCGACGCCGGCGACCGTCCCCATCCCCCGCGCGCGCAGCGCCGCGCGGATGCCGGCGGGCCGGGTGCCGCCGGAGGGCCGGTGCTCCGGCAGCACGCGCCGGGCCGACGCCACCGCGGCCGCCGCGACCGGCACGTTGACGAGGAACAGCAGGCGCCACGAGGCGGCCTCGACGGCCGCGGCGCCGACGAGGGCGCCGGAGGCGGCCGCCAGCGAGGCCGACGTGGCCCAGGCGGAGAGCGCCGCGGCGCGCCGCTCGGTGCCGGGGAACGCCTGGGAGAGCAGCGCGAGCGCCGCGGGCTTGATCATGGCGGCGCCGAGCCCCTGCGCCGCGCGCGCGGCGATCAGGGCCGCCGCGGACGGCGCCAGGCCGCAGGCGAGCGACGCCGCGCCGAACAGGGCCATGCCGGCGACGAACGCCCGGCGGCGGCCCACGAGGTCGGCGATGCGGCCGGCGGGCAGCAGCCCCAGGCCGAGGGCGAGCGCGTAGACGCCCACCACGGCGCCGCGGGCGCCGGGCGAGAGCCCCAGGTCCGCACCCATCGCCGGGACGGCGACGAACACGGCCGTGATGTCCAGGACCAGAAGGAACTGGGCGGTGCAGAGGACCGCAAGGGCCGTGCGGCCCTTGCGGGGGAGTCCCCGGCCCACGTCAACTGAGCGTCGGGGCGAGGCCGAGGGCGACCTCGCCGATGAACTCGTACGCGCGGTTCGCGCCGAGCGGGTGCATGAACGCCCCCGCCCGCACGTCGCGGTACGCCCGGGACAGCGGGTGCGCCGTCATGTAGCCCGCCCCGCCGGACAGCGCGAGGGCCCGGTCCACGATCCGGACGGCCGCCTCGTTGACGAACGCCTTCGCGGCCTGGACGTCGGCGAAGACCTCCGCCACGTCGTCCTCGGGTCGCAGGAGGTGCGCGTCGATGAGGTCGCCGGCGCGGGCCACCGACGCGCGGACGGCGGAGAGCTCGACCTCGGCCTCGGCCACCAGCACCAGGGCGCGCGGCGCGGGCCCGTGCTCGGCCACCTTCGGCGCCATCCCGCCGACGGCGACGGCCAGGGCCGCCTCGGAGATGCCGAGCGACGAGGCGGCGTGGAGACCGCCCGCCACCAGGTTCGCCTCCATGAACTCGTCGGTGAGCCGACCGGCCGGGAAGCCGCCGCGCAGGGCGGCGGCCGGCAGGTGGACGTCGTCGAACGACACCGACTGGCTGCCCGAGGCGCGCATGCCCAGGGCGTCCCAGTCGCCGTTCATCCGGACGCCGGCCGCCGACGCGGGGATCCGGACGTAGCCGTACCGCTCCCCCTCGCCGTCATCGAACGTGACGGCGGCGTAGAGCTCGGTCGCCGCCGGCGACATCGTGCAGAAGACCTTGTGCCCGCTGACCACCCATCCGTCGTCGGTGCGGTCCGCGCGGGTGCGGGGGCGGGTGAGATCCGGGTCGGGCCCGCCCCCCGCGGCGGCCACCCGGGCGCCCCCGCGGGCGACGCGCTGGGGGGTCCCGCGGTGGGCGGGGGGGCGCGGGGGGTGGCGGGCGAGCGTCGCCGCCCGCCAGCGGTGGGCCGTGTTGACGAGCGGGATCAGGTGCATGCTGGCCCCGATCGCGACCGAGGCGTCGCCGCGGGCCAGGCGGCTCGCGGCGACGATCAGGTCGTGGACCGACTCGACGCCCATCCCGCCGAGCGCCTGCGGGATGGGGGCGGCGAGGTAGCCGCCGTCCCGGAGAGCGGCGACGGCCTCGTGCGGATAGCTCCCGTCGCGGTCGTGATCCGCCGCGCGGGTCGCGAGGTCGGCGGCGAGCTGCTCGGCGAGGAGGATCAGCCGCCGTCCCGGCTCGGTGCGTGCCTGGAGCTCGGCGCCCATGACGTCAGTCCGTCACGACGTCGACGTGGACCGGGACGCCCTGCGTGATGCTGTCGAAGACGGCCGAGCGCTGGTGACCGCGGGCCACCACCTCGCGCAGCTTCTCGGGCGTCGCGTCGCCCTTCACGCGGAACGTCATCCGGATCCGCTCGAACCCGTTCCGGTGGTTGTCCGGATCGGTGCCGAGGGCGCCGTTCAGGTCGATGTCGCCCTCCAGGTGCGACTCGACCTCGGTGAGCCGCACGCCGCGTGCGGCGGCGACGTACACCAGCGACGTGGTCACGCACGCCGCGAGGGCGTGCAGCAGGTACTCGGCGGGGTTCGGGCCCGTGTCGGTGCCCACGAGCACCGCCGGCTCGCCGGCGTCGAGCGTGAACGGAGCCTCGCGCGACGTGTCGAGCTGCCCGCCCGCGCCGATGAAGTCCTTGATGGTGGTGCGGTTGTGGGCGCCGTGGACCCAGCGGTTGGTCGCGCGGAATTGGAACTGCGCGATCTCCGGCTGCGCCGTGATCGCGTCGAGCGTCGCGAACAGGACCTCGGTGTCGACCCCGTTGCGGACGCGCTCGGTGCTGCGGATGGTGGTGCTCATGGCATCTCCCGTCTCGGGTGTGCCGCCGCGGGATGCGGGCGGCTGCGGGAGAAGCTCAGCGGGTGGCCGGAAAGCTCCGGTTCACCCGCGGTAAACGGATACGTCGTGACACTGCGCGAACTGCCGGCCGCGGAGCGAGCAGGCGGCCCCGCCAGCCGGGTCAGTCGCTGGGGTGCAGGGCCCCCTGGAGCGCGGTGAGGGAGCGGGCGAAGAGCAGGCCCATCGCGTCGGCCGCCTCGTCCGGGGTGGCCTGCGGCTGGAGCGCCCGCAATCCGGCGGACGCCATCACCACCGCCTGCTGGATCACCTGCCAGCGGTCGACGCCGGTGATCGGCTGCCCGCCGGACTCGGCCTGCATCTCCTCGAACGCCTCGCGCTGGGCGCGCATGAGCTCCTTCAGGCGCTCCTTGAACTCCTCCCCGGCGCCCTCGCCGAAGGCGAAGGAGAAGGGGAACTCGGGGTCGTCGCTCATGATCGAGCCTCCTACAGGTGGATCTCGCGGATGATCGTGGGGGACAGCAGGTGCACCGTGTCCACGAAGCGCACGGTGTTCCCCACCAAGTCCATCACGATCGAGTGCGTCCGCGCCCCGTCCGCGAAGTAGCGGACGCCCTTCAGCAGGTTGCCGTCGGTCACGCCGGTGGCGATGACGTAGAGCGGGGCCGGCGCGAGGTCGCGGGTGCCGTACACGGTCGAGGCGTCGTGCATGCCGAACTCGGCCATCTTGGCCCGGTCCTCCTCGTGGCGCGGCGCCATCTTCGCCTGGATCTCGGCGCCCAGGCACTCGAGCGCGGCGGCGGTGATGACCCCCTCCGTGGAGCCGCCCATGCCGACGTAGAGGTGGTCGCCCGTGCCGCGGACGGCCACCGACAGGCTGGCGGTGATATCGCCGTCCGGGATCAGCCGGATGCGGGCCCCGGCGTCGCGGATCTCCTGGATCAGCTCCGCATGGCGGGGCCGGTCGAGCACGATGACCGTGGTGTCGCGCACGGCCCGGCCGTTGCAGCGGGCGACGATCTCGATCGTCTCGCGGATGGGGGCGTTGATGTCCACCCGCCCCTTCGCGCTGGCGCCCACCACGAGCTTCTGCATGTAGATGTCCGGGGCGGGCAGCAGCCCGCCCGGCTCGCCGATGGCGCAGATCGCCACGGCGCCGCTGTCGCCGCGGGCCACCAGGTCGGTGCCCTCGAGCGGGTCGACCGCGATCTCGCAGGTCATGCCGCCCTCGCCGAGGACCTCGCCGACGTACAGCTCCGGGGCCTCGTCCTTCTGGCCCTCGCCGATGACGACCGTGCCGGTGATGGGCATGGCGCCGAGCTCGCCGCGCATCGCGTCGACCGCGGCCTGGTCGGCGGCGTGGTTGTCACCGCGTCCCAACCACCGGGCCGACTCGATCGCCGCCCGCTCCGTGACCTTGAGGAAGCCGACGGCGCGGACGTTGTGCTTCCAGGTGTCCTGCGAGATGGCCAACGCTAGGCCTTCGCGCCGCGCGCGAGGCGGGCCTGGTAGTCGTCGGTGAAGGTCGCGATCCCCTTCTGCGTCAGGGGGTGCTGGAGCATCTGGTAGAAGACCTTCGGGGGGATCGTGGCGATGTGGGCGCCCATCCGGGCCGCCTCCGTCACGTGCACCGGGCTCCTCACCGACGCCGTGATCACCTCGGTGTCGTAGAGCGACGTCTCGAGGGCCTCGACGATCTCGCGCAGGTGCTCCAGCCCGTCCTCGCCGATGTCGTCGAAGCGTCCGAGGAACGGCGACACGAACGCCGCGCCCGACGCCGCCGCGAGCAGCGCCTGCGGGGCGGTGAACACCAGCGTCATGTTGACGCGGACCGATTCCTTCGCGAGGGCGCTCGTCGCGGCCAGCCCCTCGGCCGACATCGGCAGCTTCACGACGATGTTGGGGTGGATCGCGGCGAGCCGCCTCCCCTCCTCGACCATGTCGCCGCGCGCCTCGGCCACGACCTCGGCGGACACCGGACCGTCCACCAGCTCGCACACGCGGCGGTAGATGTCGTCCGGTTCACCCTCGACCTTGCCGAGGAGCGTCGGATTGGTGGTGACGCCGGAGAGGACACCCCACCCGGCGATCGTCTCGATGTCGGCCAGGTCGGCCGTATCGACGAAGAGCTTCATTGCCTGCCCCTCCCTGGAGCGTGCGGAACGGATCCCCCGCATTCGAGGCTACACCGGCCCGGATCACTTCGGAACGTCGTGCCAGCGGGCGGGCGTCCCGGTGACGAGCGCGTCGGCCACGTCCATCGCGGGCCGGAGGAACCCCACGTCGTGTACCCGGAAGACGGTCGCGCCACGCGCCCGGCACCACGTCATCGCCGCGGTCGTGGCGGGCAGCCGGTCCGGGGCGGGCAGCCCGGTCAGCGCCCCCAGCACCTTCTTGTTGGAGATGGGGACGAACACCGGGCGGCCGACCGCCACCACCTCGTCGATGCGCCGCAGCAGGTCGAGATCCTGGGGCGGCGACTTGCCGAGCCCCACCCCCGGGTCGATCACGATCCGCTCCGGCGGGATGCCCGCCTCGCCCGCCCGCGCCAGCGCGTCGCGCGCCCACGCCACCACGGTCCGCGGGACGTCGACGTCCGGGAAGCTCGTGGGCCGGACCTTGGGCTCCCCGAAGAAATGCGTGAGCACCACGCCCACGCCGCCCTCGGCGGCGACCGCCGCCATCCCCGGCTCCCGCAACCCGGTGGGGTCGTTGAGGATGGCCGCGCCCGCGGCGATGCCCGCCCGCGCCACCTCCGGCTTGAACGTGTCCACGGCCACCGGGACGTCCAGCTCGGCGGCCAGCGCCGCGATGACCGGCACCACCCGCCCGGCCTCCACGTCGGCCGGCGTCCGCTCGGAGAAGCGCAGCGACTCGCCGCCCACCTCCACCACGTCGGCGCCCTCGGCGGCCAGGCGCCGGCCGTGGGCGATGGCCGCCTCGGTGCCCGCGTAGGCGCCCGCGTCCGAGAACGAGTCGGGGTTGGCGTTCACGATGCCGACCAGGCGGCCGCGGCCGCAGTCGATGGCGCCCCGCGCGTGGTGCCAGCGCAGGGCGGCGTTCACCCCACCGCGCGCGCCAGGCGCAGGTCGGCCCCGCCCGTCCATCGGGCGCGGACGCCGACCGGGGTGGGCCGGCACGGGCGCACCGTCCCGGGCACGTGTGCCCGGTGCAGGGCTTCCCGGGCCGCGTCGGCGACGCGGTCGGAGAACTCGCGGCGGCACCACAGCAGCATCGTGGGACCGGAGCCGGAGATCGTGGCGCCCAGGCAGTCGCGGCCGTCCACCACGGCGCGGATCTCGTCGATGCCGGCCACCATCGGGCCGCGGTACGGCTCGTGGAGCCGGTCCTGGAGCCCGCCGGGCAGGTCGTCCATCCGCCCCTCCGCCAGGGCCAGCGCCAGGGCGATGGCGTTCGCGAGGGTCTCGGTGGCGTCGCGGAGCGGCACCGTCTCGGGCAGCGCCCGCCGCGCGGCGCTGGTGGAGGTGCGGCTCTCGGGGACGACGGCGACGAAGCCCAGGTCGTCGGGCACCGGCACCGGCCGGGCGACGGGGCCGGGGCCCACGGCGATCAGGCCGCCGGTGAGGCACGCGGCGGCGTTGTCGGCGTGACCCTCGATCTCGGTGGCGCGGCGCAGCAGCTCGTCGGGCGTCCAGCGCAGGCCGCCGAGGGCGTTTGCCGCCACCAGGCCGGCGCACACCGCCGCCGCCGACGAGCCCAGCCCCCGGCCCAGCGGGATGCGGTTGCGGCACTCGACGTGCAGGCCGTCGAGCGACCCGAGGCCGGTGGCGAGCGCGCGGCAGAAGAGGTTGGAGGCGTCCTCCGCCAGCTCGCCGGCGCCCTCCCCCGTGACCGTGACCTCGAGCGGACCCGGTCGGCGCTGCACCACCACCGCGTTGCCCAGGTCGAGCGCGACCGCCAGGCAGTCGAACCCGGGTCCCAGGTTGGCCGAGGTGGCGGGGGCGCTGACGGTGAGGGATTCGGGCGGGGTGGTCAGGGCCCGAACACCCCCTCCTCCACCGCGTCCAGGTCGGCCGGGAGCCGGCGGACGGGCTCGGCGTCGACGATCGCGGTGTCCGGGTCCTTCAGCCCGTGGCCGGTGAGCACGCAGACGACCGTCTCGCCGCGGGCGAACTCCCCCGCCTCGGCGCGCTGGATGAGCCCCGCCACCGACGCGGCCGACGCCGGCTCGCAGAACACCCCCTCCTCGGACGCCAGCATCCGGTAGGCGGCGAGGATCTGGGAGTCGCTCACCGCCGCGACGGCGCCGCCCGACTCGCGCATCGCGTCCATGGCCTGGCCGCCGCGGGCCGGGTTGCCGATGCGGATGGCGGTGGCGACGGTCTCGGGGCGCGCGATCGTGTGGCCCTCAACCAGCGGCGCGGCGCCGGCCGCCTGGAACCCGTAGAGGCGCGGCAGCTTCCGCGAGCGCTCCGCCTCGCGGTATGCCTGGAACCCCAGCCAGTACGCCGAGATGTTGCCGGCGTTGCCCACCGGGATGCACAACGCGTCGGGCGCGTCGCCCAGGTCGTCGCACACCTCGAAGGCGCCGGTGCGCTGCCCGTCGATGCGGTACTCGTTGAGGCTGTTGACCAGGGCGATCGGGTGGCGTTCGACCAGCTCGCGCACCACCGTCAGCGCGTCGTCGAACGACCCGTCCAGGGCCAGGACACGCGCGCCGTGCGCCAGGGCCTGGGCGAGCTTGCCGGCCGCGATCTTGCCCTCCGGGATGACGACGGCCGCGGTCATGCCGGCGCGGGCGGCGTAGGCGGCGGCGGAGGCGGAGGTGTTGCCGGTGGAGGCGCAGATGACGGCGGTCGCCCCCTCCTCGACGGCTTTGGAGACCGCCATGGTCATGCCGCGATCCTTGAACGACCCGGTGGGATTCATCCCCTCCAGCTTCGCGTGCACCCGGATCGCGTAGCGCTCCGACAGCCGCGGCAGCGGCACCAGCGGGGTCCCGCCCTCCCCCAGCGACACGATCGGCGTGTCCGGGCCGACGGGCAGGAACTCGCGGTAGCGCTCGATGAGGGCGGTCACCGCGCGTCGCCCCCCGCGCCGGAGCCGAGCACCCGCAGCATCACGGGCTCGCCGCGCACCTCGTCGAGCGCGCGGACGCGCTCCAGCGCCTCCTCCATCCGCGCCTCGGGGCCGCTGTGGAGCACCAGCACCAGACGCGCCTGGTCGCCGGTGCCGCTCTGCACCACCGTCCGGATGGAGAGCTCGGCGTCGCCGAAGATGGACGCGACCCGGGCGAGCACGCCGGGACGGTCGTCGACCGCCATCCGGACATAGAAGGCCGACTCCACCGCCCCGGGCGGGGCGACGGTGCGGCCGGCGTCGACGAGCGCGTTGTGCAGGAAGGACCCCTGGTGGGTTCCGAGGATCGACAGGACGTCGGCCACCACCGCCGAAGCGGTCTCGTCGCCGCCGGCGCCGGGGCCCACCAGCATGATCTCCCGGGTGGCCCGGGATTCGAGCAGCACCGCGTTGTCGGGGCCCTCGATGGCGGCGAGCCGGTGGCCGCGCGGCACGAGCGCCGGGTAGACCCGCACGCTCACCGAGCCGTTCAGCAGCCGCGCCACACCCAGCAGCTTCACCACGAACCCGAGTGAGCCGGCGTGGTCCATGTCCTCCGCCTGGAGCCGGTCGATCCCCTCGTGGGGGACGTCGTCGATCCGCACCCGCGAGTGGAACGCGATCGACGACAGGATCGCCATCTTGGCGGCGGCGTCAGCGCCGTTGACGTCCTCGGTGGGGTCGGCCTCGGCGTAGCCCAGCTGCTGGGCCCGCGCCAGGGCCTCGTCGTATGAGAGCCCGCCGCGCGACATCTCGGTGAGGATGAAGTTGGTCGTGCCGTTGACGATGCCCGTGATCTGGGTGATCTCGGCGGCCAGGAGCGACTCGCGCAGCACCTTGATGACCGGGATCGCGGCGCAGGCGGACGCCTCGAACCGCAGCTCGGCGCCGGCGGCCTCGGCCGCCTGGAGCAGTTCGGGCCCGTGCCGCGACAGCAGCTGCTTGTTGGCCGTCACCACCGACGCGCCGCGGGCGATGGCCCGCTGGAGGTGGTCGAGGGTCGGGTCGAGCCCGCCCATCACCTCCACCACGATCGACACGGTGGGATCGTCCAGGATGTCGCCCGGGTCGGTGGTGATGAGCGACGGGTCGATCCCCGGGCGCTCCTTGGTGGGGTCGCGCACCAGCACCTTCGCGACCTCCAGCCGGTGGCCGGAAGCGCGCTCGATGGTGGAGCCCCCGTCGATGAGGGTCCGCACGACCGCCTGGCCGACCGTCCCGCAGCCGAGGAGCCCGATGCGCACCGCGCCGCCGTCACGGCGGTCGTCGCCGGTCACACGTCCCGCGCCAGCAGGTCGGCGTAGGTCTCGCGGCGCGTCACGAGACGGGCCCCGCCGCCGTCGGCGAACACGACGGCCGGGCGGGTCACGCCGTTGTAGTTGGAGGCCATGGCCACACCGTAGGCGCCCGTGGCGGGAAGGCACACCAGGTCGCCGACGGCGACCGGCGGCAGGCTCGCCTCGGCCACCAGGACGTCGCCGCTCTCACAGTGCTTGCCGACCAGGCGGAACGTCTCGGTGGGCTCGGCGTCCGCGCGGTTCGCCAGCACCGGCTCGTAGACGGCGCCGTACAGCATGGGGCGCAGCAGGTCGCTCATCCCGCCGTCCACGGCGGCGTAGGTGCGCACCCCGGGGACGACCTTGGTGGAGCCGACCCGGTACAGGGTCACGCCGGCCCTCCCGACGATGCTGCGGCCCGGCTCGACCATGATCCGGGGCATCGGCAGGCCCACCCGCCGCCACTCGTCCTGCACGGCGATGACCACCGCCTCCGCGTAGTCCTCGACCGCGGCGGGGCGGTCGCCGCGGGTGTACGCGATCCCGAGGCCGCCGCCCATGTCCATCACGCGGAGGTCCTCGCCGCCGACGGACGCGGCGAAGTCGGCCACGATCGCCGCGGCGGCGGAGTATCCGGAGAGGTCGAACAGCTGCGACCCGATGTGGCAGTGAAGCCCCTCGAGGCTGAGGGAGCGTGCGGCGCGGACCGCGGCGACGGCCGCGGCGGCCGGGCCCCCATCGATCGAGAACCCGAACTTCGAGTCGACCTGGCCCGTCGCGATGGAGGAGTGCGTCGAGGGCTTCACGCCGGGGGTGACCCGGATCAGCACCCGCTGGCGCACCCCGCGGGCGTCGGCCTCGCGGTCGAGCAGGGCGATCTCGTCGAGGTTGTCGACGATGATCGTGCCGACGCCGGCGTCGAGGGCCTCGCCGATCTCGCGGAGGTCCTTGTTGTTGCCGTGCATGTGGATCCGCTCGGGCGGGAAGCCCGCCTGGAGCGCCGCGAACAGTTCGCCGCCGGAGGCGACGTCCACCGACAGCCCCTCCTCGCGGGCGAGGCGCAGCATCGCCTGGCCGAAGTAGGCCTTGCTGGCGTAGATCACCTCCGACTCCGGCTGGAGCGCGGCGAACGCGTCGCGGTACGCGCGGGCCATCGCGCGCAGCGCGCCCTCGTCGTAGACGACGAGCGGCGTCCCGTGCTCCTCGGCCAGCGCCACGAGGTCGCACCCGCCGATCGACAGGTGGCCCTCGGAGGTGACCGTCGCCG
>OEIU01002247.1_pt1 | contig 10553 bp, 10 predicted proteins | sample 1539221 | NCBI WGS metagenome assembly OEIU01 (sample SAMN03792071, study PRJEB22550) | activated sludge metagenome | feature: wastewater treatment plant; material: activated sludge; isolation source: Wastewater treatment plant of a petroleum refinery complex | place: Argentina: Zarate | collected... | reverse complement strand
TGAACTCGATCGGCGGCGTGCTCATTGACGGCTTCATCATCGGCTGGCTCGAGGCGATCACCGGCCTCTTCCTGCCCACGGAATTCCGCGAGATCACGCCCTATATCCTGGCGCTGGTGGTCCTGCTCGTGCGGCCGACCGGCCTGTTCGGCACCAAGGAAATCGAGAGGATCTGATGGCATTGACGGTGGACACCACGCGCGCCTCGGCGCCCGCCGGCCTGATTTCTGGGTCGATGGTCTGGAACGGTTTGCTGATCGCTGCGCTGCTCCTGCTGCCGCTCGTCGCGCCGCGCTACTGGATCTATTTCGCGGGCCTGCTGGGGATCAACGTCATCGCGACCCAGGGCCTCAACATCATGATGGGCTATACGGGTCTGCTCTCGCTTGGCCACGCGGCGTTCGTCGGCGTCGGCGCCTACACAGTGGCGCTCGCCCAAACCTATCTCGGCCTGCCGTTCTGGATCACGATACCGCTTGCCGGCGTCTCGGCTGCGGTTATCGGCGCGGCATTCGGCTTGCCGTCGCTGCGCATCCGAGGCCTCTACCTGGTCATCGCAACCCTTGCCGCGCAGTTCATCCTGACCTTCGTCTTCGTGCACTGGCAGTCGGTGACGAATGGCGACGTCGGCCTTCCGGTGCGCCCGGCGACGGTGTTCGGCTACGCGCTGAACAACGAGACGCGTATCTACTACCTCATCCTGGCGGTTGTTGTGTTTCTGATGATCTTCGCCCGCAATGTCATCAAGTCGCGCGTCGGCCGCGCCTTCATCGCGATCCGCGAGCGCGACCTGACGGCGCAGGTGCTGGGCGTCGAGATCGTCACCTTCAAGCTCGTCGCCTTTGCGCTCGGCTCCTTCTACGCCGGCGTCGCCGGCGGACTGCTCGCCTATTTCAACCAGTTCGTGAACCCGGAGCAGTTCGGACTCCTGCTCTCGGTCTTCTTCCTTTCGGCGGCGATCGTCGGCGGCCCGGGCCCCATCCTCGGAGCAATTCTCGGCGCCGCCTTCATGACGCTGCCGCCGGAGGTCCTGCGCGAGAGCTCCCTGCTTTTCGGCGAGGTATTTCAGATCGACCTCGGCACTGTGCTCACGCCGCTGCGCGAGACGATTTTCGGCCTTCTGATGGTCAGCTTCCTGATCTTCGAGCCGCGCGGACTGGCGCAGCTGTGGAAACGGGCGAAGCACAAGTTTTCATCCGGACGGTCCGGATGAGGAGACTCGCCGGTCCGTGACCGGCGCGGGACGAAACCGCGATCGCTTCGATCGCAGAACGTGGAGGAAACTATGTTCAGCAGACGTAAATTCCTGAAGGCGGCGGGCGCCACGGCGGCAGTCGGTGCCGTCAGTTCGTTCGGCATCCTGCGCGCGCAGGCAGCCGACGACCTCAACTGGAGCATCCACTGCGACCTCACCGGCCCGGCGGCCGAAGGCGGCAAGTTCCAGGGCGAAGGCTTCACCGAATACGCCAACTGGATCAATTCCAACGGCGGTATCCGTGGCCGGAAGATCAACCTGACCATCAACGACTCGACCTTCAAGGTCGACGTCGCCGTCGCCAACGTGAAGAAGGCGCTCGCCGCGGGTCGCGTAGACTACCTGTTCGGTGAATCGACCGGCATGATCCAGGCGATTTCGCCCGAGAACAACTCGACCAATAAGATCCTGATGACGTCCGGCTCGTTCGCTTCCGAACTCGCCGACGAGAAGGCCTATCCATACCATTTCGTTCCGGGCGCGACCTACGGCGCCCAGCTCAAGATGCTGGTGGACTACATCAAGACCTCGAAGGGCTCGAACCCGGCAAAGCTGGTCATCGTCCACTCGTCCACCGGCATGGGACGCGATGGTATCGAGAACGCTGTCGCCTATGCCAAGGAAAGCGGCATCGAGGTAGCGCTGGTGCAGCAGACGAAGTTCGTCGAGACCGACGTGTCGGCGTTTGCGCTGGCGATCCGCCAGGCGCAACCGACCCACGTCATCCACCACGGCTATTCGTTCGCCGTGTGGCCCGAGATCGTTCGCCTGGTGCGCGACTACGGCATGAAGGACGTCGTCTTCCTCGGCACGATCTGGCAGAGCGAGCGCGAGAAGGTCGTGGCGATGCCCGACGTTGCCGAAGGCCTGATCGGCATCAAGGTGTGGAACGATGACACCAACAAGCCGGCCGGTAAGACGATGGAGACGATCGGCGGCATCCTTAAGGCCAAGGATCCGAACTGGAAGGGCTATGTGCGTCTCGGCTTCCTCGACGCATGGATTAGCGGGATGATGGCAACGAAGGCGTTCGAGATCGTCATCGACGCCGGCCAGGAGGTGAACGGCGACAACCTCGCCGCGGCACTCCGCACCGTGAAGGACTGGGACACCGGCGGCCTGATCGACGTTCCGGTCTCGATCCAGAACCAGCAGATCGGCCTCGGCCGGATCATCCGCTACTCGGCGGCGAACAACTGGGACATGGAACACGTGACCGACTGGATGAAGGTAAGCTGACGTCATGGCGGCCGTTCTCGAAGTCAAGGATCTGGAAGTCGTCTATCAGGGCGTGATCCAGGCTCTCACGAGCCTCAGCCTCACCGTTCCCGAAGGGGCGATCGTCACGCTGCTCGGGGCCAACGGCGCCGGCAAGACGACGACGCTCAAGGCGATCTCCGGCTTCCTGCCGCTCGAGGGCGGACGCGTCACCCGCGGATCGATCAAGATCGGCGGCAAGGACATGCTGAAGCTCGCGCCGCACCAGATCGTGCGGCGCGGCGTGTTTCACGTGCGCGAGGGCAGGCATATCTTCGCCGACATGACGGTGGAGGAAAACCTCATCGCCGCCACCTTCGCCCAGCGCCGCGCGCGGCCGCGCAAGGAGGCGTTCGAGGAGGTCTATTCCTACTTCCCGATTCTCTCCACGCGCCGCGACCAGCAGGCGGGCTATCTCTCCGGCGGCGAGCAGCAGATGCTCGCCATCGGCCGCGCGCTGGTGGCGGACCCGGAGATGATCCTGCTCGACGAGCCGTCGCTCGGTCTGGCGCCGCTGATCGTCAAGGAGATCTTCGAGATCATCGCGCGCATCAACCGCGAAAAGAGGGTTTCCATCCTTCTGGTCGAGCAGAATGCGGTGATCGCGCTGAAATACGCGTCCTACGGCTATGTCATCGAGAACGGCCGCACCGTGCTCTCGGGCACTACCGCCGAACTTGGCGCCAATCAGGACATCCAGAAGTTCTACCTCGGCGTCGAGACCGGCGAGGCGGCCTGACGGCCGCAGCAATTCTCGAGGCGCAAATCGGGTGGCTCGTCCCGCCGCCCGAGTGCATCCGTTCGGCCGGCGCTGTCCCAGCCCCGGCTCGAAGGTACGCGATGTCCCCATCTCTCTCACAGAAACTGCCCATGACAGCGCCTGAATGGGCAATGCTGATCGCACTTTCGGCCGTATGGGGCGGCTCGTTCTTCTTCAACGGCATCGCCGTGCGGGAACTGCCTGTCTTCACCATCGTCGTGTGCAGGGTCGCGCTTGCCGCGGCCATCCTGCTCGCCCTGTTGCGCCTCAGCGGACAGGGACTGCCGGCGGACCGCCAGATCTGGAAAGCCTTTTTCGGCATGAGACTGCTGAACAACGCCGTTCCCCTTTCCCTCATCGTGTGGGGACAGCAACACGTCGCCTCGGGGCTCAATGCCTCCACGCCGCTCTTCACGGTGGTCTTCGCCCACCTGCTGACCCGCGACGAAAGGATGACAGGCGGCAAGCTGCTCGGCGTCGCGATAGGGTTCACGGGCGTCGCCGCCACGATCGGCATCGATGCCACGCGGACCGTGGGAACCGGCGTCATGGCGCAATTGCTCTGCGTGGCGGGAGCGGTGTCCTACGCGCTCGCGGGCATTTTCGGCCGTCGGTTCCGGGCCATGAACGTCACGCCGATGACGACAGCCGCCGGGCAACTGATCGCTTCGAGCGTCCTCCTGACGCCCGTCATGCTCGTCATGGACAGGCCTTGGACGCTGGGCGTCCCCGGCATGGCGACGGCCGGCGCTCTGATCGGCCTGGCGTCGATCTCGACGGCGCTGGCCTATGTGCTGTATTTCCGGATTCTCGCCACGGCCGGCGCGACCAACCTGCTGCTGGTGACGTTCCTGATCCCGGTCAGCGCCATCGTGCTCGGAATCCTGCTCCTGAACGAGAGTCTGCTGCCGAGACATGTTGCCGGCATGGCCTTGATCGGTCTCGGGCTGTCAGCGATAGACGGCAGGCCTTGGCAGAGCTTTCGCCGGTTGCTCACGCGATGACCGGAGCCCGGCCGACAAAGGGTCTCAGTAGATCGAGACACCCATCGAACGGCCGCCGTCGAGCGTCAGGATCTGTCCAGTGACGTTCCTGGTGCGCGGGCTCGCGAAGAAGGCGATGCCATTGGCGATGTCCTCAGGCTGCCCGACCTCTTTGGTCGGCTGCTTGTCGATCAGTTCCTGCTGCCGTTCCGGCGTCAGCGAGCGGAACATCTCGGTCTCGATCAGGCCGGGCGCGATGGCGTTGACGAAGATGCCTCGCGGCGCGAGATCGATCGCCATGGATCGGGTCAGGCCGATCGCTCCCGCCTTGGAGGTGATGTAGGGCGCGTGCGCATATCCCGCGAGATAGGCGCGGGAGGCGACATTGATGATGCGGGCGCCCCGCTCCATGCGTTTTGCCGCCTCCTGCGCCATGACGAAGGCGCCGATGACGTTCACCTCGTACATCTTGCGGAAATCGTCCTCCGTGATGGCGTCGAACTTGCCGTCCCAGAAGATCGCCGCATTGTTGACCAGAACGTCGAGCCGCGGCAGCGCCCCGATCAGCGCCGCCACCGCCGCACGGTCCGTGACCGAAAGAACGTGATGCTCGACGGAGTTCGACGCGGCGCGCAGCCTCCCGACATTGGTCGCCAGCGGCTCGGCACCGCGATCGACCATGACGACGTGAAAGCCGTCGTCGAGCAGCCTCTCCGTCGTCGCCAGGCCGATGCCGCGCCCCGCGCCGGTGACCAGCGCCACTTCCTTGCCGTTTTTTGTCATGGTCATGCCCTCACGCCGCATCCACCGGCAGCACCAGCGTCTCCGTCAGTCCGCCATCGACCACGAGGACGTGACCGTTCATGTAGCCGGAAGCCCTGGATGCCATGAAGGCGACGACGCCGCCTGCCTCCTCCGGATCGCCCCAGCGGCCGAGCGGAATGCGGCTCGACACGCCCTTCTCGTATCCCGGCCGGGCCAGAATGGCGGTGTTGATCTCGGTCAGGAAATAGCCCGGCGCCATCATGTTGACGGTTATGCCCTTCGGTCCCAGCTCCGCCGCCATGGCGCGCGTCATGCCGGCAAGCCCGTGCTTGCTGGACACGTAGGCGGTGACGTTCTCGCGTCCTACGACGGCCAGCGCCGAGCCGATATTGACGATGCGGCCGTAGCCGCGCGGCGCCATCAGCCGCGCCGCCTCGCGGCAGAGCAGGTAGGGCGCGCGTATATTCGTGCCCATCACGCGGTCCCATGTCGCCGTCGTCGCCTGCGCGACCGGCTCCCAGGCGTTGATGCCGGCATTGTTGACGAGAATGTCGAGCCGGCCGCCCTCCGCCGCGCCGATGTCGCGGATCGCCTCGATGCAGGCCGCACCGTCGGCGAGATCGAAGGCACGCGTGGCGACATCGTGCCCATCGGCGCGCAGCTTCGCCGCAGCCTTTTCCAGATCGTCCCGGCCGCGCGCCGTCATCCAGACCTTCGCGCCGGATTCGGCGATGGCCTTCGCCATTTCGAAGCCGAGGCCGCGCGACGCACCCGTGACGACCGCCACCTGTCCTTCCAGCGAGAAACGTCTGGTCATCGTGCCGCTCCTACGCCGCCAGCTGGAACTTGAAGGAGGAGGAGACGCCGCCGTCGACATGCAGCACCTGTCCGTTGACGAAGCTCGCCGCATCGGAAGCAAGGAATATCATCGCTCCCACGATCTCCTCCGGCCGGCCCCAGCGCTCCATCGGCGTGACGCCGTCGATCGCCTCGATGTAACCCGGACGGGACTGAAGGCTGGCATTGATCTCGGTCAGAAAGTAACCAGGCGCGACGCAGTTCACCGTGATGCTCTCGCGGCCGAGTTCGGCGGCGAGCGAGCGCGTCAGGCCGATGATCGCAGACTTCGACGCACAGTAGGCATGCAGCTTCGCCCGGCCGAGCGGCCCCAGCACCGACGCCGTGGTGATGATGCGCCCGCCTCGACCGCCGGCGCGCATGACCGTCGCGCATTCCTGCGACAGCACGAAGGTGCCGCGCACATTCGTGTCCATGATGCGCTGGAAATCGGTTTCGTCGCTCTCCAGCAGCGGCTGCCAGTTGATGATGCCCGCTATGCTGGCGCAGATGTCGATGCGGCCGGTTTCCCTGGCGATGCGGCGCACGCCGTCCCGCACCGCCGCCTCGTCGGCAAGGTCGACCGCCAGCACGGAGGCAGTGCCGCCGGCCTTCTCGATCTCGGCGCGCGTCGCCTCCAGCTTCCGGGCATCGCGCGCGACGGCGACGACATGCGCGCCCGCCCCGGCCAATCCCTTCGCCGCTTCCTTGCCGAGCCCGCGCGACGCGCCGGTGACCAGCGCCACCCTGCCCTTCAGCGAGAACAGTTCCAGCATCCCTTCCTCCCTTCGGTCAGCGCCGCGCGCCGTACAGGGCGCGCAGGCGGACCTTGTCGATCTTGCCGCTCGGCAGCTTGACGATCTCGTCGGCGAAGACGACATGGCGCGGCTTCTTGTAGCTGGCGATCAGCGCGCGGCAGTGCTCGACGATCCCTTCAGCCGTGGCTGACGCGCCAGGCCTGAGCACGACGACCGCCATCACTGCCTCGCCCCATTTCTCGTCCGGCACGCCGATCACCGCGACTTCGGAGACCGCGTCATGCGTGACAACGGCTTCCTCGACCTCGCGCGAATAGATGTTCTCGCCGCCCGAGATGATCATGTCCTTCTTGCGGTCGACCAGATAAAGATAGCCTTCGTGGTCGAGCCGACCCATGTCGCCGGTGTGGACCCAGCCGTCGCGCAGCGTTTCGATCGTGGCGACGGTGTTGTTCCAGTAGCCCTTCATCACGCCGGGACTGGTCAGCAGGATCTCGCCGACCTCGCCCGTCGGCAGGTCGGCGCCATTGTCGTCGACGATGCGGACGTTTACGCGCGGCGACGCCTGCCCGACCGAAGTCAGGATCTCGCGGTCGCGCTCCGTGCCGTCAGGCCGATGCTGGTGCGCCAGCAGCGTCGTGCCGATGCCTTCCGTCTGCCCGAACTGCTGCTGGAAGACCGGACCGATTATCTTCAGCCCCTTCTTCAGCACCGGCAGCGGCATGGGCGCAGCGGCGTAGACGATCATGCGCAGGCTCGACAGATCGCGCGCGCCGATATCAGGCAATTCCAGCAGCGACTGGATCATCGTCGGCGCCATATGCGTGACGGTGATGCGGTCGCGCTCGATACATTCCACGACGGCCTCCGCATCGAAGCCCTTCTGCACGAACACCGTGCCGGCGCGCCAGTGCTGCGCCAGCTGGATAATCTTCGCGCCGATGTGGAAGAGCGGCATCATGATGAGGAGCCGGTCGGCCGGCGAGTTGCGCTGGTCGGAGCCGAGGATTTCCGCCGCCGCGACCTCGCCGCCCTGGCTGAGCATCACGCCCTTCGGCCGCCCGGTCGTGCCGGAGGTGTAGATCAGGAAGGCGATGTCGTCGGGCTTCGGCCTGAACGGCACGCCGCTCTCGTCGCCGGACGAGACCAGCGCCTCGTATCCGTCCGCGAAATCGGGGGCCGCCTCCTCGTCAAGACAGACGAAATGCTCGACCGATTTGAGCTGCGGCAGCATGGCCAGCACATGTCCGGCATAGGCGGCCTCGAAGATCAGCACCTTCGGCGCGCTGTCGTTGACGATGTGCACCATTTCCGGCACGGCCAGACGCCAGTTCACGGTCGCGCAGATGAAGCCGGAAATCTCACAGGCGCTATAGACCTCCTGGAACTCCAGCCGGTTCTGGCTGAGGATGCCGACGCGATCCTGCCGGCGCAGGCCCAGCCGATGGAGAGCGCTGGCCAGCCGAGAGGCGCGCGCATGGTGCCCAGCATGGGTGACGCTCCTGTCCCCCCAGACGAAAGCGGTATGATCCGGATACTTCCACGCATTGCCGTCGAGCATGTCGGCGAGCGTCCGGGACACCAGCGCGGGGCGCGCAAAACGGCTCATGCGACGCCCTTGTCGAAATCGGGCTTGCGCTTCTCGCGGAAGGCGGCGACGCCCTCGCGGAAATCATCGGTGGCGAAGCAGAGCGCCTGCGCCATCGCCTCGATGTCGAGCACGGCCTCCGCATCGGCGCTGCGCTCAAGCATGCGTTTGGTCAACGCCGCCGCATGCGAGGGGAGCGCTGCCAGCTCCATGGCGCGCTCCAGCGCCAGCGCCTGCACCTCGGCATCCGCAACGACGTCGTCGGCAAGGCCGATCGCCATTGCCTCCGCCGCCTTGAAGCTGCGCGCATAAAGCAGGGCCTGCCGCGCCCGCGCGAAGCCGATGCGCTTCGGCAGCGTGTGGGCAATGGCGAAATCAGGGGCGAGTCCCACCTTCGGAAAAGGAAAGCCGAGCACGGCGCCCTCGCCCATGACGATGGTGTCGCAGAAAAGCGCGAGCCCCGCGCCCGCGCCCATCGCATAGCCGCGCACCTCCGCGATCATCGGCTTGTCGGCGGCGAGCAGCAGGCGGGCCAGCCTATGCGCCGACAGCATGCGCTGGCGGCCGGCCTTGGGATCGCCGAGCGTATCCATCCGCGAGAGGTCGCCGCCGACGGAGAAATCCTTGAGCGCGGACGTCACGATGACGACGCGGCAGGACGGGTCTAGGAACAGTCCTTCGAACGCCGGAAGCAGCTCGCCGCGAAGCGCCTCACCCATGGCGTTGCGCGCTTCCGCATGGTTCATGACGACGCGGACGACGCCGCGGTCGTGCCGTTCTGTTTCGACCAGTGCCACCGACTCCTCCCGAAATCGCAACGGCAGCCAGCCTACACCAGCTCAGAACCTAACACTAGTTAGAAAATTACAAAACCGAGTTGTTGTTAGAAACCATTCCATGGAAGCGAATCGCAGCGTATAGATGTTTGGCTGGAGGCGGATGCATGGCGAAGAAACTGGCAAAATCGGCGATCTCGCAGAAGCGCGTGCTGGACGCCGCCGCCAAGATATTCCGCGACTACGGCTATGCCGGAACCACGATGCGCGCCATCGCCGACGAGGCGGATCTGAAGGCCGGCAGCATCTACTACCATTACAAATCCAAGGACGACCTCATCAGCGCGGTTCTCGACATCGGCATCCACGCGGTGACCGACCGTGTCACCGAAGCGCTCGCGGCGCTGCCTGAGGACGCGACCGGCCGCCGGAAGATCGAAGTGGCGATCGCCGCGCATCTTTCGGCCATCATCGAGGTCGGCGACTATACGCTCGCCACGCGCCGCGTGGTCGGTCAGGTGCCGGAATCGATCCGTGTGCGCAACACGCGCATGCGCGATTCCTACGGCGCGATGTGGCAGCGCATCCTCACCGAGGCGCAGGCGCGCGGCGAGTTCCGCACCTCGGCCAATCTCACTCTCGTGCGCCTGTTCGTGCTCGGCGCGCTCAACTGGACCGTCGAGTGGTTCAAGCCCGGCGGACGCACGATCGAGGAGGTGGCGCGCGATTTCTCCTCCTTCGTGCTTGACGGCCTGTCCGGCGGCCCGGACGCTGCGTCGCCCGACAATATGCCCGCCTCCGCCAATGCGAAGTCGTCCGGCCCGCAGATCCGCGCGCTCTGATTCCGGCGGGTTCGAGCGCTCAGCCGCGGCCGAGTATGTGGTCGGAGATGATGCGCATCTGGATTTCCGACGTACCCTCGAAGATCTTGGTCAGCCGCGCGTCGCGCCAGTGACGCTCGACCTGGTTGAGCGTCGTGTAGCCGCCGCCGCCGAATATCTGCAGCGCCTCGCTGGTGACGCGCTCCGACATCTCGGAGGCGAAGAGCTTCACCATCGAGGCTTCCTTGTCGCAGCGCACGCCCTGGTCGATCTTCTCGCAGACGGCGTACATGAGAGCGCGCGCCGCCTCGATCTCGGTGGCCATGCCGGCGATCTTGAAGCGGATCGCCTGGAAGGAACCGATCGGCTTGCCGAACTGGCGCCGCGCACCGGCATAGGCGACCGCGTCGTCAAGGCCTGCCTGCGCCAGCCCGATCGACCGGGCGGCGGTGTGGGCGCGCGCCGTCTCCAGTCCGGCGGTCGCCAGATAGAAGCCGCGTCCTTCCTCGCCGATCAGGTTTTCGGCCGGCACGCGGCATTTGTCGAAGGCGAGTTCCCACGTGGTCCAGCCATGATAGCCGATCTTGGGGATGGGGTTGCCCGATACGCCCTCCGGGAGGCTGCCCCGCGGCTTCTCGATCATGAAGGCGGAAATGCCGCGATGCCGCACCTTGGGATCGACCTTCGGGTCGGTGCGGGCGAAGACCATGATGAAGTCGGCGCCGTCGGCGAAGGTGCACCAGTATTTGTTGC
>OEIU01002246.1_pt1 | contig 10568 bp, 14 predicted proteins | sample 1539221 | NCBI WGS metagenome assembly OEIU01 (sample SAMN03792071, study PRJEB22550) | activated sludge metagenome | feature: wastewater treatment plant; material: activated sludge; isolation source: Wastewater treatment plant of a petroleum refinery complex | place: Argentina: Zarate | collected... | reverse complement strand
GAGCCGTTCCAGTCGGTGTCGCCGAGCGGCTTGCAGTGGAATTCGATGTCGATGCCGTAGCTCTCGGTGAGGCGCAGCATCAGATAGCGGGCGATCCACATCTGGTCGGCGGCGGTCCTGGAGCCCTTGCCGAAGATCTGGAATTCCCACTGGCCCTTCGCCACTTCGGCGTTGATGCCTTCGTGGTTGATGCCGGCGGCGAGGCAAAGGTTGAGATGCTCTTCCACGATCTTGCGCGCTACGCTACCGACGTTCGAGTAACCGACGCCGGTATAGTACGGGCCCTGCGGCGCCGGATAGCCGTCGGTCGGGAAGCCAAGCGGACGACCGTCCTTGTAGAAGAAATATTCCTGCTCGAAGCCGAACCAGGCGCCTTCGTCGTCGAGGACGGTCGCGCGCTTGTTCGAGGCGTGCGGGGTCTTGCCATCGGGCATCATGACTTCACACATCACCAGCGCGCCGTTCTCACGGGCAGCATCCGGATAGACCGCAACCGGCTTCAGCACGCAATCGGAGCTGTGGCCTTCAGCCTGCTGGGTGGACGAACCGTCAAAACCCCACAGCGGAAGCTGTTCCAGCGTCGGGAACTTGTCGAATTCCTTGATCTGCGTTTTGCCGCGCAGATTCGGTGTCGGCGTATATCCGTCAAGCCAGATATACTCGAGCTTGTACTTGGTCATTGAGCCTCTCTTGAAGTTGCTTACTGGAAGTGCGGAGCCGAACCCTGAACTCTGGATTTTGACGCCCAGCCCCCTGGAAGCTCCGCATACGTGTACCCGGCCACGTCAGGCCGCTTCCTGGTAAGCATTTAACGTGCCAATCGCTGCACTGCGGTAGGGTCTGTCCACAGGGCGAGCGTCCCACGGCCGAAAATAAAAGCTGCGACATAGGAGCGCGGCAGGCCTGCAAATCAGGCGGATCGGCGGCGCGCTGACCGGCCGAATCCAGCCCATTTCTCCGGCATTTCCCTTTGCGCCCTGCCGACCGCTCAAAGGAGCGGCAGCGCTTTGGCACCCGCGCCCGGAATGCTGGCCTTGCCGAGCAACCATCCCACCGGCTCGCGCGTTGGTCAGATTACGGCTGCCTCGCAGGAAGCAATGTCCAAACTGCCTGCCAAATAGACAAAACCTGCCGATATCTTGGTCACTTGCACGCGCGGGGAGCACCGACAATATCGACTTACGTAACCACTGGAGAACGAGTCGGGCGCACCATGGAGGCACGCCTCGACGGAAGGAGAGACAGACATGATGAATACGAGTGCGGGGACTGCCAAGATCTATCAATTCCCGACCGGGGGCCGTGCGGCGCTCGGCGGGCGTCGCTACGGCGAGACCAAGCCGGCCGAGTTGGCCGCCCAGGCGGTCAACCTGGCGGACTGCTTCGACAGTTGGTACCACGCCGCCGCCATTCAGGACGCGACCAACGAGCGGGACCACTGATGCCCGGGAGGTGTCTGGCGAGGACGCGCCCGAGTGAAGGCGCCGGTGAACTGAAAAGGGCCGAAACGATAGTGTTTCGGCCCTTTTTCATGTCTGCTGGCAGGTCGTGGTCTTGCGCCTGACGTTCTTGAGCGTCACGACGCCTGCCCTGTTGATCCGCAAGGTCACGCCCTTGGCCTGATAGCGAGATCCCGTCAGCGCTACGCGCTTGGGCAGCGTCAGCGCCTTGCCGTCCAGTTGCAGATGGGCGCGCTTGTCGTACTGGAAGAAACCGACCATGAATTGCGATCCGTCGGCGCAGCTATAGTTCCGGAAACTGGACTGCGCGGATGCTGTCGTCGGGATGGTCGCGATCACAGCGCACAGCGCGGCGCCAAGAATCGTTTTCGCAAAAATCGTATTTCCAGGACAATTCATGTTTCTCCCCCTGCGGAGTTCAGTATAGACGAGACGGGAGCAGACGACATGCCCTCCATTGCCCCGTCATACGAGATCGTTCGAACCAGCCGATGTCAGTGACCCCTGCCCCTGCCCGTCATCTCAATCTTTCCGGTGCCAGCAATTTCCGCGACCTCGGCGGCTATCCGACCGGCGACGGCCGGACGGTGCGCTGGCGGCAGATTTTTCGCTCCAACCATCTCGGCCATCTGACCGAGGACGATGCCGCCGTGCTGCGCGACCTCGGCGTCCGCAGCGCCTTCGACTTCCGCGGCACCGAGGAACGCGTCGCCGCGCGATGCGCGATGCCCGAAATATCGGTTCATTCGCTTCCTGTCGAACCCACGGTCGTCGCGGCACTGCGTGCGATCACGGCCGACGGCACACCGCTGTCGACCGACCATGCCGTCGAAGTGATGCGCGATTCCTACCGCAGCTACGTGCAGAAGAACACACGGCACTTCCGCACGCTGTTTGCGCATCTCCTCGAAGATCGCGCGCCGCTGGTGATCCATTGCACCGCGGGCAAGGACCGCACCGGGTTTGCCTGCGCGCTGATCCTGCATACGCTCGGCGTATCCGGGGACGTCATCTCGGAAGACTATCTCCTGACCAACCGCTTCTACCGCAGGGATCCCAATCACAGCACCGACCTGCCCGATGAGATCAGGCAGGTGCTCGGCGCGGTCCAGGCATCGTTCCTTGCCGCCGCCTTCGAGGCGATCGATGCGGACTACGGCGATCTCGAAAGCTACATCCGCGACGGCCTCGGCATCGGCAAGGCCGAGCGCGCCGATCTCGAAGCGCGCTATCTGCAGCGCTAGTCCGCCTTCACGCGCCGGATCGACACGACATCAGCAGAGGGCTTGCCGCCTCTGGTCCTGATGTTGACCTGTACCTTGTAGTCGTTGGTGGTCTCGCCCTTTGGCACATAGAGCATCGCGGTGAAGCCAAGGCGGCCGCGCGCGTCGAGCGTCAGCGGCAGATCGGTGCGCACGCGAAATGAATTGCCCTTGCGGTTGCGCGGCGGCAGCCTGGCTGTCAGGACCGGCTTGACCAGCGCGCGCAGATCGAGCTTCGCCGCCGTTGCGTCATCGATCCGATAATAGGCAAAGGAATCGCTGTCCCAGCGGCTGTTCGCGACCTCGACGACGGACCGGTTGTCCGGCGACCAGGCCGCGGCGAGATCGTAGCGGTTGGCGCGTGCTTCGCCGGTTGCCCAATACGTGCCGCCAAGCCTGGCAAGCACCGTACCGTCGCTGATGCGGATCAGGAGATTTTCGACGCCGTCCGGCGGCGGATTTGATACCGTCAAGCCCTGCCCGCTGCGCCAGGCGAACGCGTAAGCCTTCGACGGTGAGACGGTGTCGGCAAGCACCCGCATCGCGGCCTTGCCCTCGCCACAGACGAGAGCGCCATGCTGATCGGGAATGCAAGCCTGCGCAGACGCGTCACCCACCTGCGGCGCATACAGCGCGAGGAGGAGGACTGGCAGTGCAAGGGCGCGGCGCATGCGGCCATCCTATCCGCCGGACGCCAGACGTAAAGCCGGCATTGGCCGGCCCGACAGCCAGCGCCTGGCGGCTCAGGCCGCTGCTTCCATTTCCATTTCGGCATCGAGGTCGGTGATGACGTCCTCAAACGCCGAGATCGCCTGCTGAAGCGCGGCGATCTGCATCAATTCCCAGCTCGAGACCGGACCGCTGCGGTTCTGCAGCGCTACGACCAGGTCGCGCCGCTGCTCCTTAAGCTGAACAAGCGGTAAACCATGATCCGGCAAACCCATGACGAATTCCCCTGCCTTTTGTTGGTATTCGCCCTTGTATCGAACCGAGTCTGCAATCGGCTTACAAAACTCGGGCAAATTTTATCGAATTCGCACGCCCCGTAGCTCCCTAGGCGGTGCCGTCCGCCTCCAGGCGTGCTGTAATCGACTCGAACAAGGCCCTGGTGACGCAACCTGTCGCCCAGTCGCTCATGTGGAGCCTCTTCTCATCGCCCTCGCGGACCAGGTCATCGATCGGAACAAGATCGTGATCAACCCAGCGCCGCATCAGGTCAAAGCGGTGAAAGACGTTGACACGGTCGCCTTCGGCTGCAAGCGCAATCCTGCCCACAAGATCCTCGGATAATGTCAGCTTCCCCCCGTCCACCACGGCGGGAGCATATTGCGAATCCATGATCACGACATCGCTGGCGCCCTTCAGCACACGCACCCCCTTCTCGATGGCATTGATCACGTCGTCGAAATCGAACTCGTCGTTGCGGAAGACGGCGTTGGTACCAACCTGCCAGATGACCAGCGCAGGTCGCTCCTCGACAACGTCGCGCTGGAGGCGCGGCAATTCGGTTGTCGCTTCCTGACCGCCGACGCCACGGTTCAGCATTTCGATCACCCGGTCGTGGAAATAATCCCCGAGCAATTTCGCCAATCTTTCCGGGTATGGCACGACGCCGCCTTCGCCCGCCGTCGACGAAGAGCCAATGGCCACGATCTTGATCTTTCCGGGCTTCGCGAGACTTGCCTTCAGGTTGCGGAGCGGCTGCGTGAAATTGAAGCGATCAGCATGCGTGCTGCAGGGCCTCGGCTCAGGGGGCATGCGAACATCCTCCACGAGAATAGTTCATCGCACACGCGTATTAAGACGCCGAAATTCGCGGCATTGCAAATGAAAAGCTCCCAGCGTTAGTGTCGCCTGTATTTTGCATGTGTATGGAGACCCATCATGGACGGTAAAGTGGTTGTCGTGACGGGTGCATTGGGCGCGCTTGGCAGCGTCGTCGTCGATGAAGCGCTGGCCCGAGGCGCCCGGATTGCGAGCGTCGATCACGCGCCGACGCAGGCTCCGGCCACGGCCGACCTGTTCGAACTCGGCGGCGTCGACCTCACCGATGCGGTCCAGGCCAGCAGGGCGATCAACGCCGCCGCATCGCATTTCGGCAAGATCGACGCGCTGATCAATATTGCCGGCGGCTTCGCCTATGAGACGGTGGCAGACGGCGATCCCAGGACGTGGCAACGGATGTACGCGCTCAACGTCACGACCGCCCTCAACGCCTCGCGCGCGGCAATCCCGCATCTCGTGGCATCGGGTGCGGGACGCATCGTCAATGTCGGCGCGATGGGCGCGCTGCAGGCAAATTCCGGCATGGGCGCCTATGCCGCCTCCAAGTCCGGCGTGCACCGCCTCACCGAGGCGCTGGCCGCCGAACTCAAGGGCAAGGTCACGGTCAATGCCGTGCTGCCGTCGATCATCGACACCGCGGCCAATCGCGCCGACATGCCGAAAGCCGATTTCGCCAAATGGGTGATGCCGAAGGAGTTGGCCGATGTGATCCTGTTCCTCGCCAGCGACGCGGCGAGCGCCGTCACCGGCGCACTGCTGCCGGTGACCGGGAGGGTTTAGGACACCTTCCTCCCCCAACTCATGGTCTTTTGCTAGTGCCGACGGGCGTTATATCAAGGGAATGACTACAGCCGAAGACCTTGAAAAGGCGGTCGAGCAATTGCCTCCCCAGGAGTTGGCCCGATTTCGTACCTGGTTCGAAGCGTTCGTCGCCGATCAATTTGACGCGGCCATTGAACGTGATGCGCATGCCGGCAAACTTGATGCATTCGCAGAGGAAGCGATCGCAGCGTATCGCCCAGGAAGATCCCGAGATCTGTGAAGCACTCGGCATCACCACGATTTTGGGCCGCGTATCGAGGACGACCATCCACGATTCAAAAGCTGGCTGAGTTCGTGTTGCTCGAGAGCGATCCGCGCCATCCCTCCCTTCAATTCAAGAGAGTCGGCCCCATACTGGTCTGCACGTGTCGGACTCCGGTATCGTGCCTTGGCTGTTGAACTCGATGATGCCTATGTTTGGTTCTGGATCGGCTCTCACGCTGACTACGACCGGCTAATAAGCTAATCTGCCACCTCCACCAGCTTGCGCAGCACCGCCTTGAAGCGGATGCTGCGCTTGCCGACGAGCGCAGTGGCTTCGCCTTCCGCGCCGTCGCCGTCGTAGGTGCCGGAAAAGCCGATGCCGACCTCATGGCCGCCGAATACCGGCCGCTCGCCCCGGCTCGGCGTGTGCTCGCGGTTGACGATTTCGCCCTTCCATCGGCCGTTCGCCGACGAATACGCCCCGATATAGTCGAAGAAGGCGTCGCCGCCCCTGATGGAGCCGTCCTGGAGCATCATGACGCCGGTGTTGCCGGCATCGATCCCGTCAAGCATGCGGATGTGGATGGAATAGAGCCCGTTGCTGATGCCGTCAGCGCCGACCTCGCCGGGCGGCGGCGCGTCGGAATCATTGATCCGGGTCAGGATGGTGTTGAAGCGGACGCCCGGCAACGCGGCGCTCTCACCCTCGAAATGGATTTCCTCGCCGCGCGGCACGCCGGTGAAACGCAGGTCGACGGGATCGACGTCAAACATCGGAACGTATTTCGGATCGTGGTTGTGACGGGACATCGTGAGCTCGACCGCGATGACGCCGTCAGCCGAGTTGAAACCGCCGGCAAACGACGAGCCGGAATCGCCGCCATAGAGCCGACCGCTCCCGGTGGCGAACATCACGCCGCACCCGGTTCCCCGCCCGCTCACAAAACTGAATTTATACAATCCTTGCAGCACGCCCTGTCCACTTCTGATCCGGCAACGCGATTTGACCCGCGAATACCGGATTCACAGGTTCCCTCCATTGCCTCTGGCCTTGTCCCCGGCGCGCAGGATAGCCGCCCCTGCGCCGGGCGATCAAACGCTTTACGGGAATTCGGCTAGCATCAATACACTGAGTCGCGGCCCCTGCGCCGCCGGAGCAAATTTTGGAAACCGAGCTTTATCTTCCCGTCAAACACTTCCTGGAAAAGCTCGGCTTCACGGTCAAGGGCGAGGTCGGCGGCTGCGATCTGGTGGCGCTGAGCGGCGATGACCCGCCGGTCGTCGTGATCGGCGAGCTCAAGCTTGCCTTCAATCTCGAACTGATCCTGCAGGCGGTCGATCGCGCCGCTGCCGCCGACGAGGTCTGGCTTGCGGCCAGACTGTCCGCCCGTGGCAAGGGCCGCGAGAGCGACGCGCGATACCGCAATCTCTGCCGCCGCCTCGGCTTCGGCATGCTCGCCGTCACCAACACCGGCGATGTCGAGGTGATCGTCAAACCGCCGACATCGGCGCCGCGACGCAATCCCAGGAAGCGCTCGCGGCTGATCGCGGAACATCGCAAGCGCAAGGGTGATCCCGTGCCGGGCGGATCGACGCGCGCGCCGATCATGACGGCCTACCGTCAGCAGGCACTGGCCTGCGCCTCCGCGCTGTCGGGTGGGCCCCGGCGCGTCCGGGACTTGCGCATCGACATCCCCGACGCCGGCAAGATCCTGCTGCACAACGTCTATGGCTGGTTCGACCGCGCCGAGCGCGGCATTTACGTGCTGAACGATGCCGGGCGTGCCGCATTGAAACGATGGCCGCAGCAATCGCTCGATCTGACGGCGACCGCTGATTCCCGCTGATAGGCGCGAGGAACAACCGTACGGTGCTACCGGCCTGGAGAAATTGTAGATGCATGGCTGTATTGCCACGCGAAATTCATATTGCAATGCAACATTCGGACACCTAGGTATCTCGGCGATTCAATGCGAGGCCCCTATGAGCGAAGACTGGAACACGAAATACGGCACACGGCGCGTCCGGCGGGATCCGCCGACGCTGGAAGAGGCAATCTTCGCTGCAGTGGGGGTTACCGACGACCAGAAGCAGCAGGCAGAGTTCGCCGCCGCACTGATGGGCCTTCCCTACGAGGAAGTGCTGGCTGAAGTGAAGAAGACCGGCCGCGCCCTGGCGCGATCGGCGACCCGCGTCATCGCGGGCGAACAGGGCGCGCAGCGCGCCGTCGTGGTCGAGCGCAAGGTGGTCCGCCGCTTTGGCAACGACAAGCGCACCGGCACCTGACCAGCCGCCGCGGGCTGACCTCACCTGCTCATGAAAAAGCCCAAGGCCCGTTGACGGGACCTTGGGCAATTTTGCGTCGTCCACGGCGCAACGGCGCTATGAAGCGCCCCACTCGGTCGGTGCGCCGCCGGCCATCCGAAGCAGCATTCGCCAGTACGCGCGGTTGAAAGCCACGACCGCGCGGACCGCATTGACGCCGTTCTCGACCCACGAGGTAGCGAACTCGGCCTGATCGTATCTGGTCACGTCGATGGTGCCGGTGGATTCGCCGTGGCTGAATACAAGCTGTGCGCCGAACTTGCTGGCCAGCGCCCGCATCGCCTCGTTCTCTGCGCCGGTGGTGATCCGCAGGCTCTTGTAGCCCCTGGCGCGCGCTTCCTTGATCAGCTTGCGGAACAGGATGCTGCCGACGCCCCGACGACGCACGGATGACTCGACGCTGAAGGCGATCTCGGGCAGCGAATCCGGTGATCGGTCCGGCGGATGCAGTTCGGCCGCGCCCCTCACCACGCCATTTTCAATGAACGCGATGATGACGGTGCCGTCATTGGCGCACTTCTCGGCATAGCGCTCGATGAAACTGTCATCCATGAAGCCATGGAACCGGTCGCGCCTGCTGGTGCGGTCGAGCCGCAGCAGGTGATCGCGCAACAGCGGCAATTCTTCCTGCTGGCTCAGCGTACGCACGCTGGAATCGGCCAATGCGGCCGCAATAACGGTGAGGTACATAGTCAGAACTCCTCTCAGATAGGCCCTTCGAGGAGGCGTTCGAATCCCTAGAGCACCCATATTGTGCGCCGCAATATAAATTGCAAGCCCCTGAAATGCCTCACGTAAAGTTCATCCACCGTTAACCAAATTTTAGGCAGTGACGCCCGTTCACAGCACCATCTGGGTCTGCGTGACGACAGCCACGAGCTTGCCGTCCTCGGTCTCCAGCCGGGTCTGCCAGACCTGGGTACGGCGGCCCCGATGCACCGGGGTGGCGGTCGCGATCACGGTCGAGCCCTCCCTGGCGCCGCCGATGAAATTGGTCTTGCTCTCGATCGTGGTGGTGCCCTTGGCGTCCTGGGGCAGGTTGATCACCGTTGCCGCCGCGCCGACCGAATCCGCGAACGCCATCACCGCGCCGCCGTGAATCGTGTTCCGCAAGGTGCAGAGGTCGGGCCGCACCACCATCGTCGCCACCACCCGATCCAGCCCGGCCTCGGTGAAGGTCACGCCTTTCAACTCCGCGAACGGCATCTTCATCGACTGTATCTTCTCGAGCGGCGTCATTCGTCCTCCGGCGGTTCCTGCTTCTCCTGTTAGCATGGATGCTGCCGGTAAATCAGGCAATGACCTCCGAGGTAATGGCTGCCGTGACATGCGCTTCGCAATTCGGCATATGGTCGCCATGCGCCAGTTCCCGCCTCGCCGTATCGTCTGCCTGACCGAAGAGACCGTGGAGACGCTCTATCTGCTCGGCGAGCAGGACCGCATTGTCGGCGTCTCCGGCTATGCGGTGCGGCCGCCCGGCGTCCGCCGCGAAAAGCCGCGCGTTGCCGCCTTCATCTCCGCGGACATTCCAAAAATACTCGCGCTCGAGCCCGACCTGGTACTGGCGTTCTCCGACCTGCAGGCCGCCATCGTCGCCGATCTGGTACGCGCCGGCGTTGCCGTCCACGTCTTCAACCAGCGTGACATCGCGGGCATTCTCGCGATGATCCGCACCCTCGGCGCGATCGTCGGTGCCGCGGAGAGCGCCGACCTACTCGCGCGGAATTTTGAGGAGCGCCTTGCGCGCATCTCAGCCACATCGCGTCCGTCGCCGAAACCAAAGGTCTATTTCAAGGAATGGGACGATCCGCTGATCTCAGGCATCGGCTGGGTATCAGAATTGATCGAGATCGCCGGCGGAGAGGACGCGCTGCCGAAACTGCGGCTGCAGCAGGCAGCGAAAGACCGCATCATTTCGCCTGACGCGGTGCGTGACGCCGCACCCGACGTGATCCTCGCCTCCTGGTGCGGCAAGAAGGTGGTGCCGGACCGCATCCGGCAGCGCCCCGGCTGGGGCGACATCCCGGCGGTGCGCGACAACCGCATCGTCGAGATCAAGTCGACGATCATCCTGCAGCCCGGTCCGGCCGCGCTGACGGACGGGCTCGATGCGATTGTGAAGGCGTTGTGGGCTGACCAGCTGTGAACTCTCCGCCGTCATTGCGAGCGAAGCGAAGCAATCCATGCCTCAGCAGGCGGAGAGATGGATTGCTTCGCTTCGCTCGCAATGACGGTGAAATATCGTCTTCAACACTCACCCCTTCTCCACACCGCACCATTCCGCGATGAACAGCGCCGTCGCCTTGGTCGATTTCCGCAGCGAGTCCAGTTCGACATATTCGTTGAAGCCGTGCATCGCGGCGCCCGTCGCGCCGAAGCACAGGCTCGGGATGTTGTAGTTCAGCCCGTAGAAGCGCGTGTCGGTCAGCGCGGTGAAGGCGCGGTCCGGCACCACGCCGCCATAGACGGCGCCGAACGCCTTCGCGAAGGCGGCTTCCGGTTCGGCCGAGTTCACGAGTTCATAGCCTTCCGACAGGAAGCCCGACCATTCGACCTGCGGCGGGTTGTTGGAGAGGAAGCGGTGGTCCCGCGCGGCCGCCGAGACGCAGGCCAGGATCTCTTTCTGGCATTCGGCGATCGACCAGCCCGGCAGGATGGCGATGCGGCAATCGACGTCGCACCAGGCCGGCACGCTGGAGGCCCAGTCGCC
>OEIU01002245.1_pt1 | contig 10569 bp, 11 predicted proteins | sample 1539221 | NCBI WGS metagenome assembly OEIU01 (sample SAMN03792071, study PRJEB22550) | activated sludge metagenome | feature: wastewater treatment plant; material: activated sludge; isolation source: Wastewater treatment plant of a petroleum refinery complex | place: Argentina: Zarate | collected... | reverse complement strand
CGGCCGCTATGCCATCGAGTTGCTGACCAATTACTACCCCCACAATATCTATCTCGAAGCGCTCATGGCCGTGGGTTTGACTGGCAGTATCCTATTCGCCTTTCACATCGCTTTTTCCGTGCGGGCCGCAATAGCCATTATCCGCGACAAGGCCGCACCGCGCATGCACCTATTTGTTGCGCTCCTGTTCATCCGCGACGCGGTTGGTGCGGCCGCGAGCGGAGCGGTATGGTCGGCATCAGGTTTCTGGATTACATCTTTTGTCATCATTGCAGTCCGCAGCAGGATTCGAAGAAGTCATGCGTAATTCAGATGAACGCCGACGGATTGCAATAATCTATACGCATCTTCCGCATTATCGAAAACCTGTTTTTTCCGAATTGGGCAGCTCAAGTCATTTCAATTTCAGTTTCTATTACGACGTCCGTGGTGTCGACCCCACCATTCGCTCGGAGAAACTAGATGGTACCGGGCATCACATTCGCACGTTGACGCTAGGGGGCCTTATGTTCCAACCTGGCATCTTCTCTGCTTGTATTCGTGATGATTTCGATTGTTATATCTTCCTTGGCAATCCTCACATTGTTACTACGTGGTTGCTTATGCCAATCTTGCGATTGAGAAAAAAGAAGGTCGCATTCTGGACACACGGCTGGATTCGCCGCGAGCGCGGGCTTAAAAGATGGTTGCGGAATAAATTTTACCATCAAGCGGATATGCTATTGTTATATAGCAACCGCGCTAAGGAACTTGGCTTGGCTTCAGGCTTTTCTGAAGAGCAGATGGAGGTGATATACAATTCTCTCGATTATCCTACACAAAAGGCCCAACGAGAGGCAAGGTGTGGTCACTCAAACGATAAAGGGGTGCCCTATTTTCTATGTGTCTCTCGGTTGGTACCAAACGTAGAGATCGATCTTGCGATAGAGGCAATGGCAGTTCTTGCTATCGAACCGGGTCTCGCTTGTGAGCTCATCGTGGTTGGCGAGGGTCCAGAGCGCGCCGCGCTTGAGCTTCAAGCCGAACAGCTCAGGGCGCATGTACGCTTTCTTGGCGCAATATATGAAGAAGAACGCCTTGCTGAATTATTCATGAACTGCGTCGCCGTAGTTTCTCCAGGCAAGGTCGGCCTGCTGGCCATGCACGCATTAGCTTATGGTGCCCCTGTGATCACTCATGGGGACCTGGATCAACAGATGCCAGAGGTGGAGGCTATTATTCCGGGTCGGACCGGTCAATTCTTCCAACGGGGAGATGTCAAAGAGCTGGCCGCCTCGATGCAACGCTACCTTTTGATAGAGCACGGCGAGACCCAAAGGCGCGAGGCGATCGAGATAATCGAAAAGCACTGGACTCCTTCAGCGCAACGACAATTGGTCGAACAGGCCATTGATCGACTGCTGACAGGAAGGAGTGCCTGAATGGACCTGCGCGGAAGGCTGCGATCTTTGAAGTTGAAACTGAACCGGAGGCATTTCGGTACTTTAGGCGTTCACCCGACAACTTATCTCGCAAGAGGTTCCAATATTCATAGGTCTCTCGTCATGGGAGCCTACGGTTATATTGGTCCCGGTGCTGAAATACCGGCCGGCATTCGAATGGGCAAGTATGTGATAATAGGGCCTTACTTCATGATCACCGGTAACGATCACCTGTTCGAACAGCCAGGATGCGCAGTGATTTTTTCCGGGCGACCGCAGCCGCGAGAGAGCATTATCGGCGATGATGTCTGGATCGGCGCAAGGGTCATTATCATGCGTGGCGTTCATATCGGTCATGGGGCAATAATTGCTGCCGGATCTGTCGTGACGCGCGACATCGAGCCGTACTCGATTGTTGGCGGTGTTCCAGCAAAAGAGATTCGCAAGAGATTTTTGCCTGAACAGGCTCGAGTTCATGACGAGTATCTGGCGCTGCCCGCGATGCAGGGGCAGTTTTGCCCGCCCTTCAAATAATGACCTGATTACGCACTATAGTGGCTCTGTTCTATTTTGATGTAGTGGGTCAGGCTGGCAGCAGCGCTCCGCGGGGCGACGACTTTGCCGCCAGAGGCTCGCCGTGCGATGGGCACGCGCGGACGTGACTGGATGCAGCACGCGATTTCGGCTGGGATAGTATTCGGGGCGAAGATGGTTGCAGTCTATGCTTGGCTTCTTGGACAGCAGGGACGGCCGGAATGGGTGCAGTCGTGAACTCGATGGATAGCGGAGGTGCGATCGACGTCCTCGCGAACAGAGGTGCGCGCAAATGGACGCGGAGGGAGCAAATTGGTCGCCTCCTATGGGACCTCACGCATCCGCTTTTCGCCCTCAGTCCAAGACCGATGTGGGGTTGGAGGCGGTTCTTGTTGCGCCTATTCGGGGCTCGTTTGGGACGACAAGTTCATGTCTACCCGACCGCGCGCATTTCGATTCCCTGGAACCTTGCGATCGGGGAGCAAAGTGCAATCGGCGATCGCGCGATCGTATATGCGCTTGGGCCTATCAGCATCGGCGCGCGGGCAACCATCTCGCAAGGCGCGCACTTGTGTGCGGGAACACATGACTATCGCGACCCGATGATGCCCCTGCTGAAGCCGCCGATCAGCATCGGTAACGAAGCTTGGATTTGCGCCGACGCATTCATTGGCCCGGGTGTGAGGGTCGGCGCCCGTGCCATCGTTGGCGCACGTGCTGTCGTTGTCAAGGATGTCGCAGCTAATATCATCGTTGCCGGCAATCCGGCGCGCATCGTGAGGCCACGCCATGGAGGCCCGAAGTGAGCGAGATCACCGGCACTGATATCTCTGGCTACCGTTATGCCGATTCCGGAGCGAACCACTCCCACAAGTATCTGCTGCAGCCGACCTTCGCGACGCTCGATTCCTTTTTCGGGAACAACGGGCGCAAGCGCCGCGTATTCGACCTCGGCTGCGGAAACGGCAGTGTCGCGGCGCTGCTTTCCGAGAACGGCTACGATGTTGCGGGAGTCGATCTATCCGAGGAAGGCATTGCCCAGGCTAGTGTAACCTATCCGAACCTTCGGTTGGAGACTGGATCGGCCTACGAGAATCTTGCACAGCGCTTCGGTCACTTTCCGGCTGTAATCAGCTTGGAGGTCGTCGAACATGTCTACGCCCCGCGAGATTATGCTCGAACACTATACGAACTTTTGGAGCCCGGCGGGTTGGCGGTCCTCTCCACTCCCTATCATGGCTACTGGAAAAATCTGGTACTCGCATTGTCGGGCAATATGGATGCGCACTTCACCGCGCTTTGGGATCATGGTCACATCAAATTTTGGTCGATAAAGACGCTTGGCACACTGCTGCGCGAAGTTGGCTTCGAACAGCCTACATTCCAACGTGTCGGACGGCTGCCGGCTCTGGCAATGTCGATGATTGCCGTGGCAAGGAAGCCAGCGGATTAGGTGATCCGCGAGAGAAGAATGATGACAACCGATCGAGCCATTCACGCGATCATTCTGACGCTGGACGAGCAGCCTCATATCGCGCGCTGCATCGATAGCCTGAAAGGCCAATGTGCGAGCATCACGGTCGTTGACAGCGGATCGCGGGATGCGACGAGGGAGATCGCGCAGAACCACGGTGCCGAGGTCGTGATCAATTCCTGGATCAACTATGCGACCCAGATGAATTTCGGCATCGATTTGCTCGCTGGGCGCGGGGGCTGGCTGATGCGGATCGACGCCGACGAGATCATTGACGAGGACAGCCGCGAAACGCTCCATGAGGCAATCGCCAAAGCCGGAGATGGCGCCGTGGGCCTGCTGGTGCAGAGGCGCATTCATTTTCTCGGTCGGCGCATCCGGCATGGCGGTATCGAGCCGAGTTGGCAGCTCCGGCTCTGGCGCAATGGCTGTGGCCGTTGCGAGCAGCGCTGGATGGACGAGCATATCCAGGTCAACGGTCGCGTTGCCAGATCCGACGTGGTGCTGAGCGACATCAATCTGAACTCGCTCACTTGGTGGACGGCGAAACATAATTCATATGCGAGTCGAGAGGCCATCGACCTGCTAAACACGCGCCTCGGATTCCTTCCTAAGGGCGAATTGAGCCGCGGCGCGAGCCCACAGGCGAAGACGAAGCGGTGGATCAAGGAGAACATATACACCCGACTGTCGCCAGGATTGCGCGCGTCGCTCTATTTCTGGTACCGTTACCTGCTGCGTCTCGGTTTTCTCGACGGACGCCAAGGATACTATTTTCACACGCTGCAAGGGCACTGGTATCGTACACTTGTGGACGCCAAGGTGACCGAGATCGAGCAATGCAGCAGGACTCGCCGAGTGGCGATACCGGAAGCAATTCGTCTGTGCACCGGAATACCGTTGGAACCGTCTTTGATAACGCCGTCGTCGCCGACCCTAGACAACGGAACGGCACGCAGTGCAAGCTTATAAGTGGCGACAAGCTGAAGGTACTAGGCTATGCCGCGCCGATCATTCCTAAGACAGTCTCGCCTCCACCTAGCTCTCGTTCCGTGAGCACCACATCTGTTTTAGCGTAGCCGCTCCCTCTGATCAGTAGATTTCGTTGCCCGATCCCGACAGCTGTTCGATGGCAACGAACGGCGTGGCTCAGGTGTCGTCGGCTACAATGTGCGAGACCGAGCCGGCTGCTCCACACCTGCCCTCGCAACACATACCATTAGGCAAACTCATCGGTGCCGATGGTCATCCGATCTCGCCTATTCTAATCATACCGCTCGGCGCATTTACCGGGTGGGCGTCGCGGGGTCCTTGCTAACAAGACAGTCGGCGACGCTCGGCCGGTCTAGGCCGCGATCGTAGTCGGCTCCGGCTACGGTGGCGGGGTCGCGGCCCCCCGCCTCGCCCGCATGGGTCTACGCGTCGCCATCGTCGAGCAGGGGCGGCTCCTCAGGCCCGGAGATTTCCCGACGACGGCCAAGGCGCGGCGTCGAGAGACACGTTTGACCGGTCGCGCGCCGAAAATCGGAGATCCCGCCGGGCTGTACTACCTGTCGGTCGGCAAGGGGCTCACCGTGTTCGGCGCCTCTGGTCTCGGCGGTGGATCTCTGATCAATGCCGGCGTCGTGCTGCGGCCCGATCTCAGCCGGCTCCGAAAAGCCGGCTGGCCCGATGCCGTGATCAGCGACGGGCTGCTGCTCGAGGGTCTAGTGCGAGCGGAGGCGATGCTTGGCGTGGCCCCGGTGCCAGCACCCGAGCGCTTCGCGAAATACTTAGGCATGCGCAGGTTGGCGGAAGCCGCGGGCCGCCCGGTGCAGTTGCCGTCGATGACCATCTCGCATCGTCCTGGAGTGAACGTCGCCGGCGTGACGCAATACGCGTGCCGCTACTGCGGCGACTGTTGGTCGGGATGCAACCTTGGCGCCAAGAACACCGTCGGCATCACCTACATCGCCGACGCGGCCGATCATGGCGCAGAGGTCTTCTGCGAAAGCCGAGCCCGATCATCGCCCACCCGCTCGGCGGCTGCGCGATGGGCGAGACGGTGGACGACGGGGTCGTCGCGCCGGATGGCCGCGTATTTGATCCGACGAAAGGGCCCGCCGGCGTCCACGACGGACTCTACGTGTGCGACGGCGCGGCGATTCCTTCGGCGATTGGCGTGAGCCCGCTGCTGACGATCACCGCCCTTGCTGAACGCCTCATGATCCTCGCCGCGCGCCGCCTCGGGAGAGAGCTCGACGTCAACGTAACCGCACCTCGTCCAGCGCGTGACGCGGCGATGTAGGGACGAGAGTGTGAGTAACAGGGCAAGCTCTTCCTCTTCATGGCGATTGATGGCACATCCAAGTTCACCTTCGTCGAACTGCATGCCGTCGCGCAGAAAAATCCTTTTCGTTAATCGCTTCTACAGGCCGGACCTGTCGGCGACCAGCCAAATGCTGACCGACATGGCTGAGGCTTTGTCGGCGCGGGGCTTGTCGGTCGAGGTCATAACCAGCCGACAGCGTTACGATGACCCCTACGCGAACCTTCCCTTTCGCGAGGTCATCAATGGCGTTTCGGTAACCAGAATTGCCACCACCCGTTTCGGGCGTTCAAGCCTTGTATTGAGAGCGGTCGATTATCTGACCTTCTATCTGAGCGCCACCCTGGTGCTGCTGCGGATGTCGCGTCGGGGCGACGTGGTGGTGTGCAAGACCGATCCGCCCATGCTGTCGGTCGTCGTGGGGCCTTTTGCGCGGTTGCGTGGCGCCAAGGTGGCCAACTGGCTGCAGGATCTTTTCCCCGAAGCCGCCGAGCGAAATATGTCCGATCGTTCGCGGCAACGCACGCGTCCTTTGTTCAAGCTGTTGCGGTCCTTGCGCAACCGTTCCCTGCGACGGGCGAGCTTCAACGTCGTGATTGGCGACCTGATGCGAGATATGCTTGTTGAACAGAACGTCGACCCTCAACGTATCCGGCTCATTCCGAACTGGGCTGACGGCGCCCTTATGAAGGCGCGTCCGTTTGCCGAGAGTACGCTGCGGCGTGAACTCGTCCCAAAAGCGTCTTTTGTCGTCGGTTATTCGGGCAACCTGGGACGGGTGCACGATGTTGAGACGATGCTGGCCGCGATCAGAACTGTCGAGCGAGAGTTTCAGGACGTATCGATCTCCTGGCTCATCATCGGAGGTGGAGCTGGCTACGAAAAGCTGCGTCAAGACGTCGAGCGCGAGGGACTTACGTCCGTCGTCTTCGCACCTTATCAGCCACGCAGCGCGCTGCCTGACAGCCTGGCGGCGGCTGATGTCCACATCGCGTCGCTTCGCCCGGAATTCGAGGGTCTCATAGTACCGAGCAAGTTCAGTGGGATTGCCGCTGCCGGCAGGCCAACAATATTCATCGGAGATCACAACGGCGAAATCGCCCGCTGGATAACGCGCTACGACTGCGGAGTGGTTGTATCACCCGGTGATGCTGGCGCATTGACCTGCGCGATCCTTGCGCTCGTTGATAATCCCGCACGGCTTCATCAACTTGGCGCTAACGCGCGGCGCGCTTTTGACGCTCATTTCGCGCTGCCGGCTGCTGTCGGTGCTTTCGAAGCGGCATTAGCCCGAATCGAGCCGCGTTCTTAAAGCCTGGGGTGCTCTGGTGAGCCTTGTGATCGCATGACTAGGAGTCGATGAGATCAGAGGTCCGGGTTAACGATATTTGCAGCAGTCTTGGGTAATAAGCCTAGGTGCTGGTAGGTAAAGCGTTGGCTCTGCGGTTCTCCTGAAAATGCTATCGTTGCGGTCCAAAAATGCTCCGTCGTTGGTCGATGGGGGCCATGATTTTTGTGGGAGCAACGGCTGTTTCCGGCCAACTGCCTTACGCTGACGTTCTGGTTCCCCTCTTGAAAATCGCTTCCCGGCTCGCTTGAACCTTCCCGACGCGCCCGTCGATGGCATTATCGTCTTGGGCGGGGGCGGATATCGCATGACTGAGGCGGTACGACTTGCGGGACTGCTCACCCATGCGCAATTGATCATTACCGGACGTGGTGAGAAACGTTGGCTCGATTATGCCAAGCAGGAAAACATAGAGACCGGCCGATTGGTCTATGAACCCCGATCGCGCAACACGTTCGAGAACGCACAGTTCGCAAAAGCGGTTTTGCGTCCCAGAAGCGCGGACCGTTGGATTTTGGTCACCTCGGCGAGCCACATGCCGCGCGCCGTGGGGGCGTTCCGGCAAGCGGGATTCAACGTCATCCCATGGCCGGTCAAGAACGCAAAGCCTGATCGTGCGTCTTCCAATGCCGTTGCCAAGCATGAGTGGCTTGGTCTAGTCGCCTACTGGCTCCTTGGGCGGACAGATGCGTTATTTCCGGGGCCTGATAATACAACGACAGAGCCGTCGCGTCACGCCGATGTCGACGCAACGAACTCATTATCCTGGCTGTCCAGGAAAGCCTTGTAGGCTGATTTCAAACCTTCCTTGAGCCCGATTCTGGGCTTCCAGCCCAGCGCCTGAAGCTTTGCACCGCTCATCAACTTGCGCGGTGTGCCATCGGGCTTGGTTGGATCAAGGATGATCTTGCCGTCGAAGCCTACGACCTCGGCCACGATCGTTGCTAAATCAAGGATCGTAATGTCCCCACCAGAACCGACGTTAATATGCTCCTCTTCTGAGTAGGTTTTCATGATGTGCACAAGCGCATCCGCGCAATCATCAGCGTGCAAAAATTCACGCCGCGGCGTTCCCGTTCCCCAGATCGTGAAGCTATCAGCTCCAGAAACTTTGGCCTCATGCGCTTTCCTGATGAGCGCGGGAATGACGTGGCTGGTGTTCAGGTCGTAGTTGTCTCCCGGTCCATACAAATTGGTCGGCATGGCACTGACAAAATCACAACCGTGCTGACGCCGATAAGCTTGAGCAAGCTTTATTCCGGCAATCTTCGCGATCGCGTACCACTCATTGCTGGGCTCTAGCGGCCCAGTAAGTAGTGCGGACTCCTCTATCGGTTGGGGAGCAAACTTCGGATAGATGCATGAGGACCCAAGAAAAACCAACTTCTCGACATTCGCCTTGAACGACTGATGGATGACGTTCGCCTCGATCATCAGGTTGTTGTAGAGAAAGTCGGCAGGATACGTTGCATTCGCCAATATCCCGCCAACCTTGGCTGCTGCCACGAAGACCGCATGAGGCCGGCCCCCTCTCAGAAGCGCACCAACCTGATCGGGATCGATGAGGTCAACGTACGCGTGGTCGGCCGTTAGGATCTCGCAATCTTCCCGTTGGAGCTGGCGTACCAAAGCTGATCCGACCATGCCCTTGTGGCCGGCGACGAAGACCCGCTTTCCCGAAAGATCATAAGTATTGGATTGCATGATATCGTTACGATGTTCGCTTAGCCCGCCGAGCGATCGTTGCGCCAGGATTCCCGTTTCACAAGATCAATATCGCTTACCACCATCTCAGCGACAAGATCCTTGAATGAGGTCTTGTGGGCCCAGCCGAGTTTCGCGCGCGCCTTGCTGGAATCCCCCAGCAACTGATCAACCTCGGTGGGACGGAAGTATCTAGGATCGATGCGTATGAGCTCCTCTCCCGTCTTCTCGTCGACGCCGGCTTCGTCCACCCCTTTGCCGCGCCATCTGATCTTGCGGTCGACATGCGCAAAGGCCAGTTCCACGAACTCGCGTACAGAATGCATTTCACCTGTCGCTAACACATAATCATCAGCCTTGGGTTGCTGGAGTATCATCCACATGCCCTCGACGAAATCGCGCGCATGGCCCCAGTCGCGCTTGGCGTCGAGGTTGCCGAGATAGAGCTGCTTTTGCAACCCGTGATGAATGGCTGCGACCGCACGCGTGATCTTGCGAGTGACAAATGTCTCCCCGCGTAACGGCCCTTCGTGATTGAAGAGGATGCCGTTCGACGCGTGCATGCCGTAGGCTTCGCGGTAGTTCACCGTGATCCAATAGGCGTAGAGCTTTGCAGCGGCATAAGGCGAGCGCGGATAGAACGGTGTTGTCTCCTTCTGGGGAACCTCCTGCACCTTGCCATAGAGTTCCGAGGTGGAAGCCTGGTAAAAACGGACTTTGTCCCCGATGCCGAGGATCCGTATCGCTTCCAGCAGGCGCAACGTTCCCAACGCGTCTGAGTTGGCGGTGTATTCAGGCGTCTCGAAGCTCACCTGAACGTGGCTTTGAGCTGCGAGATTATATATCTCATCTGGTTGATGCTCCTGGACGAGGCGAATGAGGTTCGTAGCATCCGTCAGATCCCCATAGTGCATGAAGAACCGCGTTTCGCCTTCATGGGGATCGACGTAGAGATCATCAACCCGTCCGGTGTTAAAAGAGGACGAACGCCGTTTTACCCCGTGAACCACGTATCCCTTATCTAGCAGCAATCGCGCGAGATACGCGCCGTCCTGTCCGGTCACCCCGGTTACGAGTGCAACTTTTCTTGTCATGTTAAAATTCGAGACTCTCAAGATCCGAACAGATACGAAGTCGGACGGACTTCGAATGAAAAGAACTCTACGGTGTTTGATGGAACCTGACCGGCATCAAACCGCAAAGTGGCCACTCCGGAGGAAGAAGAATTCATTCGCTCGTCCTATGAGCTAGCAAACCATTAAACCGATCCAATCCTTCCCAGCAAGATCCGCAACGCCGCGGCTCAACTGATCGACGGGCCTACACCTCAAACCTTGAGGATTGTCATGGGTGACGCTGACAGTGGCCCTGCAAAAGAAGAAGAGAACCTTGGAGGCGAGGAAGAAAAATCCGTATCATCCTTGGGACAGCACGTCTGTGTATACTGAAGAACCTGGACGTTAAGAGAAATTAGTGTCGAGTCCGAAGAGAGTTGGAACGCCGGATCTTTTTTTGGTCGAAGCTGTCGGGGGGTCTTTCAAATTAAAAACCTAAGCAAGAACCTATTATTGGAGAGGGCAGCTAACAACGCGCAGGGATGGTCACCATGAGTAAAAGCACGCCTCATGGAATATGTAGACTTCCATATCCGTCGTAAATGGTTGAAATTCGAGGCGCCGCAGCTCTAGGAGGGACTTGGTAGCCCCAAGTTTAGCTTTTGCCGTTCCGTCGTCACTCTCAGCTCCAATCGGCGCACGACCTCATCCGCCGTCTCTCTGCC
>OEIU01002244.1_pt1 | contig 10574 bp, 8 predicted proteins | sample 1539221 | NCBI WGS metagenome assembly OEIU01 (sample SAMN03792071, study PRJEB22550) | activated sludge metagenome | feature: wastewater treatment plant; material: activated sludge; isolation source: Wastewater treatment plant of a petroleum refinery complex | place: Argentina: Zarate | collected... | reverse complement strand
CCGATATAGATCGCACGCACCATGGTCGGGATGTCGGCCTCGCCCTTGGCCAGCCGGTGCAGGATCGAGGCCTCGCGGGCCTGGCGGTGGCGGGTCAGGAAACGGACGTAGCGCGGCCCTTCCGGAATTTCCGGCCCATGGCCTGAGAAATACAGGTCCTCCGCGCGCGCTTCCAGCCGCGCCAGCGAGGCCATGTAGTCGATCATCGATCCGTCCGGCGGCGCCACGATCGAGGTCGACCAGCCCATCACGTGATCCCCGACGAAATTGATCTTTCGCTCACCCCAGGCGAACGCCAGATGATTGGCGGTGTGGCCGGGGGTCGCAACCGCCTCCAGCGCCCAGCCCGTCCCTTCGATGACGTCGCCGTCCTTGACCTCGATGTCGGGCCGGAAATCGCGGTCGGAGCCGGATTCCGGATTGTGCTTCTCGCTCTCGAAGCGCGGCCGCGAAGCGCGGTGCGGTCCCTCGGCATAGACGGGCGCGCCGGTCGCCGTCTTGATCCGCGCGGTATTCGGCGAATGGTCGCGATGGGTATGGGTGACCAGGATATGCGTCACGGTCTCGCCCCTGACGGCATCGAGCAGCGCCTTCGCATGCGCTTCGTCGTCCGGGCCGGGATCGATGATCGCGACATTGCCGGTGCCCACGATGTAGCTGACCGTGCCGGTGAAGGTGAACGGGCTCGGATTGTTGCACAGCACCCGCCGCACGCCGGGCCGCGCCTCGTCGACGACGCCGGGCTTGAGCGGGAAGTCGCGGTTGAACGGGATGTCGTCGTTGTCGGCCATGGCTTTTCTTCTTGGCGTCATTCCGGGGCATCGCAGAGCGATGAACCCGGAATCTCGAAATGAGGGAAAAGAATACGGCCCGAGATTCCGGGTTCGATGCTTCGCATCGCCCCGGAATGACGAGTAAGGAGTTTACCCAAACGCCTGAATGCCGGTGATCGCCCGGCCCAGGATCAGGGCGTGGACGTCGTGGGTGCCTTCATAGGTGTTCACGGTTTCCAGGTTCGCGGCGTGGCGCATCACGTGATATTCGATCTGGATGCCGTTGCCGCCGTGCATGTCGCGCGAGACGCGCGCGATGTCGAGCGCCTTGCCGCAATTGTTGCGCTTGACGATCGAGATCATTTCCGGGGCGAACCTGCCCTCGTCCATCAGGCGGCCGACGCGGAGCGATGCCTGCAGGCCGAGCGCGATCTCGGTTTCCATGTCGGCGAGTTTCTTCTGCACCAGTTGCGTGGCCGCGAGCGGCCGGTTGAACTGCTTGCGGTCGAGCGTGTATTGCCGCGCGCGGTGCATGCAGTCCTCGGCGGCGCCCATCGCGCCCCAGGAAATGCCGTAGCGGGCGCGGTTGAGGCAGCCGAACGGCCCCTTCAGGCCCGATACGTTGGGCAGCAGCGCGCTCTCCGGCACCACGACGCCGTCCATCACGATCTCGCCGGTCACGGACGCGCGCAACGACAGCTTGCCGCCGACCTTCGGCGCCGACAGGCCCTTCATGCCCTTCTCGAGGATGAAGCCGCGGATCTGGTTGTCATGTGCCGCCGACTTGGCCCAGACCACGAAGACATCGGCGATCGGCGCATTCGAGATCCACATCTTGGCGCCGGTCAGCCGGTAGCCGTCGGCGACCTTCTCGGCGCGGGTCTTCATGCCGCCCGGGTCGGAGCCGGCGTCCGGCTCGGTCAGGCCGAAGCAGCCGACCCACTCGCCGGTCGCAAGCTTCGGCAGGTATTTCTTGCGCTGGTTCTCGTCGCCATAGGCGTAGATCGGATACATCACCAGCGAGGACTGCACCGAGTTCATCGAGCGATAGCCGGAATCGACCCGCTCGATCTCGCGCGCAACGAGGCCGTAGGCGACGTAGCTCGCATTGGCGCAGCCATACTCTTCCGGCAGCGTGACGCCGATCAGGCCGAGTTCGCCCATCTCGTTGAAGATCTCGCGGTCGGTCTTCTCCTCCAGATACGCGTTGATGACGCGCGGCAGGAGCTTGTCCTGCGCATAGGCGCGCGCGGTGTCGCGGATCATGCGCTCATCTTCGGTGAGCTGTTCGTCGAGCAGGAACGGATCATCCCACTGGAAGGAAGCCGCCGCCGGCTTGTCCTTGGCTTGAGGGCGCACGCTCATGAAAATCCCTTTCGCATCACGCTGCTGTTGGAAATTTGCCGCCAAATTAATGCGCTATCGGCAGAAGCGCAAATGGATTGGTCGATTGTCATTCCGGGATGGTGCGTAAGCACCAGACCCGGAATCTCGAGATTCCGGGTTCGATGCTGCGCATCGCCCCGGAATGACAACTCATCAGTCCAGCTTTTCGTTCGAAACGATCTCGATGCCGAAACCGGACAGGCCCTTGTAGTCGTGCACCGAGGAGGTCAGGTTGACGATCGAGGTGATGCCGAGATCGCGCAGGATCTGGGCACCGACGCCGACTTCACGCCATTGCCGGTTGCGATCGGCCTCCGCGGACTTCTGTTCGCCGACCGGCTCGACCGGAACCCCGGCCGCGCCGTCGCGCAAATAGACCAGCACGCCGCGGCCGGACTTCCTGAAATGGTCCAGCACGACTTGCATGCGCGCCTGTCCGGTGAAGAGATCCTTGACGATGTTCGGCTTGTGCAGCCGCGTCAGCACCTTCTTGCCGTCGCCGATGCCGTTGTAGACAAAGGCGACGTGCGCGATTTCGTCGAACGGCGAACGGTAGGCATAGCCCTGCAGCGGACCGATCGGGCTGTCGGTCGTGAAGGTCGCGACGCGCTCGATCAGCTTCTCGCGCGCCTGCCGGTAGGCGATCATGTCAGCGATCGTGACATGCTTCAGCTTGTGCTGGGCGGCGAAGCGCGCGACCTGCTCGCCCTTCATCACGGTGCCGTCGTCGTTCATCAACTCGGAGATGACGCCGACCGGCGGCAGCCCGGAGAGCTTGCAGAGATCGACCGCAGCTTCGGTATGGCCGGAGCGCAAGAGCACGCCGCCGTCGCGGGCGATCAGCGGGAAGATGTGACCGGGCCGGGCGAAATCATTGGCGCCGGCGTTGGGATTGGCAAGCGCGCGGCAGCACGAGGCGCGCTCCTCCGCCGAGATGCCGGTGCCTCCGTCGGGCTTGTAGTCGATCGAGACGGTGAAGGCGGTGGTGTGGTTGGATTCATTGTGCGCCACCATCGGATCGAGCCGCAGCCGGCGGGCGTCGTCGGTGGTGATCGGCGCGCAGACGATGCCGGAGGTATGGCGGATGATGAACGCCATCTTCTCCGCGGTGCACAGCGAGGCCGCGACGATCAGATCGCCCTCGCCCTCGCGATCGTCATCGTCGGTGACGACGACGAGCTCACCCCTGGCAAAGGCTTGCAGCACTTCCTGGATCGTATCGGCCATTTTCCCAAGATCTCACTTTGTTCAGCAAGTGCATTAGCCGGACTCAATGGCTCGCGCCAGTGTCAATACGCAACCGGATTGTACCGGCCTGCGGGCCAGCATGGCAAAAGGCATTGACGAGGTCCTGATACCATCGTCATGGTCACCCCCGACAAGAACAAGAACAGACGTTGGGGAAGAGACGAGCATGCGTCTTCCGTTGAATTTCCGCAGCATGGCATGGGCCGCTCTGGCGCTGCTGGCTGCGCTTGCCGGCACAGCACAGCCTTCGCGCGCCGCGGATGAGTGGCCGACCCGCGATATCACCTTCTACGTGCCCTACGCCCCGGGTGGATCGACCGACCCGATCAGCCGTAAATATGCCGAGCTCCTCGAGAAGCAACTCAAGGTCAAGGTCATCGTCGAGAATAAGCCCGGCGCGTCGGCGACGATCGGCACCGGCGCCGTGATCCGCTCGGCCCCGGACGGCTATACGATCGGGCTCGGCTCCAGTTCGTCCCTTGCCTACCAGCCACATGAAATGAAGGGGCTGGCCTGGAAGTCGGCCAACGACTACCAGTCGATTGCCAAGCTTTCCGATCTCCCGGTCATCCTGGCGGTGCCGGCGGATTCGCGATGGAAGACGCTGGACGACTTCCTGACCGAAGCGCGCGCCAATCCGCGCAAGCTGAAGGTTTCGGTATCCGGCCTGCGTTCCATCAACGACATCGCGGTTCAGCAGCTCAACAAGCTGGCCGGCCTGCGCATCGTCACCGTGCCGTTCACCGGCGGCGGCGGCGAAGCCACATTGGCCGCGCTCGGCGGCCGGGTCGACGGCACGGCTGGATTTGCGCCCGGCATGAAGGGCCAGATCGACGCCGGCAAGCTGCGGGTGCTGGCGGTGTTCCAGGAGGGCAAGTATGAGCTGCTCCCGGACGCCAAGCCGATCGGCGAGACGCCATGGAAGGACACCTTTCCGGTGGGATACTACGTGATCGCACCCAACGGCCTGCCAAGGCCGGTGCTGGACAAGCTGCTTGCGGTCTCGAAAGTCATCGTCGAGAGCGAGGAGTTCAAGACCTTCCTGAAAGCCAATGGCTACACCTCCGATCCGAAACTCGGCGACGACATGAAGAAGGAACTTGCCGCCTATGACAGCAAGTTCCGCGATGTCATCAAATTCCTGGACGACGACAAGTGACGCCGGAGCGCAGTTTCCCGCTGGCGCCGGCCCGGCGGATCACCGCCCTGATCGCGCTGCTGCTGGCCGGCCTCTACGTTTCGAACGCCTGGCAAACGCTCTCGTTCGGGCGATGGCACAAGCCGGGAGCGGCGATCTTCCCGGTCGCGCTCGGCCTGCTGCTGGCGCTGTCGGCGCTCACGATCCTGTTCGAACGCCGTGGCGACGGGTCGCTGCCGGCGACCTTCTCGCTCCCGGCCGGCGCCGACCTTCACCGGCTGCTTCTGCTGCTCGGCGCGTTCGCGTTCTACTTCCTCGCGATGCCCGTCATCGGCAACATGGTCGCTTCCGCACTGTTTCTGTTCGCCAGCATGCGGCTGCTGTCGGATGATCCCGCGAGATCGCTCGTGCGGATAGCGATCTACGCCACCGTCATCGCCGTCGGTTTCGAGCTGTTCTTCGTCCGGCTGCTGCAGGTGCAGATGCCCGGCGGCCTGTTCCGGCAATGGCTGTTCTAGCACGGGCATGAAATGAATTCGTTCCAGGGCCTGCTGTATGGATTGAGCGTTGCCGCGACCCCGGCCAATCTGCTGGCCGCCTTCGTCGGCGCGTTCGCGGGCACCGCGATCGGCGTGCTGCCGGGGCTCGGTCCGGTCGCCGGCGTGGCGCTGATCCTGCCGCTGACCTTCTCGCTCGATCCGACCGCGGGCCTGATCATGATGGCCGGCATCTTCTACGGCTCGATGTATGGCGGTTCGACGACGGCAATCCTGCTCAACATTCCCGGCGAATCCGCCTCCGTCGTCACCGCGATCGACGGCTACCAGCTCGCGAGAAAAGGCCGCGCCGGAGCGACCCTGACCATCGTGGCGGTCGGCTCCTTTGTCGGCGGCACGCTTGCCGTGATCGGCGTCATGATGTTCTCCTCACTGCTCGCCAAGGTCGCGATCCTGTTCGGGCCGGCGGAATTCTTCGCGCTCACCGCGGGCGGCCTGATCGTGATGTCGCGGATTTCAGGCGGCACGCTGGCCTCGGCGCTGCTGCCGATGACGATCGGGCTGATGCTCGGCACCATCGGTCAGGAGGCCGTGACCGGCGAGACCCGCTTTACCTTCGGCATTCCCGATCTCGCCGAGGGCGTGTCGCTGGTGCCGGTCGTGGTCGGTCTCTACGGGTTCGCCGAGCTGATGCTGCTGGTCGAAGACCGCATGCATGCGGCAAACAAGCCTCAATCGGTGAAGATGCGCGAGCTGTTGCCGACGCGCACCGAGTGGAAACGCGCCGTGCCGTCCTGGCTGCGCGGGACGTCGCTGGGCTTCCTGTTCGGCCTGGTGCCCGGCCCCGCCGCCACGCTGGCCTCGTTCGCCGCCTACCGGCTGGAAAAGGCGACCTCGAAACACGCCAAGGAGATCGGCAGCGGTGCGATCGAAGGCGTCGCCGGCCCGGAGGCCGCCAACAACTCGGCCGCGACCGCCTCGCTGGTGCCCCTGCTCGCGCTCGGGATTCCCTTCACGCCGATCGCAGCGCTGATGATCTCGGCGATGCTGGTACAGGGAATCCAGCCCGGGCCGCTCTTGATCACGCAGCATCCGGAAATCTTCTGGGGCCTGATTGCCTCGGCCTATATCGGCAACGTCATGCTGCTGGCGCTGAACATTCCGATGGTCGGCGTCTGGGTGAGCCTGCTGCGGATACCGCACTATCTGTTCATTCCGCTGCTGCTGGTGCTGTCCGTGATCGGCACCTACAGCGTCCGCAACAGCATCTTCGACGTCTGGGTGCTGCTTGCCGCCGGCGTGGTCGGCTACTTCTTCAACAAGATCAAGTTCCAGCTGGCGCCGCTGGTGGTCGGGCTGATCCTCGGGCCCAACATCGAAAAGCATTTTCGCGAGGCGCTGTTCCTCAGCCAGGGCGATCCCTGGGTCTATGTCGAGAGCCCGATTGCGGTAGCGGTCTGGCTGCTGGTAGCGGCAATCCTGATCGCCGGCTTCATCGCCCGCCGCCGCGCCGCCTTTGCCGATGCCATGGCGCAGGAAAGCAGCTTGTGATGGTACAGAACATTGAGGCTGGGCGAGTCACCTGCGGAATAGTCCGCCCACCACGCCCCCTACAACGCCGTGCACCGCGCCGCCGATCGCGCCGATTGGACCGCCGACACCGCGCGAATAGCGAGAACGGCGCCCAGCGCGACGACGCTCCCGATGGCCAGATTTGCGAGCCTCTGCCGCGGCGTCCGTTAGTACCTTGTGCTGGGCGACGTTGAGGAAGCCAGTCGCAGGGTAGCCGCGCTCCTCCTGCCAGCGCGCGATGACGGCGCGGGTCGATTCATCGAACTTCCCGTTGACCTTGGTGTCGAACCCGAGCCTGGTCAGCCCACGTTGCACCGCACGGCGCTTTGCCCTGGTGAGGCCGATCTGTTCCTCGGTCTCCTGAGTCGCTTCGTCGGTAGCGTTTGCCGTATCGGCGGGCGCCAACGTTTCGCGGGGCGTGCTGCTCAGACCAGCCTTGGCAGAGTGCGCGCTGCCGAAGATCGCCAGAATAGACAATGCCAGGATCAAGGCGCGCATGGCCTTTCGTTCGCCCCCAAATCTGCCGATGGTTCGGTCTGGAAAGTAAAGATACACCGCGCCGTCCTGAACTATCAACAATCGGCGGCACAACTCCGCTTCGTCGGGGGGTAACTGTTGTCCGCGGCACACGGTTCCCTGGTCTCGCGCCGATTATTGCGCCGCATTGCACGCGGGAGACATGGGTTGCCGCCAAAGACGACGAATGCTCAGCCCGCACAAGCCCGGCATAACGGCATTCTTGGATCGATCGTTACGGCAGCACTTCGCGGCGCTCGCTGAGCAGCGTGTCGGTCTCGGCACGCTTGTCGTGCAGCAGCCCGGCCTGGGCGGCCTCGATCACCTTGTAGAGCTCATGGGCGTCGCTGAGCCGCGTCACCGTGACGTAATCGGCGCCGGCCTCGTAGAGGTCGTCGACATCGGCCAGTATCTCCGCAGTCGCGACGATCTTGGCGGTCGGATTGAGCGAGCGGACATGCCGGACCAGCTTTTCGTTGTCGGCACCCTTGAGCAGCGAATCCGGGATGCTGAGGATGATCAGTTCGGCCTTGCCGACGCCGGCATGCACCAGCGTATCGACGCTGCTGATATCGCCATAGACCACGTGCATGCCGCGATCCGTCAGGGTGCGGAACACCAGCGGATTGAAGTCGATCACGGTGATCTGGTCGAGCGCCGGCGGGTTGCGGCGCTCGATCTCGGCAACCAGCGCGCTGGCGGCGCGGAAGAAACCGAGGATGACAACCCGCCGCGCATCGCCATGGCCGCCCCCGTGCTCGCCATCCTCATGCTTGTGGTCGAGATCGCGCAGGCCGATCCGCTTCAGGATGCCGATCAGGCCGCGCGTGACCTGGTCGCTGCGGCCCATCACGAAGGTGCTCAGCACCGCCAGCACCACGAAGGCAAAGGATGCCGCGCTCGACGTCTCCGTGCTGATGTGATTGGCGAGAACCCCGGTCTGGATCACCACCAGCGAGAATTCCGAAATCTGCGCCAGGTTGATCGCCGGCAGCAGGCTGGCGCGCAGGCCCTGGTTCATCAGATAGAGCGGCAGGAACGTCGTCACCACGCGGCTGACGACGGTGAAGGCAGCAATGGCCAGCGCCAGCCCGATCACCGATGCGCCGGGAATCGGAATGGTCATGCCGAGCGAGACGAAGAACAGCGTGATGAAGAAGTCGCGCAGCGTCGTCACCTTGGCGGTGACGTCGAGCGCATAGGGGAACGTCGACAGTGACACGCCCGCGACCAGCGAGCCCATCTCGCGCGACAGATGCAGCCTTTCTGCGATCTCGCCGATCAGGAAGCACCAGGCCAGCGCGCCGAGCAGGACCAGTTCGGGCCGCCGCGCGATCTGGTGGAACAGCCACGGCAGCACGTAGCGGCTGAGCACCAGCGCGGTCGCAACCAGCGCGCCGACCCGGGCGATCGACAGCAGGATGACGCTGACCTGCAGATTATCGAGGCTGGGCTGCACCGCCAGGAACAGGATCGCAAAAATATCCTGCAGCACCAGCACGCCGAGCGTGATCCGGCCCGGCAAGGTGTCGAGTTCGTGCTTCTCGTAGAGCACCTTGACGATGATGACGGTGCTCGACAGCGCGCAGGCGACGCACAGATACAGCGCGTCGAAATGGCCGGAGCCCATCGACAGGCCGATGCCGATGAAGAACAGCAACCCGAGCACGACGCCGCCGACCAACTGCCCGCCCGCCGCGAACAGGATGACCTTGCCGGCGCGCACGATCTTCTTCAGGTCGATTTCCAGCCCGATCATGAACAGCATGAAGATCAGGCCGAGCTCGGAGATGACGTTGATCGACTCCTGGGACTTGACCCAGCCGATGCCGAATGGACCAATGAGGAACCCGGCGATAAGGTAGGCCAGGATCAGCGGCTGCCGGGAGAAATGTGCCAACAGGCCAAGCACCCAGGCGAACAGGATGCATAAGGTGATATCGCCAATAAGCTCGTGCATGGTTCCGGACTTCCCCCTGCCGCAACCTAGAGATCCCGGCGCGGGGGTCAAACAAGCAATGTGTCACAGCGGTAGAATAGGCCTTCTTTTCGTGATTCTGGCCGTGATGTCGATCCTTCATTGTGCGGCCGCCGGGGCGCAGACCGGGAATATCGAGCAGAATTTCGCCGCCTCGCTCACCACGCTGCCGCCGGAAAATCTCGCAATATCGGGCGCGTTCTATGTCCCGGTCTATTCCAGCGTCTCGATGAGCCAGGGCAAGCTGCGGGCGGATTTCTCGGTCACGCTCAGCGTCCACAATGCCTCCGAAACCCGCCCGCTGGTGCTGAAGCGGATCGCCTATTTCGACACGTCGGGCAAGATGGTGGAGAGCTACCTGAAGTCCCCGGTTGCGCTGAAACCGTTTGCGACCGTCGAAGTCTTCATCGCGGCGAACGATTTGCGCGGCGGAACGGGCGCCAATTTTGTGGTCGACTGGGCGGCCACCGGCGAGATCGCCGAGCCCGCGGTCGAAGCCCTGATGTTCGGCAGCGTCGGCGCCGGGCATTATGCCTTCATCAGCCAGGGCCGTCCGATCAAGGTCATCAAGAACTAGCCTGCCGGAAGGCCATGCGCCTTCTCAACGAAAAACAAAACGGGAGCAACTATCCATGTCCACCGCAACCCCCTTCGACTTCTCAGCCCTGCTGCCCGCCGGATTGCCGGCGCCGGCCGCGCGGTGGACGGGTCTGGCCAAATACAGTTTCGTCGGCGGCAACAACGATCCCGAGCAGGTTCCGGTCGATGACCTGATCGAAGCGGTCAATGCCGTGCTCCGCCGCGAGGGCAAGACGCTCGCGACCTATGGGCTCGCCAGCGGTCCGCAGGGCTATCGCCCCTTGCGCGAATTCCTCACCAGAAAGCTGAAGCGCGATGCCGGCATCGCCTGCAGCGCCGACGACATCCTGATCGTCTCGGGCTCGCTGCAGGCGCTCGACCTCGTCAACCAGACCCTGCTGGCGCGCGGCGATACCGTGCTGGTCGAGCAGGAGACCTATCAGGGCGCGCTGACGCGGCTGACGCGGCTCGGCGTCAACGCGGTCGGCATTCCCCTTGACGATCAGGGCATGCGGATGGATGCGCTGGCGGCTGCGCTTGCCGACCACAAGAGGCGCGGCATCACGCCGAAATATATCTACACCATCCCGACCGTGCAGAACCCGACCGGTTCGATCATGCCGGAGACGCGCCGCGCGGAACTCTTGAAGCTGTCGCAAGAATACGGCGTGCCTGTTTTCGAGGACGATTGCTACGCCGACCTGATCTGGAAGGGCGAGCGCCCGCCCGCGATCCATGCGATGAGCAAGCATGGCGGCGTGATCCATATCGGCTCGTTCTCGAAGTCGATCGCCCCAGCGCTACGGGTCGGATTCATCGTCGCGCCCTGGGAGATGATGTCGCGGATGCTGGCGCTGAAGACCGACGCCGGCAGCGGCGCGCTGGAG
>OEIU01002243.1_pt1 | contig 10576 bp, 14 predicted proteins | sample 1539221 | NCBI WGS metagenome assembly OEIU01 (sample SAMN03792071, study PRJEB22550) | activated sludge metagenome | feature: wastewater treatment plant; material: activated sludge; isolation source: Wastewater treatment plant of a petroleum refinery complex | place: Argentina: Zarate | collected... | reverse complement strand
GCTCACCTCTCCCATCGCGCCCTCTCCCCCCTTGTGGGGGAGACAGCTTCGCTTCGCGAGCAACGCGAGCGTTGGCGAAGCTAGAGAGGGGTAACGGCTGAGGTCGCCTTTGGCGAAACCTCTCTCCCGGATTTCCAAGACCGATCCGCTTGCGCGGCTCGGGGAAATCCGGCCTCCCCCACAAGGGGGGAGGCGGGCGTGAACACCGCCCTGCGACACGCGCAATGCTGCCTTGCAGCAATATCGGTTCAACGCAGGGCTCCGGGGGACTATCTCGATGCTCAAAGGAGCATCACACAATGATCAGGATTTCGGCATTCCTCGAGAGCCTCGCGGTCGGCTTCCGGCCGGCGCGGGAGCGTCGCGCCCTCAGCGAGCTCAGCGACTGGCAGCTCCGCGAGCTCGGCGTCGGCCGCCAGGACTTGCCGCGCAACGCCTTCGATCTCGCTCGTCAGCACTTCGCGTCGTAAGTTCCCCACGACGCTTCGAGGCCGCCCGGCATCCCCTCCCCGCCGGGCGGCCTTTTTCTTTGCCTTTTTTCCAGGCAATCTTGAGCCCGCTCAACGCGGCGGCACGAACGCCTTCCGGGCGGCCGTCACCTCCGGCCGGCAGAAGCAGCCCTCGACGTGGTCGTTGACCAGTCCCATCGCCTGCATGAAGGCGTAGACGGTGGTCGGGCCGACGAAGCTCCAGCCGCGCTTCTTGAGGTCTTTCGACAGCGCGATGGATTCCGGCGTCTTCGGCATGGCGCGGAGGGTCGCCCAGTCGAACCTCTCCGGCCGCGTAGCGGGGTCCGGCTCGAAGCGCCAGAAATAGGCCGCGAGCGAGCCCTCGGTCTTCACCAGCTCGACCGCGCGCTTCGCGTTGTTGATGGTCGATTCGATCTTGCCGCGATGGCGGACGATCCCCGCGTCGCCGAGGAGCCGCGCGACGTCCTTCTCCCCGAAGCGGGCGACCTTCCCCAACTCGAAGCCGGCGAAGGCCGCCCGGAAATTCTCGCGCTTCCGGAGGATCGTCAGCCACGACAGGCCGGACTGGAAGCCCTCGAGGCAGATCTTCTCGAAAAGGCGCCGGTCGTCGGCCATGGGCCGGCCCCACTCGCGGTCGTGATAGGCCATGTAGTCGTCGGCGCCGCCGTGCCAGGCGCAGCGCGTGCGGCCATCCGGCCCGACCATCAATCCGTCCATGTCCGCCTCCTGACAGAAACCGGCAGCGCTTGTCGCACGAGTCCCGCCGGCCGGTTAAGCCGTGCGGCGTCCGCTGCTGACACCACGGCGGCAACAATCCGCTAACCAGTCGTTAACCATAATTTCCGGTTACCGGGCGGCGAGCCCACCCGAAACGCGGCGTTCACCATTCGGTGGGGATTTCGCGGCAGACTGCCCTTCGGAAACGGCCGACCAAGAAAATTCGGGACGCGTCGACAAAGGCCAACGGACGCCGCTTCCATCCGCCCGCGGGGACGTCCCCGCGCCCGTCGACGCCCGCGTACCCGAGTTCGCCATGCGCTCCGTCCTCGCCGCTCTCGCCCTTCTCGGCGCCGCAACGCTCGCGCCGTCCTTCGCCTCGGCCGACTTCAAGGTCGCCCGGCCGCCGGCCGTCCTCTCTCCCGATACGGGCGGCGACTGGCTCCTCCAGATGGGTCCGGGCCAGCGCGCCGTCTTCGCCGACCCGACGCCCCGCGGCGCCTATATCGGCAAGCCGCCGGCCGCGCCGAAGAAAGCCGCCGCCAAGGCCAGGCGGAAGCCGCTCGACACCCGCTTCCTGCCCCAGGTGGTCGTCTTCACAGGCAAGCAGGCCCCCGGCACGATCGTCATCGATACCGATCACCGCTTCCTCTATCTCGTCCTCGAGGGCGGCAAGGCGCGGCGCTACGGCGTCGGCGTCGGCCGCGACGGCTTCGGCTGGAAGGGGTCGGAGACGATGGGGCGCAAGGCGGAGGGGCCGCCCTGGACGCCCCCGCGGGAGATGCTCGAGCGGCAGCCCTACCTGCCCGCCTCTATGAAAGGCGGTCCCGGCAATCCGCTCGGCGCCCGCGCCCTCTATCTCGGCGACACGCTCTACCGCATCCACGGCACCAGCGAGCCCTGGACGATCGGCCAGGCCGTCTCCTCCGGCTGCTTCCGCATGCGGAACGAGGACGTGATCGATCTCTACGACCGCGTGCCCGTCGGCACCAAGGTGGTCGTGCTCTGACTCCCCGGGGGCTGGATGGGGGGCGAGCGGCCAGCAAAAGGCCGCGCCGGATGGGCCGTCCGCTTCCGCCGCGGGCGGCCCATTCGTTCATGGAGGCGTGAGCGCCGCGCGGTTGTCACGGTGCGCCCGCCTCCGTATCGTCAGAGGGGGCGGAGACTTGGGGACGGGAGGGGTCCGATGATCGGGACACGTCTGAGGCTCGTGGCGGCGGCGCTTCTGGTCGCGATCGCGGCCGAGCCGGCGGAGGCCGGTCCCTTTCGCGACTTCTGCGCCAATGTCGGCAACGACACCGCCCCGTACCAACCGGAGGACGTGCCGCGGAACCGCCTCGTGCCGTTCCGCTTCCGCCGGCAGGTGGTCAACTTCAAGACGGTGGAGAAGCCGGGGACGATCATCGTCGACAGCAGGCAGCACTACCTCTACCTCGTCATGGCGAACGGCAAGGCCATGCGCTACGGCGTCGGCGTCGGCCGCGACGGCTTCGGCTGGAAGGGGTCGGTCACGATCGGGCGCAAGGCCGAATGGCCGACCTGGACGCCGCCGCCGGAGATGATCGAGCGCGAGCGGAAGCGCGGACGCATCCTGCCGGCCCAGATGGACGGCGGCCCGAAGAACCCGCTCGGCGCCCGCGCCCTCTACCTCTACAAGGGCGGCAACGACACCGCCTTCCGCATCCATGGCACCAGCGAGCCCTGGACCATCGGCCTCAACGTCTCGTCCGGCTGCATCCGCCTCAACAACGACGACGTCGTCGACCTCTACAACCGGGCGAAGGTCGGCGCGAAGGTCGTAATGCTCTGAGGCTTCAGCCGGACGCCGCACATGCCGACGGAGAGCCGGTTCCCACTCTTCCCGGATTTGCTTTTTTCTTCGTCGCAAATCCGGACGGAAAACCGGTGCCCACTTTTCCTGGATTTGCTTCAGACTCCGTAGCGGGCGAGGAACATCGCCACCGCCCCGTCGACGATCCGCGCCACCTCGGCCTCGTCCGGCGCCTTTCGCACGCCGAAGAGGAGCTCGTTGAGGACGCCCGCCTGGAGGAGGCCGATGAACTGCGCGGCGGCGAGCGCGGGGTCGTCGACGCGGAGGCGGCCGGCCGCCACCTGGGCCTCGACGAAGCCGCGGACGAAGTCGCGCCCGCGCTTCGGCCCGTCGCGGTAGAACTCCTCGCCGACCCGCGGAAAGCGCTCGGCGATGCCCATGACGGTGCGCAGGAGATCGATGTTTCCCGGGCGGCTGATATAGGGGATGTAGGCGCGGCCGTAGCGGGAGAGCGTGCCGGCGACGTCGGTCGAGCGCGGATCGAGGTCGAAGTCCGGCTTGGCGCGGCGGCGCTCGTCGGCGACGAGGCTCGCGAAGAGCACTTCCTTGCTGTCGAAATAAACGTAGAGCGTGCCCTTCGACACGCTCGCGGCGCGCGCTATGTCTCCCATGCTCGCTCCGTCGAAGCCGAGCTCGAGGAAGACGCGCCGTGCGCCGTCGAGGATCTGGCGGACCTTCGCCGAATCCTCGCCGCTGCCGGCGCGCTCCGCGGGCTTCCAGTCCGGCTTCTGTGGCGCGGGGGGCGGTCTGTTCGTTTCGTCCGACACACAGATTTCCGTTGACCGAACCGTTCGGTCACTTGAATTGCGCCTTGAACTGCCGTATGTCAACCACCTGTGACCGAACCGTTCGGTCATTTTCGCTCTTTTCGCCTCCAGGGTCAGATCCGATGAACCGTCCCGTCGCTCCCGGCGCCGATGCGCCCGCTCGTCTCGACCCCGCCCAGATCCGCACCATCATGGCCGGCGTCGTCCTCGCCATGCTGCTCGGCGCGCTCGACCAGACCATCGTCGCGACCGCGCTGCCGACCATCGGACGCGAGCTCGGCGACGTCGAGAACCTCTCCTGGGTGGTCACCGCCTACCTCCTCACCTCGACCGCGGTGACGCCGCTCTACGGCAAGCTCAGCGACGTCCACGGACGGCGGCTGATGCTCCTCATCGCCATCGGCCTCTTCCTCGCGGGCTCCATCGCCTGCGGCCTGTCGCGGAACATCTACGCCCTCATCGGCGCCCGCGCCTTCCAGGGCCTCGGCGGCGGCGGCCTGATGTCGCTCGGCCTGACCATCGTCGGCGACGTCATCGCGCCGCGGGAGCGCGGCCGCTACCAGGCCTATTTCGCCGCGATCTTCGTCACCTCGTCGATCGCCGGCCCCGTGCTCGGCGGCTTCTTCGCCGAGTATCTCCACTGGTCCTTCATCTTCTGGATCAACCTGCCGCTCGGCCTCGCCGCCTATCTCATGACCAACCAGGTGCTGAAGCTCCTCCCCCGCCACGACCGGCCGCACCGGATCGACGGGCTCGGCGCGGCGCTGATGGTGGCGGCGACCGTCGCGCTCCTCCTCGCGCTCACCTGGGGCGGCACCGCCTATCCGTGGGACTCGCTCCCGATCCTCGCGCTCCTCGCCGGGTCGGTCGTGCTCTGGGGCCTCTTCGCGACGCGCCTCGTGCTCGCGCCGGAGCCGTTCATCCCGCTCGACGTCCTGGCGAACGGGGTCGTCCGGAACGGCGTCGGCGCGACCTTCTTCGCGGTCGGCGCGATGATCGGCCTCTCGGTCTATGTACCGCTCTACTTCGAGGTGGTGCTCGGCCTGACGGCGGCACAATCCGGCTTCGCCCTCGTCGCCTTCATGGGCGGCACGGTGACGGGCGCCATGGGCTCGGGCCGCATCATGATGCATGTCGAGCACTACAAGCGGACGGCGGTGATCGGCCTCGCCTTCTCCACCGTCGCCACGGCCGTGCTCGCCTTCACCGCGATGTCGCTCTCCTTCGTCGCCGTCGAGGCGTTCCTCGTCGTCATCGGGCTCGGCATCGGCACCATGTTCCCGATCAGCACCACCGCGATCCAGAACGCCGTGCCGCCGCAGCAGATGGGCACGGCGACCGGCATCCTCAACTTCGCCCGCTCCCTCGGCGGCGCGATCCTCGTCGTCGCCTTCGGCGCGATCTTCCTCGCCGACGCGACGGGAGGCGGCGAGGTCGCCTCGGTGCAGACGGTGATCCTCGAGGGCCTCCGCGACGGCGTCGATTTCGGCACGGTCTTCCGCGACGTGTTCCTCGCCGCGGCGATCGCCCTCGGCATCGCCTGGGTCTTCACGCTCCTCATGGAGGAGCGCCCGCTCCGGAGCGCACACCACGCCCCGCCGGCGGAGGTGGGGTGAGCGCGGCCGGGGAATCCGTGCTAGGCTCCCTCGCGGGGCAGAGGAAAGCGATGTCCGATACCCGACGCATCACCGTGACGCTGCCGACGCCGCTTGCCGAAGCGGTGCATACGGCTGTCGAGTCCGGCAGCTACTCGACCACCAGCGAGGTGGTCCGCGACGCGGTCGCCCTCTGGCACGAGCAGGTCGCGGCCCGCGAGGTCGAAGCGCTCCGCAGGTTGTGGGACGAGGGCAAGGCCAGCGGCCAGCCGCGCCCCTTCTCGATCGACACGATCGTAGCGCGCGTCAGCGACGGTTCGAAGAAAAAGAGCCGTGCCTAGCATCCAGATCTCGCCGAAGGCGGAGGACGACCTCGGCGAAATCTGGATGGCGATAGCGCTCGACAACCCTAGCGCCGCCGATCGCATGCTGAAGCGCATCGGCGCGGCGATCGAGCGGCTCGCCCGTTTCCCCGATAGCGGAGCGCCGCGCGAGGATATCGCTCCGGGCGCCCGGATGCTGGTCGAGGGCGCCTACCTCGTCCTCTACGAAATCACCGCGGGCGACGTGACCGTCGTCCGCGTGGTCCACGGCGCACGCGACCTCCGCCGCCTCTGATCAGACGATCATCCGGTAGGCGGGGATCGTGAGGAAGGCGGCGAGCTCGTCGGCGGTGGAGAGCTTGCGGAAGAGCTCGATCGCCTCGGGGAAGCGGCCCGACGCATAGGCCTTCTCGCCGACCTCGCCCTTCACCCGCTCCATCTCCTCGGAAAGCAGCTTCTCGAAGAGCGCCTTGGTCACCTTCTGGCCGTCCTCGAGGGAGGCCTCGAAGTGGAGCTGCTGCCAGATCTGCGAGCGGCTGATCTCGGCGGTCGCGGCGTCCTCCATGAGGTTGTAGAGCGGCACCGCGCCGCGGCCGCGGAGCCACGCCTCGATGTACTGGACGCCGACGCGGATGTTCTCGCGCACCCCCGCCTCGGGGCGGGTGCCGGTGTGGATCTCGAGGAGGTCCGTCTCGCCGATGCTCACGTCCTCGCGGAGCCGGCCGAGCTGGTTCGGCGCCGGCATGATGGCGTCGAACACCTCCATGGCGACCGGCACGAGATCGGGATGGGCGACCCAGGTGCCGTCGTGGCCGGCCTTGGCCTCGCGCTCCTTGTCGGCGCGGACCTTGGCGAAGGCGGCCTCGTTGACGGCGGCGTTCTTCCGGTCCGGGATCTGGGCCGCCATGCCGCCCATGGCGAAGGCGCCGCGGCGGTGGCAGGTCTTGATGAGCAGGTCCGAGTAGGCCTTCAGGAAAGCCTTGCCCATGACCACCTGACCGCGATCCGGCAGGAGGAACTGGGGCTTGGCGCGCAGCGTCTTGATGAACGAGAAGATGTAGTCCCAGCGCCCGCAGTTGAGCCCCGCCATATGATCGCGGAGCTCGTAGAGGATCTCGTCCATCTCGAAGGCGGCGGGCAGCGTCTCGATGAGCACGGTCGCCTTGATCGTCCCCTTCGGCACCTCGAGCACGCCCTCGGCGTGGTCGAAGACCTCGTTCCAGAGGCGCGCCTCGAGGTGGCTCTCGAGCTTCGGCAGGTAGAAGTACGGGCCGGTCCCCTTCGCCATCTGGGTGCGCACGTTCAGGAAGACGTAGAGGCCGAAGTCGAACAGGCCGCCGGAGATCGGCTGGCCGTCGACGGTCAGGTGCTCCTCGGGCAGGTGCCAGCCGCGCGGGCGGATGAGGAGGACCGCGGGATCGGCGCGGAGCTTGTACTCCTTGCCGCTCGCCGGATCGGTGAAGTCGATCCGGCCGGCCCAGCGATCCTTCAGGTTGAGCTGGCCCTCGACCTGGTTCGCCCAGGTCGGCGAGTTGGCGTCCTCGAAGTCCGCCATGAAGACCTTCGCGCCGGAGTTGAGCGCGTTGATCACCATCTTGCGGTCGGTCGGGCCGGTGATCTCGACGCGGCGGTCGAGGAGGTCGGCCGGGAGCGGCGCGATCTTCCAGTCGCCGTCGCGGACATGCTTCGTCTCGGGCAGGAAGGCCGGGAGCGCGCCGGCGTCGAGGGCCTTCTGCCGCTCGTCGCGGAGCTTCAGGAGCCGGATCCGCGACGCATTGAAGCGCCGATGGAGATCGGCCAGGAAGGCCAGCGTCTCGCGGTTGAGGATCTCCTCGTAGCGGGGCCCCATGGGCCCGTGAATCTCGACGCCCGGGACGCCCGTCGCACCACCCGACATTCCTCAGTTCTCCCCCGTTTTTCCCTGTCTTCTGGCGAGAAGCGCTCCCTTATGGCACAGGGCCGGCGGCAACTGAACCGGCAAAGTGGGCCTCGCCGGGCCGCTTCCCCGCATGCTAGCGAGGGGGATGGCCCGGACCATCTCGGCGGTGACGCTCGTCGTCCCGGACTACGACGCGGCGATCGGATTCTATGTCGGCGCCCTCGGCTTCGACCTCGTCGCCGACACGCCGCTCGGCGGCGGCAGGCGCTGGGTCCTCGTCGCCCCGCCGGGCGGCGCCGGCACGCGCCTCCTCCTCGCCGAGGCGGCGACCGACGCCCAGCGGGCCCGGATCGGCGACCAGACGGGCGGCCGCGTCTTCCTCTTTCTCACGACCGACGACTTCGCCCGCGACCACGCGGCGATGACCGCCCGGGGCGTCGCCTTCCTCGAGGCGCCCCGGCACGAGGCCTACGGCACGGTGGCGGTCTTCGCCGATCCCTTCGGCAACCGGTGGGACCTGATCGAGCCGACGGCGCCGACCTAGGCGCGCGCCGCCCGGGCGGCGGCGACGATGCCGCGGAGCTCGCGGGCGGCGGCCTCGGGGTCGGGCGCGGCGCAGATCGCCGAGACGACCGCGACGCCGTCGGCGCCGGCGGCGACCACATCGGCGGCGTTGCCGGCGTGGAGCCCGCCGATCGCGACGATCGGAAGCCTCGTGCGGGCGGCGATGGCGGCGAGGCCGCCGACCGCCATCGGCGGCGTCGCGTCGGGCTTGGTCCCGGTCGCGTAGACCGGGCCGACGCCGAGATAGTCGACGCCGGCGAGGTCGCCGTCGAGATCCGTCTCGGCCGTGATCGAGAGGCCGAGGATCATGTCCGGACCGGCCAGCGCGCGCGCATCGGCGACGCGCATGTCCGACTGGCCGACATGGACGCCGTCGGCACCGGCGGCGAGCGCCACGTCGACGCGGTCGTTGACGATGAAGGGCACCCCCGCCGGCCGCGTGACCGCGAGGATCGCCCGGGCGACGTCGACGAGGGCGCGGGTCTTCGCATGGGGATCGCGGAGCTGGACCATGGTCGCGCCACCGGCGACCGCCGCCTCGACGGTGCCGACGACGCCGCGCAGCCCGACGAGGCCGGGATCGGTGACGAGGTAGACGGAAAGGTCGAAGGGCGGCTTCATCGGATTCCTTCGGTCAATGCCGCTTCCTGACCCCCTCCCCGCCTCCCTCTTGCAGGCGGAGGGGCAGGTCGGCGCCCTTGCCGGAAGAGGCGACTTTGCCGGAGAAGGCGCCCCCTCCCCCTGCAAGGGGGAGGATCAAGGTGGGGGTCAGTTCCCTCATGTGTTCGTGAGCGCTTTCCACGTGCCATTCCCGACCGCCTGACGACCCCCTCCCAACTCTCCCCCTTGCACGGGGAGCAGCCCGTCGCGCGCGCTTCGCGGCTCACGCCGGCGCCTCGACGCGGACCGTCGCGCGCCGGCGGATCATCTCCCCATCGGCAACGTGGAGCGCGTCGCAGAGTTCCGCCGGGGGGTGCCCGGGGCCGGGGCGGCGCGACGCCGCCCCGCTTCCCGCCGCGCCGTAGACAGCGAGCGCCGCGACGGCCGCCTCGAGGGGCGGACGCACGGCGGCGAAGGCGCCGGTGACCGCCGAGAGCGCACAGCCGAGGGCGGTCGAGAGCGTCATCAGCGGGTCGCCCGCCTCGATCGCCACGACCGCCGCGCCGTCGGTCGCGTAGTCGGTCGCGCCGGTGATCGCGACGACCGCGCCGGTCTGCCGCGCAAGCCGCATGGCGGCGGGGAGCGCCGCGTCGGACCCGGCGGTCGAATCGACGCCCTTCCCGCCCGCCCCGGCGGCGCCGGCGAGGCTCATCACCTCGCTGGCATTGCCGCGGATGATCGACGGCCGCATCCCCGCGAGTTCGACGGCGACGCCGGTCCGGTAAGGCGTCGCGCCGCAGCCGACCGGGTCGAGCACCCATGGCTTGCCGAGGGCGGCCGCCTTCGCGGCGGCACGGCGCATCCCCTCGACCCAGGGCGGCGACAGCGTGCCGATGTTGACGACGAGGGCCGAGGAGATCGCCACGAAGTCCTCGACCTCCTCGACCGCGTGGACCATCGCCGGCGACGCGCCGAGGGCGAGGAGCGCGTTCGCCGAGACGGTCATGGCGACGTAGTTGGTGATGTTCTGGACGAGCGGGCGCGCGGCGCGGAGATCGGCGAGCGCGGCGATCGCATCCTCGATGGTCGGGTCAGGCATGGCGGCTCCTCGGCTTGAACGAGCCGGCGGACGGCGCAATGCGCAGGACGATGTCAGGCACCTCAATCCCTCCGCCGGCATGATCCGGATCAGGTTCGACGGGTTGGCGGAACGCCTCTCAGCCCGGACGGGCACCCCGTTGAGACGCGCGGACGATAGGAGGTCGGGGCGGAGGTGGCAAGGGAGCCGGCCGGACGGCGCGCGTCCGGCCGGCGGGGCGCTATTCGAGCGCGAGCTCGGTGATCTCGCCGACGCAGCTGTAGACGCAGCGGCCGAGCAGGGTCCGCCGCCGGAGATTGCAGGTCGTCTTGAGGGTGTTGGGCCCGCCGCCGACGAAGTGGGGGCGCTCGGTGCTCGACGTCGTTCCGGGGCAGGAGCTCGACCGGGGGGTCGGCTCGCCGGTCCCGCCGCCCGCCTCGCCGCCGGAGGTGCGCTCGGTCGTCCTGAACTTCACCTTGTACGTCTTCGCCCAGGCGTCGAGCTCGGCGAGCACGTCCGCCCACGCGCCGGCCGCGTTGCCGTCCTTGTCGAAGTGCTCGGGGCCGAGCTTGGCGCTGAGCAGCTTCGCCTTTCGCTGGATGGTCTCGAATTCCCGCCGCCGCTCCGGGGCCGCCACCCCGGATCCGACGGACCTCGCAGTCCTGGCTTTCGCCATGAGGGCCTCCTCAACGCGGCATGATTGCCGCGAGCGGGATGCTCCCGGAAAACGCGATTCGCCGCAATTCGGTGCC
>OEIU01002242.1_pt1 | contig 10579 bp, 15 predicted proteins | sample 1539221 | NCBI WGS metagenome assembly OEIU01 (sample SAMN03792071, study PRJEB22550) | activated sludge metagenome | feature: wastewater treatment plant; material: activated sludge; isolation source: Wastewater treatment plant of a petroleum refinery complex | place: Argentina: Zarate | collected... | reverse complement strand
GGCCGGCATCCTTCACATGCGGTACGCAGGCCGGTTGCGACGCGAGCGCGACGTAGACAAGGTGAGCGTTCGCGGCAGCGAGAACGAGAAGGCCCGCCGCCACGCCCGCCAGCGACAATCCCTTCCAGCCGCGCGGTATGAGGCGTCCCGAGGCCGTTTCGTTGTGCAGGGATGTCATTGCACGCCAGCCCCCAGAGAATGAACATAGAGGGACAATATCCTGATATCTGCCGGCGTCAGACGCCCGCCCCAATTGGGCATATGGCCCTGCCGACCGGAATAGACCGTCGAATAGATAGACTGGACGTCGCCACCATAGATCCAGTGATTGTCCGTAAGGTCCGGCGCGCCGACCTCGTGCATGCCCTTCGCGTCGTCGCCGTGACAGGATGCGCAATTCGCGGCGAATATCTCTTCTCCCGCCGAAAGCTGCGCAGCGTCGCCGGTCTGCGTGCCCTCTGCTGAAAGCGATCGGACATAGGCGACCACGTCGCCGATCTGTTCGCGCGAAAGCATGCCGTCGCGGCCGAAGGCCAGCATCTGCGAGATGCGCGTGTCTTCATTGGTGGAATTGATGCCGACGCGGATGGTTTCCTCGATGGTTTCGGGCTCGCCGCCCCATAGCCACGCCTTCGCGGCGAGGTCCGGGAATCCCGGGCCGCCAGTGGCGCTGACGCCGTGGCAGGCAGCGCAATTGTCCACGAACAGGGTGCGGCCGGTCTCTCGCACATGGCGCATCAGGGTCTCGTCACCGAGCGCTTCCGCATAGTCTGCCTTCGTGACCTTCTCCGTCCAGGAGGCCCCGCGCTCGGCTGTCGCTTCCTCGACCTGCCGGGTCACGACCTCGCGCTGGTCGATGCCGAGCAAACCCTTCGTGTAGGTCCAGCCCAGCGGCCAGGCGGGCATCAGCAGCCAGTAGACGATGGCGAACAGGGTCGCGGCCGCCAGAAAGAAAAACACGACGCGCGGCACCGGAGTGTTCAGCTCTTCAATGCCGTTCCACTCATGTCCGGTGGTCATCCGGCCCGTGACGGAGTCAAGCTTCTCCGTTGCCATCGGCTACTCCCCCGGCCTGTCGTCCTTGTCGAGAATACTGTTCTTGGCCCGGTCGAAGCGTTTCCTGTTCCCGGGCCAAAAGGCATAGATCAGAACGGCCAGCGCCAGTGCGATCAGATAGAAGAGACCCCAACTCTTGGCGAAGGCCACGATGGACTGGTGATCGAATTCCATCCCCCTTATTCCTCCGCCGCAGCCGTCTGATTGTAGGGCGCCTCGGTCAGCCGTCCGAGCATCTGGAGATAGGCGACCAGCGCATCCATCTCGGTGAGACGTCCCGGATCGCCGTCGAAGGCACGGACATTGGTCGCCGCGCCGTAGCGTTCCGAGACGCCACCCGACGCATCGCTGTCCGGCGCGGCCTGGCCGTAGGCATCGGCCGTGGCGCTGGCGATCATCTCGTCCGTGTACGGCACGCCGACCGCCCGCTGCGCCGCCAGATGCTCGCCGAGATCATCGATCTTCAGCGCGTTGCGCTGCAGCCATCCGTAGCGGGGCATGATCGATTCCGGCACGACGTCGCGCGGATTGACGAGGTGCGCGACATGCCAGGCATCGGAATACTTGCCGCCCACCCGCGCCAGATCGGGGCCGGTGCGCTTCGATCCCCACAGCATCGGATGGTCGTATTGCGACTCGACGGCAAGCGAGAACGGACCATAGCGCTCGACCTCGTCGCGCAGCGTGCGGATCATCTGCGAATGGCAGGCATAGCAGCCTTCGCGGATGTAAAGGTTGCGGCCGGCCAGTTCGAGCGGCGTGTAGACGCGCATGTCGGGCGCTTCCTCAACCGTCTCGTGGATGGTGAAGAGCGGAGCGATCTCGACAAAGCCGCCGATTGCCGAAACGCCGATGATGGCCAGCACGAAGCCGATGGCGCTGCGTTCGATCTTGCGATGGAAGAACTCGCCCATGCTCACTCTCCCGGCTGAACGGCCGCGCCGGCGGGCAGGTCCACCTCGGCTTCGCGCTCGCTCGTCCCCAACCGCGACATCCGGATCGTCATCCAGACATTGTAGGAGCCGACGACCGCGCCGGCGAGGAAGCACAGGCCGCCGACAGTGCGCGCGATATAATAGGGATGCATCGCGACGAGGCTGTCGATGAAGGAATAGGCCAGCGTGCCGCTGTCATTGTAGGTCCGCCACATCAGCCCCTGGATGATGCCGGAGTTCCACATGGAGAAGACGTATATGACGGTGCCGGCGAGCGCGAGCCAGAAATGGACCTCGACCAGCTTCGGTGAATACATGCGCTCCTGCTTCCACATCCACGGCACGAGCGCGTAGATCGAGCCAAATGTGATCATCGCCACCCAGCCGAGCGCGCCGGCATGGACATGGCCGACGGTCCAGTCCGTGTAATGCGAGAGCGAGTTTACGGCGCGGATCGCCATGAACGAACCCTCGAAGGTCGACAGCCCGTAGAAGACGGCCGCGACCATCATGAAGCGCAGCGTCGCGTCGTCCCGCACCTTGTGCCAGGCGCCGTTCAGGGTGGCGAGGGCGTTGCCGGCCGACGCCCAGGACGGCACCAGCAGCACCACGGAGAAGGTCATGCCGAGTGTCTGCACCCATTGCGGCAGTGCCGTGTAATGCAGGTGGTGCGAGCCCGCCCACATATACATGAAGGTGATGCCCCAGAAGCTGATGATGGAGAGACGGTAGGAGAAGATCGGCCGTCCGGCCCGCTTCGGCAGGTAGTAATACATCATGCCGAGGAAGCCCGCCGTCAGGAAGAAGGCGACCGCGTTGTGGCCGTACCACCACTGCGTCATCGCATCCTGCACGCCGGAGAACAGCGAATAGCTCTTGGCATGGCCGAAGGAGACCGGAACGGCCAGGTTGTTGACGATGTGCAGCACCGCCACGACCAGGATGAAGGCCATGTAGTACCAGTTGGCGACGTAGATATGCGGCTCCTTCCGCCGCTGCAGCGTACGGATGTAGATCAGGAAATAGACGACCCAGACGATCACCAGCCAGATGTCGGCATACCATTCCGGCTCGGCATATTCCTTGGACTGGGTGAGCCCCATCAGGTAGCCCGTCGCCGCCAGCACGCAGAACAGATTGTAGCCGATCAGCACGAACCACGGGCTGAACTGGTCGGGAAGACGCGCCCGCGAGGTACGCTGGAGTACATGAAAGGACGTGGCGATCAGCGCATTGCCGCCGAAGCCGAAGATGACGCCGCTCGTATGCACCGGACGGAGACGGCCGAAGCTCGCCCATGCCTGATCGACGAAAGTCAGTTCCGGCCATGCCAGCAGCGCCGCCACCCAGACGCCGACGAACATACCGACGACCGCCCAGCCCATCGCCAGCACGATGCCGGCGCGGGTGGGATCGTCATAGTAGCGGGAAAGTCTGCTCTCGTCGGGCTCCGGCTCATAATATCCCGCCATCACCGCGAAGGCGAGGGCGAGACTGAAGGCGAGCACGATGAAGCCGTGTATGCCCAGCGGATCGCCGCGGCCGCCTGCCGCCATGGTCAGGCCGATGATGGCCAGCACGAAGAGGGTGAGAAGGGAATACTGCCGTTCCGTGACCGTCAGCCCGGATATAATCTTGACCATATCTCTCGACCTCATGCCGCGTGCAGATCGATGTCCAGAAGAGATCTCAGCGCTCTTCTGTTGCGGGTGATGTCCGCCAGGGTGTATTTGTCGAGCACCGCCAGATAGGCGTCCAGGGCCTCGCCGAAGATACCTTTCAGGCGGCATGCCGGCGAAATGGCGCAATTGCCCGACTGCATGCATTCCACGAGCGAAAAGTCCTCCTTGGTCGAGCGGACCAGTGTTCCGATATTGATGCTGTCCGGCGTTCTCGCCAGCCGGATGCCGCCCTTGCGGCCACGCGCGGTATCGATAAAGCCGAGCCTGCGCAGCATCAGCGCCACCTTGAGAAGATGGTTGCGCGAGAGCCCGTATGCCTCCGCGACATCGCTTACGGTGCAGCTGCGATCATGTCGCATCGCCACATAGATCAGCATTCTCAGCGCATAATCGGTGTGAAGCGTCATGCGCATCGGCTATGGTCTCTCCGGCATGGGTCGGATCGCATCGTCACCGGAGAAGCGGAAACCGCATTGCCGGGCTGCGGTAGCGGTCGCTTGCGCCCACGCTCGCCGATGGCTCTGGCCGCATGAAGTCGACCATGGCTTTCCACCTCTCTTAACTGGCATTCAGAATACCACTTATCAGACGCTTGTCACCCTCCCTACTGTTCAAAGCGTCGCAGCGGCGCGCAAGCTCGCAGCACCGTCTTCCGCCGGCAACCTGCTCGATCGAGTGCTACCTGGGCTCGGCCATCAGCAAACCGATTTCCGCGCCCACTTTCAGATCGTCTTCTGCGCCGAAGGAATGGCGGCGCACCCTGCCAGCACGGTCGATGAGGACAAGGCTCGGCGTTCCGCGCATGCCATACGCCGCCATGGTGCTGGGTATCGGTCCATCGTCAGCCGGCCGGTCGACCGCGACCGGAAACGTCAGGCGATATTCGTGGATGAAAGCGGCGAGCGCCACCGGCGTCATCGCTTCGTGATGTTCGAAGACCGTGTGAATGCCGATGACGGCCACTTCGCTCGCCGGGAAGATCGCCGCGATCCGCTGGGCTTGGGGAATGCCGGAGCGCACGCAGCCCGGGCACAGCATCTGGAAGGCATGCAGCAGGACGACCTTGCCGCGCAGAGCACCGAGCGTCATTGGCTCGGGCGTGTTGAACCACTGCGTGACATCAAGTTCGGGAGCGGTATCGAGCGAACTCATAGTCAGGCGTCCTCCTGTTCGAGGCAGATTTGAGCGCCATCGGTTTCCGAAAGCGGCTCCTTAAGCAGCGTGCAAAAATGCGGCCCCATACGTGACGGGTCATCATCACGCCGGAAATACCGGCAGGTCCGGCACAGGCCGAACGGCCTGCCGCCATTGCGGCGGATCGTGGAGCGCAAGGCGCGTTTCAGCATGGCGACGATGGAGGAAATCTCGTCGCCTGCCGCTCCGGCGACATCGCGGGCAAGGCCCAGCAACGGATCTTCCGCGAGCGCTTCCAGTCCCTTCGCAGTCAGGCTCAGATCGATCGAGCGTCGGTCCCTGTCGCTGGCCTGACGGGCAACGAAACCTTTCTGCTCCAGCGCGATCAGCGTCTGGGATACCGTCCCGCGAGTCGAACCCAGATAGGCTGCCAGGCCGGCCGGCGTCCGGGAAAAACGGTTGGCGCGCGCAAGATAGCGCAGTGCTTCCCACTGCGCCGGGTTGAGACCGTGGACCGTCACGCCGCTACGCACCAGCCGTTCGATCCTGTCGATCAGCCGCGCTGCTTCCAGCGCTGACTCGGAAACTACCATGATAGCGACTCGCTATTGACTCGTTCGCTTCTTTCAGCATCATCCATATAGTAGCGACTCGCTATTATCAAGTTGCGGAGCACGATCATGCCTGGAACAAACATCCGAACCCTGCTTCTCTCGACGGGCTTTCTGGCGGCATCGGCCATGCTGGCTGCGGCGCATGGCATCAAGGCGGAAAAGGATGCCTCGGTAGCGCCGGCCTTCGATATCACCGGCGCCGAGGCGACCACGGACGGACGCCTCGCAACCTTCTCGATGGAAGTCGTCGGCGAGGCGGGCTCGCTCATCCCGGAAAAGACCGGCAAGCTGGAAGGGGCCAAGGTCGACGCCTATGTGTGGCCAACCAGGCTCGATCCTGCTGCCGCCGGATTTGAAGCGGGATCGGGAATCCTGGCGCTTGCCATCACGGCTCATCCGGACTTCGACGACACGCCGCTCTATGACGAGAACGGCGATGGCGATCCGGCCAATGACGGCGCCGGCTGGCATTCACATTGGGTCGTGCTCGGCGAGGATGCTGCCTGCGCCGGCGGCCTCAAGGTCCGCGATGTCTCGCCCGGCCAGGATCTGCTGCCCGACACCGCGCCCGGATTGCCGCTCGCGCTCGACAGTCCCGGCATGAGCCCGCTCATCAAGGGCAGCACGGTGCGTATCACCGTGCCGGTGGCGGGCGCCGAGAACGTGAACTTCGACGCGGTGGCGGCGCATCTTCAGGTGAATGCGGAGGGCAAGGCGCCGCTGCTATGCGTGACCGGGACCTACAAGATCGCATCGGGCAACCTGTCGTTGCCGGGCGTCATCGTGAAAAAGGCGAACTGAAGCCCGGGATTGGTCGGATAAAGGCAGATCGCATGGCCGATTCGGCAAACAGCCTTCGCCATGCTATGAAAAAACTCGCTATGTCCGCGCCTGGCACCATCGCCGTCATCGCAAACCATGAAGGGCTGGACTCTCCGGCCCTCCTCGCCGCTGCGGCCACCGACTGGTCGACGGCGGGGGCGCGGGTTGTCGGATTGCTTGCGCGGAACACGGACCCCGGCGAGGCATGCAGCGCTGGCTCCTTGCAGGACATCGCCTCGAACGGCGAATATTCGATTCGCCTCGATACGCCTCCCGCTCTCACAACCTGCCATCTCGACGTCGCGGGGATGGAGAGGGCATGTGCGGACCTGCTCGAACAGATTCCCTCGGCCGATGTCGTCGTCCTCAGCAAGTTCGGCAAGCTCGAGGCGATGCAACGCGGTCTTTGGGCGGCGTTCGCGGCTGCCGTGGCGGCGGAAAAGCCGCTGCTGACGACGGTCTCGCAGAAGCATGTCGCGGCCTTGAAAACCTTTGCGCCCACGGCGGTCTGGATCGATGCCCGCCTGCCCGCGATCGAAGAATGGTGGCGCGCAGTCGCGCCACGGCACGCGTGAAGATCCGGCCGTACCCTTATTCAGGTTCGACTGTGAGGCTGCCCTTCATGTTCGGATGGAAGCGGCAGTAGAAATCCACGGTCTCCGCCTTGTCGAGCGTTTGGACAACCGTCTTCTTCGATGGGATCATCACTTCCCATCCGCCCTTTACGGTCGCCGTGTGGGCCAGCGCGTCTTTGTTGACCCACTCGATCGTGTCGCCGGCCTTCGCTGTGATGACGGCCGGAGAGAACGTCAGCTTGTCGATGACGACCTGGATCGTCTCGGCCTGCGCCTGAGCGACGCCCATGGGCAGAGCCAGCGCGAGCGAAAGCCACAGACGACGCTCGATTGGCATGACATTTCTCCTATTTCAGCTCGGCCGCCACGTGCTCGGCATGCGCCTGATGGCCCTGGAACAGCTTCAGGCCCGTCTCCAGCAGACCCTTGAGCTCGGCGTTTTCAGCCGACGGGATCAGCAGTGTCTCCAGTGCGCCATTCACCTGCTTGTGATAGACGACCTCGTTCTCGACATAGGCCTTGTCGAAAGCCGCGCCGTCGAGCGAGGCGAGTTCGGCGCGTTTATCGGACGCAGCCTGAGTCAACGCCTTGCTGGTGTCGTTGTCTTCAGGCGTGACGCCCAGCTTCTTGACGAGATCCAGCGCCTGGACGTTGACCGCCTCATGATAGCGGATCATGTCGTTGGCGAAATCGACGACCGCCTTGGTTTTCGATTTCTCTACGGCGAGCTTCGCAGCCTCGATGTCGATGACGCCCGCCGTGTAGGCGATATGGGCGATTTGCGGGTCGGTCGTCTTGTCCTGGGCCAGGGCGGCGGACCCGGCGAGGCACAGGGCGGCCACCGCCGCCAGTATCGATCTTGCAGGCATGAATATCTCCTCTCGCCGGCGCAGCAGCACCGTTTGTTTTCGGTTGGCACGGATTGGATGTCGTCCGGAAAGAAACGTTCCCGGAAAAATCACGCGTCGAAGCCGAGCCGCGCGAGGACCGCAGCGGTAAGCCGGTCGCAGCGTTGGCCCGCGAACGGAAAGGCATCGAGCAGGACAGGGCCGATTTTCGCGTCGAGTTCCTTGCGGACAAGGGCACGGGCGCGATGCAGCCGTGTCTTCACGGTCTGCGGCCGCACGCCGAGCAGTTCCGCTGTCTCCTCCACGCTCATCCCTTCGATCACCCTTGCGATGAAGACAGTGCGGAAGGCTTCGGGAAGATTTTCGGTCGCCTGCTCCACCAGTCGTAGAATCTGACGTTGTGCCATGGCCCGCTCCGGATTGCCGCCGTCGACGTTCAGGGGAAACGGGATGATCTCCGCTTCGGCTGCCGCAGCCATGGGCGCAAGGCCGCTCCCCTCGGCCCGACGCTTTTTGCGGAGCCGGCCGAGCGCCTCGTTCATGGTGATGCGCGACAGCCATGTCGAGAGCCGCGAGGCGCCTCGGAAAGCGTCAAGGTGCGAAAAGGCCAGCAGATAAGCTTCCTGCACGACGTCTTCGGCTTCGGCGTCGTCGCGGACGACGGCTCGGGCAATGCGATAGAGGCGCTGGTTGTTCCGTTTCATGATTGTCCGGAACGCATCCCTGTCGCACGCGAGCGCCCGCGACACCAGATCCATGTCATCGGACCTTGTCTCCGGTGCAGGGATTCGGGCTTCCTTCAGGCGCATGGGGGTCTCCTTGTGGCCCATTGGATGACGCTTGCAGGAAAAGGTTCCCGGCCGCATCCTGATCGCGCATTGCAAAGGAGACAATATCGATCGTGATAACGGGAGCTCAGTGCCGCGCTGCGCGTGCCTTGGTCGAATGGACACGGGACGTGCTGGCGCGCAAGGCCGGTGTCGACGTAGCCGTCATCGAGGCGTTCGAGCGCAGGCTCGACGATCCGGGCATCGACGACCGGCGAAAGATCGAGCGTGCGCTTGAAGCCGGAGGTGCATCCTTCATTCCCGAGAATGGCGGAGGGATCGGCGTCCGGCTCAAATTCAGCCGCGCCGATGTCCGCAGGATCGCCACGCTCGAAGGCGAAGGCGGAGCCGTCGGCACGGACGACGTGCCTTGAGAACGCGGCGGGGTCGCGCACAAAGAATTCGCGCGGCCGAATCCGGCGCGGAGGTAGTGGCGTCCGGCCCGGCGCCGGACGTGACATGGGAGGACCTTTCCGAGGCGGAACAGGCGGCGCTGAAACGCATGAATCGTGGCCGCTATCCCGATCTGGACGAAGCCCTTGGCGAGCGGCTGACCCACCTCGGATTGGCAGTCCGAAGGCCCGAAGGAACAGGCATCAGCCGTAAGGGCCGTGCACTGGTCATCGACAGGCTGCTGGAGGGCCGACGGGAAGATCCGGATCGCTAGCGTCGGTCAGTGTTCCCTGACCACCTCCTTCAGGCCGCGCAGCGCTTCCTGGACATCGTCACGGGTCTCGGCGGATTCCGGGTAGACCGCATAGGCCGGATAGGTGAATTCCGGGGCGCCTTCCACCAGCTCCAGTTGCCCCGCATCGAGATGCGGCTTGACCGCGCCCTTCCTGAAATAGCCCATGCCGCCGGCGCGCAGTATGTAGCTGAGACCGAGCGGCCCCAACCCCACAAGGAGTCCGGGCTCACCGAAAGCGGCCGGGCCAAACCCATGCTGCGCGGCGAATTGCGGTCCCCAGTCGACATGGACATAATCCGGCGGCCCGGACGCATCATTCCCGCGAAGGGTCCTGACGGGCACCAGTTGCTCTTCCTCAACCAGCTCCACCTTGAAGCCCGGCAGCATCTTCGGCGCGTAGAGAACCGCCACGTCCAGCACGCCCGTGCGTAGCTGTTCCAGCAACTGGTCGGGCACGCCCACATGGGCATGGATCGCGATCCTGGGCTGCTCCGCCTTCATCCAGACGAGCCAGTCGAGCAGCAGCGGATTCCACAGGCTGAGCTCGCCGCCCAGCGCCACGACACTGGTGCGTCCCGGCGGGATGGTCAGCTGTTGCCGCGCCCGCTCCCATATCTGGACGAAGGATTGCGCGAAGCGCTCGAACTCACGGCCGGCCGGCGTCAGCGTGGCGCCGTTGCGCGTGCGCACGAACAGCCGGCGACCGAGCCCCTCCTCCAGCGTGCGGATACGCGCGCTGACTGTGGTCTGCGTCACGTGAAGCCGGTCCGCGGCCTTCAGAAAGCTTCCCGTATGAACGATCTCCAGAAACGTCCGGGTGCGGTCGATATCCATGGCCACCACTTCAATGCAATATTTTTGCACTCATACAGCATTTAATTCCGTTTGCCTTCCGGTTTTCAGCCTCTCAGGATTGATGCCGACAGTCCGGAAACCCAGCGATGCCAGACGACATCGAGACAGCCGAATACGCTTCACCGCCCTGCTTCATGCATGAACTCCAGCCGGACTACCGGGTCGAACCCCTGCGCACGGATTCCTGGAGCGACGTATCGAAGTGGCGAAGGGCCGAGCGCACACGCCTCCTCGAAGCGCGTCTCGCCCTCACGCCGGACGATCGCCAAGCGCGCTCGTCGCGCATTGCGAGCATGCTCGACCTGACCATCGGCAAGTTCAGCGGCCGCGTCGTCGGCACCTACTGGCCGTTCAAAGGGGAGCCTGATCTCCGCAACTGGGGAATCCGCGTCATAGAGCGCGGCGGGCGCATCGCGTTGCCTGTCGTGATCCAGAAGGGATGGCCCCTCGAATACCGAATCTGGTCGCCGGGCGATCCGCTGGAGCGCGGCGTCTGGAATATCCTCGTCCCCTCGCCAGGCCCTGCCGGGCAGCCGGATGTCG
>OEIU01002241.1_pt1 | contig 10579 bp, 8 predicted proteins | sample 1539221 | NCBI WGS metagenome assembly OEIU01 (sample SAMN03792071, study PRJEB22550) | activated sludge metagenome | feature: wastewater treatment plant; material: activated sludge; isolation source: Wastewater treatment plant of a petroleum refinery complex | place: Argentina: Zarate | collected... | reverse complement strand
GCACGGTCAAGGACGTGTTGCTGCTCGACGTGACTCCGCTGTCGCTCGGCATCGAGACGCTGGGTGGCGTGTTCACCAAGCTGATCGAGAAGAACACGACCATCCCGACCAAGGCCAGCCAGGTGTTTTCGACGGCCGAGGATAACCAGAGCGCGGTCACCGTCCACGTGCTGCAGGGCGAGCGTGATCAGGCCCGCTTCAACAAGTCGCTGGCCAAGTTCGACCTGGCCGGCATCGAAGCCGCGCCGCGCGGCATGCCGCAGGTCGAGGTCACCTTCGACATCGACGCCAACGGCATCCTGCACGTCTCGGCCAAGGACAAGAAGACCGGCAAGGAACAGCGCATCGAGATCAAGGCCGGTTCGGGCCTGTCCGATGACGAGATCCAGCGCATGGTCAACGACGCCGAGGTCAATCGCGAGGAAGACAAGCGCTTCCAGGAGCTGGTGACGACGCGCAACAAGGCCGACCAGCTGATTCACGCGACGCGCAGCGCGCTCAAGGAGCACGGCGGCAAGATGCCGGGCGAGCAGTTGGGCGGCATCGAGGAAGCGCTGTCGGATCTCGACAAGGCCATGAAGGGCGACGACAAGGCACAGATCGAGGCGAAGATCGCCCGCGTCGAGGAAGTCGCGCAGTCCCTGCATGCGGCGGCAGCTGCAGGTGCCCAGCCGGGCGCCGACGGCGGTGCGCAGGCCGGGCCGGCGCAGCCGGAGGACGTGGTCGACGCCGAGTTCACCGAAGTGAAGGACGACGACAAGAAGTAAGGCCGTCGTGACTGGGCGGAATGGCGGCGGCCTGGACCAGGTGCGCCGCCATTTCGCCTTTCGTTTTTTATCACTTCGCCCGGATTCTCCGTTACCGAAATGACCAGCAAACGTTGCTACTACGAAGTCCTCGGCATCCAGCGCACTGCCACCGAGGATGACCTCAAGAAGGCGTTCCGACGCCTGGCCATGAAGTGCCATCCGGACAGATGCCCGGATGATCCGCAGGCCCAGGAGAAATTCAAGGAAGCCAAGGAAGCCTACGAGGTGCTCGGTGACGGCCACAAGCGCGCGGCTTACGACCAGTACGGCCACGCTGCGTTCGAGAACGGCATGGGTGGTCGCGGCAACGGCGGCTTCCATGGCGACGTCGGCGACATCTTCGGCGACATCTTCAGCGATATCTTCGGCATGGGCGGTGGCGGACGCGGCAGGCCGCGACGCGGCTCCGACCTGCGTTATCTGATCGAGCTGGATCTCGAGGAGGCCGTTTTCGGCATCGAGAAGCAGATTGAAGTGCCGACCCTGGTCGCCTGTTCGGATTGCGCCGGCAGCGGTTCCGAGGATGGCAAGACCTCGACCTGCGAGACCTGCCGCGGACACGGTCGGGTGCGCATGCAGAACGGGATTTTTTCCGTCCAGCAGACCTGCCCGCATTGCGCGGGAAGCGGCAAGACCGTCTCCAGCCCCTGTCGCACCTGCCATGGCGAAGGCCGCGTGAACGACGAGCGCACGCTCGACGTCAAGATTCCTGCCGGCGTCGACAACGGCGATCGCATCCGCCTGACCGGACAGGGCGAAGCAGGCCCCGCCGGCACCGTGCCCGGCGACCTCTACGTCGAATTGCGCGTCCGCGAGCATGCGATCTTCACGCGCGAGGGCGACGACCTGTATTGCGAGGTTCCGATCCGCTTCGCCCAGGCGACCCTTGGCGCCGAGCTCGCCGTGCCGACCCTGGGAGGCGAGGCGACGGTTTCCATTCCTGCCGAAACACAGACCGGCAAGCTGTTCCGTCTGCGTGGCAAGGGCGTGAAATCGGTCCGTAGCGGACGCACGGGCGACCTGCTGTGCCGCGTCGTGCTGGAGACCCCGGTCAAGCTGACCGCACGCCAGCGCGAGCTGCTCGAGGAATTCGAGGCCACTTTCGATGGCGACAAGGCGCAGACCCATTCGCCGCGGAACCGAAGCTGGCTGGATGGCGTCAAGCAGTTCTGGGACCGCGTCACCTCCTGAATCCGATGGCGTGATGCCCCGACTCCGGTTTACCCTGCCGCGGACGCGAATTTCCGGCGCAGGGTTCAGGCATGAGTGATCCGATCCGATTGGTCGTATTTGGTGCGGCCGGCCGCATGGGCCAGGCCGTGCTCGGAATCGCCGCGCATTCCACAGACCTGGATATTGCCGCAGCCGTAGTGCGGCCCGGCCCAGAGGTGGGTTCACGCAACGATCGACTGCGGAAATCCGAATACCTGTCGGCCTTGCCGACGGACCTGGTAGCCGACGCGGTGATCGATTTCTCCGGTGCAGGCGGCTTCGATGCAGCCCTGGAAGCGGCACTCGCCAACAGGTGGGCGCTGGTCAGCGGATCAACCGGCCTCAGCGAAGCGCAAAAGGATGCAGCGACGCGGGCTGCGCAAGTCATTCCCGTGCTGTGTGCCGCCAACTTCAGTCTTGGCGTCGCGGTCCTCGCGCACCTGGCCGGGCAGGCCGCCCGGTTGCTGCCCGACTGGGACTGCGAAATCGTCGAGGCGCACCACCGGCACAAGCGCGATGCTCCCTCGGGAACCGCATTGATGCTCGGCGAGCGCGCAAGCGCCGCACGCGGTGGCGAGCACGCTTTCGCCGGACCGGATCGCAGCGGCGCGCGCCCGGCCGGCAGCATCGGTTACGCCGTTGTCCGCGGTGGCGACATCGTCGGTGAGCACGAAGTGCGCATGATCGGCAACGGCGAACGCATCGAACTCGTCCACCGGGCCCATGACCGCGACATTTTCGCCCGCGGCGCAGTGGCCGCGGCGCGCTGGCTCGTGTCGCGGGATCCGGGCTACTACGAACTGGCGGACGTGCTCGGCCTCGGCGAATGAGCCGTACGTTTCAAGAGTCGGCACGCCACGCGCCGCGACGAACGCGGCGGCCAGGCTAGTTGCTGCGAAGGTTCGGATTGAACGGCGGCGGATGCCGCCCCAATCCGCGGCCGGCGTTGCGCAACGGCACGGCCTGGCGATCGGCGGCAATGCGGGTTGCCAATACGGAGTCCGGGGCATCTGTCCCGGGCTGGCTTTCGATGCCGGCAATGCTCAGCGTGCCGCTGCCGGCCGGATCGAGCCAGTCGCGCAGACGCGTAGCCGCGGAGGCGCCATCCCAGCCGGCCGAGAGCTTGCCGTAACAGTCGAAGCCATTGTCCGGAACGCTGCCGGCGCAAGCGGCCGATCCACCCGAAAGAACGCCAATCAGGCGCTTCCCGCGACCTCCGGCATCACCGGCCGGGATCCACAGCCCGGATCCGGAAGAGCCTCCTTCGGTGGTGCCCTGGTCGTAGGGGCCTGCATACCAGTGCGTGTTGGTACTGCCGCCGCCGGTGTCGATGCAGTTGTTGGTCGTGCGCGGTGCGATCGGGGCGTTGTTGACCTTGGCCACGTCGCCGCGCGGATGATGCAGGCCGATGCTGCCCGATGGCGCGATATTGGTGGCGTCCCAGCCCGCGTAATACAGGTTCCACGCCGGATCGGGGTCCTGGTTCAGTTCGACCAGGGTGAAATCCGCGTCGGCGCGCGTTGCGCGCAGCGTCGTGCCGGTCTGGTTCTGCGCAAACGAAATCCCGGTGTTGGTCGCGCAGCTGGTCGACTGGTAGTTCCAGTACAGGCGCATGCTGGCCGCCTCGCTGGGCGTTGATAGGCAATGGGCCGCGGTCAGGACGAGGTTCCTGCGATCGCCGGGGACATCGTTCATCAGGGTTGCCGTGCAGATGTAGGTGCCACCGCCGTCCGCCCGGAACTCGTAGTAGGCCAGGGCCCGGGCTTCGGCCGCATAGGGCTGGCCCAGAGGACAGACGACGTTGATGTTGCACGCGCCCGACGCGCCCGGATTGCCGATGCGCCCCGCCTCCTTGAACAGGTCACGGAAGCCGGCTCCGACCGAGGTCAGTTCGAGTTGGCCTTCGTCGATGCGCGTTCCCGCCGGCAGGCGCAGCTCGATGGTCGCCGTATCGCCCGGCACCATGGGGATCCAGAGCGGACCTGCATCATCGGCCGTGTACGGCCCTTCGTAATAGTCGTTCGCGCCGATGACCCAGAGCTTTGCGCCCGGCGCCAGCGCGTAGCGCTCGAAGCCGAGATGCAGGTCGGTGGCGCCAGCGACGCGCACGCGCAATCGCCAGACCAGGGAACCTTCCGCGGTGAGCTGCCAGCGTCCTTCGTTCCGCGGGCCGAGGTCGACCGCCCTGTCCTCGGCTATGGCCAGGCGCTTTTCGTGCACCTCGCCGGTGCCGCGCAGCAGCGCGTCGCTGGCGTCGCGCAACTTTTCCGCATCGATGGACGGCAGCAGGATTTCCGGGGCGGGCGCACCCAGCTTGGCCAGGGTTCCCAGGCTGTAGGGAGCCTCGCCATGACGCGCGAATGCCGGATTGGCCACAGCCAGCAACAGCATCCCGACAATGGCCATTTTCATTTTATGCATGCGTGGGTCCTGCCTAGTCCAGATGAGACGCATTGTCGCCGCGGCCTGCGCCGATTCTACGATCGATGGCGCCAAAAAGTTTCTTGAACAATCGCGAGAGCTTGCCGCGTTTCGTCTTGCGCAGCTTCTCCTCCTCGCTGGTCAGCCAGGCAACCTGGATGACGCGACGCTCGCCCTCATAGGGCAGGTGGCCATGGAATGAGTTTTCGGCGCGCCGGAAAACCACCAGGTTCCCGTAGATCGGCCTGACTTCTTCGCCCACCTGATCCTCGATGCTGTCCGCGCGGCGCAGGAAGCGCAGGCAACCGGCGCTCGTTTCCGGCCAGGATTCGTTGAGGTAGAGCAGGGCGGTGGCCACCTTGGAGCGGCTGTCGGTATGGATCGTGCCGTGGCGCCGGTTCAGTGACCGGCACACCGTCACCAGGGTGGGCAGCTGGCCGAGCCCGTCGATACCGAGGTGGCGACCGATCCGGTCAGCCATGTCCGCTGCGGTCAATTCATCAATCAGGGCATTGATCGAGGGCCCGCAATCCTCGCGCTCGTGGGGAAAGAACCCGGCACTGGGGTAGCGCGGGAAATCCGCGTCGAGCTCGGCACGCGCCGCGTCGGGCAGTTGCCTATGCGCGATCAGGAACGCGAACGGCTGGTCACGCACCAAAGTGTCGGCACGATCGAGTGCTTGGGGGTCCAGCAATTTCAAGATCAGTCGATCCGTGAGGGTCCGAATGTCAGGATTCTAGCCGGGATCGCCGGCCGGAATACCTGAATGGATGCGCATGCGCGTGCAGGCATCGGCGCCTGGACCATCCCGCGCGGCCGGCACGGCCGCGTGCGTGCCCGGATGCCCGGTTGCGGCGCTGCTCGCGATCGCGCGGCGCGGACCTGAACGCACAGGCCCGATTCGCATCCAATCCGGCGGTGGACACGGAGCCGGCCGATGCCTATCATTCCTCCTCGCCTCGACCCCACACTTCCTGCCCAAACCACGGACTGGCCAACCCAGCCCGCGGGTTTCGTCGCACCCACGCCTGAAAGGGACCGGGTTGCGAGGGCCATCACCCAGGCGAAAGCATGTCCCATCCAGCCATCCTTGCCCTCGCCGACGGTAGTCTGTTCCACGGCCGTTCCATCGGCGCCGATGGCAGCACGACCGGCGAGGTCGTATTCAACACCGCGATGTCGGGGTATCAGGAAATCCTGACCGATCCCTCGTATGCCCGGCAGATCGTCACCCTGACCTGTCCGCACATCGGCAACACCGGCTGCAATGCGGTCGACGCCGAATCCGATCGCGTCCAGGCTGCCGGCCTGGTCATCCGCGACCTGCCGATCCTGGCCAGCAACTGGCGCAACGAGGAATCGCTCGGCGATTACCTGCGCCGGCAGGGCATCGTCGCGATTGCCGACATCGACACGCGCCGGCTGACCCGCATCCTGCGCCAGAGCGGAGCCCAGGGCGGTTGCATCGTCTCCGGCGAGAATCCGGCTGCCGATTCCGCGCTTGTCCAGGCGCGCGCGTTTCCGGGTCTGGCAGGCATGGACCTGGCCAAGGTCGTCAGCACCACCGATTCCTATCAATGGGAAGAAGGCACCTACGATCTCGATCGAGGCGCTTTCATGCAGGTACCCTCGCGCATGCATGTGGTCGCCTATGATTTCGGAGTAAAGCGCAACATCCTGCGCATGCTGGCTGATCGTGGTTGTCGCATCAGCGTGGTTGCCGCGCAGACGCCGGCCAGCAAGGTGCTGGCCATGGATCCGGACGGCCTCTTCCTCTCCAACGGCCCCGGCGATCCGGAGCCCTGCAGCTATGCCATCGAGGCGATCCGCGAGTTCATCGCCCGGCGCGTGCCGACCTTCGGCATCTGCCTCGGACACCAGCTGCTTGGCCTCGCCGTCGGTGCGCGCACGATGAAGATGAAGTTCGGCCACCATGGCGCGAACCACCCGGTCATCGACCTGGACAGCGGGCGCGTCATGATCTCCAGCCAGAACCACGGCTTCGCGGTGGACGAGTCATCGTTGCCTGCCGGCGTGCGGGCGACGCACCGATCGCTGTTCGACGGATCGTTGCAGGGCATCGAACTGCTCGATGCACCGGCATTCGGTTTCCAGGGCCATCCGGAAGCGAGTCCGGGTCCCAGGGATGTCGCTCCGTTGTTTGATCGTTTCATTCGACTTATGGAGGCACGCGCAACCAGCGTGGCATAGACCAATGACAATTCCCCGCATGTTCGTCCGTTCAGCACTATTCGCACTGGCGGCGTTGGCCACTTCTTTCGCGCTGGCCGCTTCGCCGGCCCGGGCCGGCAAGGCTTCAGCGGCGCCGAAGGCCCAGTCCAGCCTGCGCGAAATCGAGTACACCGACCTGGAAAGCAAGGTCGGCGAAAAAATCGTGGTCAGCACGGCCAACAACACGACGCGCAGCGGCGTCCTCGTCCGCTATACAAACGTCACCCTCACCTTGCAGATGGGGCCGGAGAACGGCTCGATCGAACTGGCCATCCCGCGCAGCGGGATTCGCAAGGTGATGATCGAGATCGGCCCGGCCGATCCGCTGTTCCTCAACGAGAAATCCCCGCACGAAGGCGAGTCTGGTGCCAAAAAGAACTGATCTCCGCACGATCCTCGTCATTGGCGCCGGGCCCATCGTCATCGGCCAGGCCTGCGAATTCGACTATTCCGGGGCGCAAGCGTGCAAGGCGCTCAAGGACGAAGGCTACCGCGTCGTCCTGATCAACTCGAATCCGGCGACGATCATGACCGACCCGGAAACGGCCGACGTCGTGTACATCGAGCCGATCAATGCGCGCATGGTCGAAAAGATCATCGCCAAGGAAAAGCCCGACGCGCTGCTGCCGACGATGGGTGGCCAGACTGCGCTCAATTGCGCGCTCGACCTGGCCGACCGTGGCGTACTCGACAAGTACGGCGTCGAGATGATCGGAGCTTCGCGCGAAGCAATCCGCATGGCCGAGGACCGCGAGCTGTTCCGCGTGGCGATGGCGGAGATCGGGCTCGAATGCCCGAAGGCCGAAGTCGTGCGCACGTTCGAGCAGGCCATCCAGGCGCAGTTGAACGTCGGCTATCCGACCATCATCCGGCCCAGCTTCACGCTGGGCGGCTCGGGTGGCGGCATCGCCTACAACCACGAGGAGTTTGAGGAGATCGTCAAGCGCGGGCTCGAACTTTCCCCCGTGCATGAAGTGCTCATCGAGGAATCGGTGCTGGGCTGGAAGGAGTTCGAGATGGAGGTGGTCCGCGATACCGCGGACAACTGCATCATCGTCTGTTCGATCGAGAACTTCGATCCGATGGGCGTGCATACCGGCGACTCGATCACGGTGGCGCCTGCGCAGACCCTGACCGACAAGGAATACCAGCGCCTGCGTGACGCCTCGATCGCGGTGCTGCGCAAGATCGGCGTGGACACCGGCGGATCCAACGTGCAATTCGGTGTCAACGCGGAGGATGGTCGCGTCGTCGTGATCGAGATGAACCCGCGCGTCTCGCGCTCGTCGGCCCTGGCTTCCAAGGCCACCGGCTTCCCGATCGCCAAGGTCGCTGCCAAGCTGGCGGTCGGCTATACGCTGGACGAACTGCGCAATGAAATCACCGGCGGGGGGGCGCCCGCCTCGTTCGAGCCGGCCATCGACTATGTCGTGACCAAGATCCCGCGTTTTGCCTTCGAGAAGTTCCCGGCCGCCGATTCCCGGCTGACCACGCAGATGAAATCGGTCGGCGAAGTCATGGCGATCGGCCGCACGTTCCAGGAATCGCTGCAAAAGGCATTGCGTGGGCTGGAGACGGGCAAGAACGGCTTCAGCCCGCTCGAGCTCGACACCGCCAGCGAAGCCGGCATGACCACGCTCAAGCGCGAGCTGCGCGAGCCGGGGCCGGAGCGCATCCTGCATATCGGCGAAGCGTTCCGCGCCGGGCTTTCCCTGCGCGAGGTCTTCGACCTGACCCGCGTCGATCCGTGGTTCCTAGCCCAGATCGAGGAATTGATCCAGATCGAGAATGAAGTCGGCAAGCAGGGCCTGGGCGCGATCGACGCGACGCGCATGCGCGCGCTGAAGCGCAAGGGCTTCTCCGATTCGCGTCTGGCCGAGTTGCTTGAGACCGACGAGAACGCCGTGCGCCACCTGCGCCGCGCATTCAACGTGCGTCCGGTCTACAAGCGGGTCGATTCCTGCGCGGCGGAGTTCGCGACCACGACGGCGTATCTGTATTCGACCTATGAAGAGGAATGCGAGGCCGAACCGACCTCGCGCGACAAGATCATGGTGCTCGGCGGCGGACCGAACCGGATCGGGCAGGGCATCGAGTTCGACTACTGCTGCGTGCATGCCGCGCTGGCGCTGCGCGAGGATGGTTACGAAACCATCATGGTCAACTGCAATCCGGAAACCGTCTCCACCGACTACGACACTTCGGATCGCCTTTACTTCGAGCCGGTTACGCTCGAGGACGTGCTCGAAATCATCGACAAGGAAAAGCCCCAGGGCATCATCGTCCAGTATGGAGGACAGACCCCGCTGAAACTGGCGCGCGCACTCGAGGCGGCCGGAGCGCCGATCATCGGCACCTCGCCCGATTCGATCGACCTGGCCGAGGATCGCGAGCGCTTCCAGAAGATGATCACCCGGCTCGGCCTGGCGCAGCCGCCGAACCGCACCGCGCGAAATGCCGACGAGGCCCTCGCGCTGGCGCGCGAAATCGGCTATCCGCTGGTCGTGCGACCGAGTTATGTGCTGGGCGGGCGTGCCATGGAAGTCGTGCACGACGACGACGACCTGTCGCGCTACATTCGTGATGCCGTGCGCGTGTCGAACGAGTCGCCCGTGCTGCTCGATCGCTTTCTCGATCATGCCACCGAGATCGATGTCGACCTGATCGCGGATGCCGATGGCAACGTCCTGATCGGCGGCGTCATGGAGCATATCGAGGAGGCCGGCGTGCATTCCGGCGATTCCTCCTGCTCGCTGCCACCGTATTCGCTGAGCCCGGCATTGCAGGAGAAGCTGCGCGTCCAGGTCAGCCAGATGGCCAGGGAGCTCAAGGTGGTCGGCCTGATGAACACGCAGTTCGCGATCCAGGGCGATTCCATTTTCGTGCTCGAAGTGAATCCCCGTGCATCGCGAACGGTTCCGTTCGTTTCCAAGGCAACCGGCGTGCCGCTGGCCAAGATCGCGGCCCGCTGCATGGTCGGTCGCAGCCTGGTCGAGCAGGGCATGACGACCGAGCTGGTCCCCGACTATTTCTCGGTCAAGGAAGCGATCTTTCCGTTCCTCAAGTTCCAGAACGTGGATCCGATCCTCGGTCCGGAGATGCGCTCAACCGGCGAAGTCATGGGCGTCGGACGCACCTTTGGCGAGGCCTTCGCTCGCGCCCATGAAGCGGCTGGCATCGAGCCGCCGACGGTCGGCAAGGCATTCCTTTCGGTTCGCGAATCGGACAAGGCGCGTCTGGTGCCGATCGCGGAAGACCTCCTGCGGCGCGGTTATGGGCTGGTCGCGACCAGCGGCACCTGTGCCTTCCTCAGCGAGCGCGGCATCGTGTGCGAGCGCATCAACAAGGTCATAGAAGGGCGTCCGCATATCGTCGACCTGATCAAGAACCGCGAAATCGTGTTTATCGTCAACACGACCGAAGGCAAGCAGGCGATTGCCGACTCCTTCTCCATCCGTCGACAGGCCTTGCAGCAACGCGTGACCTATTCGACTACCATTTCCGGAGCGCGGGCGCTGCTCCATTCACTGGATTTCCGTTCCAGCGACAACGTGAACAGCCTGCAGGAACTGCACAGGGAATTGATTGCATGAATCGAGCTCCAATGACACAAAAGGGCGCCGAGCGGCTGCGTGCCGAACTTGAGCGCCTCAAGTCCGTCGACCGGCCGCGCATCATCCACGCGATCGCCGAAGCGCGTGCGCACGGCGATCTCAAGGAGAACGCCGAGTACCACGCGGCGCGCGAAATGCAGGGTTTCACCGAAGGCCGCATCAAGGAACTGGAAGCTGCGCTGAGCTATGCCGATGTCATCGACATTTCCAGGCTCAATGCCGGCACCAAGGTCGTTTTCGAGATCGGAAGAGCACACGTCTGAACTCCAGTCACGTGGCCTTATCTCGTAT
>OEIU01002240.1_pt1 | contig 10585 bp, 5 predicted proteins | sample 1539221 | NCBI WGS metagenome assembly OEIU01 (sample SAMN03792071, study PRJEB22550) | activated sludge metagenome | feature: wastewater treatment plant; material: activated sludge; isolation source: Wastewater treatment plant of a petroleum refinery complex | place: Argentina: Zarate | collected... | reverse complement strand
GCGCGGTCGAGGACGAAGTAGCCCTGTCCGCGGATGTGCGCGAGCAGGCGTTCGAACTGGCCTTCGACGGTGTTGCCCTTGACCAGGCGCAGGTCGAGCGTGGCGCGTGCGTCAACCGGGATCACGTTGCGCGCCTGCGCGCCGACGTCGGCCGCGCGGATGCCATTGATGTTGAGCGATGGCAGGTTGATCGATTCGGGCAGCGAGACGCCGCGCATCTCGCTGGCGGTCAGGCCGAGATCGCGCAACAGGCTGGATTCGTCGTCGGGGGCTGCGGCGAGTGCCGCCTTCTCGGCGGCGCCGAGTGGGACGACGCCGTCATACCAGCCGGCGACCGTCACGCGCCCGTCCTCGCCCTTCATCGAGGCCAGCAGTTTGGCGAGTCGCAAGGCCGGATTCGCCGCGAAGTTGCCGTAGTGCCCGCTGTGCAGCGGGCGCTTCGGTCCGTACACGGTGATATCGACATTGGCATCGCCGCGCACGCCGAAGACGAGCTGGCGGCGGCCGCTCAGGTGCACCGGCCCGTCGCAGATCAGCCAGGCATCGGCGCGCAGCATGTCGCGATTCAGGCGCATCAGCTCGCCAATATGCGGCGAGCCCTGCTCTTCCTCGCCATCGAAGAAGAACTTGATGTTGGCGTTCGGCACGAGTCCGTTGGCCTTGAGCGCATCGGTCGCGGCAAGGATCGCGAAGACGCCGGCCTTGTCGTCGGAAGCCGAGCGCGCATACAGACGCCAGTCCGGATCGATCGGCCTGGAGGCATCGCGCTCGACGATTTCGGGCGCGACATCGAGCCGTCCGCGCCGCCAGACCGGCGTCCACGGATCGCTGGCCCATTCGGCCGGATCGACGGCCTGGCCGTCGTAGTGGGCGTAGATGACCAGGGTCCGCTTCGCGCCCGGCACTTTCCATTCGCCGTACACCGCCGGCGGTGCGCTGCCATCGGCGCTTTCGAGCAGGCGCGGATGGAGTCCACGCTTGTCCATCATCCTGAGCAGGGCCTCGGCGTTGCGCCGGATCGCGGCACTGTCGGTGGCGACATCGGGCATGCCCAGGAAGGCCTCGAATTCATCGAGCAGCGTATGCTGGTGCGCCGCCGTCCAGGCCGCGACCGATTCACGTTCGTCGCTTGCGCCGTGCGCCAGACCGGCCAGCAGCAGTCCGATCGCAAGCACGGGAGGGGCCATGATCTTCATTGGCATCGATGCGCTTTCCGGGGCAGGGCTATGGACTTTACATCCGAACCCGCCATGCCTGCAGCCGATCGTTGCCCGCGTCGGCCGCGTCCCGTTGCAGGCGCGGACGGCGCCAGCGGGCGCAGGAACGGGCCTGTTGGCTGCTTGCCCAACCGGGCAAACCGCCCAGTCGACCTGCTAGAGTCCGGGCTTATGCCGGAGCCCGCATCCGCCCCCCTGACCCTGCTGCGCAACGCCTCGGTGTTCGCGCCGGAACCGCTCGGCATTCGCCACCTGCTGGTTGGCGGCGGCCGCATCCTTGCGCTTCTGCCAGCGGACGCGGAAGCCCCGCGCGGGCTAGCCATGGAGACGGTCGACTTCGACGGCGCGCGTCTGCTGCCGGGCTTCATCGACGGGCATGTGCACGTGACCGGCGGCGGCGGCGAAGGCGGATTCGCCACGCGCATTTCTCCGTTGCCGCTCAGTCGCTATACGCAGGGTGGGGTGACCTCGGTGGTCGGCCTGCTCGGCACCGACGACTGTGCGCGCAGCACGCGCGAACTGGTCGCCTCGCTGTACGCCCTGCGCGAGCAGGGTCTCGGCGCCTGGGGCTATTGCGGCGGCTACCACCTGCCGCCGACGACGCTGACTGGCAGCGTGCGCGGCGATATCGCCTTCGTCGACCCGCTGATCGGCGTCGGCGAACTGGCCATCAGCGACCACCGCAGCAGCCAGCCGACGCTCGAGGAGTTGCTGCGCATCGCCTCCGAGGCGCATGTCGGCGGCCTGATGAGCGGCAAGGCCGGCGTCGTCCACCTGCATCTCGGCGACGGACCGCGCGGCCTCGATCTCGTCCGCCGCGCACTGTCGGACAGCGAACTGCCGGCGCGCGTGTTCAATCCGACCCACGTCAATCGCCGTCGCGCCCTGTTCGACGAGGCGCTCGTCCTTGCCCGGCACGGCTGCCATGTCGACATCACCGCCTTCTCGGTGGCCGAGGGTGAAGATGCCTGGAGCGCCGCCGACGCACTGCAGCGCTACCTCGAGGCCGGCGCGCCGCCGCAGCGGGTCTCGGTCAGTTCCGATGCGGGCGGCTGCCTGCCCTGTTTCGACGCTGATGGGCGGCTCAGCCACATGGAGGTCGGCACGCCCGGCGGGCTGCTCGGCACCGTACAGGAACTGCTGCACCGCGGACTGCCGCTGGAGCGCGTGCTGCCGGCGTTCACGAGCAATGTCGCCAGCCTCTTGCGCCTGCCGCGCAAGGGCACGCTGGCGGTCGGCGCCGATGCCGATTTCATCGTGCTCGACGAGAACACCGGGATCCGCGACGTCATGCTCGGCGGCCTCTGGCACCTGCGCGAAGGAAAGAGCGTGCGACGCGGCACCTTCGAACCGCTACCATCCGCCCCCCATTCCAGAGACGGTTCGCGATAGATGTGCCCAAGCAAGGTATCCGACGGTGACGAACGCGGCTGGATCATCCCGATCGGCGGCGCCGAGGAAAAGGAAAACGACCGCCGCATCCTGAGCCGCTTCGTCGAGCTCTGCGGGGGCGAGGAGGCCGACATCGTCGTCTTTCCGACCGCCAGCCGCCTGCTCGATACCGGCCCGCGCTACGAGGAGATCTTCCGCGACCTCGGCGCGGCCGCGGCGGAGTCGATCGATTTCGACACGCGCCGCGACTGCGAGGAGAACGGCCGTCTCGAACGCATCGCCCGCGCCAGCGGCATCTTTTTCACCGGCGGCAACCAGCTGCGCATCACCACCCTGATCGGCGGCACGCCGGTGGCCAAGCTGATCCGGCAACAGAATGCGCGCGGCGTGCACGTGGCCGGCACCAGCGCCGGCGCGGCGATCCTCAGCGAACACATGATCGCCTTCGGCGAGGAAGGCGGCTCGCCGCGGGCCGGCAGCGTGCGCCTCGCCCCCGGCCTCGGCCTGACCAACCGCTTCATCATCGACCAGCATTTCCGCCAGCGCGACCGTCTTGGCCGCCTGGCTACCGCGCTGGCTTTCAATCCGTTCGCGATCGGCATCGGCCTCGACGAGGACACCGCCGCCTTCATCGGCCCGGACAACACGCTCGAAGTCGAAGGCAGCGGGTCGGTCACGGTGATCGATGCCGCCGGTCTGCAATTTTCCTCGATGGACCGCGCCGACGAGGGCGATGCGGTCTGCCTGCTTGGCCTCGGCGTCCACATGCTCGTGCACGGCGCCACCTTCAACCTGCACACGCGACGTGCCGGGGCCGGAACACTGATCTCTCCCAAGGAGTAACTCCCATGCGCATCCTCGATCGTTCGGTTTATGTCGGCCCTTCGGCGTATGCGCATTTCCCGGTCATCCGCCTGATCCTCGATCTCGAGGCACTGGAAGCCTGGCCTACCGGCAAGCTCGGCGCGGCCTACGTCGACGCCCTCGTCGAGGCCCTGCCCGGCCTCGCCGAACATGGGTGTTCCTACCGCGAGCCGGGCGGCTTCATCCGCCGCATGAAGGAGGACGAGGGCACCTGGCTCGGCCACGTGCTCGAACACGTCGCCATCGAACTGCAGAACGTCGCCGGCGAGGATGTCACCTTCGGCAAGACGCGCAGCATCGACGATCGTCCCGGCGTCTACTCGGTGGTCTACGAGTACGCCCAGCGCGAGGAAGGCATCGCCGCCGGCGAACTGGCGCAGCGCCTGCTCTGTTCGCTGTTGCCGCCCGCCATCCGCCCGGCCGGAAGCGTGCCCGGGGACTGGGACTGGCCCGAGGCGCGCGATGCGTTCATCCGCTATGCACAGCGGCGTGCGCTCGGGCCATCGACCGCTTCGCTGGTCAAGGCCGCCGAGGAACGCAATATCCCGTGGCTGCGCCTCAATGACCAATCGCTGGTCCAGCTCGGCCACGGCAAGTACCAGCAGCGTATCCAGGCCACCGTCACCGGACGCACCTCGCACATCGCGGTGGAGCTTGCCGGCGACAAGGAGGAGACCAACAAGATCCTCGGCTCGCTTGGCCTGCCGGTGCCGCGCCAGGAACTCGTGCAAACGGTTGAGCAGGCGCAGCGTGCAGCGCGCCGGCTCGGCTATCCAGTCGTCACCAAGCCCTACAACGGCAACCACGGGCGCGGCATCTCGATTCGCCTCGGCAGCGACGAGGAAGTCGCCGAGGGCTTCGCCAAGGCACGCGAGCATTCGCGCTCGGTCATCGTCGAGACCTTCCTCGAGGGCGACGACCATCGCCTGCTCGTGGTCAATGGCGAACTGGTCGCGGCAACGCGACGCACGCCGGGCCATGCCTGCGGGGAGGGCCACCACGGGTTGGCCGGGGTGGCCGACATCGCCACCCGGGTCCCGCGCCGCGGGGTCGGCCACGAGAAGGTTTGGCCCCGCCTCGAACTCGACGCCCAGGCCGACATGATGATGGCGCGCGCGGGCGTCACTGCGCAGAGCGTGCCGGCCGAGGGCGACGTCGTCCATCTGCGTTCGACCGCGAACCTCTCCACCGGCGGCACGGCGACCGATGTCACCGACGTGATCCATCCGGACAACCGCGACATGGCGGTGCGCGCGATCCGTGCGATCGGCCTCGACGTCGGCGGCGTCGATTTCCTCAGCACCAACATCACCGAAAGCTACAAGTCGATCGGCGGCGGCATCTGCGAATGCAATGCCGCGCCGGGCTTCCGCATGCATGTTGCGCCGAGCGAAGGCAAGCCGCGCGACGTCGCCGGCCCGGTCATCGACATGCTGTTCCCGCCCGGTGCGCCGTCGCGCGTGCCGATCGCCGCGATCACCGGCACCAACGGCAAGACGACGACCGCACGCATGCTCGCGCACGTCGCCAAGATGGCCGGCTACACGCCGGGCCTGACCACCACCGACGGCGTCTACATCGACGGCCAGCGTACGGTCGAGGGCGACATGACCGGGCCGGTCTCGGCACGCATGGTGCTGGCCGATCCGCAGATCGACCTGGCCGTGCTCGAGACCGCGCGCGGCGGCCTGCTGCGCGCCGGAATGGGCGTGCCCAGGGTCGATGTCGGCGCCGTGCTCAACGTGCAGTCGGACCACCTCGGCATGAAGGGCATCGACACGCTCGAACAACTGGCCGAGATCAAGCGCATCGTCGTCGAAGTCGCCGAGGAATGCGCCGTGCTCAACGCCGACGATCCGCAGGTGCTGAAGATGTCGGGCTACACCGACGCAAAGGTGATCTGCTACGTGACGATGAATCCGCAGCACGGCCTCGTGCGCGAGCACATCCGCGCCGGCGGGCGCGCCTGCGCGCTCGAGGCCGGCGTGAACGGCCAGATGATCACCCTGTACGACAAGGGCAGCCATATCCCGCTGCTGTGGACGCACCTGATCCCGGCCACGCTCGAAGGGCGCGCCATGCACAACGTGCAGAACGCGATGGTCGCCGCGGCCATGGCTTTCTCGATGGGCATCAAGCTCGATGCGATCCGCCAGGGCCTGCGCACCTTCGACAGCACCTTCTTCCAGGCCCCCGGGCGCATGAACGTGTTCAGCGAACACCCGTTCAAGGTGCTCTTCGACTACGGCCACAACGCGCACGCGGTCGGCGTCATGGCCGACCTCGCCCAGCGCCTGGACGTCAGCGGCCGGCGCATCGTCGTGCTGGCCGGTCCCGGCGATCGTCGCGACCAGGACCTGCGCGAGATCGCCGATGCCGTGGCCGGGCGATTCGACCACTACATCTGCCGTCGCGACGATGCCCTGCGTGGTCGTGCGTCCGATGAGGTGCCGAAGCTGCAGGCCGCGCGCCTGCGCGAACTCGGCGTGGCCGAGTCGGCGATCTCGGTGATACCCGACGAACAGGAAGCTATCGATGCCGGGCTCGACATGAGCGAGGCCGGCGACCTGCTGCTGATCTTCGCCGATGCGCTGGTGCGCTCGTGGAAGCAGGTGATCAAGTTCAAGCCAAAAGGAGTGCAGGAAAGAACGGCCGCCGAAACTATCCCTGCACCTCAAAGCCCACCCGCAGTGCCAGCCGAAGAAGCCTTCGTTCCCAGCCAGTGGGATGGCATCGTGCGCGATGAACGTGGCATCCACCTCTCGCGGGAGCAGGGCGACTGAGCACGCAGCCACCCCTGTCGTTCGAGGACTCGCGTCGGCTGACCGGACCCAACCTGTACTTCACCGAGCCCGGTGCGGTACTGGCGACGGTTGGCGCGGACTCGGCCGAGGCGCGCGTATTCGACGCATGGCAGGACAATGTACGCCGCATGCGCGCGGCCTTGGATTGGCCCGATGCACCGATGCGCGTGCGTCTGCATCGCGGCGGCGCAACGCTGGCCATTGCGGCACCCGTGGACCAGCTGTTCAGCGCCACCGAAGTCAACGAGTGGGCCTGGCAGGCGGCGCGGGGCGAGGCCGAGCTGCATGCGCCCGGCCATGCCGCGGCCAACGATGAGGACTCCGCGCTGCACACCCTGCGCCTCCATGCGGCCGCCGAGCGGCGCCCCGATCTCATGGCCCTCCTCGATGCAGCCGCGCGCCACGCGGTGCCGGTCCTGCTCGACGATGAAAAGCTGTGTCTTGGCTACGGCATTGGCAGCCGTAGCTGGCCGGCGCACGCGCTGCCACGCAGCGTCGATGTCCCGTGGTCGCAATTGCGTGGCATCCCGACCGCCCTGGTCACCGGGTCGAACGGCAAGACCACGACGGTGCGCCTGCTGGCCGCGATGCTCGAGGCGAAGGGCTTGCGCACGGCTTTCTGTTGCACCGACGGCGTTTTCTTCGACGGCCAGGCGCTGGAAGCCGGCGACTACTCCGGCCCGGCCGGGGCGCGCGCGGTATTGCGCCATCCGCAGGCCGCGGCCGCCGTGCTCGAAACCGCTCGCGGCGGACTGCTGCGGCGCGGCCTGGCCGTTGACCACGCCGATGCCGCGATTGTCACCAACATCAGTGCCGACCACTTCGGCGAATACGGCATCGACGATCTCGACGGCCTGACCGAAGCCAAGCTGATCGTCGCGCGCGCGCTCGACGATCGCGGCGTGCTCGTGCTCAACGCCGACGATGCGCAGCTGCGCGCGCGTGCACCGGCACTGGAAGGGCAGCTCGCGTGGTTTTCACTCGACGATGATCACGCCTTCCTGCGCGCAAGTCGCGGCGATGGCGGCGCCACCTGCGGCGTGCTGGATGGCCGACTCTGGCTCAGCCACGGCACGCAACGGGCGGATCTCGGGCCGGTCGATGCGATGCCGCTCAGTGCCAGCGGATTGGCGCAGTACAACATCTCGAATATCGCCGGCGCCGTCCTGATCGCGGATGCGCTCGGCATCCGCAGTGCAACGATCGCCGAAGTGCTGGCCCGCTTTGGCCGCGCGCGCAGCGACAACCCGGGTCGCCTCGAGCAATGGAATTTCGGCGGCATCCGCGTGCTGATGGATTACGCGCACAATCCCGAAGGCTTGCGCGGACTTCTCTCTATCGCGCAGGGATTGCGCGTGAAGGGACGGCTCGGCCTGATCCTCGGCCAGGCCGGCAATCGAGGCGAGGCCGAGATTCGTGCCCTGGCCGCGACTGCAGCGAGCTTCCAACCTGATCTGGTCGTGCTCAAGGACATGGAAGGCTTCCTGCGCGGTCGTGCTGCCGGCGAAGTGGCCGCGGTGCTGCGAGACGAGCTGCTGGCACAGGGGCTGTCGCCGGAAGCGTTGCCTGTGCAGCCAGGCGAGCTCGATGCCGCTCGCAATGCGCTCGCCTGGGCGCGCCCCGGCGACGTGCTGGTCCTGCCCGTGCACGCGCTGGCCGCGAAAGCGGAGGTCGGCGCGCTGCTCGACCGCCTCGACAGCGATGGCTGGCAAGCCGGACAAGCGCTGCCGGCTGCGTAAGCGGGTCGTACATCGACAGTTCGACGGGTAGGGATCCGGGTCGCGCAACCCGGCACCGGCACGAGCGCGCGCAGCCGGCCTGCCATCGCCGCTACGCTCAGTCGACGCCGGCGCGGGTCGCTTCCGCGCGAGCCGCGGACAATTCATCAGCCATGCGCTGCTGCAGTACCTGCATCGCCGGAATCGATTGCAATGGCGCCAGGCGCGGGTCGTAGAGCATCTGCCATCGATCGCGATAGCCCGCCTCGTAGGCGGCTTTCAGCGCCATTACCGCAGCCCCGGGATCATCGCGGTGGGTGGCCACCATCGCCTCGATCATGTGGCGCCGGATGCCGTTGCCTTCGTGTTGCATGACCACGGTGGCGGCATCGAGCAGCGGTTGCGTCCAGCGCTGCGCCTGTTCCTTTTCACCCTGCTCTTTCAGTGCCACGACGAGCAGGCTGGCCGGATTCATCAGTTCAAGATTGCTCTCGAGCTGCTCGGGGGTGCCGGCCGCCAGCTTCAACCATTCCAGCGCCCGCGTCGTGTTGCCTGCACGCATTTCGACCATGGCGCCAAGGGTCATCGTGTCGATGTTTCCGGTGCTGGAGGGGTGCCGGGCCAGCTCGTCGACCAGGCCACCCATCTCCGGCAGCAGCGTGCGGCCGCCGCGACGGAATTCGATCCATTGCAGGGTCGTGTAGAGGTCGCGCGAACCTTCCGGCAGACGCGTGGCCAGTGCGGCGGCGGCGTCGAAGTCCTCGATCTGCAGCAGCACTTTCAGCACCGCATGGATGTTGGCCGGTCCCTGCGGATCGGAGGCCAGCGCCCTGCGCGCGGCGCGCAGTGCAACGGCGTAGTTGCGTTCGACCAGCTCGATGCCCGATACCGCGCGCAGCAGCGAGGCGTCGTCGGGAGTGATCGCGAGCACGCGCTGCAGTACCTCGCGCGCACCCTGGGTATCTCCATTGCTGGCCAGCAACTCGCTCAGGTTCACATTGATCACCGGTTCCAGCGGATTGAGTTCGACGGCCTTGAGCAGGACTTCGCGCTTCTTGTCCACGCGGCCCATGCTCGCGTAGACCGTCGCCAGCCACATCGGCGCCATCTCGTAGCGTGGGTCCAGGCGCATGGCCTGTTCAAGGCTGCTTTTCGCCGCCTTGTACTGGCCCGCGGTCATTCGCAGCAGCCCCAGCGAGGCCCAGGCTTCGCCGAGTTTCGGACGCAACTCGACCGCCTTGACCGCGGCCGGTTCGGCGAGACGGATGGCTTCTTCGTCGGGACGACGACCATAGTCGGCCTGCAACAGGTAGGTGTCGGCGAGGCCGGACCAGGCGCGCGCGAATAGTGGATCGAGTTCGACGGCCTTGCGAAAGCTGGCTTCCGCGCTTTCCAGCGAAGCCGCCGTGCGCTTGCGCCAGGCTTCGCGGCCTTGCAGGTAAGCCTGCAGGGCCTCGGCGTTCGCGGTGTCGGCTTCCGCCGGCACCTCGGCGACAACGCCCTCGATGCGCGACGAGAGCTCATCGGCGATGGCGACCGCGATATCGTCCTGCAACGCGAACAGGTCCTGGTCGGAGCGCTGGTAGGTGTCGCTCCAGACATGGAAACCGCTGGCCGTGCCGATAAGCTGGGGGGTGACGCGTACGCGCCCGCCGGCCTTGCGCAGGGACCCTTCGAGCAACCAGCGCACGCCGAGTTGGAGACCGAGCGTGCGCATGTCGCTGGAGGATCCGCGCAGCGCGAATGACGAGGTGCGTGATGCGACTTTCAGGCCGGCATTGCGCGCCAGGCGATCGAGCAATTCCTCGGCGATGCCGTCGGCCAAAAAGCCCTGGTTGCCGTCGGGGCTGAGGTCGCTGAATGGCAGCACGCCGACCGAATTGGCCGGCGCATTCGAAATGGCACCCGCCGGCGTGTCCGTTCCGGCTTGCTGCAGCCGGGACGGCGCATAGACACCGTAGAGCCACCAGGCGACGCCCGACACCGCGAGCAGGACCATCGCCACGGCGAACGCTGCGCCGGCTCGGCCGGTGACGCCGCGCTCGCGCGTGACGCCGCGCGTGGAAACATCGAAGAACCACGAAATGACCAGCACCACCGGAAAACCGAGCACTACGCCGAGCACGGTCCAGGTTAGCGCCCAAGGCGGCAGGCCGAGCGGCTCGAAGGTGATCTCTGCAGCCTGCAGTACCACCCAGCCGACCACCGCATAGGCAATGCCGGCGCGCACCACGCGGCGCCGCTTCAGTTCGGCCCAGGTTTCACGTAACAGCGAACGCTCCATCGGCTTCCGGGATTGATTTGGTTCAGGACATCGGGCTGGCTGGCGGACCAGGGACGACCCTGGCCGGTCTCCGGCGAGGGCGCCACCTGCGGATCCCGTGCGGTCCCTTTGGCGCTGCAGCCTCGCCCACGCAGCGGATCAGTCCGGATGGTACACCGGCCTGCCGATGGCCGCCGGCTGATGGCCGGATCGTCCCGACAGCGCGCGCACGCCGGCACGCGCCCGCTATTGCTGGCGAGGATTCAGCGCGTCTTGTCCTGCGCCGGCCGAATGGCAGGCAGGCGCTGGTCCCCAAGCAACAGCCAC
>OEIU01002239.1_pt1 | contig 10595 bp, 9 predicted proteins | sample 1539221 | NCBI WGS metagenome assembly OEIU01 (sample SAMN03792071, study PRJEB22550) | activated sludge metagenome | feature: wastewater treatment plant; material: activated sludge; isolation source: Wastewater treatment plant of a petroleum refinery complex | place: Argentina: Zarate | collected... | reverse complement strand
TCGGCAGCGCGAACAGCACGAGGTCGACGCGGGTGCGGCGGGCGAATTCGACGATGTCGTCGACCTTGCCGAGCTTCGGGCTGCCGGCGCAGGTGTCGAGGGCGCGGGAATCGTTGCGGTCGTCGAACACGCCGAGCACGCGGATGTCGGAATCGTCCTGGGTCTTGAGCGCCTCGACCAGCTCCTCGCCGTTCTTGTCGGAGCCGACGATGATGGTGCGGCGGCCCAGTCTGCCTTCACGAGCCCCGCTTCGCACCAGCGGACGCACGAACACGCGTTGGGCGACCAGGGCCGCAAGGCCAGCAAAGAAGAATAACGCCAGCCACAGCCGCGATACCTCGTTGCCGAGCTTGGCGACGAAGGAAGCGCCGATGAACAGCAGGAAGACGAACGCCCATGAGGAGATCATCCGCGTCATCTGGCGGAGCTGGCCGCGAAAGACTTCCATTTCGTAGATGTCGGCGGCCTGGAAGCAGACGATGGCCGCGGCGGTCATACCGAGGATCGCGGCGATGTATTCCCAGTAGAAACCGCTGATCTTCACGACATAGCCGAGATAGAGGGCGATGCCGATGCTGGCGATCAGCACGAAATCGGCGATGCGTACGGCGCCGGCGATCACGATCGGCGAATAGGCGCGGTGCACCTTCTGGTTGGTGACGGCGAGGGCGGCCGGCGACAATCGGCGGCGGCGTTCGACCGGCGGCCGGTTGACGGTAGCGGTCATCGCGGCCGTTGCCGCGGCATCCAGCATCGAGCGAGTATTGATCGGTTCCACGTTATGACATCCGTTCTGAACGACACGCAGGCATGCACGCGCCGCGGCGGAATTGCCCCACCCGACGGAGACTTAGAAGAAAAATCGGAAGAAACGGTGGTTAAGGTTGGTTAACGATTGGCAAATGCGTCGCGATAACCCGACAGCACGCCCTCGACCATCGCCTTCTGCGAGAAGTGCAGGAAGATGCGCTCGCGCAGCGCCCGGGCGCGCGCGGCCGTTGCCTCCGGAGCCTCCAGCGCGCCCTCGATGGCGTCGGCCATGGCGCCGACGATATTGGGAGCGAACAGCGCATCCTGGTGATCGGGACCGAAGATTTCCGGAATGCCGCCGACATTGGCGGCGACCATGGGAATGCCGGCGGCGGCGGCTTCGATCACCACATAGGGCATGGAATCGCCGCGCGAGGGCACCACCAGCAGCTTGCCCTTGGAGAAGCCGTAGCGCGCCTTGACGTGGCCGAGGAAGCGCACGGCATCGCCGAGCCCAAGCCGCGCCACCTGCGCTTTCAGATGCGCCATCTCCTCGCCGTCGCCGCCGAGCGATAGCGTCACCGGCTTGCCGTCGGCGCGCAGCCGCGCCACCGCGTCGATCAAGAGGTCGGCGCCCTTGATGTGACGGAATTCGCCGACATAGGCGACGTCGGTGGCATCGTCGGCCATCGTGACCGGATCGAATTCGCCGGCGGTGACGCCGTTGAAGACGGTGCGGACGAGGCCCTTGGGAACGCCGATGGTGCGCTGATAGGTGTCGCGGGCAAAGGCGCTTTCGAACAGGAACAGCTCGGTGTTGTTCATCAGCGCGTGCTCGAGGCGGCTGTAGAGCTGGCCCTTGACGGTCGACAGCGGATAGTGGAGCGAGCCGCCATGCGGCGTGTAGACGCGGATGTAGTCCTTCGATGCGCCGCGCATGCGCAGGAACGCGCCGGCCTTGGCGCCGTGGCCGTGCAGGACGTCCGGCTTGAGACGGCGCACAGTGCGCACAAATTGCGCCCAGGTCACGAAGTCGAGCGGACTGGGTTCGCGCCTGATGGCAATGCGATAGACGCCGAGCTTCATGCGCGGTGCGATTTCGGCCAGCGCCTGATCGGCGCGTTCGCCGCCGGTCAGGCTGTCGGCGACGATGCCGACGTGATGACCGCGCTCCGCCTGGCCGTTGGCGAGATCGAGGATGTGCCGGATGATTCCGCCGACCGGCGCACGGGTGGCGTGCAGGATGCGAAGCGGCTGACCTTCGATCACAGGCATGATCAAAACCAGCGTTCGCCGACGAGCACGGTATCTCCGGGCCCGATTGGCGTGCCCGGCGGCACCACGAAGCGGCCGGTGCCGGAAGCGTCGCTATGCGTGACCGTGACGCTGTCGCGCCTGGCGCGCGGCGTGAATCCACCGGCAATGGCGACGGCGCTCTCCACCGTCATGTTGGGTACATAGGGATATTGGCCAGGTGCCGCCACCTCGCCGAGGATGAAGAACGGCCGGTAGGCTTCGATCTCGACCGCAACCGACGGTTCGCGGATGAAGCCGTTGCGCAACCGGCCGGTGATTTCGGCCGCCAGCCCCGCCGGCGTGCGGCCGCGCGCCGGCACCGAGCCGATCAGGGGCATGGTGATGGAGCCGGCCGCATCGATCGCATAGGTGTTGGTCAGGCCTTCCTGGCCGTAGACGACGATGCGCAGCTTGTCGCCGGCATCGAGATGGTAGGAGGAATCGTAGCGGACGGGCGCCGGCGCGGCATAGGCCACCGGCATCGGGGCAGGGCTCTGGGCATAGGCTGTTGTGTCGAGGCTGGCCTGCGGCGCCACCGCAACCGGCGAGGTCCTGCGCATGCAGCCCGACAGAGCGAGCGCAGCCAGCAGACAAGCGACAACGGGGCGAGCGCCCTGCATTGGAGAATCCCACAAAGTACTGAGCGCGATTAAGGGCTTTCATGGTTAACAAAAAATGACCGCGCGGCGGCGAGGATGCGTGGCACCCCTGCAAAAAGGCCGGATTAACCCAGCGGCAACCTTAATGGAGTGTAATCGCGCCGGTTGAGGTAGAGTCGTTGCGTCCGCGGGAGTGTGCAATGCGTTTGGCGTTCTGGCGTGCAGACAAGATCAAGTCGGCGGTGCAACGGGCGCTTCCGAAGAAGCCGTCGCCCGCATTTGCTTACAGGCCGGCGTCCGCCGTCGCTTACGAGCCGAAAGTCGCCCGCGAGGCCGCGCCCGCCGTCACCGAGAACGGTGACCTTGATTTGCGCGCGCTCGGCCAGGCGTTGATCCGCAGGCGCGGCTGGATCATCGTTCCTACCGCACTGGCGCTGGTGCTGTCTGTCACCGCCGTCAATCTCGTCACGCCCCGCTACAAGTCCGAAGCCCGCATCCTGGTCGATGGCCGCGAGAACGTATTCCTGCGCCCGAGCGGTGAACGCAACGAGGAGCGCACCTCGCTCGACGCCGAGGCGGTGACCAGCCAAGTGCAGCTCGTGCAGTCGCGCGACCTCGCGCGCGAGATCATCAAGAAGAACAAGCTGGCCGAACTGCCGGAATTCGATCCGGTGCTCGGCGGCCTTTCGCCGCTGAAATCGATGGCTGCACTGTTCGGCATCGGCCGCGATCCGTTCTCGCTGACGCCGGCAGAGCGCGTGCTCGATGCCTATTACGAGCGGCTGACGGCCTTCGCCGTCGACAAGTCGCGCGTCATCGTGGTCGAATTCCAGTCGCGCGATCCGGAGCTGGCCGCGCGCGTGGCCAATTCGATCGCCGAAGGTTATCTGGTGCTGCAGCGATCCGCACGGCAGGAGCAGGCGAAATCCGCCGGGCAATGGCTGTCGGGCGAGATCGACAGCCTGCGCAAGAAGGTGGCCGAGGCCGATTCGCGGGTCGAGGATTTTCGTTCGAAGTCGAGCCTGTTCGTCGGCACCAACAATACCACGCTGTCGAACCAGCAGATGGGCGAGATCAACACGCAGTTGAACAATGCCCGCGCGCTGAAGTCGGACGCCGAGACCAAGGCGAAGCTGATCCGCGAGATGCTGCAGGGCGGCAAGCCGCTGGAGGCTTCGGAGGCGCTCAACTCCGATCTGATCCGGCGCCTGTCCGAGCAGCGTGCGACCCTGCGGGCGCAACTGGCGGAGCAATCCTCGACGCTGCTGGACGGCCATCCCCGCATCAAGGAGTTGAAGGCCCAGCTTTCCGATCTCGATCGCCAGCTACGCGACGAGGCCAGCAAGGTGTCGCGCTCGCTGGACAACGACGCGCGCATCGCCGGCGGCCGGGTCGAGAGCCTGACCGCGAGCCTGGATCAGATGAAGAAGCTGGCGACCTCGACCAACGGACAGGATGTCCAGCTTCGCGCGCTGGAACGCGAAGCCAAGGCGCAGCGCGACCTGCTGGAATCCTATCTGGCCAAATATCGCGAGGCGACCACGCGCGAGAACATCGACACCGGTCCCGCCGACGGCCGCATCATTTCCCGCGCCACCGTCTCCAACGTCCCGGCCTATCCGAAGAAGCTGCCGATCGTCCTGATCGCGACGCTGGCCACGCTGTTGCTCACCTCGGGCCTGGTTGCGACCGGTGAATTGTTGCGCATGACCGCGCCGCGGGCTGTCGCTGCGGTGACGGCTGTGCCGGCGATGCGTGAGGCCCGTCGTGAACCCGTAATGGCCCGTGAGCCTTTCGTGCAGACGGGTCCTTTGCCCGAGGTGGAAGCCGAACCCGAGGTCGAGCCCGAGCCCGACTTCAGCGAAGCCGCCATCGTTCCCGATGTCGATGCCGAAGCCGGGGAGGCGCTCAGCGAGGTCGAGCAACTGGCGGAGGAACTGCGCAGCGCCGGCCGCGCGGCGCACAAGGTCACAATCCTCGGCACCGCACCGGGCGAGGAGATCACGCTCACCGCGCTGACGCTCGCCCGTCTGATGTCGCGCGAGGCCAGGGTGGCCGTGGTCGATCTTGCCGCCGGCTCGCAGATGATGTCGGCGGTATCGGTCGATCCGAACGCGCCCGGCCTTGCCGAATTGATGCAGGGCGAGGCGTCGTTTGCGCAGATCATCACCAGGGACACGCTGTCGCGCGTCCATCTCGTCACCGCGGGGCGTCCCGGCTTCGACCGCGCGTTGCTGCAGTCGCCGCGGCTGACGCTCGCGATCGATGCGCTGCTGCGGGTATACGATCACGTGCTGCTGGATGCCGGCACCGCGTCCGATCTGCCGGCCGAGCTGCTCACGGCGGATGCTCGCGCGGTGGTGGTGCCGGATGCCTCGATGACCACGGACGCGCGCAGGGCGATGGACGACGAGCTGATGGCGGTCGGCTTCGCGCAAGTGACGATGCTGGACAAGGCCTGCCAGCCGTCGGGCAATGTGGAGACCGGCCCGCGCGTGGTGGCGGCCTGATCGAGCGCTACTTTCCCTTTGCGAACGCCGCGAACGCATCGGCGTGATCCGGATGCCAGCGTGACAGCGCCGGACGATTCTCGACGATGTCGCCGACCGCCCACAGCATCCGCCGCTCGTCGAGGCTGCGAGGCACGTCATTGTCGGGGCACAGGATGTAGAAGTCGCCGGCTTGCAGCCGCTCGATCATGAAATCGACGGTCTGTTCGGCCGTCCAGGCGCCGGGCGGCTTTTCGGTGCGGCCGCGCGCGGTCAGTCCCGTGAAGACGTGGCCGGGGATCAGCAGATGCGCGCTGATGCGGCAGCCCTCGGTGTTGCGCAATTCGTGCTGCAACGCTTCGGTGAACGCCTTCACGCCGGCCTTGCTGACATTGTAGGCGGGTTCGCCCGGCGGCGTGGTGATGCCCTGCTTGGAGCCGGTATTGATGATCAGGCCGGGCCGGCCTCGCTCGATCATGTGCGGGGCGAACACCTGCGTGCCGTGGATCACGCCCCAGAGATTGACCGCGAGCAGGCGCTGCCAGTTCTCCAGCGGGCCGAACATTTTTGCGCCCGGCGAGATGCCGGCATTGTTCATGAGGATATCGGTGCCGCCGAACCGCTTCTGCACCGCGCTTTCGAGAGCAGTCAAGTCTTCAACGCGGCTGACGTCGACCGTTGCTGCCATCACATTGGCGCCGCCGCCGGGCGAGATGGATGACAGTTTTGTCTCAGCTTCCTTCAGGCGGTCGGCGCCGATGTCGGCGATGCAGACCTTCATGCCGAGCGAGGCAAACCGCATGGCGGCGGCAAGTCCGATGCCAGATGCGCCTCCGGTGATGACGGCAACGTTGTCCTTGGCGATGGCGGGATGGGGCACGGCGGTTCCTCCGGGGGACGGATAGTTCTAGCCGAACGCGCTGTATCTGCCATGCCCTCGCGGGCATGTCAGGTCTCCATTCCGTCAAATGCGCGAGGTATTCTAGCGCAACGCGCCGCGCAGCTTTTGCGCCATCTCGAACACCGCCGGATTGTGCTTGACCATCCGCTTGGCGCGGTTGAGCGCGGACATCGCGGCTGCCGCCATCGATCCGCGCGTGCTGAGCGGCAGGAAGCTGTCGAAGATCGGCTCGTCGCTCTTGCAGAACAGCCGCTTGTAATCGTCGGAGCCGATACCGAGATCGAGCGCGCGATAATCCTGTTTGGCATAGTGATCGATGATGTCGCGCATCAGGATCAGGCCGGGACTGTATTTCGCGCTCGCCGACATGGTGTAGGTGTTGAACATCATCGAGAAGCGATGGCCGTCGGCGACGCCGGCGAAGATCGCGATTGTTTCCTCGTCGCATTCAAGTGCGTGGATATCGATGGCATAGCCGCCGCCCTCGATCGGCGTCGTACAGGCGGTGCGGATGAAATCCTCGACGCCGGGATCGGCGAACACGTTCGGCAGCTTCTGTTCCGCCATGCGCAGCGGCTTGACGCGGAAGAACCAGTCGAGCAGGCGCGTGACATCGGCCTCGGTGCGCGCGAGGTGGTAGCGGAATCCGGGAAGGGGTTGCAGCTTGCGCTCCTTGCCCTTGAGCCGCCGCCGGAACGAGTTGGAAATCAGGTCCGCCGGCGTGGCGCCAGGCTGCATGAGGAGCAGCGGGCAGTCATTGGCGGAAGGCTGATGCGGCAGCAGCGCCATCGGATTGGCGGCCTCGCGCCATTGCTGGGGCTGCTGATACAGCGCCAGCAGATCTGCATCGCCGCGCGCGGTGATGCCGGCGATCAGCGCTTCCATGTCTGCCGGCGTTGCGCTCGCGGCGAACTCGCCGTGCCACAGCGCCATGTTGAAGGTGGAATGCTTGCCGCCCATGAAGCTCGCGACCTTGACGCCGTGCTTGCGGCCCAGGGCCAGCGGAAGCAGCAGCAGGGGGCGGCGTTCGCCGTCAAAGGCGGTGACGATGAAGGGAGAAACACCCTCGCGCGCGCCGACCTGATGCTGCCAGGCGGCGCAGAAGTCGAAGCGCTGATAGGGCGTGTGGGATTGCGCCTGCCGCTCCAGTTGGCGCCAGACCGTCTCAGCCGCGGCGAGATCGGTCAAAATATCGACGGAGGCGATGCGGCTCGGTTTTGACCACGTTTTCGCCTCGGCCGTGCGGTTATCGATCGCGGCAGCCATGGTCATCGCGACACCTGCTAGGAAATTGTTTACATTTTTCGGCGTTGGCCGACCTTCGCAGGGAAATGTCAACAAAGAGTAATAACAATGCCGCCGCCGCGGGGCGTGTGTTGGGGTGGGGACCTTGGCGTCGGACAACCGGTTCATGAAGCGGGCGCAGATGGAGCTCGCCTATTTCAGCTTCTATGCGAGGCTGAAGCAGCGCCAGACCGGCGGGGCCGGTGTGGTGCTGCGGTTTCACCGCGTGCGGCCGCGGCGGCTCGGCGGGTTCCAGCCGCATCAGGCGCAGGAAATCTCGCCGCGATTCCTCGACCGCACCATCAGCGCGCTGAAACGCTGGAATTACGACATCGTCGGCATGGACGAGGTGTGCCGGCGCGCAGTGTCGCCGCCCTCGCGCTCGCGCTTCGCCGCACTGACTTTCGACGGCGGTTACAAGGACTTCATCAGCAACGCTCATCCGATCCTCGAAAAGCACGGCATTCCCTATACGGTCTACATTCCGACCGCATTCCCGGACGGGCTCGGGCAGGGCTGGTGGCTGGCGCTGGAGCAGATGATAGGACGGGAAAGCCGCATCAGCCTGGTGATGGACCGGCAGGAGCGGCATTTCATGATCTATCAGATGCAGGCCAAATACGAGCTGTTCGAACTGCTCTTCGAATGGCTGCGCGCGCTGCCGCCCGCCGACCAGTCCTTTGCCATCAAGGACCTCTGCAAGCGCTATTCCGTCGACATGGATGCGCTGACGCGCGAAGCGTCGATGGATTGGGAGGATTTGAACAAGCTCGCCGCCGATCCGAATTGCACGATCGGCAGCGCGACCGTGAACTATCCGGCGCTGTCGAGCCTGCGCGATGCCGATGCTCAGCGCGAGATCGCGATGGGCAAGGCGGTGACGGAAGCCGCATTCCACCGGCCGGTCAATCATTTCGCCTATCCGTTCGGCGATCGCGACGCCTGGCGGCGCCAGCACGTGGTGATGGCCGAGGAGGCCGGATTTGTCAGCGCGGTTTCGGGACTGACGGGCGTGGTCGAGCCGCTCGGCCGCACCAATCTGCATGCGCTGCCGCGGATCGACTGGGACGGGCGGCAGCGATCGCTGCGGATGATGCGGGTGATCCTTTCCGGCTTCACCTTTGCGCCGGTGGCACCGACACGAAGCAATCCGCTCACACGTCAGGCTTTGACATCCAGCTGACGATCGGCATCGCCGGCAGCACCCAGCCGAGCCCGGCCACCACGTAAAAGATCGCCTGCGCGATGCCCGAGGCCGCCAGCCACGGCATCTGCGCCAACGCCATCCCCGTCAGCGACCACACCACGACCAGCACCAGCAGGGCGATGGTTCCAAGGAATTTGCGGGTACGAATGGTCATGGCGAAAATGCTGATTTTGTGAGGGAAACGCGCCTTGCGCACCGGAGGGGGCGGACTATAAGGGGCGCGAAAATCCAATCAAGCTGATGTCTCCCGATGACCGGTATTTCAACACAGCCCATGTCGGATAATCGCGCCGTGCGGTGGTGGCTGCTCGCGGTCGCCGCGCTGATCGTGCTGATGGTGCTGGTCGGCGGCGCCACCCGGCTGACGGAATCCGGGCTGTCGATCGTGGAGTGGAAGCCGGTCACCGGCACGCTGCCGCCATTGACCGACGCGCAATGGCACGAGGCGTTCGAGGGCTACAAGAAGATCCCGCAATATCGCGAGATGAATGCGGGCATGAGCCTGCATGAGTTCAAGACCATCTTCTGGTGGGAATGGAGCCACCGGCTGCTGGGCCGCTTCATCGGCATCGCCTATCTGCTGCCGTTCCTCTGGTTCCTGTGGCGCGGTGCTTTCAGTCCGGAACTGAAGCGCAGGCTGTGGGTGATCTTCGGCCTCGGCGGGCTGCAGGGCGCGATCGGCTGGTGGATGGTGGCCTCGGGGCTGACGCACCGGACGGAAGTCTCGCAATATCGCCTCGCCGTGCACCTGCTGCTGGCGCTGGTGATTTTCTCCGCGATTATCTGGACCGTGCGGCAGATGCGCGAGCGGCCCCGGATCGTCGCGCCTTCGCGGCTGAAGACCACCAGCGTCGCCTTGCTGGCGCTGACCTTCCTGCAGATCTATTTCGGCGCGCTGGTCGCGGGCCTGCGCGCGGGGCGGGTGTACAATACCTGGCCGGAGATCGACGGCGCCTTCATTCCCTCGATGGGGCGATTGTTCTTCGAAGAGCCATGGTGGCGCAACCTGTTCGACAACACGCTGACGGTGCAGTTCGAGCATCGCATGACGGCCTATGCGCTGCTGGCGCTGGCGCTGTGGCATGCGATCGATGCGACGCGGTCGCGGGCGGCCTCCGCGGTGATATCGGGTGCGTGGGCGATGGTGGCGGCCATCATCGTGCAGGCCGCGCTCGGCGTCGTCACGATGCTCAACCAGGTGCCAATCGACCTGGCGCTGGCGCATCAGGCGGTTGCGATCGTGGTGCTGACGCTGGCGGTCCTGCAGGTCGAGCATCTTTCCGCTCGTCAGGCGCAGCCGGCGACGAAGGACTCGGCTATCCCGGTCGGGCAGCCGGGTTAACAATAGCCATAAACGCCGCAGGCGTAGGGCAGACGCCAGAAATATCCGGTGTAGGGGCCGCCGTAATACGGGCCCTGATAATCATAGCTGAAGGCGCGGCCGTAGTAGCCGGGGATCGTGCTCGATCCGGGCAGGATCGGCGTGCCCGGCAGATTTTCCACGTAACTGCCGGGGCCGTAGGCCGGTGAAATCAGCGCGTCCGGATCGGCCTCGATCACGACGGGTTCCTTGTAAGCGGGCGCCACCGTCGTACGGTATTTGTAGTGCGCGCGCGGCAGGCCCGGCGGCAACTGCCGCGCGGCGCTGACCGTCTTGCGCTTGGGCGGAACGGGATTGTCGGCGGCAAGTGCCGGCGTGACGACGACGGCACCAGCGGCAATCAGGGGCACAGTCCAGCGCAGCATGTTCGGCTCCGAATCTTGCGATGCGGACCATGCCAGCTTTCGGCCGCGGGAGGGTTAATGGAAGTTTACGAATTGCTTCCAGGCTTAACGCCGCCCGCCGAATTGCTCGCTAGGCGCCCAGCGCCTGCTCCAGATCCGCGATCAGATCTTCCTTGTCCTCGATGCCGATCGACAGCCGGACCACGTCGGGTGCAGCGCCCGATTTGATCTTGGCGGCGTCGTCGAGCTGGCTGTGGGTGGTCGAGGCCGGATGGATTACCAGCGATCTGGTGTCGCCGACATTGGCGAGGTGCGAGAACAGCTTCAGGTTCGACACCAGGTTG
>OEIU01002238.1_pt1 | contig 10605 bp, 23 predicted proteins | sample 1539221 | NCBI WGS metagenome assembly OEIU01 (sample SAMN03792071, study PRJEB22550) | activated sludge metagenome | feature: wastewater treatment plant; material: activated sludge; isolation source: Wastewater treatment plant of a petroleum refinery complex | place: Argentina: Zarate | collected... | reverse complement strand
TCGCGCTCTGCGATCGCTGCGGCGAGAACCCGCCCCGCTTTCTCGTGGGAAGCGGCGTCACCGAGGTCTGGCTGTGCGCCCTCTGCGGCGTGCATCAGGACCTGTACGCGCTTTCGGACGCCGATGCGCGGGCGTTGCAAGCCCAGCGGCTGCGCTGGATCGGCACGCCGAACCCCGAGACCGATGTGGACGACGAGACGTTCGCCGCGACGCACTACCAGGACCCGGCCCGCCTGAGCGCCGATGACGACGTGATGGTGGAGCGAGTGGCCCGGATGGAGTTCGTCGCGATGCTCGAAGAGATGGCGGTGGCGGCATGACCCCCGACGCCGACCGCTGCCTCGTCTGCGGCCACACCCACACCTGCAACGGCTTTTTGTGCGTCCGCTGCCTTCAGCGGCGGGCGCGCACGATTCATTGGCGCTGGCACGACCTCAACTATCTCCGGGCGATGCAGCACGAGGCGTCCGGGGTGACCGTGAACGCCTCGGAAGCCCGGTATGCGCTGCGACAGGCACAGGGGAGGATCTGATGTTGCACATGGCCCACCCGATTGACACGAGCGACGACCTGCTGATGAGCGACGACGAGCGGTACCAGTTTGCCGCGCCGATCAATGGCGATTGGAGCCATTGGACGTTCCGCGAAGTGTGGCAGCGCATCCGCCTCTCCGACCGGCTCACGTCGCCCCATCTGACCGCCCGGCTTGACGATGAACACGACGCCGCGAGCGATCCCCTGCTCTCCGTGGTGGAAGTGTTCGTGCCGCCTGACGACTCCTATGACGCGCTCGATCTCGATCCCGATCTGTACGGCTACGGCGTGCCGGCGACCGAGGCGGAAACGATGGCCGCGCCCTTTGACTGGGACGCGATGACGGAGGCGGCATGAAGCAACCCATCGCAACCAGGCTCATCACCCCGGTTCCTGGCGATACGACATTCCCGGTCAAGGTGAGCGTCTTTCCGGATGGCGTGTGCCTGCTCTCACAGGACCGCATGGGCGACCCGCGCGGGCTGAACGTTCTACAGGTGCATCCGAACCGGATTCCCGATCTGATCGAGGCGCTCGAAGCGACGTTTGAGGCGTGGGCGAATCGACCGCTCTACCGCGATCCGTCCGACACGACGCGAGGTGACTGGTGATGACCCTGGACGCCTTCACGCGCTCGGCACAACTCGGCACGGTGGCCGGTGGGCTGCTCTTCCTGTTCGTGGCGGTCATGCTCATGCGGTTCGCGTGGTCGCTGAAACGGAGTCCCCGCGATGACAGGAAGGAGGCGGCGTAATGGCGAACTTCAACCTCGAAAACTACATCGACGTGCAAGAACGCATCAACCGCTTCTGGTCCGAATACCCTGACGGCCGCATTGTCACCTCAATCATTTCCGATCCGAACATCTTCGAGCGGGTCGTTATTCGTGCCGAGGTGTACAAGCACCGCGACAACCCGTTCCCTGATGCCGCCGATCTTGCGGCTGAGGAAAAGGGACAGGGCGGCATGGCAAACAAAACGAGCTGGCACGAGAACGCGGCAACATCGGCGATCGGCCGGGCGCTGGCAAACATGGGCTATGCGAAGAGCAAGGACGACCGACCGAGCAAGCAGAAAATGCAAAAGGTCAAGGATGCGCCGCCCCGCACCCGCTCCACATCGCGCAACCCCGTCCCTGAGCCGCCACAATCGCCCGTAGCGAACGAACGGCCCGCACAGGTGTCCGAACACCCCACGATGGACCAGCGCGCGCTGACGGCCATTTTTGCGCTCATCCACAAACGCGGCATCAGCAATGACGAGCTGCACACCATCGTGCGCCACCGCTATGGCGTCGAATCGCTGAAGGAATTGCGCGTCGATCACGGGCGCGACCTCTACACGCTGCTGCAAAAGTCCACCGATGACGACCTGAAGCACGAGCTGTGGCTGGCGAACGGATCGCCAGAGCCGGCACAAGCCGAAATGATGCCGGACACGGCAGCGAAAGCGAGAGCGTAACGAATGGCGAATCTTGCAACGATCGCGATCATCGGCCGCATGGGCCGGGACGCGGAGTCTCGTTTCACACCCCAAGGGAAGCTCAACGTCGTCTTCACCCTCGCCGTCAACCGGCGGCGAGGCGAGACGGAAACGACCGCCTGGTATCGCTGCACCGCCTTTGGCCGGTTGGCGGAGACGCTCGACAAGCTGGCGCAATCGGGCGCGCTCGTGAAGGGCCGGGAGGTCTACGTGAGCGGCGACTTCGATCCCCGCGAGTACACGGCGAACGACGGCACGCAGCGCGTCTCCTACGACGTGTTCTGCGAGAAGGTGCAGCTGATTGGCGCCCGTGATGAGCAGGCGCAACCGCAGGAGGCGGGCTACGAGTCCGTTCCGTTTTAGATGAGCCGCTACCTCGTGATCGCGCTTGACCGCGATCTGATGCCGGCACAGTCGATCGGCGTGGAAAAGGTGGACGGGATGATCCTCGTGCATTCCGGCGACCAGATGGCGCGTGTGGTGCGTGTCGTGACCGTCGTTCCGGGGGAAGCCTTGGAACAACGGCTCGATGCCATCGTTCGGGGCGCTGATCGCGAAGAGGATGCCGCATGAACGCAGACGAGTTTGAGGCGTACCACGCATCCTGCATCGCCGAATGGGTCGCGCTGCTCTGGGAGTGGCCCGTGTGCTGGGGAGACGAACCCGTGACGACACAGATCGAGATGTACGAGACGCGCATCGCCCGTGACGAGGCCCAAATCCGCTTCTACCGCGGCATGGCGGCGACGGCGATCAAGCCCGAGCACCGCGCGTCCTACGCAGCCTCAGCGGACCCGCTCGAAGCCTTGACCGCACGACACCGGGCCGCGCTCGCCGAATTGCGCGGTGACACCGTGGGACAGATGCCCCTGTTCGGGGAGGCGGCATGAGGACGAGACATTGGAACGGTGAGTACTGGTATGAGAATCGCGAGTCGATCCGGCGGCGCGTCGGGCGCTGGCTTATTTGGTGGGGAGGTTGGGAATCATCCTCGCCTGCGACCTATGACGAAAACGGCCTGCGCATTAGTAAGCGGCGTTGGCGGTTCCGTAAGCCGTGGAATGGCAAGATCGAAAAGTGCCCGACGCCGGTCAGTCTCCTTGGACATCGCATCACGATTTACAACTTCGAGGTGATGGTGCGACTTCGGCACGCCTACTTCGTTTGGCATTTCCGCAACGGCCCACACATGTACGAGCCGATCGGGAAAGGCTACGCATACATCTCCCGAAACGGCACTGCGGCGGCTGCTCATACCTGGCTATGGGGGTGGCATCACGTCTACACGGCGAACTTTAAGACTCCGCCGCGTGAGTATGAGCAGGAGTCCTAGCCTGATGGTTTCGCGCCCGGTGGGGATGCTCGCCGGGCGCATACGTTCGTGATTTGAGGATGATCGTACATGCCGGATGTGATAGAATCTATCCAATCAAATAAACGACCCCCGGCGGTGCAGTCAACACCATCCGAGGGTCTGACCGGCCCACTTGAGTTAGCAAGGAGCGCGGCTTTGGATCATTCTAAGCCATCCACAGAACCCAGTCTATCCCCTTCTTCATATCCGGCACATCTTCAACTCTCTGCGCTACGGACATTCGCCGCCATTTTGATGATGGGCGCATCGCTCGATCTCACGGCGAATGGAGCGCAACTCGACGCGAATCACCATCTGTCTCAATCGACGGCATGGAAGGTTCTGACCGAGCAGGTTGGCCGGCACGCGCATGAACTGCAAAACGAGATGATTGAGGCAAGTATCTGGCTTTATGGATGCCGGGTGCTTGATCTCGAGACGATGCCGTACCGCGATTATCTCCAGACTGAAGAATGGCAACACCTCCGCTCGGTTGCGCTTGCGATGGCTGATTATCGTTGCCAAGTCTGCGACGCAGCCAATTCTCTGCACGTTCACCATCGCACTTATGAACGGCGCGGAAATGAAGATCCGCGCGATCTCACGGTGCTCTGCGCGGCCTGCCACAAGGTCTTTCACGATCATGGGAGGCTGGCGCGATGAACTGGTTTCGCTTCTACCACGAGGCGCTTGACGATCCCAAAGTTCAGCGGCTCTCCGGCGATACATTCAAGGCCTGGATCAACATCCTTTGCCTCGCCAGCCGGAACAATCCACGCGGCGCGCTTCCCCCTGTTGCCGACATCGGTTTCGCGCTGCGCGTCTCAACAGACGCCGCGCAATCGATCATTGATGAACTGGTGCGCGTGGGGCTTGTTGACGCCGGTGATGACGCGCTCGAGCCGCACAATTGGGCTGAGCGCCAGCGCGTCAGCGACACGTCGAACGACCGAGTTGCCCGGTATCGTGCGAAGAATCGTGACAATAATGACGGTAACGTTACAGGTAACGTTACAGGTAACGACGATGTAACGGACGTGAAACGGAAATGTAACGGTCTAGAACAGAACAGAGAAGAGAAGAAGAGAACAGAACCCCCTAAATCCCCCACAGGGGATGAGACGGCGCCACTCACTGTGATTGATGGCGGGCGCACACCGACACCAGCCGAGCGGAGATTCGATCTCTTCTGGAAAGCCTATCCACGGCGAACCGGCAAACAGGCGGCGCTCAAAATCTGGCAACGGCTTCGCCCGGACGATGACATGACGGCGCGCATGATCGAAGCGGTCGGCGTGCAAAAGAAAAGCCGGGACTGGCAAAAGGACGGCGGGCAGTACATCCCCAATCCGGCAACATGGCTCAATCAAGGGCGTTGGGACGACGATCCGATCTTTGGTGAATACGAGAAAAGAATCCCCTACAACTCGCCCCGTGCGAAAGGGCCGGTGTACTAATGGCGACCTGGGCTGATCTCGACATTCAGGTTCCGTCCGGCGCACGTGGCGAGGTCTACGTGATGTGCCCGCGTTGTGGTGGTGAGAAGCGGACCAAGCCTGAGAACCGACGCAAGAAGGATTTGCGCGTCAACGTCGATACCGGGCTCTACTGCTGCCACCACTGCGACTTCGAGGGCAGCATCAACGGCGCAACCCCGGACTGGCGCGATTCCCGCGTCAAGCGATACGAAGCGCCGCGCCCGCTGCCCTCGGTGACGATCCCGACGCTCTGGGAAAAGACGGTCGCGTTCTTTATCGGTCGCGGCATTCCGGAAGCGGTCTTGCTCGAGAAGGGCATCACGGCGTCGATGGAGTATTGCCCGGTCTGTGATGGCGAGGTGGGGAACGTCCTGTTCCCGTATTACGTCAACGGGAAGCACATCAACACGAAGCATCGCTGTGGCAAAAAACACTTCCGGATGGAAAAGGGCGCACAGCGGGTGCTCTACAACCACGACGCCTGCCTCGAGCGCGATGAGATCGTGATCGTGGAGGGCGAGATCGACGCGCTCTCCTGCCACGTCGCCGGGTACAGCGCGACGGTGAGTGTGCCCGACGGAGCGCCGGCCCCGGACGCGAAATCGTATCAAAGCAAGTTCACGTTTCTCGAGGCGGCGGAATCGCTCTTCGAGCGGGTGCGCAAAGTCATCATCGCCACCGACGCCGATGCGCCGGGGCAAAAGCTGATGGACGAACTGGCGCGGCGGATCGGTCCTGAGAAATGTTCCCGCGTCATCTGGCCGGACGGCATCAAGGACGCGAACGAGTGCTTGCAGATCGCGGGCGCCGACTATTTGCGGGCCTGCCTGGACGAGGCGGAGCCGTTCCCGGTCGAAGGCATCTTCACCGGACGCGAACTGCTTCCGGATCTCGAGGCGCTCTACCAGAACGGCAGCGATCCCGGCGTGGAGTTTGGCCTGCCCGTGCTCGACAAGCACTACCGGGTGAAAACGGGACTGGTCACGATCGTGACCGGCATCCCCGGCCACGGCAAGAGCAGCGTGCTCGATCAACTGCTGATGTGGCTGGCGGAGCGACACGGCTGGACCTTCGCGCTCTTCTCGCCTGAGCAGCAACCGCTCGTGAAGCACCAGCAGCACTTTCTCGAGCTCTACACCGGCAAGCCGTTCGTGCAAGGACCGCGTGAGCGGATGACGCTCGAGGAAATGCGCCGGGCGAATACCTGGGTGAGCGATCGGTTCGCGTTCCTTTTGCCGGAAGAGACGAGCGTGGACACGATCCTGAATCTTGCCCGCGTGCAGGTGTTCCGCAACGGCGTGAGCGGCATCGTGATTGATCCCTGGAACGAACTCGAGCACAGCCGGCCGCGGCATCAATCCGAGACGGAGTACATCAGCGACGCGCTCTCGAAGTTTCGCCGGTTCGCCCGCAACCACAACATCCACCTATGGCTCGTGGCGCATCCGACCAAGATGCGGCGCACTGATGACGGCGAAGAGCCGGTACCCGGATTGTGGGACATCTCCGGCAGCGCCCACTTCCGGAACAAAGCCGACATCGGCCTGACGGTCTGGCGCGATCTCGGGAAGAACGATGACTCGGTGGAAATCCACGTCACCAAGATGCGCTTCAACGATCAAGGCCAGCTCGGAAAAGTCCGGTTTGGGTATGACCGCGTGAGCAAGCGGCTGTTTGAAATTGCTCAGGAGGTTTCGTCATGACGGAATCCGTATCGAAATGCGCGGTGTGCGCGAACGAGTTTGAGCGAATCACAGACGAAAACCAGTCATTTGCGCCGTTTTGTCGACGGTGCAATGAGCGGTATCCCGATTCGCTGCTGAAAGCGCACATCGATCAGTTTTCCTACGCGCTGAAACTGCGAACGGGAGAAATTGTCATGTTCGATGAGTGCCGGATTGACGGCGACTACGCACACCTCACGATCACCTCAGATTCATGGCGGAAAAGCACCGAGAGGACCGTGGAGTATGGATACCACCGAGGGATCGACGTGCGCGTTGATGACATCGTGTGGTGCGTTGACGCGCCGTTCGGGTCATGAGGTGGAGGGAATGAACGACCGCGATAAACACCTGTCCCTTGCCATTGACGCGCTGACGATCCTGCGGGAACGCCTTGTTGCCGATCTCGACCGCTACGGCGCACCGACGATGCTCGACTTGACGGAAAAGGCGTTGCGGCATGTGGAGGCGGTGACGGAGATGCCGAAACCGTCGCGGCTTCGGAGCATCCGGCGCTTGTGGAGCGATGCCGCATGACCACACACATCACTCGCCACCCGCTCATTCGCGGTGGACGCCCGGTGATCGCCCGGACACGCATCGACACATCCACGATCCGGGAGTTCTGGGAGGACGGGTACGACGTGCCGGAGATCATCGAGCAGTTCCCGCACCTGAGCAGCGGGCAGATCATGGCCGCGATTGCCTATGAGCGGACGAGGCGGCGACGGCTGGAACGGTGGACGGCGCGGCAGCTCGTGGCCGTGGCGCGGCTGAGCGAGCGGCTGGCGGTGTGGGGTGAGCGATGGGCGTGATGTGCGTCAACTGCGGCCGGGATGTGACGGCGGCGCACTGGTACCGCACCGGACGGCCCCGCTGTTGGCGGCGCGTCTGGAGCAAAGCCGATGACTTCCGGCTGATGGCGCTTTGGGAGCAGGGGAAGAGCGACACGGCGATCGCGGAGGCGATGGGCACGAGCCGCGCCGCCGTCGAGCTGCACCGCAAGCGGATCGGCGTCACACGCACGACGGCGCACCGGGCGGTGATGAGCGGGCGGGATGTCGGGCGGCGCATGGGCATCGGCTGCGAGAAAACGGTATCCCGCTGGATTCGGCTCGGCTGGCTGAAGGCGACGCCGGGCAAGGGCTACGGCCCCCGATCGTGCTGGAACGTCACAGAATCGTCGCTGCGGGCATTTCTGGCCGATGAGCGGTATTGGGTCAATTGGACGCCCGAACGCCTCACCGACGCGATCCTGCGCGATTACAGCGATACCGTGCGCGGCGATGTGCGCTTCCTGACGCTCGGACAGGCGGCGGACGTATTCGGCGTCGCGACGTCAACGGTGCGCGGCTGGATCAATAAGGGGTGGATTCGGGGCTACCGGCCGGGTGAGCGCGGCAACCATCAGGTGCGCTCGGATGAGGTGGCACGGCTCGCCGCCGGGTACGTCTACGGCGTCGGGCTGAAGGAGGCGGCGTGAGGCGTGAGACGCCCGGAGTTCGCCATCCGCTGTCGTTTGCTCAAGAGCGGCCGCATCCGCATCACCGAGCCGGTGGAAGACTGGATCGTGATGGACGTAGACCCGGCGACGGTCCCGGCCGCCGGATACGACCGGCATCACTGGGCGCTGCGGCAGCTCCACGGATGCGCTCGCGCCCGGTTTCCACACGAACACCTCACGACCGAGCACTGGACGCAATGGACTCGCATCGCCGATCAGATCGCAACCCGTCTTGACGAACCGTTGCAGCAGTGGAAGGACCGCCGCCATGCCGAAGAAGTCGCGCAAACCAAAGCCGAAACCCGAGCCACGCGTCGCGACCGGGCAACGCCGCTACATCCTGGTGCAATCACCGGACCCGCTGCCGGAACCGAAGCAGCTTGCGCCGAACCAGTACGGCGAGGCGCGGACCCTGACAACGATCGCGGACGTGACCCGCGAACGGGTGCGGCGTTCGGCCCAGCAGATCCGGCAGCAAGCCGAGCGGGACAACATCGACATCAGCGGCGTCGATCTCGGCTTCCGGTCGCTCAAGTACGTGTTCACATCGACCATGGAACTGACGACGCCGGACGGGTTGCTGACGCCCGGCATGGTGCTCGACCCCGGCCCAGTCAAGCGCAACCAACCGCCCGAAAACGTGCTGTTCGAGTTGATGCTCCGGCTCGGATGGGACATCGGCGGGACGGTGGACCAGCTCACGATCGCGGGGAGTCCGGTCTGGTGCTCGACCAACCGGGATGGAAAAATCTTGCTCTTTTCGATGGCGCCGCTGATTGACGCCGCCATAGCGCGGCAGATGCTCGGCTTGTGCCCGGCGCTGCTGATCGTGCGCCGATCGGCGCTCTCGCAGGCGCTGGAAGCGGAGATGCGCCGCGACATCGCCGGGCTGAGCGTCAGCGGCGAGATCGAAGAGACGGTGTTGCTCTGTTGCGAGGAGGCGGCGTGATGCCCTGGGTCTTCGTCGTGACGTTCCTCGGCGGCGTCATCACGGGCGTGGTCGCCTGGTCGATTGCCGAGATCGTGCTGAGCGTGTGGGAGGAGCGGGAGTGAACGAGGCGGTGCTGGTGAGCAAGCACAAGTCATGGTCGCGGGTCGAACGCGAGTTGTACGGCGGGGCGACGTGCCGGGTGCTCGGGGCGGTCGATCGGCAGGGGCGGCTCGAAGTGGAGATCACGAGCGGCGAACTGGCGGGACTGCGGCGGTGGATGAGTGAGGATGAACTCGTCAGACGGGAGGAGGCGGCATGACCGCGAAAAAGCCCGAACGTACCGGCCCGAAAGGTGATAAAATGATGGCAACAGAAGCGCCGGGCGATCGCGTCAACGACCCCCGGCATGGCACGAAAGGAGTGAACAATCGTGCGCACGAATAATACGTCATCCCCTATCGTGAACCAATCCCCCACGCCATTACAGCGGCAGCGCGTTGAGCTCGCCGCGCAGATCATCCATCGCCGCACGACGATCATCGGCGACCGGTGGGACCGGCTGCACCCGCTCATGCACGAGCACTACCGAGAGATTGCGCGGCAGCTCCTCAAGGACGTTGACGCGTTGATGCGGGAGGATCGCCCATGACCACGCACGTCAGCCGGGAGCGGCGGGAGGCGGTGGCCGCTGCCCTCTCACTCCCCACGTACAGCATGACCTATGACGAAAGTCTGTTTCTGGCCGATGCCGCGATTCAGACGATGCTGCCGGACCGGGTGCAGTTCCTTGGATTGCTGGATGATCTGGTGTGCTCGGCCACGGAGTACGGCAACGCGACGCCGAACAGCGAACGGGAAGCGCGGGCGGCCTACGAAGCGAGCGAAGCACGGGATGCTCTGATCGCGCTCGTATTCGGCGCCGACGACGCGCAGGCCGGGGACCAGGAAGGAGCCGAGCATGAGTGAGTTGGATGAGAATGCGCTGGAAGCGGCGATTGCGGCATATGACGATTGTTGGGAGTTTGCAAGCGGAGGGCCGGGTGAACTGGAAAGGATCGCCCGCGAGTGCATCGCCGCCGCTATCGCCGCCTACCTCGCAGCCGCCGCCCGCCCGACGCCGGATGCGGAGGCGTGGGTTCCGATGAGTGACGACGACGTTGCCGCGATGACGGCTCGCATCAAGAGCGGGGAAGCGGACGCAGACGAACAGGCGCGCTTCGCCATGACGAACATGATGTTCATCATCCACCAGTGGGCGTCCGGGGCTGTTGACGCCACTAGCCAGCAAGCCTACGCAGCGGCGCTTTTGCACCATGCCGAGAGCGTCAACGCCCTGTACCGAAAGGCGGTGTCCCGATGACCGAGCGGCAGGCGCGGATCGAGGCGGGGTGGAATGCGGTTCTGGCACGACATGACACCGTTCCCGACAACCCTGTAGGTTTCATGTTTCGCAAAGAGGATGTTGGCATCGCCATTGACGCCGCCGATGCTGCCGCCGCGCCTGCGGTGGGGGTGACGGTGGCATGGCTCGATGCGCTGAAGGAAGCGATTGTGGCATTGAGCCAAGCCGCGTTCGATCACGGCGTCGAACGGGGGTT
>OEIU01002237.1_pt1 | contig 10606 bp, 6 predicted proteins | sample 1539221 | NCBI WGS metagenome assembly OEIU01 (sample SAMN03792071, study PRJEB22550) | activated sludge metagenome | feature: wastewater treatment plant; material: activated sludge; isolation source: Wastewater treatment plant of a petroleum refinery complex | place: Argentina: Zarate | collected... | reverse complement strand
ACTGCACGAGCTGCGGACCGAGCACGCCGGCGAACACGCCGCCCGCCATCACCCACGAAATCGCCTTGGGCCGATAGCCGGCGCTGGCGCCGTCGGCCGCCGCGAAACGATAGGATTGCGCGACCGCGCCATAGAGGCCGCCGAGGAAGGTCGCGACGCAGAACAGCGCGAACGAACCGTAGAGAATGCTGAACGCGCCGAGCACGCCGGTCAGCGCGCCGCAGCCCGCGCCGATCATGAACGCCATCCGCCGGCCGTAAGCGCGGGCGATCGCGCCGGCCGGCAAGGTGCCGGCGGCGAGGCCGACGACGTACATCGACAGCGGCACGGTGGCGAGCGAGATGTCCGGCGCCAGCGTCGCGCCGACGATCGAGCCGGTCGCGAAGATGACGGCGGCATTGCCGCCGCCGAGCGCCTGCGCGGTCGCCAGCCGCCAGACATTGGCGCGCGCCCGCGCGTCATTGATGCTGGTATCGGCGGCGATGGGCTGGGAGGTCATGGCGAAATTCACAATGCATGTGCGCGTAAGGCCGATTCCTGCATCGGCGCGGGAAACGCGTTTCTACCCGCCAAATCCCGACGAGGGAAACAGAATACTGCCTGACGCCTCAGCAACAAAAAGTTATGCCAAAAAAAGCCGTCATTATAGAACGGTTGTCGCGCGTATCGGAACGCGATCATAATGCCGGCCGAACCCGCGCAAGCAGCGGCTTACGAGAGGAAACATCATGGATCTGCGCCAACTGCCGTTCGACACCGACGCGATGCTGGCGGGCCTGAAGCCGTGGGTCGAATGCGAAAGCCCGACGTGGGACGCCGCGAGCGTCGGCCGCATGATGGACCTCGCCTCGCGCGATCTCGCGCTGATGGGCGCGCGCATCGACCGCATTCCCGGCCGCATGGGGTTTGGCGACTGCGTGCGCGCGACGTTCGACGGCGAGACGAAGGGTCCGGGCATTCTGATATTAGGCCATCTCGACACCGTACATCCGATCGGCACGCTGCAGCGCCTCGCCTTTCGCCGCGAGGGCGAGCGCTGCTACGGCCCCGGCATCTATGACATGAAGGCCGGCAACTACATCGCGCTGGAAGCGATCCGCCAGATTCAGCGCCTGCAGGGCAGGACACGCCTGCCGGTCACTTTCCTGTTCACCAGCGACGAGGAAGTCGGCAGCCCTTCGACGCGCGACCTGATCGAGGCCGAAGCCGCGCGCCACAACTATGTGCTGGTGCCGGAGCCGGCGCGACCCGATGGCGGCGTCGTCACCGGCCGCTATGCGATCGCGCGCTTCAACCTAGAAGCGGTGGGACGGCCGAGCCATGCCGGCGCGCGCCTGTCCGAAGGCCGCTCCGCGATCCGCATCATGGCCGACATGATCCCGGCGATCGAATCGATGACGACATCGGACTGCACCTTCAGCGTCGGCGTCATCCATGGCGGGCAATGGGTCAACTGCGTGTCGAGCTCGTGCACCGGCGAGGCGCTGTCGATGGCGAAGCGTCAGGAAGACCTCGACCACGGCGTCGAGCGGATGCTGGCGCTGTCGAAGGACGGCGCCAATGACGGCCAGTTCATCGTGACGCGCGGCGTCACGCGGCCGGTTTGGGAGGCGAACGCCAAGACGATGGCGCTGTACGAGCGCGCGAAGCGGCTCGCCTCGTCGCTCGGCTTCGACCTGCCGCATCAGAGTTCCGGCGGTGGATCGGACGGCAACTTCACGGGGCCGATGGATCTGGCGACGCTCGACGGCCTCGGCGTGCGCGGCGCGGGCGGTCACACGCTCGAGGAGCACATCATCGTGCAGAGCCTCGCCGATCGCGGCCGGCTGATGGCGGGGATTCTGCTGGAGCTGGAGTGAGGCGCTGAAGTGAGGACTCGTGTCCCGGGCGCGCTGCGGCACAAAGTGACGCTGCGCAGAACCGGGACCGCGTCGTTGCCCTCGCTTCATTCGAAGACCCCGGCTCAGCAGCGCACCACTTCACTGCGTTTCGTGCTGCGCCGCATCCGGGGAACGAACGAGCGTCATCGCTTCACCCCGCCCTCACCTAAATCCCAGTAAATTCCGGCCATCAGTTGCAGCGCCTCGCGCGCCAGCGCCTTCGGCAGATGCTCGTCGGGCGCGTGCTGCGAGCAGCCGCGATACGAATGAGGAATCCAGATCGTCGGCAAGCCCAGCACATCGGCGAAGATGTCGTTCGGCAGCGTGCCGCCGATATTCGGCAGGATGTTCGGCCGCTGGCCCGTCGTCTGCGCGATCGACGTCGCCGCCCATCGCACCCACGGGTGATCGGGATCGAGCCGCGTCGCCTTTGAGAAATCGTTTTCCTTGCCCTCGATCTTCACGAAGGAAAATCCGTGGCGGTCGAGATGACGGCGCAGCGCCGGCAGAATGTTCGCCGGATCGACGCCGACGACGTAGCGCAATTGTCCCCGCGCCCAAGCGCGCGGCGGCACCGCATTGACGGGCGCTTCGGGAATGCCCGACGTCATCGCCAGAATCTCGAACGCGCACCAGCCGAACACTTTCTCGGCGAGCGTCAGTCCCGGCTCGCCCCACGCCGGATCGATCTCCGGCTCGCCAACGCCTGACGTCACCTCGCATTCCGCCAGCGCGCGCCGCACCGAGTCCGGAATGCCGTCCGGCACCCATTCGGGAATCCTGATCTGCCCGTCCGCGCTGGTGATCGTGGAGAGCGCATGCACCAGCTGGATCGCCGGGCTCGACAGCAACCCGCCCCAGTTGCCCGAGTGGTGCGCGCCCTCGCGCGCGTCGATGGTGAAGTCGATCAGGAACGCGCCGCGGCTGCCGAGAAAGATCGTCGGCCGTTCTTCCATCAGCCGCGGCCCGTCCGACGCGATCAGCAAATCCGATTTCAACAACTCGCGATGCTCGCTGCACACCTCGCGCAGGCCGGGCGAACCTGTTTCCTCGCCCATCTCGATCAGCCATTTGACGTTGAAGCCGAGGCGACCGCGCGTCGCCAGCACCGAGGCCAGCGCGGCAAGATTGATGCTGTGCTGGCCCTTGTTGTCGGCGGTGCCGCGGCCGTAATAGCGATCGTTAGTGGAGACCATCGTCCACGGCGACAGGCCGTCGCGCCAGCGGCCGTCCTGTCCGCGAATGACATCGCCGTGGCCGTAGCCGAACACGGTCGGCAGTCCCTCGCCTTCGATCCGTTCGCCGTAAAGAAACGGTCCCTTGGCTTTGAGGTGAGTCAGCACGCGCCAGCGCATGCCCAGCGCATCGAAGGCCGGCTTCATCTCCGCATCGAGATAGCGCTGCAACTCCGCCGCGCGATCCGGATTCTGGCTCTCGCTGGCAATCGCGACGCGCCGCGCCAGATCGGCCTCGAACGCGCCGCTGTCGAAGTAATCGCTGACATGACGGATGGCGGCTTCGCGGGTCATGATGCTGTCCGCCAGGTTGCCTCAGAAACTGCTGCAAGCGTTCGTTCTTTCCCCGGATGCTGCGCAGCGCGAAGCGGTGCGCTGCTGAGCCGGGACCGTTTAGCAGTATGTAACGACCCCGGTTCTGCGGAGCAGCGTTGCACGCTGCACCGCGCCCGGGGAACACAGCACGAAGGCAGTCGCATCGGTCACACTTTCGCGCCCGACTCCTTGCGCACCTGCGCCACAGAGCTTTTCGCGAACGTCGCGAGCAGGCCGATGTCGTTGAGCACCGTCGCCAGCCTGAAGCCCATGCCGATGGCGCGGATCGCGCCGGCCGCGCCGCTGCAATGAATGCCCGGATAAATCTTGCGCTTGTCGCACTCCTTGATCAGCTTCTCGTAGATTTTCAGAATCTCCGGTTCGTCGCGGTCGAGCTTCGGCACGAGGCCGTAGGAATAACCGAGATCGGACGGGCCGACATAGACGCCGGCAACGCCATCGACATCGAGAATCGATTCCATGTTGTCGACCGCCTGCTTCGTCTCGATCATCGGAATGCACAGAATCTCGTCGTTCGCGGTGGCCTGATAACCGCCCGCGCCGCCGTAAAGGCCCGCGCGCACCGGGCCGTTGCTGCGCGAGCCGCGCGGCGGATATTTGCAGTAGGAGACGAACTTCTCGGCCTCCTCCTTGGTATTCACCATCGGGCAGATCACGCCATAGGCGCCGCCGTCGAGCACCTTGCCGATGATGCCGGGCTCGTTCCACGGCACGCGCACCATCGGCGTCACCGGATGCGCCTGCATCGCCTGAAAGCACTGGATGGTCGACTGGTAATCCTGCACGCCGTGCTGCATATCGACGGTGACGCTGTCGAAGCCGCATTGCGCCATCGTCTCGGCCGAGAAGCCGGAGGGAATCGCCAGCCAGCCATTGACGACGGCCTTGCCCGATGCCCAGATTTTCTTGACGTTGTTGGTGGTCATGGTTGCTTCCCCCGCAATCTGATGTGCCCGCGTCATCACGCGCAGCGGCCGAAACAATTTCACGGAATGTTTCGTAAGGCCAGAGCTAACGGATCGTTTGAAAGATTGTTCGTTCCCCGGATGCTGCGCAGCACGAACGTAGTGAAGTGATGCGCTGCTAAGCCGGGGCCATTCCAGAAATTGCCATATCGCGCGATCCCGGTTCTGCGCAGCGTCACTGCGTGCCGCAGCGCGCCCGGGACACGAGTCAGAATTAAAGCGCGGGCCTGCGCATGTGCCAGTCCGTTGCCTGCTGATACGCGAAGCCGATCCGCATCGCCATCGCCTCGTCGAAGCCACGGCAGACGATCTGCAACGACAGCGGCAAACCGCCGGCGGTGAATCCATTCGGCAGCGCCAGCGCGCACAGATCGAGCAGATTGACGAAGCGCGTGTAATGCGCCGGCGTGCCGTTCTGATCGACCTCGCTGAGCGCAATCGCGGCCGTGCCGATGGTCGGCGTCAGCAGCGCGTCGATGCCATCCATCGCCTGCGCGAATTGCGCCTTCATCGCCTCGCGCTGCGCCAGCGCTTCGAGATAGGCTTGCGCGCTGACTTTACGGCCGGCGGTGATGCGCGGACGCACATCCTCGTCGAGCGGGATCGTCTCGTCGTCGGCGAGCTCGCGCAGCATCGTATAGGCTTCGGCGCTGATGATGCGTCCGATCACGCGCACGACATCCGCAAGCGCGAACGGCAATTTGAGATCGACGATCTCCGCACCGAGACTCTCAAGCAGTTTGAGCGATGCGTCGTAAGCCGCGAGAACCTCCGGCGTCGAGGCGGTGCGCTCATTGTCCGGCAAGCGCGCGAGGCGCAATCCGCGCACCCCGCGCCTGAATCCCGGCAGCAGCGCATCCATATCCGGCGCTGTCGGACCGAGCATCGCGCGATAGAGCAATGCCGCGTCCTCCACCGAATGCGCCATCGGCCCGGCGGTGTCGAACGTCGTCGACAGCGGGAGAATGCCTTGCGTGCTAATTCGGCCGACTGTCGTCTTCAATCCGGTGAGGCCGCACCAGCAGGCCGGAAGCCGCACCGAGCCACCAGTGTCGGTGCCGATGGCCCACGGCGCAAGACCCGCCGCCACCGCGACGCCCGAGCCGCTGCTCGATCCGCCCGGCGTGCGCGCCACGGTCATGTCCCACGGATTCCACGGCGTGCCCATCTGCGTGTTGGTGCCCCAGCCGCCCATCGCGAATTGCACCGTGTGCGTCTTGCCGAGCACGATCATGCCCTGCGCGATCAGATGCTGCGCCAGCGGCGCGGTGCGCGTCGCCATGCGCATGCGCCATGCGCCGCAGCCGCCGGTGACGACGCGGCCTTCCATTTCGATCAGGTCTTTCAGCGCGATCGGCACGCCATGCAAGGGGCCAACTGCATGACCCGAACGGATCGCCCTGTCGGCGGCCTGCGCCGCCATGTGCGCATCGTCGGCATAAACGGCGACGAAGGCCTGCAGCTTCGGCTCCTTGGCCTCGATGCGCTTAAGAAAACCTTCGACGAGATCGACCGGCGACAGGCGGCGCGCCGCGATCTCGGCCGACATCTGCGCGACGGAGAGCTGTGTCGGGTCCGAAGCGATCATGATGTATCCTCCCGTTGTGCGATCATCAAAGACGACGCCGCGCTCGACATCAAGAGCGCATCGCTTCTATGTTACGCTTCACAACACCAGCACCGCGAGCCGACGATGAGCCGTCCCCTGAGCAATCTCCAGATCGATTCCGCGCGGCTGTGGGGCACGATCATGGAAACTGCTGTTTTCGGTGCGACGGCGAAAGGCGGCATCCGCCGTCTGACGCTGAGCGAGGAAGATCGCCGCGTGCGCGACTGGTTTCGCAGGGCCTGCGAGGACGCCGGCTGCGAGGTGCACGTCGATGAACTCGGCGCGATGTTCGCGGTGCGGTCCGGCCGCGACAACACGAAGCTCCCTGTCGGCTTCGGCTCGCATCTTGACACCCAGCCGACCGGCGGCAAATTCGACGGCGTGCTCGGCACGCTCGCGGCGCTGGAAGTGATCCGCACGCTCAATGCCGCTGGTATCGAGACCGACGCGCCGCTGTGCATCGTCAACTGGACCAACGAGGAGGGCTCGCGCTTCGCGCCGGCGATGATGGCCTCCGGCGCTTACGCGGGCGAGTTCACCGTGGACGACATTCTCTCGCGCAAGGACAGCGCCGGAGTCACGGTTGGTGAGGCACTCGACGCCATCAGCTATCGCGGCGCGGAGAAGGTCGGCGCGCGCAAACTCGCCGCGTTCGTCGAACTGCACATCGAGCAAGGCCCTATCCTCGAAGCCGAGAACACCGTGATCGGAGTCGTCGAACATGGGCAAGGCGTCGCGTGGTTCGATGGGCAGATCACCGGCTTCGAAAGTCATGCCGGATCGACGCCGATGGGTCTGCGCCGCGATGCGCTGGCAACGCTGTCGGAGATCGTGCTGGCGGTCGAGCGGATCGCGGGCCGCCTCGCGCCGAAGGCGGTCGGCACAATAGGCGAAGCGGTGATCGCCGCGCCGTCGCGCAACGTCATTCCCGGCAGCATCGCCTTCACGATGGATCTGCGCAGCGCCGACGAGACGGTTCTTGCGGCCCTGGAAGCCGACGTCCGCGCCGCCACTGACGAGATCGCCGCGCGGCGCAGGGTCGATGTGACGCTCACAAAAATCTGGCATAACCCGCCGACGCATTTCCATCCGCAGATCGTCAGCGCGGTCGAAACGGCCGCGCGCGATCTCGGCTATTCGCATCGGCGTATCACGTCCGGCGCGGGACACGACGCCTGCAATCTCAACACCGTGATGCCTGCGGCGATGATCTTCGTGCCGTGCAAGGACGGCGTCAGCCACAACGAACTGGAAGACGCGACGCACGACGACTGCGCGGCCGGCACCAACGTGCTGCTGCATACGGTGCTGGCGCTGGCGGGCGTGGCGAGTTAGCGGGCTTTGTTGTCGCTTGCGCTTGAGAGAAGTGTTCAAAGACTCTCGTTCGTTCCCCGGATGCTGCGCAGCACGAACGAAGTGAAGTGGTGCGCTGCCAAGCCGGGGTCATTTCAAACGGGGCGTTTTAAATTCTGTCTTGATCTGTCGACCCCGGTTCTGCGGAGCGTCACTGCGTGCCGCACCGCGCCCGGGGAACGCAGACAACGAACGCTCACCCGCCGTTCGCCGGAGCCGAGCGTTCCCACACCTCGCCGCGCCAGCGGAAGACGATGGCGAGAAACCAGATCAGCCCGACGACCGCATAGAGCGAGCCGGTGACGGCGAAGCCGAAGCGCTCGATCAGGCTGCCCGCCGCGAGAAGGCCGATCGGCAGGCCATAGATCATCATCATGCGCACGCCCATGATGCGGCCGCGAAAGCGTTCCTCCGCCGCGCGCAGCAGCGTCACCGCGATCGAGATCATGCACAGGCTTTGCGCGAAGCCGGTCGCCGCCAGACAGATGATGGCGGCCGGAAAGCTCTGCAGATTGGCGAACACCAGCAGCATCAGATACCAGGCGATCGACGCGAAGATCATCAGCCGGCCCATGCTGCGCACGCCGACGACGCTGAGCAGCATCGAACCAACAAGCGAGCCGACGGCGTAGCTCGCCGAGAGATAGCCGAGACCAGTCTGGTCGGTGCCGAACACGTCGCGGGCAATATAGGGCAACAACCCGCCCGTCGCCGGATAGGCCGCGAGGTTGGCGAGGAAGGCGACCCACATCAGCGCCCGGAGCAGCGGCTTGTTCCAGATGTAGCCGAGGCCGTCGCGCAGATCGCGCAGCGGCGAGACGGCGTCCTGCGCGGCCGCCTGCGTCGCCTTTTTCTCCGGCGGATGGATGCAGAACGTCAGCAGCGTCGCGAGCAGGTACAGACACGTAATGACGATATAGGCCGGCGCCATTCCGAGCTGCGCGAACAGGCCCGCGCCGGTCAGCGCCCCCGCCATCCGCGCGCTGTCCATCGTGGTGCGCGACACGCTCATCGCGCTGGTGAGATGGTGAAAGGGAATCGTCGCCGCCACCAGTGCGGCGCGAACGCCGAGATCGGACGGCCGCACGAGGCCGGTCATCGTCGCCAGCACGAAAACGAAGACCGGATTGAGCACGCCCGTCAGCGCCAGCAGCGCGATGGTCGAGGCGATCACGCAATAGGCCGCGCGCATGCCGGTGAGCAGATTGCGATGGCCGATGCGGTCGCCGATCGTGCCGAACATCGGGGCGATGAGCGTGCCGATATAGATCAGCGACGCAAACAGCGTCAGAAGCAGCACCGATCCGGTCTCGACCAAGATGTACCAGCCGAGAATGATCGTCTCCATCTCGAACGCCCATGAGGTGAAGAGATCGGCCGGCCATTGCAGCCGGTAATTCCGAACCCGGAACGGCGCCAGCGCGGAAGGCCGCGCGGTGTCGCTCACGTCGTCTGGCCGCGATTCATCGCGTGCTCGTCCTTCTTGTCGTTTCTTCCCTTGGATTCGTTTTACAGAGTGTTTCGGTGTTGTCCAAGGGTTCCGCTGGAGATGGATGCCCGTATCATAGGCGAGCGAAGCGACGCCGTTCTTCGAACGGTTATGCCCGCGGGTAAGGTTGAATATGTGTCGAGGTGCGGGCTAACCAAACAACTAGCGTCATGGCCGGGCTTGTCCCGGCCATCCACGTCTTACTACGTTGAATGACTGCTAAGACGTGGATGCCCGGCCTAAAGCCGGGCATGACGCCGAGAGAACGCGAAGCGCTTAACTCCACTCGGAGCTCAATTTCACCGCGCATCGGCGAGAATCGCCTGCGACAGCTTCTCGCCCATCATGATGATCGCCGCGTTGGTGTTGCCCGACACGAGATCGGGCATGATCGAGCCGTCGACCACGCGCAGGCCGTCGAGGCCGCGCACTTTCGCCGCCTGATCGACCACCGCCATCGCATCGTTGCCCATGCGGCAGGTCGAGACCGGATGATAGATCGTCGAGCCGCGCTGGCGGCAGAACGCCAGCAGATCGTCGTCGCTGACGATGTCGGGCGTCGGATCGACCTCTTCCGCGACGAACGGCGTCATCGCCGGCTGGCGCAGAATCTCGCGCAGCTTCTTCAGGCCCTCGACATTGGTGCGGCGGTCGTTCTCGGTCGCGAGATAATTGATGCGGATTTCCGGTGGCGTGGTCGGATCGGCGCTGCGGATGTTGACGCTGCCGCGACTCTCGGGACGAAGCTGGCAGACAGAAGCCGTGAAGCCGGAGAAGCGATGCAGCTTCTCACCCATTTTGTCGGTGCTGAACGGAATGAAGTGAATCTGCACGTCGGGCGAAGCGAGACGCGGATCGGTCTTGAAGAACGCACCGGCATAGCCCGCCGCGATCGTCAGCGATCCCTTGCGGAACAGCGCGTAGTTGAGGCCGACCATCGCGCTGCGCAGCGGATTGCGCACGTCGTCGTTCACCGTAATGCGCCGCGTGCAGCGAAGCACCATGCGCACCTGCATGTGATCCTGCAAGCTCTGGCCGACGCCCGGCGCGTCATGCACCACATCGACGCCGTGCTTGCGCAACAGATCGGCGGGTCCGACGCCGGAGAGCTGCAACAGTTGCGGCGAGTTGAACGCGCCGCTCGACACGATCACCTCGCGCCGCGCCCGCGCCGTGCGCTGCGCGCCATGCTGGCGATAGACGACACCCGCGGCGCGCTTGCCCTCGAACAGGATTTTCTCGGCTTGCGCGTCCGTTTCGACGCGCAGGTTGCTGCGCGCTTTCGCCGGATTGAGATAACAGACGGCCGTGCTGGCGCGTCGGCCGCCGCGCGTCGTCGTCTGGAAGTAGCCCGCGCCCTCCTGCTTCGCGCCGTTGAAATCGGCGTTGCGCGGCACACCGGCCTGCTCCGCCGCTGCGATGAAGGCATCGCACAGTGGATGGGTCTGGCGCGGATCGGACACGCTGAGCGGCTCGCCGGTGGCGTGAAACTCATCCGCGCCGTGCTGCTGGTTCTCGGCCTTCTTGAAAAACGGCAGCACGTCGTCGTAGCTCCATCCGCCGTTGCCGAGCTGACGCCAGCGGTCGAAATCCTCGCGCTGTCCGCGAATGTAGATCAGGCCGTTGATCGAGCTCGATCCGCCCAGCACCTTGCCGCGCGGCTGAAACACCTGGCGGCCATCGAGCTCGGGCTCCGGCTCGGTCTGGTACATCCAGTTGACGCGCGCGTCCTTGAACAG
>OEIU01002236.1_pt1 | contig 10610 bp, 11 predicted proteins | sample 1539221 | NCBI WGS metagenome assembly OEIU01 (sample SAMN03792071, study PRJEB22550) | activated sludge metagenome | feature: wastewater treatment plant; material: activated sludge; isolation source: Wastewater treatment plant of a petroleum refinery complex | place: Argentina: Zarate | collected... | reverse complement strand
TCAGCATATTAGTGCTTATCAAACCGAGCGATCTGGTCGCAAAATTACTTTGCTTGATACGCCAGGACACGAAGCTTTCGCTGCACTTCGTCAACACGGAGCGACCTTAACTGACGTCGTTATTATTGTGGTGGCGGCTGATGACGGCGTCAACCCTCATACGATTGAGGCGATTAGATTCGCCAAATCAGCTAATGCCAAAATTGTTGTCGCAATCAACAAAATGGATAAAGAGTCGGCGGATTCTGCTCGCGTCAAAGCTCAACTTGCTAGTGAACATAACCTGAATCCAGAGGAGTGGGGTGGCGACACTGTTATGGTTGAAGTTAGCGCCAAAACAGGTGACGGTGTCGACAAATTGCTCGACATGGTCCTGCTTGTTGCTGACTTAGAGGATCTAAAAGCCGATATCGACACTCCAGCCGAAGGTTTGGTAATTGAATCACACATGGAGACAGGGCGTGGTTCAGTTGTTGGGTTGTTGGTTGAACAAGGCGTCCTAAGGCCTGGACATTTTTTGGTTGCCGGGACTGCCTATGGAAAAGTCCGAACACTACTAGATTTTGCTGGCAAAACTCTAAAAGAAGCTGGCCCGTCGACACCTGTTACGATTACTGGATTCAAAGAGTTACCACAATTTGGTGACACATTTACAATAGTAAAAAGCGAAAAAGATGCTCGCCATATGGTCGCAGCTGCCAAAATCGAACACGAGAAAAACGCAGCTAGTACCAATGTTACTGGGGCGGACATGTTAAAAATGATGACTCAACAACATGAATCTCAGGACTTTAATGTGATAGTCAAAGCTGACGTGCAGGGGTCTTTGACATCTGTTGTTGATAGTTTAAGATTAATTGATACTGGCGGTGAGATTACGATTAGGATTATTGGAAGTGGTGTCGGTAATATTTCTGAAAACGATATTCGTCTGGCTGCCGATGAAGGTACGATTGTTTATGGATTTAATGTTGACTTGTCGCCAGCAGTCAAACAGCTGGCTGCGCGTGATAAAGTTATCGTTCGAATATACCAAGTTATCTATGAGCTACTTGATGATGCACGTGACTCAATGGAGGCAATGCTTGCGCCAGAGGTTGTAGAAACAGAAGTTGGGAAACTAACAGTTAAAGGTGTGTTTAGGACTCTCAAAGATGAGATTATTGCTGGTGGTGAAGTGACTAGCGGTAAAGTTACTAAGGGATTACTAGCACGAGTTATACGCAAGACCGACGAAGGCAAAGAGCAGTTGGCCGAGGTTGAAGTAGTTGGTGTTCAGCGCCAGCAACAAGAAGCCAAAGAAGTTTTTGAAGGTGAGATGTGCGGTCTCAATCTAAAAATCGCCAAGAAACTATTAATGCAAGAAGGTGACAAATTAGAATTCTTTACGCGCGACCTAGTCAAGCGCAAGCTATCCTAGCCTCCAATTATGTCGGTTGTGTTAAAATTAACTTTAGGATTATATTACTACTAAGCACGAGGAGACAAGGACTATGTTTCAATTAGACGATAAATTTTTGGCAGATATTGGGTTGAACGAAATGCCCGAAGAACAAAAAAAGCCATTCTTACAGCATATTTATGATGAACTAGAGCTACGGGTTGGCACTAAATTGTCAGACGGTATGAGCGACGCTCAGCTAGAAGAGTTCGAATCAATCATTGACCGCAAAGACGACGTAATCACTCCATGGTTAGCGCAACACGCACCTGACTACGGAAATGATCAATCATTCCAAAAGATCCAACAAGCTTCAGGCCTGGACGTAAATGATCCAGCCCTTAAGGCAGAGTATGCTGCAACTAAATGGCTAGAGGTTAACCGTCCCGATTATCGAGATGTAGTCGCTTCGGTTCTAGAAGAGATCAAGCGCGAGGTTGTCGCTAATCGTGACAAGTTACTCGGCAAAACCGACTAAGACTTCCTGAGGCCGTTTAGGTATGCTTTAGCGGTCATTTCATGGCCACCAGGTACAGTCAATCTGTCGATAGCTAAGAAACTACCGCCTTTGAACTCGACATCTAAGGGTGTCGTTTTTGAATCTGCAACATGTGCGCTGGTGATAATAATTTCTTGACCATCAATTTTGATTTTAGACCTAGGAAAACCAAGATGAGCTCTAATGCGGCGTTCGGCTGACTTAGCGGACATTTCGTCAGGTTTTAACCATGAGTCTTGTTTGTCTAAGAGTTTACAGTATGTCGCCAGGCTTTCATCTTGAGGTTTTGGCTTCAAGGTACCATCCAAAATTGAAGGTAGTAGCGATAACAAAGTCGCCGCCCCGGCTCTAGCCATGATTTCGTATAGCTCCGGCTTTGTTTCCTGACCGTCCAAGTTATAAGTTAGCTGACCATAGATTGGTCCAGCGTCCATTTTGGCGGACAGCTGCATGATCGTAATACCGGTTTTATGTAATCCTTCTGCGATAGCAGATTCAATTGGTGACGGACCTCGATATGCTGGTAACAGGGATGGGTGAACGTTAATAATGCCCGGTTTGAACAATTCAATAATTGATTTAGGAATAATTTTGCCAAAACTCACTAGTACTCCGGCGGGATGATCGAGTTTTTTGATGTCTTCGGCTATCTCGGCTATTTTATTGGGCTGCCAGACGGGAATTTTATGTTCAAGAGCTAATTTTTTAACAGCGGGTTGGCTTATGGTTTGACCGCGACCCTTTTTGCTGTCGGGTTTAGTCACCACCGCAGCTACTTGGTAGCCTGATTTAATCAATCCTTTTAATGATTCTAAGCTAAAGTCTTCGGTACCAAAAAATACTATCGGTTGTTTGTCGTCAGAGGTTTTTTTGAGTGTTATGTCCATAAGGTTTTATTATCTTTGATGTGCTTGTCGTAGTCTAATGGTTGAAGTTCGCCTTTATCATCTAATTTGTAAAAGGCGTCGTGGTCATCACGGATATGATCAATAAAAACAACTCCATTCGTGTGGTCGATTTCATGTTGAATTACTCGTGCCAAAAAGCCGTCGGCTTTGAAACGGACTTCGTTGCCATCAATGTCGAGCGCCTTAACTCTAATTTTACTGTACCTAGGAACAGTTCCATACACGCCACTTACACTCAGGCAGCCTTCGTAATCTTTTATTATTTCACCTTCAAACTTTACAATTTCGGGGTTAATCAAGGCAGTGAATTCACGCACGGATTTATCATCAAAGTCGCTACGGATAATAACTACACGGCTTAGGGCGTTGATTTGAACAGCCGCAAGAGCGGCGCTAATTTCGTGTGGTCGCGAGTCTTCCCAATCAGTAGCGGCCTTAACCATGTCGTCAATTAATCGAAGCGTGTCCGCTTCGACGATTCGTATTTTGCCAGATTTCTGCCTCAGACTTGGGTTGGGCAGTGTTATTATGTCTTCTTTGGTCATTTATGACATTATACCAGATATCAACCCTTGTAGTTAACGCGGATTACAGCAGACTGCTAGGGTCCAGCTCAGATTGCCAGTTTGTCTTGGGCACTAGTTTCATTGCGTCAATTAATAACTCACGCTTTGGGCTTTTTAGGATGATTTGCCATCTGTATGTTCCATGTTGCCGTTCGTAAAACGCCGGCGTGGGTCCAAGGATTTTGACGGACTCGCCTAGTTTTAACCTTAGTTTATTTGCTAATGATTTCGAATTTTTTATGCTAGCTGATTCAGTTTTGTATACACAGGTTAGTTTTAGTAGGAATGTAAATGGCGGATATAAACCTTTTTTTCGCTCGGCGATGGCGAATTCGTAAAAGTTTGTATAATCCTGAATTAAACCATATTTAATTGCTGGGTTGGTTGGCTGATAGGTCTGAACAACGACATTGGTAGCATGTTCGTTTCGTCCAACTCGGCCGACAACTTGAGCTAACAATTGAAAGGTTCGTTCGCTAGACGCAAAGTCGGGTAGGGATAGTCCAGCGTCAGCTTGAATAACACCAACGGTTCGTAGGTGCGGCAGGTCTAGCCCTTTGCCGATAACCTGTGTGCCGATTGCTATGTCAATATCACCCTCATAAAGCTCTTTATACCTGGCGTTTACGTTTTCTATCTCGGAGTTATCAGCATCAAAGCGGGCAATATTGGCTTTGGGATAGATTTTGCGCAGTTCGGATTCGATTAATTTCGTACCTACGCCTTTATGGATAATATCGGCTGATCCGCATACTGGACATGAGGTTGGGATTTTGTCTTTGAAGCCACAGACATGGCAGGTTAAATTGAAATTATCGGAGTGGAGAGTTAGTGGCAGATGACAATTAGGGCAGTTTGCGGTCCAACCGCAATCTTTGCAGAGCGTAGTGCTAGCGCTACCACGCCTATTGTGGAACAGCAAGGTTTGTTTACCGGATTCTAGCGTCTCGCTAATCTGTTCGACTAGCTGTTTTGATAGGAATCGATGATTAGATAAATTATCGCGTTTTGTCATGTCGATTAAACTAACTGATGGTGGAGAGGTGTTTTTTCTGGCGGGCTTAGTTAGCTTTAGGACAGGCCGATCGGACTGCTGCGCTAGGTAGCTGTCGGCAATTGATGGTGTGGCGCTGCCAAAGATAACCAAAGAATTATGGAATCTACCTAGCATCGTACCGGCGCGTAACGCTGAATAGCGTGGAGATTGCTCTTGTTTATAGCTTGGCTCGTGGGCTTCATCAATAATAATTGCACCCACATCCTTTAGGGGCATAAATAGTGCAGACCTTGGCCCGATTACAACCATGGGTTTAGTTGCTTGTAGCGCTGTTTGCCACGCGATGTGTCGTTTTGCTTCACTCATTTTTGAATGAGTGACGATGATGTCGTCGAAGTGGTTTGAAAACTCCGAGATTATTTGACTCGTTAGAGCGATTTCAGGTACGAGGATAATAACTGATCTGCCCGCATTAATGGTTTGCTTGGCAGTTTCTATATAAACTTCGGTTTTACCCGAACCTGTAATTCCCTGCAGTAGCAGTGTGCCAGGTTGCGAATTTTGGATGGTTTTAAGGGCATCAGACTGTTCTTTATTGAACACAATATTTGTTCGTTTTCGTTTATATATCTCTGATGAGTCGTCTTGAACCCTTCGTTTTTTGGTGATTCCGCGCGGCAATATACTTTGTAGAACCGTAGCTAGTGGCGTGGTGTAATATTTCGCAATCCATACACTCAGTTCGACTAATGGCGTGGGCAAGGGGGTGTCGTATATCACTTTAGATATTGGTTTAGTAGCATAACTTGGTTTAGTGGTTTCACTAATAACAACACCTGTCATTTCCTTTTTTCCAACTTCGATGATTACTATGGCACCAATTTCTACGGGCTCACTACTGGAATATGTAAAAACCGAACTGCCAGCTCGTACAATTTGATTTGGGGCTACCTCGTAGTAGTGCATATCTATTAGTATACTGCTAAACTAAACATATGTATTTTGAGAATCGCTCGCAGGCCGGCCAAATCTTGGCAGCCGAACTATTAGAGAAGTACCGCTATGAAGATTGTGCGGTGGTGGCGTTGACTGACGGGGCAGTTATTGTCGGTGAGCAAATAGCGGCGGCGCTGCACTGTATTTTGACGATGCTTTTGATTGAAGATATCGAGATACCCGGCGAGGGAATGAGTTTTGGTGGAGTGTCACAGGACGGCGCTTTTACATATAACGGAATGTTTTCAGCTGGCGAAATTGAACAGTATACCAGTGAGTTTCATGGATATCTTGAAGAACAAAAAAGAATTTCGTTTCAGAAACTAAATCGTCTGCTTGGCGACGGCGGTCTAATTAATAACGATATGTTACGAGACAGGGTAGTGATACTGGTGTCTGATGGTCTAGATAGCGGTGCGTCGCTTGACGTGGCTGTCGACTTTTTGAAGCCTATTCGGATTAAACGGCTGGTCGTTGCTAGCCCAGTAGCTACGGTTCAATCGGTGGATAAGTTACACATGTTAGCCGACGAATTGCATATTTTGTCAGTAAAAGATAATTATCTTGGCGTAAACCACTACTATAATCAGAATGATATTCCGTCTCATGAAGATACGATCGCTAAAATAAACCAGATTGTGTTGAATTGGCGTTGACCCGGACTATACAAAAAGTGTAGAATAAAAAGCAACGAAGTGAGTGACGTGGAATAAGAAAAGGGAAACATGCTAGACGTTTTTATTACATCCAGGGTGCGACGCAAGATTGTGGTGGTATACGCCAAATATCCTGATTTCCGAACACATGTTCGAGGCCTTGCAAAACTAATCAAAGAAGATCCAGGCAACATTCAACGCGAACTGAAGCGCCTAGAAAAAGTGGGCTTTTTAAATAGCGAAAAGCAAGGTAACACCAAGATATATTCAACTAATAAGCAATTCCCAATCTTTAAAGAGTTGCAGGGTATTGTCATCAAGTCCCAACAGCACGCCGGACGTCCAAAACGTTCATCGTCTGAATTCTAACAATGTCGTTATTTGATAAAATTTTGGCCTCTAGGGGTCTTGATGCTAAGTCTAAGGCTGAATTTTTAAACCCTAGTTATTCGAAACTTCACGACCCGTTCTTGTTGCCCGACATGGAGCAGGCAGTTGAGCGTCTGGTAAAGGCGCGCGAAAACCAAGATAAAATAACGATTTATGGCGACTATGATATCGATGGTTTAACTGCTACAACGGTGCTTGTTGATGCGTTTAAATCGTTTGGTTTTGAAAATGTCGAAACTTTTATTCCAAACAGGTTTGTTGAGGGGTATGGTCTGACGGTTGATGCGATTGAAAAGATTGCGGCTGATGGAACTAATCTTTTGATTACGGTGGATTGTGGTAGTTTGAGTCATGCCGAGATAGAACGCAGTAACGAGCTGGGTATGGATGTCATCGTAACCGATCATCACAACGTGGCCGAAAAACAGCTGCCGGCCGTAGCCGTCATAAATCCCAAGAGGTTATTAGCAGATTATCCTGAAGCCTATGATGGTTTTAAGTTGAGGCCCGAACTAACTGCAGCTTCGGCACGTCCTGTTGTCGCGCGCTCGGGAGATTTAGCTACAAACTCTTTGTCGTCTGCGGAACTCCCCGTGCCTCGTGAGGCACGGGTCAAACAGTCCTCGACGAGCAAGGAGCTTGCATCAAAATCATCCGGGCTTAACAAGGGACGTGCCGAAGCCACAGCTAGTTCTGAATCACCATCTTCTATTCGCCGTACGGCGAACCAAATTCCAATAGCCAACCTTTATCCTTTTCTAGACATTTCAGGTGTTGGCGTGGCTTTTAAATTGGTTCAAGCTTTGCAAACCAGGCTAGATGGTTTGCCACTTGGCCAGGAGAAGTGGCTGCTGGATTTAGTGGCGCTTGGAACAGTTTGTGACGTTGTGACTTTGGTTGATGAGAACCGAGCTTTTGTTTATTTCGGTCTGCAGGTGCTGTCACAGACTCGGCGGCCAGGGCTACGGGCGTTGATGTCAGTAGCTAGAGTTGAACCTGGCGCTATTACTGCCAGGTCGTTAGGTTTTGGTTTGGGTCCGCGCATGAATGCAGCTGGACGACTAGAAACTGCGACCTATGCACTCGATATGTTGTTGGCCGACGAAATTAAATCAGCATTTGAGAAAGCCAATCAATTAGAAGAGTTAAATATTGCTCGTCGAACTGATCAAAGCATAATATTCAAAGAGGCCTGCCTGCAGGCGGATAAATTAGATAGCGACCCAGTACTGGTCGTTAGCGGAGCTAACTTGAATCACGGTATTGTCGGAATTGTCGCGGCAAAACTGTTAGAGAAATACAAGAAACCAGCTTTCGTATTGCAGGAAATGGGCGACGACGCCAAGGGTTCAGCGCGTAGCTTCGGTGATTTTAGTGCAGCCGATGCGATCAAGGCCTCAAAAGGAATAATTACAAAAGGCGGCGGACACAAACTAGCAGCTGGCGTCACAATGCCATTCAAAAATATCGATGCGTTCCGTAAAAAAGTAAATGAGTTTTATGACGGTCTAAATCTAAAGAATCAAGCTGAACTATTATTGCCTAGTGCCGACGCAATTGCCGATCTATCCGAAGTAACAGAGGAGTTGGTAGACCAAATAGCTACCCTTGAACCATTCGGTAACGGCAATCCACAGCCAATTTTAAAGAGCGAGAGTTTATTAGTGATAAATGTTCGCAAAATGGGCGCCGATGGCCAACACGTCAAACTTGAACTGAAGGATCAAGCTGGCAAAACGATGCAATTTTTGGCTTTCAGCGCGCCACCAGACTTTTTTGTTGAACCGGGTCGGACGGTTGATGTTTGGTACCATCCAGATATCAATGAATGGAACGGCCGTCGCTCAGTTGAGGGTCGATTAATACATATTGAACATAATTAATCTTGCATAGGTTACTCCTCTCTGTTACAATGTGACAGATATGGTACAAGTAACCCGAAAAGATGAACGCGAAGCGAACGAAAATATTATTCGTCGTTTCAACCGCAAAGTTTTGCAAAGTGGCGTGCTCGCAGAGGCCAAAGCTTCGATGCGATTTGCAAAGCCACTTAGTAAACCTGAGCGTCGCGCTAAAGCGATTATTCGCAAAGAGCGCAAAGCAGACAAACTAAACAAAGCTCGTTTAGGACTACGTTAAATCGTGGCTCTAAAAGATCAAATTAACGATGATTTAAAAGCCGCTCTTCTGGGCGGCGATCGTTTTAAGGGCGAGGTTTTGCGCGGGCTAAAAGCTGTAATTTTGAACGAAGAGGTCGCTAAAGGCAAGCGTGACGAAGGTTTAGACGACGCTGTTATTGAGCAGCTGATTGCCCGAGAGGTAAAAAAGCGTAATGAAAGTGCACTAATTTATGACGACGCTGGACGACCAGAGCTAGCTGAAAACGAACGTAAAGAATTAAAAGTAATTAGTGATTATCTACCAGCTCAACTATCAGAAGCCGATATTGAAGCGGTTGTAAATAAAGTTATCGTCAGCCTAGGTGTCTCGGATGCTAGCGCTATGGGTCAGGTTATTGGTGCTGTTAAAAAAGAACTTGGTAGTTCTGCTGACGGTGCAATCGTAGCTAAACTTGTTAAAAACGCGCTAAACTAAAACAAAGGAGCGTTAAAATGATTATATTCTTTGGTCCGGCTGGATCTGGCAAGAGTGTACAAGGTCAAATACTTGCTGCCCGTCAGGGTTGGCGTTGGTTAAGCGCAGGTCAATTGCTGCGTGAGACTGGCGATATGGACTTGATGCGACAAATGAAAGAGGGTGTGTTAATCGACGATAATATCGTTAACAATATTATGGGTAGCGCCTTGAAACGAGCCACAAATGTTTCGCAGGTAATTCTAGATGGTTGGCCTCGTGCGCTTGCTCAAGCTAAATGGTTGGTTGCTAGCCAACCGGATCACGGCAAAGCCATCGATTTAGTAATTGTTCTAGAAGTTCCAAAAAATGAATTAATGAAGCGCCTAGAAGTACGTGGACGAGCAGATGATAACATTGACGCAATCGAAGAGCGCCTTAGCGTCTATCGTCAAGAAGTTTATCCAATCCTAAGTTACTTAACGGAACAAAACATAAATATTGTCCATGTTGATGGCACCGGTACGGTTGGGCAAATTCACGACCGAATTGTCGAAGAGCTACAGGCATGCAAGCTCGTATAAAGACGCCTGCTGAAATAGGCGCTATGCGCGAAGGCGGCAAGGTACTTGCCACTATTTTTAACGGTCTAAAACAAATCGTTAAAGTCGGAATATCTGAACGTGAAGTTAATACTTGGGTAGAAAATGAAATTAATAAATTCGGCGCGATCGCTACCTACAAAACTAGTGAAGTTAATTTCCCCGGTGTTATTTGTATTTCAACGAACGACGAAATTGTCCATGGCGTGCCGACTGACTACGTATTTGAACGCGGCGATGTAGTTAGTTTTGACTTAGTTATTACGTACAAAAATATGAAAACTGACAGTGCATTTACAATGGTTGTCGGTGAAGAACCAACTGGCGTTAAAAAGCACTTACTAAACTTCACCGAACGGAGTTTGCTGGCTGGAATCGATGCCATAAAGGGCCCAACCCACACGGGTGATATTGGCGCAGCGATCGAAAAAGTATTAAACGAAGGCAAGTTAGGGATTATCAGGGAACTTGTTGGTCATGGAGTAGGCCATGAAATGCATCAAGCTCCCGAAGTTCCTAATTATGGTCACAGTGGCACAGGTGTTTTATTAGTACCTGGCGATTCGATTGCAATTGAGCCAATGGCGACACTCGGTGCTGAACGAATCAAAACCGACGAAGACAATTGGACGATTCGAACCCGCGACGGTAGTTTATCGGCACACTTTGAACACACCGTTTTGGTCACCGAAGACGGCGTGGAAGTTTTAACACAACTTTAAATTAATTATTTTTTAAGTCTTTACACTTTGCAACTTTGTCCATAAGCGATATACTCATACTATGCAAGAAACCTCACGTTACGCTGTCGGAATTGATATCGGTACAACAACAGTTAGATGCGTAGTTGGTCATATTGATGCTACTACGGGTGCGCCAACAATTGTTGGTGTCGGAAGTGCCGCTAACAGCGGTATGCGCAAAGGTAATGTCGTCAATTTAGCTGGTCCAGCCCAGGCTATCGACGATGCGCTAGGCGAA
>OEIU01002235.1_pt1 | contig 10614 bp, 7 predicted proteins | sample 1539221 | NCBI WGS metagenome assembly OEIU01 (sample SAMN03792071, study PRJEB22550) | activated sludge metagenome | feature: wastewater treatment plant; material: activated sludge; isolation source: Wastewater treatment plant of a petroleum refinery complex | place: Argentina: Zarate | collected... | reverse complement strand
GATTTTAAGCCTCGCCCGGAGGCTCGGCGGCGGGGTCGGGGGCGGCCTCGGGGGCGGGGCGTTCCAGCTTCCACTGCAGCAGCTTGCCGCCCCTGAATTCGGCCGTCACGAACGAGCCGCCCGGGTCGGTCCAGCGGTACACCTCGGGGTCGACGCCGACCTCGGTCAGGGGCTGGCCCAGCGCGCGCGTCATCGCCAGCACCTTGAGCAGCGGCTGGCCGGCCTGCAGCTTGGCGTTGAGCATGACCGCGCTGCCGACATAGCCCACCGGCCGGTCGGCGGCGCGCCGCATCACCGTCATGATCTGGTTGTAGTACAGCAGGGCCCACAGCACCAGCGCGCTGCCCATCAGCGCCAGGCCCGACCAGCCCCCCGCGCGCCAGGCGCCGGCGCCCAGGGCCACGGCCAGAAGAATTGCAAGCAAGCGTCGCCAGGTCATGCCGCTATTGTCGCCGGCTGCCGCAGGGCGCGAAATAACTATCAAAAAAATAGCTGATCGCGCTTGCTGCACAAGCGCGAGCAGCCGATTTGGCTTGAAACCTGGCGTTCAGGCCGTGCTCAGGACTTGGCCGCCGCCCGGGCGTCGGCGATCCACTGGTCGAAGGTCTTCTGGTGCGCCTTGATCCAGCCGTCCACATGGCGCGCGATGTCGGCCGGCTTGTTGGCGCCGTCGTGCATGGCCTTGTTCTGGGCGTTGATGTCGGCCACCGGCAGCTTCATCTCCGAAAACAGCTTCTTCACGTCCGGGTGCGCGTCGACGAAGGCGCGGTTGGCCAGGATGCGCTGCGTGTTGACCACGAAGCCGTAGTTCTGGCCGCCCGGCAGCCGGGTGTCGATGCCCTTTTGCTCGCCCGGCAGCGACGAGAACGGCACCTGCAGCCACGTCACGTCCCGCCCCGGCACCAGCACGTTGCTGACCCAGTAGGGCGTCCACGTGTAATAGAAGATCGGCTGGCCCTGCTGGTAGCGCGCGATGGTGTCGGCGATCAGCGCCGAATAATTGCCCTGCACGTGCGTCACCGTGCCGCGCAGGCCGTAGGCGTCCAGCTGGTGCTCGATCACGCGCTCGCAGCCCCAGCCGGGGTTGCAGCCCGTCAGGTCGGCCTTGCCGTCGCCGTCGGTGTCGAACAGCTTGGCGATCTTGGGGTCCTTGAACTGCTCGATGTTGGTGATGTGGTACTGGTCGGCGGTCTTCTTGTCGATCAGGTAGCCCTGCAGCGCGCCGGTGGAATAGGCGTTGTCGCGCCACAGCTTGGCGTCGCCGCCGGCGTTCTTGTAGTAGTCGTTGTGCAGCGGGTCCCAGTGGTCGGCCAGAAAGGTGCCGTCGCCGCTGGCGATGGCCAGGTGCGCGGCGGGGTAGTCCACTTCCTTGATCGGCTGGACGTCGTAGCCCAGCTTTTCCAGCGCCTTCATCACGATCTCGGTCTGGAAGGTTTCCTCGGCGATGGTGCTCTTGAGCGGCTGCACGACGACGCCCTGGCCGGGCAGCTCGCCCGCGGCCAGCGCGGGGGCGGCCACGGCGGCCGCGGCCAGGCCGAGGGCGGCCAGCAGGCCGCGTCGGGTGGTGGATGACAGGATGGAGGTCATGACAGGGGTCTCCTTGCGAGGAAAAAAACAGGGCGCGCCCTCAGGCGTGGGACGCCGAGGCGGCGGGTGCTGCGGGGGCAACGGGAGCCGTAGGCAGGGCGGGTGCCGCGGGGCGCGCGCCGACCGCGCGCCGCAGCAGGCCGATCGGTCCGCGCTGGAACCAGCGCTGGCGCTGGTCGCGCCGCGGCTGGCCCATGGTCTGGGTGATGCGGTCGAGCACGATGGCCAGGATCACGATGCCCAGGCCGCCCACGGCCGCCAGGCCCATGTCCAGCCGGCCGATGCCGCGCAGCACCATCAGGCCCAGGCCGCCGACGGCGATCATCGAGGCGATGACCACCATCGACAGGCTCAGCATCAGCGTCTGGTTGATGCCGGCCATGATCGAGGGCATGGCCAGCGGCAGCTGCACCTTCACCAGCAGCTGCCAGGGCGAGGCGCCGTAGGCGCGCGCGGCCTCCACCAGGTCGGGGCGCACCTGGCGAATGCCCAGGTTGGTCAGGCGCACCAGCGGCGGCAGCGCGAAGATGATGGTGACGATGACGCCCGGCACATTGCCGATGCCGAACAGCATGACCACCGGCACCAGGTAGACGAAGGCCGGCGTGGTCTGCATGGCGTCCAGGATCGGGCGCACCCACTTTTGCGCGCGCTCGCTGCGCGCCAGCCAGATGCCCAGCGGCAGGCCGATGAGGACGCAAAACAGCAGCGAGGTCAGCACCAGCGACAGCGTCACCATGGCCTCGGGCCAGATGCCCAGCAGCGCCACCACCGCCAGCGACACCAGCGTGGCCAGGCCCAGCGCCTTGCCCGCCAGCTGCCAGGCCAGCAGCGACAGCAGGGCGATCATCACGCCCGTGGGCGGGTATTGCAGCGCCGCTTCCACGCCGCCCAGCAGGGCGTCGACCGGGCCGCGCAGCGAATGCAGCACGGGCCGAAAGTGCAGCACCAGCCAGTCCAGGCCCTGGTTGATCCAGTCCTGCACCGGCAGGCTGCCGTCCCACAGCTGGCCGATGGACCAACCGGGGTCGGCGGGCGGCGTGGCGGTCGCTGCGCCGGCCAGAAAGTCGCTGCCGCCGGGCGCCGGCGTGCCGCCGCTGAGCCAGGCATCGCTGCCGGGCGGGGGCGGGGCGGCTTCGTAGGGATTGAGGGCGGCGTCCGCCGCCTGATAAGGATTGGCGGCGGCATCTGCCGTAGGCGCGCTGGTGGCGGCGCTCCAGGGGTCGTTCGAGGTTTCGCTCATGGGAATCTTCCGTTCAGGCGGCCACGGCCATGGTGGGCGCGTCGGCCGCGTCGCTCGCGGCGGCGGGCGGTGGCAGGGGGTTGCCGTGCGGATCGGTGCTGGGGTCCAGAAACTTCAGCAGCGTGGTCTTGCTGATGGCGCCCAGAAAGCGCCCGTTCGGGTCGACCACCGGCAGCGGACAAGGGCACTGCACCATCAGGCCGTACAGCTCGCTGATGGGTGTGTCGGCCGCCACTGGCGCCACGTCGGGCACGAAGGCGTGGCGCAGGCCCAGCGGGCCCTCGTGGCCGTGCAGCGCCTGGCGCAGCGACTCGGCCGACACCACGCCCAGAAAGGCGTGGTCGGGGCTGACCACGTAGCCCCAGTCGCGGTCCTGCTGCTGCAGGCGCTTCAGGGCCGGGCGGCAGCCGCGCGTCGGGCTTTCGGACACCTCCACCTGCGTCTTGCGCGCGATGTCGCCGGCCTTGAACACGGCGGCGGCGTCCACCCCGCGGATGAAGTTGCGTACGTACTCGTCGGCCGGCGCGCGCAGGATTTCCTCCGGCGTGCCCACCTGCACCACCTGGCCGTCCTTCATGATGGCGATGCGGTCGCCGATGCGCATCGCCTCGTCCAGGTCGTGCGAGATGAAGACGATGGTGCGGCGCTTGTGCTGCTGCAAGCGCAGCAGCTCGTCCTGCATGTCGGTGCGGATGATCGGGTCGAGCGCCGAGAAGGCCTCGTCCATCAGCAGGATCGAGGGGTCGGCCGCCAGCGCGCGCGCCAGGCCCACGCGCTGCTGCATGCCGCCCGACAGCTCGTCGGGGTAGGCGTTGGCCCACACCTCCAGCCCCACCTGCGCCAGCGCGGCGCGCGCCTGCTCCAGCCGGGCGGCCCGGTCCACGCCGGCCAGCTCCAGCCCGAAGGCGGTGTTGTCCAGCACCGTCAGGTGCGGCAGCAGCGCGAAGGACTGGAACACCATGCTGATGTCCTTACGGCGAAACGCGCGCAGCTCGGCCTCGCCGTAGTCGTTGATGTTCTCGCCGTCGACCACGATGCGCCCGGCGGTGGGCTCGATCAGGCGGTTGAGCAGGCGCACCAGGGTGGACTTGCCCGAGCCCGACAGGCCCATGACGACGAAGATCTCGCCGGCCTGGATGGTGAAGCTGGCGTCGAACACGCCGATCGACTGGCCGGTCTGCGCCACGATGTCCTGCTTGGAATGGCCCTGGAGCGCCAGTGCGAGGGCCTGCTCCGGCTGCTCGCCGAAGACTTTGAATACATGTTCGATCTGGATGGTCTTGGCCATGCGCTTTCCCCTGGGTTGGCGACGGCAAGGCATGGCGCGAGCCCGGCAAGGGCGCTCCAGCGCGCGCGGCGCGATCAATCGAGTTGGACGGGGCCGGATGCAGGCCGGTGCGACCGGCGTTCGACCCCTGGGCGGGCGATGTGGAGCGCGTGCTGGCTCCAGCAAGTCCTGGGCGCCTTCCGGGGCCGCCCTGGAGGCGGCGTGGGTGGAAGGCTGGCGTCGCGGCGCTGGGCGCCCCGACCTTCAGCCACGCAGCACCAAGGCGGTGCGCCGCTGAAGCCTTTTCATTATATTTTGTTTCGTATGAAAGTCAATAAAAATTGACTAAAAAGGCATGAAACGCGTCGGCACCGGGCCGGTGCGGGCAGTCGGTTTCGATGGAATTTTTAAGTGAAATAGGCCTCTGTCGCCCGTCAACAAAGCGCGAACAGCTATTAAAAATATGGTAATCGAACCCCTTGCGGCAAGGCCGAGCCGGCCTTGTCCAGCCGAGCGGCACGCGCATCGCGCGCCGCCCTCAGGGGCTGGGCGCCGGCACGCTGTGCAGCAGCACCGGCAGCTCGCCGCCTTCGCCCACGCTTTCGATCTGCACGCCGAAGCCCCACAGGCGCGCCACGTGCTTGAGCACCTCCTTGGCGTCGTCGGCCAGCGGGCGGCCCTGCACCTGGGTGTGGCGCAGGGTCAGGCAGCGGTCGCCGCGCAGGTTCACGTTCCAGACCTCGATGTTGGGCTCGCGCACGCCCAGGTCGTACTGGCGCGACAGCAGCTGGCGCAGCTCGCGGTAGCCGTCCTCGTCGTGGATGGCGCTCACCAGCAGCTCGCGCTCGCGCGCGTCGTCGTGCACGGCGAACAGGCGCAGGTGGCGGATCAGCGTCGGGCTCAGGTACTGGCCGACGAAGCTCTCGTCCTTGTAGTTGCGCATGGCGTGGTGCAGCGCCGGCAGCCAGGGCGTGCCGGCCAGGTCCGGAAACCAGCGGCGGTCCTCCTCGGTGGGGCTTTCGCAGATGCGCCGGATGTCGCGGTACATGGCAAAGCCCAGCGCGTAGGGGTTGATGCCGCTGTAGGCCGGGTGCTCCACCGGTGGTTGGTAGATGACGTTGGTGTGCGAGGCCAGCCACTCGATCATCACGCCGTCGGTCAGCCAGCCCTCGTCGTACATCGTGTTGAGCAGGGTGTGGTGCCAGAAGGTGGCCCAGCCCTCGTTCATCACCTGGGTCTGGCGTTGCGGGTAGAAGTACTGCGCGATCTTGCGCACGATGCGCACGATTTCTCTTTGCCAGGGCTCCAGCAAGGGGGCGTTCTTTTCGATGAAGTAGAGGATGTTTTCCTCCGGCTCCTTGGGAAAGCGCTCGTTCTCGGGCGCCGCGGCGCTGTCCTTGCCGGGGCGCGTGGGCAGGGTGCTCCACAGCACGTTGACCTGCTGCTGGGCGTAGGCCTCGCGCTGCTCGTGCTCGGCCAGCTCGCGCGCCAGGCTCTTCTTGGACGGGCGGCGGTAGCGGTCGACGCCGAAGCTGGCCAGCGCGTGGCACGAGTCCAGCAGCTGCTCGACCGCGTCCAGGCCGTGGCGCTCCTCGCACTGCGCCACGTAGTCGCGCGCGTAGATCAGGTAGTCGATGATGCTGCCGGCATCCGTCCACATGCCGAACAGGTAGTTGCCCTTGAAGAAGCTGTTGTGCCCGTAGGCGGCATGCGCGATCACCAGCGCCTGCATGGCGGTGGAGTTTTCCTCCATCAGATAGCTGATGCAGGGGTTGGCGTTGATCACCATCTCGTAGGCCAGGCCCATCTGCCCGCGCCGGTAGCGCCGCTCGACGGCCAGAAAGGCCTTGCCATAGCTCCAGTGGCGATAGCCCACAGGCATGCCCAGGCTGGCATAGGCGTCCATCATCTGCTCGGCGCTGATGACCTCGAGCTGGTTGGGGTAGGTGTCCAGGCCGAAACGCTCGGCGGTGGCGGCAATGGCGCCGTGGTAGCGCTCGATCAGCTCGAAGCTCCAGTCGCTCGGGTCGGGCAGCGGGTGCGAGGGGCGCTTGCCGGCCGGCAGCGGGTCGGTCGGCACGCCGCGCGGGCCGCGGTCGCCGGCGCCGCCCGGCTTGCGGTGATGGTGGCCGCTGCGCCGCTCCAGCACGGGGTACATCGAGAGGATCATGATGTCGCCCCCTCTTTCTTGAACAGCTCGCGAAACACCGGGTAGATCTCGCTCGCATCGTCCACCTTGCGCATCGCGAACCAGGGAAACAGCGGCGGCAGCTGGGCGTATTCCTGCCACAGGTTCTGCTCCTCGGGCGCCACCTGCACGTAGGCGAAGTAGCGCACCAGCGGCAAAATTTTGTCGGTCAGCAGCTTGCGGCAGGTGGCGCTGTCGTCGCCGTAGTCGTCGCCGTCGCTGGCCTGGGCGACGTAGATGTTCCAGTCCTGCGCCGGGTAGCGCGCGCGCATGATCTGATCGAGCAGCAGCAGCGCGCTGGAGACCACGGTGCCGCCGCTCTCCTGCGAGTGGAAGAAGGTGTCCTCGTCCACCTCGTCGGCCTGTGCATGGTGGCGGATGAAGACCAGCTCGATCTTCTCGTAGTGGCGCGTGAGAAACAGGTACAGCAGGATGAAAAAGCGCTTGGCCAGGTCCTTGCGCTGCTCGTCCATCGAGCCCGACACGTCCATCAGGCAGAACATCACCGCCTGGCTGCTGGGCACCGGCACGCGCGTGAGGTTGCGAAAGCGCAGGTCGATCGGATCGAGAAACGCCACCTTGCCCACGCGCGCGCGCAGTGCCTCGATGTGCTGCTGCAGCTCGGCCACGGCCTCGCTGGTGCCGTCGTCCTGCGCCAGCAGTTCGTCCAGCTCGCGCTGCAGCGCCTGCAGCTCGCGGCTGGCCGGCTTGCCCAGGGCGATGCGCCGGCCCAGGGCGCCGCGCATGGTGCGCAGCACCGCCAGGTTGTGCGGCGTGCCGTCGTGGCTGAAGCCGGCGCGGCGCGTCTTGTACTGCGGCGTTTCGCCGATGTGGGTGCGCAGCAGGCGCGGCAGCGCCAGGTCCTCGAAGAAGAGCTGCATGAACTCTTCCTTGCTCAAGGTGAAGGTGAAGTCGTCCTCGCCTTCGCCGCTGTCGCTGGCGCGCCCGCCGCCGCCCTGGCCGGCGCCACCCTCGGGCCGTGCGATGCGGTCGCCGCGCACATGGTCGACGTTGCCGGGGTGCACGGTGTCGCGCACGCCGCCCGCGCCGTGGCGAAAGATCGGCTCGTGGATGTCCTTCTTGGGGATGGTGATGTTCTCGGCCTGCTCGATGTGGCGGATGTCGCGCTGGGCCACGGCACGCCGCACCGCGTCGGCGATCTGCTGCTTGTAGCGGCGCAAAAAGCGCTCGCGGTTGCCCACCGACTTGTTCTTGCCGGCCAGGCGGCGGTCGATGATGTGCAAGGCCATCGCGAGCGGTCCTCGGGCGCTTCCTACGAACTCTTGTGCACGCGCAGGTACCACTCGCACAGCAGGCGCACCTGCTTGGGCGTGTAGCCCTTGGACTCCATGCGGGTGACGAAGTCCTCGTGCTTCTTGGCCTCGTCGGCGCTGGCCTTGGCGTTGAAGCTGATGACGGGCAGCAGCTCCTCGGTGTTGGAGAACATCTTTTTCTCGATCACCACGCGCAGCTTCTCGTAGCTGGTCCAGCTCGGGTTCTTGCCCTGGTTGTTGGCGCGCGCGCGCAGCACGAAGTTGACGATCTCGTTGCGAAAGTCCTTGGGGTTGGCGATGCCGGCGGGCTTTTCGATCTTCTCCAGCTCGGCGTTCAGCGCGTTGCGGTCGAACACCTCGCCGGTGTCGGTGTCGCGGTACTCGCTGTCCTGGATCCAGTAGTCGGCGTAGGTGACGTAGCGGTCGAAGATGTTCTGGCCGTACTCGCTGTAGCTTTCCAGGTAGGCGGTCTGGATTTCCTTGCCGATGAACTCGGCGTAGCGCGGCGACAGGTATTCCTTGATGAAGCCGGTGTAGCGCGTCTCCAGGTCGGCCGGAAACTGCTCGCGCTCGATCTGCTGCTCCAGCACGTACATCAGGTGCACCGGGTTGGCCGCCACCTCGGTGCTGTCGTAGTTGAACACCTTGGACAAGATCTTGAAGGCAAAGCGGGTGGAGATGCCGCTCATGCCCTCGTCCACGCCGGCGTAGTCGCGGTATTCGGGGTAGCTCTTGGCGTGCGGGTCGGTGTCCTTCAGGCTCTCGCCGTCGTACACCTGCATCTTGCTGAAGATGCTGGAGTTCTCGGGCTCCTTCAGGCGCGTCAGCACGGCAAACTGCGCCATCATCTTGAGCGTGCCGGGCGCGCACACGGCGTCCGCCAGCGAGGACTCGCGGATCAGCTTCTCGTAGATCTTCACCTCCTCGGACACGCGCAGGCAGTACGGCACCTTGACGATGTAGATGCGGTCCAGGAAGGCCTCGTTGTTGCGGTTGTTGCGAAACGCCTTCCACTCGCTCTCGTTGCTGTGCGCCAGCACCAGGCCGTCGAACGGAATGGCGCCGAAGCCCTCGGTGCCCTTGTAGTTGCCCTCCTGCGTGGCCGTCAGCAGCGGGTGCAGCACCTTGATCGGCGCCTTGAACATCTCGACGAACTCCAGCAGGCCCTGGTTGGCCAGGCACAGGCCGCCCGAGTAGCTGTAGGCATCGGTGTCGTCCTGGGCAAAATTTTCTAGCTTGCGGATGTCCACCTTGCCCACCAGGCTGGAGATGTCCTGGTTGTTCTCGTCGCCCGGCTCGGTCTTTGAAATCGCGATCTGGCGCAGGATGCTGGGATAGCGCTTGACGACGCGAAACTGGCGGATGTCGCCACCGTACTCCTCCAGGCGCTTGACGGCCCAGGGCGACAGCACGTGCTGCAGGCAGCGCTGCGGAATGCCGAACTGCTCCTCCAGCATCGGGCCGTCCTCGGCTGGGTCGAACAGGCCCAGCGGCGACTCGTTGACCGGCGAGCCCTTGAGCGCGTAAAACGGCACCTTCTGCATCAGGTACTTCAGGCGCTCGGCAATCGAGCTCTTGCCGCCGCCCACCGGGCCCAGCAGGTACAGAATCTGCTTGCGCTCTTCCAGCGCCTGCGCCGCGTGGCGAAAAAAGCTCACCACCTGGTCGATCGAGTCGTCCATGCCGTAGAACTCGGCAAAGGCCGGGTAGCGGCGGATCACCTTGTTGGCGAACAGGCGTGACAGGTGCGGCTCCTTGCGCGTGTCCACCATCTCGGGCTCGCCGATGGCCACCAGCATGCGTTGCGCGGCACTGGCGTAGGCCATGGGGTCGCTCTGACACAGGGCGAGGTACTCGTCGATCGACAGTTCCTCTTCGCGCAGGCGCGCGTGACGCGCGGCGGAGTTGCTGATGACATCCATGCGAACTCTCCCGTTGCGGCCGGCCCGCGAGCGAACCGCGCCGCGAAGTTGCGGTGCCTGGGCTGCCCCGCCATGCGGTGGCAGCACCAAGCTTGCGCTTTGCACAGCATACGTCGGGTGGCCACGCGCTGCTGGTCGGATCGCGCCAAGTCCATGGCGCGGGTGCTGCTCAGCCGTGCGCGCCGCCCGGGCGCTGGCAGGCATTCGACGGCAAATGGCGCGGCAGGTTCAATCCAATCCGCGCACCAGCGCGATCGCCTCGTCCACGCGCTCCACCGCGTGGATGGTGAGGCCCTCCAGCGCGCGGTCGGCCTTGCGCGGCGCGTTGGCCTTGGGCACCACGGCCACCGAAAAGCCCAGCTTGGCCGCCTCGCGCAGGCGCTCCTGGCCGCGCGGGGCGGGCCGCACCTCGCCCGCCAGGCCGACCTCGCCAAAGGCGATGAAGCCCTTGGGCAGCGGCCGGGCGCGCAGGCTGCCGGTGATGGCCAGCAGCACCGCCAGGTCGGCGGCGGGCTCGCTGATGCGCACGCCGCCCACGGCGTTGACAAACACGTCCTGGTCGCCCGTGGCAACGCGGCCGTGGCGATGCAGCACCGCCAGCAGCATGGCCAGGCGGTCGCGCTCCAGCCCCACCGACAGGCGCCGCGGGCTGACGCCGCCCGCATCGACCAGCGCCTGGATCTCCACCAGCATCGGTCGCGTGCCCTCCAGCGTGACCAGCACGCAGCTGCCCGGCACCGGCTCGGCGTGCTGGCTGAGGAAAATCGCGCTCGGGTTGCTGACGCCCTTGAGGCCCTGCTCGGTCATGGCGAACACGCCGATCTCGTTGACGGCGCCGAAGCGGTTCTTGATGGCGCGGATCAGGCGAAAGCTGCTGTGCGTGTCGCCCTCGAAGTACAGCACCGTGTCCACCATGTGCTCCAGCACGCGCGGGCCGGCCAGCTGGCCGTCCTTGGTCACGTGGCCCACCAGCACGATGGCGCAGCCGCTGGCCTTGGCCCAGCGCGTCAGGTGCGCCGCGCACTCGCGCACCTGCGCCACGCTGCCGGGCGCGCTGGTCAGCTGGTCGCTGTAGACGGTCTGGATCGAGTCGATGACGGCCACGGCCGGCTGCTGCGCGCCCAGCGTGGCGA
>OEIU01002234.1_pt1 | contig 10621 bp, 10 predicted proteins | sample 1539221 | NCBI WGS metagenome assembly OEIU01 (sample SAMN03792071, study PRJEB22550) | activated sludge metagenome | feature: wastewater treatment plant; material: activated sludge; isolation source: Wastewater treatment plant of a petroleum refinery complex | place: Argentina: Zarate | collected... | reverse complement strand
GTCAAACTCCTGCGCGTGCTCCAAGAAGGCACCTTCATCCCCGTCGGCGCCACTGAATCGCGCCGCGTGGACGTGCGCATCGTCGCGGCGACGAACCGCAACCTCAAAGAGATGGTCGAAGCCGGCACGTTCCGCGAAGACTTGTACTACCGCTTGAACGTCATCAACATCGGCGTTCCCGCGCTGCGCGACCGCAAAGAAGACATCCCGTTCCTGGCCGAGTACTTCCTGAACAAAGCGCAGACGGCGAACTCGCCCGGCTCCGCCAAGAAAGTGCTCACCAAGCGCGCCCTTGAAAAACTCTACGACTACGCCTGGCCGGGCAACGTTCGTGAATTGCAGAACGAAATGGAACGCCTGATCGTGCTTTCCGGCGCCGAAACCAAGATCACGGCGGACATGCTCTCGCCGAAGATTCTCGAACTCGGCGACAAAACCAAAGTTCAAGGCGCGCGCCTGCACGGCAAGCTCAAGGACGCTTTGGAAGACCTGGAGCGCGAGATGATCCGCGAAGGCTTGCGCCGTACGGGTTGGAACAAATCCAAACTCGCGAAAGAGCTCGGCATCAGCCGCGCCGGCCTGATCATGAAGGTCGAGAAGTACGGCCTTGATAAGCGTAAAATGCTGAAATAATTACCGCTTTGATCAAATCCGCCAAGGCCTAGGTCGTCCCTAGGCCTTTTTCTTTTGTGATCAGCCAGGCACGAGCCTTGTAATACCGCTCGGGACAGGTTGGTCACTACATGAAAGAAAAGAAGCCGGCTTCGCGGCGCCTGCAGGAATCCCTGCTCGCGATCCAAGCCCATTTGCTGAAAAACACATCTTTGAGCGGTGAGAATCGTGCCGAAGTGGAAGCCGCGGTCAACGCGCTTTTGCAAGCGGGGGAGTCCCGCAACGTCGAGCGCGAGGCCATGCGCCGATTGGAATCCAAAATGATTCTGATGCACGGGGAGAGCGTGTCGAACGTGATTCCGTTCCGTCGTCTCGGCTTGGCGCGGCCGCCCGAAATGGGCGCCCTTCCCCAAAAGCGTTGGACGTTGCGTTTCGATTGCTTGATCGAAGCGCGCTACATTTCTGAAATTCACAAAATGGCGATCGAGTTGCATTCGCAAAGCCGCCGTTACGCGTTCATTGAATTCCGCGATCTGGAAAACAAAACGCGCACGCATTTGCCGGATCTGCTTTCGATGGGCGCGATCACTTTGTTCGTACCTAACTTTCTGGACCTGCTCGCCCGGGAACAGGAAGCTCTGCTGGAGCTCACGCGCATCGATAGCATGCAGCGCCCCTTGCTGATGGTGGGGTCGACTTTGCCGTATGCTGATCTGCGCACAGAGGCCGGCGTGAACCTGGACTTGCTCGCGACGCTCGCGCGCGCTTACATAAAGCTGAGTAAACCGGTTCACGAGTACCGCGATCAAATCCACTATTTCCTCGACAGCCTTTCCGAAAATCCGACATAATTGTCGGGTGAACGCGAATTTATCGGGCGAGATTCTCGCTTTTATTTCCGAATGCATCGGCACCGGCGATTTCGAATGCCTGCAGCTCGCGGGCGACGCCTCGACGCGCAAATACTACCGCGTCATTTTCGAGAATCAGTCACGCGTCTTGATGAGCTGGGAGCCGTTCAGCGACGTCGATCGCTATCCGTTCCTGAATGTCCTTTCGCATTTCGCGCGCAACGACGTGCGCGTGCCCAAAGTCGAAGGCGTGGCCGCCCATCTTGGCGTCGTGCTGCTCGAAGACCTGGGAGATTTTACCAGCAAGCCATCGACGAGATCGTGAAGATTCATTTCTTGGCCAGTAAGCCCGCGACTCCGCCCAGCGTCTGCCAAGAGATCCAGTTCGACACCGCGAAGTTCATGTGGGAAATGAATTACGCGCGCGAGCATTTCCTTGAAAAAGTGGGGGGCGTGAAGCCCACCGCGAAACAGGCCGCGGACCTGCAGGCGGAATTCCTGCGCATATGTGAAACGCTCGACAAACAACCCAAATACGTCTGCCATCGCGACTATCATTCGCGCAATCTGATGCTCAAGCTCGGCCGCGTCTACGTCATCGACTTCCAAGACGCGCGCTTGGGCCCTTTGCAATATGATTTAGTGAGCTTGGTGCACGACAGTTACGTGAATCTTTCCCCCGAGTCGATCGCGCGAATCAAAAGCGATTACATCGAGAAAGCGCGCGCCAACGGCCCCGACGGGTGCATTCGCCCCGATTTCGAAGAGATTTTCCAGCTGCAGATCATTCAGCGCTGCTTCAAGGCTTGCGGCAGTTTCGCGAGCTTCTTGAACATGCGCAACGACACGCGCTATTTGAAGTACATCAAACCGACGGTGAATCTCGTGGCCCGCACTCTGATCGACGACGGTCGCTTCCCGGCGCTGACCGGCTTCTTGCGCGACGGCGATCTGCTTGAGCGCGATTACGAGCAGGCATGAAGGCCCTGATTCTTTCCGCCGGTCTTGGCGAGCGACTGCGTCCCCTGACGCTGACTCGCGCGAAACCCGCGGTCGAGATCCTGAATATTCCCATGCTCGGCTTTCCTTACTACTGGCTCGACATGCTGAAGCTTTCGGATCTGGTCTTCAATACGCATTATCTTCCCGACACCGTTCGCCACGCGGCGATGCATGTGGTCTCGCCCTCGCAGCCGATGTTCTTCACGCACGAGACCGCGATTCTCGGCAGCGGCGGCGGGATATGGAATGCCCGCTCTCATCTGGTGGGCGACGATCATTTCGCCGTCGCGAACGGCGACGGGGTGGTGCTTTTCGAGGATCACGACGTGCTTCAACGCATGTACGAGTTCCACGTCCGCAAGGGCGCGCTGGCCACGTTACTGGTTTGTCCGCTAGAGGGCGTCGGCACCAAGTTGCCCGGCGTGTGGATGGACAACACGGGCGAGATCTCGGCCTTCGGCAAAACGTCGAAGGTGAGCTACAGCGAATGCTTCCATTACGCCTCTTACATGTTTTTATCGAAGCGCATTTGGAAATACCTGCCCGATGGACCAAGCAACATACTGTATGACGTGATCGAGCCCCGGCTGCGCCAGGGCGAAAAGGCTTACGGCTTCCGCATCGACAATATGCGCTGGTATGAAACCGGAAATTCGCCTGAATTCCTGGCGGCGACGCGCGATTGCTTGGAGCAAATCCGCCAGGGTACCCGGTTGGGTCGCGCGGCTCGCGATATCGTGGAACGCTTGGCGCCACCTTATGAGTTGCACAGTCAGCTCGACGCCATGAAGTTGATCGCCAATAGCGCGGAAATCGGCGATCACGCCAAGGTCGACGGATTCGCCGTGATTGGCCCAGGCGCGAAGGTCGGAGCCGGCGCGCGCATCAAGAACGCCGTTTTGCTGCCGGGCAGCCGGCTCGCCGAGAACGCGAGCTGCCACGACGCCATTCAGATTTGATTATTTCTTCTTCACGCTGGCGGGAGCGCGGGCCGAAACTTCGTTTTCGGTCTCGATAAAGGCATTGGCCTTCACTTTTTTCTGATAGCAGTTGTGCACCATCTCGAAAATATTCTGACCGCGGACGCCGATCGGCTCGCCGTCGAATGAAACGGTTTTTCCGGCGACGAGTTGTTTTTTCCGATCGCCATCGAGCGCGAACGGATTGGCCGCGACGGCGACTTGGTTCTCGGATTCGTCGCCGATCGCCGACCCTCCGCCGCCTCCACCGCCATCGACCGCCACGCTGCCGACGTTGGGGGCGCCGCCGCTGACTTTGTTGATTTCGTCGTTCACCGCCGCGAGCACCGCTTGCGCTTCTTTAACCGCCGACGGACTCATGCCGGCCGCGAGCATCGAAGAAGCCGAATTGAAGTCCGAGGCCTTCATGACCGTGCCGTCGGGGAACGTCACGCTTTCGGACGTCACTTTGTAGCCTTCATTTTTCAGTTTATCGAAGCCGGCTTGGATATTCGGATCGCTGTAAGTGCCCGCTCGGACGCTCTGCGGGTCGACGCCGCCGTCTGATCCGCCCGTTGGATCGTCGACGTTCCCGACCCCGCTGTCGCTGCCGGTCAAATCCGACATGTCCGCCGCGCCTGAATCGTGACCCGCTTGCAACATCGACAAAGCCGACATCGCGCAGAGCGAAGTCGCGCATTTCGGACAAGGCGCAAGGCACCCCGCCATCAACGCGGCCGCGGCGGCCATATTGATCATCGAGCCGCTCTTTTGCGAGCCGGAACCGACCTTGGAGCCTTTGTTCATCGTGCTCTGCGTGGGCGCTTCTTTGATGGCCGCCGCCGAATTCTTCTCGACATTGCGGACAGTGCCCGCGCCTCTACCTTGATAGTTGACGTATTGGCCCGAAGTATCGGGCGTCGAATTCGTTTGGTAATTCTGAATCGTGCGCTGAAAGGCCGCGCGGGCGGCGGCGGCACCCGCCCAAGCGGAAGGTGACGCGACGATCGCGGCGAGCAGTAGAATTTTGATTTTCATTTCGTCCCCCGTACTTCCATCTTAAGTGAACTCCGTCTTGCGGCCTACTCGGCCAAAGCCCGGTCTAGTGGCAATCGAACAGGCTGCCCAGCTTGCAACGTTCTTGGAGCTTCGTCGAAACGCGCTCGAATAAATTCGTCGACGGGCCATGAATATGTAAGCCGTTGAGCATGCCGGCCAGACGACGATTCGGATCGCTCTTCTCACCCGGCAAGTAATCGCGCAGATTCATGCCCAGGTAACCCTCGCCGCCGCGGGGGCCGTTCGCGTCCCGCCGGCCCGCGTCCTGATTCGCTTGCGGCGCGGTTTGAAAGTTGAACGACGCGCCAGGCGCTTGCTGAAACCCTTGCTGGATATCCGTCGACACGCCCGGTTCGCCCGGCGAAGCCGCGCGGCGCGGATCGAGTTTCGCCGCGGAACCGTTGGCGCCGGCACCCGGTATCGGGCCGCCGGTATTGTTCGCGATCGTACTGGCCGATGCCGTCGGATAATCGTTCGGGCCGCTCCCATAATCTGAAGAATAAGACGTCGCGGACGTGGGAGGTAAATCGAAACCGCCCTCGCGCCGGCGAGAATTGTAACCGCCGAACCCGGCCTGACCCTGCTCACCGCCGCCGCTGACGTCGCCGGTCGTCGTTGATCCGGAAAGCGGCGACTCGCCCTGTGCGATCGGCATGCCGCCATAAGCGTCTTGATTCTGGCCCAATGAATTCAATGCCGGAAGAGGCGAAATCGAAGCGGTACCCGCGGGATTCACGCCGCCGCAGTGGCGCGCATACGCCTGACTGCCGCCGCTCGCGACCGCGCGGCCGCTCAGCTCCGTCGCACGCGCCTGCAAACCGCCGCAAGTCGAGGCGTAGGATCTCAAACTCGAAGCCGCGTTCCGATAAGCGCTCGCGTTCGCGCAAGTGTCGCCGCACTCTTGCACGAGCCCATCGTACTTCTGCGCGAGCGAGGCGCAGCTGCTCTGGCAACTCGACTGATTCACCGTGCAGGCGGAACCCACCGAAAGCTGCAAGCCGCCCGTATCCGCCTGGAGCTGATCCATCTGCCGGCAGTACTCGGCGACTCCGATCGATCCGACATCCGCGTTGATCATGCTATTCACGCGCGCGAGCTTCTGCCTGTCGCTTGCCGACAAACACGCTTCGGCACTGCCACAGCACCGCTGCGCCTGCGCTTCAAGATTCACGCACGAAGCCACATCCGCTTGCACCTGCGAAGCCGACGGCCCATTGAAAGACGGCTCTTGCTCCGCCTTAGCCTCTTCCTGCTTCACCGCCTGCTTATCTTGATCCGCCGGCCGCGCCGTCGGAGTCGGTACCGCCTTCGCCGTCTGAACAACGGGTTTCACGATAGCGCGCACTGCCGGCACGGCTACTGATTCAGCTTCTTCACCAATACCCGGCATCTCGTCGGTACCATTCGAAACAGATCCTGACACACCACTCTCTAATCCCGAAGCTCGCTTACATTTCGCGACCACGGCTTGGTTGAATGTCGACGAGAACGCGATCTCACTCGCTTGAACATTACACGCGGACGCTGAGTTACCCACTATCATTGAGCACTCCGCGAACGTCTTTTCGAACATCACTCGTTTAGTTTCAGACAAGCAAGTTTTGTAAAGCTCAAATACGCCAGATTGGGCGTTCACAAAAGAGATCGAAGACATCAGCCATACCCACAGGACGAGAATCTTCATTCTCTAATTATGACTAAATATTCAGCGATTCCTTAGAATTATTGAAACACTGTCTCAAAATGAGTCGTCAGAGGCCCCAGAACTAGAGCTTTGCAACGGTGTCTCCTCAAGCCTAGAAACTGACGTCGATGGATTCTGCTCTTTTGCTTTACCAACAATCTCATCCGTCAGCGGAACAGCTTGGGTGAAGCACTTGGAATCGAGATTGTAGCCTGCGCATTCCGCCACATCGACACGCGTTTTCACAATCACCGCGTACACTTCGAACTCGCGCGTCTTCGGATTCTGAAGCATTTGGAAGCCCCCAGAGGCACCTTTGGTCGCGTCAGTGTCCGAAAGAACCATTGGATACGAATTCGCACCAATCGATTTCTTCTCGAAGAAACGCGACGGATAGGCCAAAGGATGCTTGCCCGTGAAGGCATCCTTGTCCATTCCCGCCTGAACGAACGTAAGATTCGTCAGTTGATCGCCGGCCACCATTGGCGGCGGCGTTTTCACACGTTCGAAAGGCTTCGAGCAGGAATGCACATTGCCCTTGAGCCGGATAATGATTGGATCCAATGTCGTGTGCTTGTGAACATTCACATTCTGAATTCTTTGAAGATCAGAAGTCTCGAGATCAAACTCCATCTTACTCGTATAAGTTTTGAATTTACAGGCGTTCAAATTCAATCCCTGAATCGGCTTACCAGTTATTTCATCTTGAAATCCGTGGGCAACGGTCAAAATTTGATTCGTATTCTCGAATAATCCCGACGAAACTCGCATCCATTTCGTTTGCAGCTTACCGTCTTTGTAGATTTGCTGTCCGCTGGAATCTAAAGCGGGATACGGGCAGCGAACAATTCCACTGCAATCGTGAAAGCGATCATAATCCTGAGGGAATTTTTCGCGAGTCGCGATCTCACGTTCGTCGTCGCCACTAACCGACGCCTTTTGCACCATAGTTTTGAGGTCACCGAAACCACCGTCAGTTTTGGCCTTTTGGCAGCCGGCGGAGCTCATGGATTCAGGATTCCACGGTCGCGTGAAAGCCATCGCAGACACCGAAGTGCTGAGCAACGCGCCTAGAATGAATGCCCGAGTCACCATCGCCTAAGTACCTATCCCAATCGAATGATTTAGCCTAATCAAAGATATAGCAGTTCCCGTGCCTGCTTTAGCTCAGCCCTATTGCATCCTTAAGGGCTTAAGTGTCTAAAGTTTTTACACCTGAAATCAGCCTCGAGTTAGGTATGGTCAAGGTCACCCGCGCACCAAGCGGTGTATTCTGAAGGGTCATATTTCCTTTCCGAACCCCGACCCAGTCATACACATACCGTAAGCCTAAGCCATTGCCATTCGGCTTAGTAGTTTGCCATTCACCTGTTAAAGCATCTAGGACGCTTGGAGGAAACCCTGAGCCTGAATCGCTGATTTGAATTTTAAGTACACGTTCGAATTCAAGAAAATTTGCCGAGATTGAAATACTGCCTTTTCCTGCAATTGCCTCCACAGCATTTTCAAGCAGAATCGTGAATACTCGGACCAATCCCTCTTTCGAACCACTCACCAACACTCTCGGCAATTCGATATTGAATATCAAATCGCGTGCGTATCGAAGCATAAGGGGCTCGACGGCAGCGTTGACAGCAAGCAGAATATCCACTGTTTCCTCTAGATTGTCCACTTTCTTACGGGAGGTTAAAACTTCCTCCGCCACGGCATTTAAACGTGCCAATGCCTCGGCCATTAGTTTTTTCCGGTCAGGATCAGACTGATTTCCCGCTACTAACGAGATCACACTCAATGGCGAACGAATATCATGGGCGACATGAGCCAGCATATCACCCAAAGCCGCGCGTGCGGACTGCTGTTTCAATTCTTCAGAATGCGAGTCCACTCGCTTCTTCAAATCAGCAACCATCGATTGCACGCGGGCCAATGTCGCACTCTTGGATTGATCGAAGAATCTGGAGAGCAATGGCAAACTCCGCAGACTCGGGGGTGGACCACCAAAAATCTTGACCGCCTCAGCCTCAAAAAAATTCATGGTCATTCTTTCGCTCGCACGCTGTATCGAAATTCCACCGATGGTAAAAGCCAGTGCGGCGCCTAGCGCCGCGGAACCATATACTCCGAAATAATAATTGAACGGCCGATAGCCAACCAGAATCTGCATTATAGTCTCAGCGCGGCCAGCGGCCTCGCACGTCACTTCGACACCCGAAGTTTCCAAGCTACCCATTTCTAAATTTGAGCGACCATCGCGAAGCTTAACGAGATAAGGGCGACCGGAAAATGCGAGCTGAATACCAGAATTCACATAGTCTAGTGCTGATCGTCGCGCCCCAGTTTGCAAATCGAATTCAACTCGACGACACATCGATTCCGCCATAGCGATTACTTTGCGAGAGTCAAGCAAGACGGCTGAGAATTGGAAGGTCAAGTAGAGCACAGTGGCACCTATAAAAACCACCGCGACCGACTTCAGATTAAATAATCGGAAAATATTCGTGCTGCTGATACTCAACTCCATATTTCCCGAGTTTTGACTCTAGGTACCTGGCCCCTCTTTCATCAAGTACTGCAGGAATAATCAAAGGTATGGAATTTCCGCCGACGGCCCATGCCAGATAGAGAGGAAAGTCTAAATTCAGTCTTTTACTTAAATCGAGGATGGAGGTGTTAGCGACAAGACTCCGTATTGAGCGTGGTTCCTCCCCCTCAAATGACCGCATGAGATCTTCAGCCGGCGCCTTAGCCATGCGCACCTGCTCCACTGAAATCGGGTCAAAAGGAGACGGAATGAAGTCAGGGTTCTCGTCCAAAAAAATTGCGGGCTCTAAGGCCTCGAATATGGCATTAATAAACGCCATCGGCTTAAATTTGTCGCCCTGACGTTGAATGCCATATCCAAATGTTCTGCCAGCATGATTGCTAAGATCGCATGCCGCAATAATCCCGCGGCAGCCGAATAATCCGATTCTCGATTGATAAAAAGTTATATTCCGGGATTGAATCTCAATATCCTGCAAAGCTTCAAATCCTGACCAACCCCGCGATAGAAATGCAAGTTGAAGAATCGTTCGCTCCACTAGTTCATTTAAGGCTCCGCGAAGCGCGGCCTCTCTCGTGAAATGAAACGCCCAGCCATTGGAGTTGAATAAAGATTCAGGCGGCACTTGATCGGCTAGTGCCGGGATAAATTCGATTACCGAACCATTGTAGCAAACTCCTTTAAAATCTATGTTGTTTTTGCCAAGCTTCTCTGGGCCAAGGGAAAAGTAGCGTTCTAGATTCTCACCGAACGCTTTAGAGGCCGCAATAATTGGACTCGGACTACGACCATGTCCTAAAAAATTTTCGCCCGCTACTACTAGCTCACTTGAGGCTGAGAATATCGATTGATTCTGAAAATCAAACCGCGAAATCGCGGATGCTTCCGTACCATTGATGTTTGCAATAATTTTTTTCTTCGCCAACAGAAGTTCCTTCGACCGCTCAACTATCTCAGATGAGTTCACTTCGAAACGCGCCATAACTGGATAAGCTTTGGCTGCCGTTTTACGAAGACTGCTCTGATGACACGAGATTTTTATTAACCAAAGTTTCCAGCTCCACGATCGATCGGATTTTGCGCGGCCACCGAGAGTTGGTAGCGAAGGGTCGTTCGCTCACCAGTCCCTCGCTAATCAAAAATAAAATCCCAATTAAACTTCTCGAAGCCGGCATAGTTGAACCAGGGTTCGTCGAAGCGGACACGGTCGCTCACTGTGGAACTTCGATGGCCGGAGAGTTCGTAAACACGCTGACCGTGACCGACATCTTCTCAGGTTGGACGGAGCTTAGGGCGGTGTGGGGAAAGCGCGCGGAAGCCGTTCTGGCTGCAGTTAAAACGATCGAAACAACATTGCCGTTCGCCATCAAGGGCTTCGCCTCGGACAATGGCAATGAGTTCTTAAACAACGATCTCTTCACTTACTTCGACAAGCGGCCGGAGAAAGTGCACTTCGTCAGGCGAAGACCATACAAGAAAAACGACAACGCCCATGTTGAACAAAAAAACTGGACGCACGTAAGGCAGCTGCTGGGCTACGATCGCTTGGATCTCGAGTGGGACGTCGATTACATCAATGACATGTACGTGAACTACTGGCTGCCGCTGTGGAACTTCTTTACGCCAGTTATGAAATTAAAATCCAAAAGCCGCGTCGGAGGACGGATCGTGAAAGTGCACGATGAACCACAGACGCCCTTTGCCCGGATCATCAACTGCGAGCACGTCTCTCAAGAACAAAAGCAAGCGCTTCTCGCCCGTCGCGAGCACCTCAACCCGTTCCGGCTTAAGGCTGAGTTAGAGAAAAAATTAAAGTGGTACTTCCGGATCGTCGATATACGTAAAAAGCAATCCCGGGAGGTCGGATCATGACCCCCTGCTCCTCGGTAGCATCCAGCTATGGTTCAATACG
>OEIU01002233.1_pt1 | contig 10621 bp, 15 predicted proteins | sample 1539221 | NCBI WGS metagenome assembly OEIU01 (sample SAMN03792071, study PRJEB22550) | activated sludge metagenome | feature: wastewater treatment plant; material: activated sludge; isolation source: Wastewater treatment plant of a petroleum refinery complex | place: Argentina: Zarate | collected... | reverse complement strand
GCCCACCGACACGGCAGCCGTCGCTCCGATGCCCAGCGGCAGGAACTCGCGCCAGCCTCGCCGCCGCGGGGGAGTCGCCCGGTTCGGCGCCGCGGCGGCGAGTCGCCCGCGGATGACCTCGGAGAGGTCGTAGCCGAGCGTTTCCTCGGGCAGCGCGCGCAGCCCGGCGCACAGCCCGCGCAGGTCGGCGAGCATCGCCGCGCACCGCGCGCAGTGCGCGAGGTGCGCATCGAGCCGCGCGCGCTCGGCCGGGCTCGACTGCTCGTCGAGGAAGGCCGAGATCTCCAGCGTCTTCGGGCAGGACTCAGGCATCGTAGGTCTCCCCGCCCGCGCGGCGGTATCGCTCGAGCAGCGCCGCGCGGGCGCGCGCGATGCGCGACTTGACCGTTCCTTCGTTGATGCCGAGCGCGACCGCGATCTCGGCGTAGGACAGTCCCTCGACCTCGCGCAGCAGCAGCACCTCGCGATGCTCGACCGGCAGTCGCCGCAGCGTCGCGTCGAGCAACCCGTAGCGCTGCCGGACGTCGAGTTGCTCGTCGGGCGCGGCGCCATGTGCCGCCACGGCCGGATCTTCATCGATCGGCACGAACTCGACCACGCTGCGGCGGCGCAGCACGTCGAGCGCGCCGTTGCGCGCGATCTGGAACAGCCAGGTGGCGAACTGCGCCTGCGGCTGCCAGCGCGGAAGCGCCTGCCATGCCTTCATGAACGTGTCCTGCGTCAGGTCCATTGCCTCGTCGCGCGATCCGGTCATTCGCAGCACGAACCGGAACACCCTGTCCTGGTGCCGCCGAACCAGCTCGGCAAACGCGCGCGGGTCCCCGTCGCGTGCGCGCTCCGCCAGCAGGCTGTCTTGCGCCGTCACCAAGGCGGACATCCTCCAGGGGTCAGCGCCACGACGTCATCTTGAACGAACGGCGGCCGGGAAAGTTCCCTCGGCACGCGCGGCGGGTCGCCGGCCGCGCCTCGAAAGCGTTGGACAGCGCCGGCGCATCGCGCCCAGAATCGTCTCTCGTCGGCCGGTGGAGGACATGATCATGAGAACCATTGCCATGTTTATGGGGATGAGCCTGCTCGCCGCGTTGGCGGCGTGCGGCAAGTCCAGGGAAGCGGCGTCGGAAAAGGCCGCCGAGAGGGCGACCGAGAAGGCGATCGAGTCGGCGCTCGAGAAGGATGGCACGAAAGCCAGGGTCGATCTGTCGTCGGGCAGCGTCCGGATGACGACGACCGACGCCGCGGGCAAGACCAGCCAGCTCGAGATGGGGTCGGCGAAGGTCACCGAGAGCGACGTCGGCGTGCCCTTCTATCCGGGGGCGAAGGTGCCCGAGGGACAGTCCTCGCGGATCGCGACGCCGGACGGCACCACCGTGTCGATCGGCCTGCGCAGCGGCGACGCACCCGCCAAGGTCGCCGATTTCTACCGCGAGAAGCTGAAAGCGCAGGCCGAGGGCAAGCAGTTCACCGACATGAGCGGCGCCGACGGCGCCGTCATGCTCGCGCTCGCCGACGACAAGAGCAGCAGCGTCATCCAGGTGATGGTGACGAAGGGCGAGAGCGACACCGACATCCAGATCGTCGCGCAGCGCCGCGCGGCGAAGTGAACCGGCCGCAGTCGTCCGGGTTCAGGCCCCCCTGCGGGCGTGGGCCAGGTCGCGAGTGCCCCACGCCGCGTCGAACTCGCCGCGCGCGCGCTGCAGCTCGAGCCAGGTGGCGCTGACCTCGCGGTGGTGCGGCGCGGTCTCGAGCACCCGGCGGTGAACCGATTCGAGGTAGGCGATCCGCGCACCGTAGTAGAGAATCTGCGTCCAGCGAATCATGAGTGCCTCCCTTCGATGTCGTTCGCATTCGTGAATCCGAGCTGGACGACCGCGTCGTCGAACCAGACCCGCGCCTGCGGGGACTGCTCGGCCACGACCAGCATCCAGGCGAACGCCGACTCGTATTCGCCGAAGTCGCATCGTCCACCCGTGCCATCGGCGTACTTCCATGTGACGGTGTGAGTGTTCATGGCCTTACCCGGATGCGTCATTTTTTGACGCAGCGCGGCAGGTTCCGAGGAAATCGTTCACCGTCCGGCGCGACGAGCGGCGGACAAGCGCCGCCTGGCGGCGCCAGCGTGACGGAATTGGCGCACCGGCGACCCGGCGCGCGAAGGGATTGACAGGCGGCAGGCCCGCTGCGACCATGCCTCTAGTTAACCAACTAGTTCATGAGGTGCGGCGCGGATGGCACATGAGACCGCTGCGAGCGCGAACCGCGACCGGCTGCTCGTCGCCGCCAGTCGGCTGATCCACCAGCGCGGCTTCGCCCGCACGCGCCTCGCGGACGTCGCAACCGAGGCCGGCATCGCGCTGGGCAGCGTGTACTTCTATTTCCGCTCGAAGGACGAAATCGCCGTCGCAATCGTCGACCGGCGCCTCGAGCGGCTCGAGCGCACGCTGGCGGCGGCCGCCGCCAGGCTCGATCCCGTCAGCCGGCTCGATGCGGTCATCGCGATCTGGGCCGACGACAGGGAGATCGACGCCACCTACGGCTGCCCGATCGGCAGCCTCTGCTACGAGCTGTCGCGTCGGCGCGGCGCGGTGGGCACGAAGGCTGGCGAGCCGCTGCGCGTGCTGCTGCGCTGGTGCGAGCAGCGCTTCGACGAGATGGGAATGGCCGGCGAGTCCCACGGGCTGGCCGCACACCTGGTCATGGCCTTGCAGGGGGCGAGCCTCGTGGGCCACGCGTTCGGCGATCCCGCGATGATCGCCGCCGAGACCGATCGACTGAAGGCCTGGATCCGCGCGCTCGCGCCGCCCCCGCCGCGCAGCGTCCACCGAGCACGAACCGCCGCCGGCGGTAACCGGCACTTTCCCGACAACGAGGAGGAGACTTCATGAGGAAGACCGTTCGACTTGCACTGCTCGCGGGCATCGCCTGCGCGGCCTTGCCCGTCGCCGCATCCGAGTTCGCGCCCTACGGCACGGCGAAGGTCGACATGCACCCGATGCCGGTCACGAACACCGTCTTCGACGTCAACTACGACGACCCGCAGAAGCTCAACGTGCTCTACAACTTCGTGCTCAACACCAAGAAGGTGACGCGGGGCAAGGTCGTGGTCGTCACGCACGGCCCCGAACTTCGCGCGTTCGCCAAGGAGAACTACGAGAAGTACCAGGGCATCGTCGACAAGATGGCCGAGCTCGCGAAGGCCGGCGTCGAGTTCAAGATGTGCAACAACGCGATGCTCGCGGCCGGGTTCAAGGCGCAGGACATGCACGGCTTCATCACCGTCGTCCCGGCAGGGTTCCCGGAAGTGGCCTACTGGCAGGGCAAGGGATACGCCTACATCAACCCGTTGCCGCTACCGGTGAAGGACGTCCGTTACATCGACCAGCCGCAGCTCAAGCAATAAGCGACCCCGGGCGGCGCCGGCGCGCGAACGCGCTTCAGTGCGCCGCCCTCACCTCGATTGCATTGACCACCTCGTCGACCGCGAACAACGCCCAGGCATCGAACTCCGCGCGACGCCGCTCTTCCTCGGTGCCGACCGCGCCCGACAGCGACACCACGCCGCCGTGGCAGCTCACCGTGATCTGGTCGTGGCGCACGACCGGGTCGATCTCGTAGACCAGTCCCAGCGCGTCGACGATCTCGCCGTCGTTGTCCTCTTCGGGCGGGTCGACCTCGAGGGAATTGACGACGCCTCGACATCCGGGCGTCCACCACGCGAGCACGCCAACCAGCCGCTTGTGCGAGAGGCTGATCACGCTGCCCTCGAAGGTGACCACGCCGCCCTCGATGGCCAGGTCGATCGACCCGGCGCGGCGCGCCGGCACGTCGCGCAGCGTCTCGGCCCGCCCCTTGGCGAGCACCCTCAGCGCGCAATCGCGCAACTCGGGCTCGCCGAGCAGCAAGGCGGTCAGCGCGTCGCGAATCTCGCCGTCGCTGCGCGCCTGCGTCGGGGCAACCTGCAGCCGGTCGATGACCCCGCGCACGCCGTCGATCGCCGCGGCCAGCCGGAGCGCCCGCTTGCGGGCGGCGACGCTCTCGACTTCGCCCTCGAGGACGACCGCGCCGGCCTCGACGTCGACGCGAACCGGATGGCGATGCAGGTTGACGCGCGGCTCGTACTCGAGGGCCGCGCGCACCTGCTTCACGATGGAATCCTCGGCATTGGTCATGGCTGCTCCCCGGCGTTGGCGGCGATTCGGTCGATCGCGAAAGGCTGCGCGGACGCGAAGCGGTGCCTGCGACGCACGAGCCCGCTTCGTGCACCATGCCTCGGCTTGCCCGGACGGATGCTGACTTCGATCAAGCCGCGGCCATCCGGGCATTGCCGCGACGCGCACCCCGCCCCGGCCGCATCCGCGCGACGCCCTTGCGCCTGTCGGCCGACGGCGATATCGGATACATTTCCCATCGGTACTGCACGCCGTATCGACGGCAAGGAGCAACGATGGACCTTCTCGATTTCGCCCGCGGGCCGGCGCTGGTGGTCGCCATCGCCGTCTTCCTGCTCGGCACGGCCTGGCGCCTGTACGGCGTGCTTCGGCTGCCCCGGGCGCCCGACCTGTCGCCGGCGCGCGAAGGAGCGCCCTCGAACGCGGCGTCGATCTGGCACGCCAACCTTCGCGCGATGTGGCCTCGCAAGGAGTTCTCGGCGTCGACGCGTTTCGTCACGCTCAACGGCTACGTGTTCCACATCGGGCTTGCGCTGGTGTTCCTCGGCTACGCGCCGCACATCGCCTTCATCCACCGGATCACCGGGTTGTCGTGGCCTGCATTGCCCGACTACGTGATGTACGTGGCGGCGGCCGCGACGATCATTTCGCTGCTGCTGGCGCTGGGCATGCGCATCGGCAGCCCGGTCAGGAAGCAGATCTCGACGGCCGACGACATGATCACCTGGACGATCACGTTGCTGCCCCTCGTCACCGGCATGGCGGTGACGATGGAGCCTTCGGCGTCGGTCCTGGCGCGCGAGGTCGTGCTGTACCGCACGCCGCTGGCCATCCACCTGCTGTCGCTCGAGCTGCTGCTGATCTGGTTCCCGTTCGGCAAGCTGATGCACGCAGTCCTCTTCGCCTTCTCGCGCGGCGCCACCGGCGTGCGCTTCGGCCACCGGGGGGTCAAGGTATGAGCACCGCCACCACCGCCACGCCTGCCTACGACAAGCAGGGCGAGCAGACCGACCAGGCGCGGCTCGACGCCGCGATGAGCAGCTTCGCGCGCGAGTTCAGCGTCACCGCCGCGCTGCACATGGAGTCGTGCGTGCGCTGCGGACTGTGCGCCGAGGCCTGTCACTTCTACGTCACCACCGGTGACCCGAAGTACACGCCGGTCTACAAGCTCGAGCCGTTCCGCCGCGCCTACTTCCGCGAAGCGAGTCCGCTGGCGCCGCTGATGCGCGCGCTGGGCCTCATGAAGAAGCCCACCATCGACGACCTCGAGCGCTGGCAGGAGCTGATCTACGACTCGTGCACGATGTGCGGCCGCTGCACGCTGGCCTGCCCGATGGGCATCGACATCGCCGAACTCGTGAAGGAGGCGCGCCATGGCATGTTCAAGGCCGGCCTCGTGCCCGAGCGGCTGGCGCTGATGGACCGCGCGGCGCGCCAGTGGGGCAGCACCGCGACGCCGGGCGAAGACCTGCCCGACATCCTCGCCGAGGTGTCGGAGCAGTACAAGGTGCCGATCCCCTGCAACCTCGACAGCGCGGACATCCTGGTCACGGCCGCGCCCGCAGAGCTCGGCGAGCACACGAAGGCGCTCGCCGACGCGGCGAAGATCCTCAACCGGATCGGCGCACGCTGGACGATGCACCAGGCGGGCTTCGACGCGTCCAACGTCGGCTTCAACAACGGCGACCTCGAGCTGCAGGAGAAGCTCACACGCTCGCTGGTCGACACGGCCGTGAAAATCGGCGCCAAGACCGTCGTGCTGCCCGAGTGCGGCCACGCCTACGGCGCCGCGCGGTGGGAAGCGGCGAAGTGGTACGGCAACCAGCTGCCGGTGCGAATCATCCACATGACCGAGCTTCTCGACGAGCTGATCGCCTCGGGCAAGATCCGGGTGCGCAGGATCGGTGAGTCGGCGACCTTCCACGACCCGTGCCAGATCGTGCGCCGCGGCGGCCTCGAAGCCGCGGCACGGCGCGTGCTGACGGCGCTCGGCTTCCAGCTGATCGAGCTCGAAGCGCACGGGCTCGGCGGCTATTGCTGCGGCGGCGGCGGCGGCGTCGTGTCGAACCAGCGCGCGACGCCGCTTCGCCACAAGGTCTTCGAGCTCAAGCGCCAGCAGGTCGAGGCGACCGGCGCGAAGCACTTCGTCACCAGCTGCGGCCAGTGCCGGATCACGCTGGAGATGGGCGCGAAGCACGCGAAGTGGGACAAGCCCACCGAGAGCCTGCTCGAGCTGGTGGCCGACAACCTCGCCGACTGACGCCCGCCGGGCCGGCCCGATGAAGCCGCGCAGCGACGCGCGCACGCAGGCCGCCGCGGCGCAGGCCGTCGAGCGGGTGCTGCGCGCCGAGCACGACGCCGAGGCCTCGATCGCCCTGGCGCGCGAGCACGCGCAGCAGCGGCTCGAGGCGGCCCGCGAGGACGCGCTGGCGATCGTCAACCGCGCGGCCGAGCGCATCGCCGGGTGGCAGCGCCGGCACGCGCAGGCGCTCGAGCGCCGCCTCGCGGCGCTGCGCGACGCGGCGGCGGCGAGCGAGCAGGCGCGGCGCGCGCCCGACGCCGCGGCGATCGCGGACGCCGTCGATCGCGTGGCGGCTCGACTCACCGGCGCCGGCGATGTCGATCGCTGAGTTCGCGTACGCGCAGGCCCGGCTGCAGGCTCGCCACGGCGGCCGCGCAGACGACGCGACCTGGCGCACGCTCGAAGCGAGCCACACGGCTGCACACTTTCTCGCGATGGCGCGCTCGGGGCCACTGGCCGCCTGGCTCGACGGCCTCGACGAGGCCGGCGACGCCCACCGCATCGAACGTCACTTGCTGGCTCGCTGGCGTCGGAGCGTCGACGAGATTGCCGGATGGCTGCCCGCACGCTGGCGACCGGCGCTGCGATGGTTCGGCACGCTGGCGACGCTGCCGCAGGGCGACCCCGCGCGCACCGGCGAACGCGCGTCGGCCGAATGGCTCGAGCGCTGGCGCGAATTGCTGCCGTCCGACGCCGGCGACCGCGCGCTCGTCCAGCGACCGGCGGTGCTGCTGCTGCCGCGCCTGGCCGGCCCGGGCGCAGGACGCCCCGCTGCGGACGAATCCGGGCGCCACGCGCTGCTCGCGCTGTTCCGGCGCCACGCCGGATCGGCGGTCGCCGTGTTCGCCTACCTCGCACTGGCGGCGCTGGACCTGGAGCGGCTGCGCGGCGGCCTGGTCGTGCGCGTCCTGCTCGAGCCCTCCGCCGGGGCGCCCGAGGCGTGATGCTGCGACCGCGTCCCTGCCACTGGTTCGAACTCCTTGCCGCGCGGTCCGACCTGGCGCCGGTGCTCGAGGCGCTCGCCGGCACCGGCGCGATCGAACTGCAGGCCCACGAACGGCGCGCGGCACCGCTGGTCGCCGGCCCCGAGGCCGTACGCGCGCTCGCGCGATTCCACGCACTCGCGCGCACCTGCCGAGCGCATTGGCCGCACGCCGCGACGACCGGCGCGAGCCGCATGACCGATCCGTCGGCGACGCTCGCCTCGGCCGTCGCGCGAATCGAAGCCTGGCGCGTCGCCGCAGACCCGCTGATCGCCGAGCTCGAACGCATCGACGGCGAGTTCGGCGCGCTCGACGACCTGCGCCGGCTGCTCGCGGCCGCACCCGACCTGCTGCCGAAGCCGTCGCTGCTCGCGGACGCCGGGCGCTTCATGGTCGATGCGCGCGTGTACGCGCTGTCCTCGCCGGTGCCGGCGCTCGATTCTCCGGAGGGCGTGCTGCAGCTCGCCTTCGCTGCGGGCCCCGGGGCAACGGCCGGCGAGGCTCCCGCCCAGGCTCTCGAGCAGTTCCTCGTGCTGGCCGGCTCGCGCGACGCGCTGGGCCGGATCGACGAGGTGCTCGCCGCGCACAAGGCGCGCCGCATCGCGTGGCCGTCGAACCTGCGCGGCAGCGTCGACGACGCGGTGCGCGAGGTCGCCGATCGCGCGCGCGACGCCGCGCGGCGCCGCGAGCGCGTCGGCCGCGCGCTGCGGGCACTCGGCGAGCAGCACGACATCGCCAGGGCACTGGCCGCGATCGAAGTCGTCGACTGGCTGATCGCGCACGGGCCGGAGCTCTCGGCGAGCGAGCGGCTGGTCTGGGTCACCGGCTGGACGACGGCCGACGATGCGGCGAGCCTGTGCGCGCCGCTTCAGTCGAGGAACCTGCGCTGCGTGGTGCGTTTTCCGGATCCGCCGGCCGGCACCGAGGCGCCGTCGGTGCTCGCCAATCCGCCGTGGGCGCGCGCGTTCGAGGCCTTCGCGCGGATGGTCGGACAACCGGGCCGCGACGAGGCCGATCCGAGCCCGGTGGTGGCGCTGATCGCGCCGCTGCTGTTCGGCTTCATGTTCGGCGACGTCGGCCAGGGCGCCGTCGTCTGCGCCGCCGGATGGCTGCTGCGCAAGCGCATGCCGACGCTGGCCCTGCTGGTTCCCGGCGGCGCGATGGCGATGGTGTTCGGGCTGCTGTTCGGCACGGTCTTCGCCCGCGAGGACCTGGTTCCCGCGCTCTGGCTGCATCCGCTGCGGCATCCGGTCGAGCTGCTCGTCGCCGCGATCGCGCTGGGCGCGGCGATCCTGCTCGGCGGGCTCGCGCTGGGCGCACTTCAGGCACGGTGGCGGGGCGCATTGCCGCGCTGGTGGGCACGCGAGGCCGGGCTGGTGCTGGCCTACCTCGGACTGCTCGCGGCGGTGATCGAGCCCGCGACGGCCTGGCTCGCGCTCGCCGGCGCGGCGTGGTTCGCAGCGGGATCGGCGGCCACCGCCCGTGGCAGCCGCGCGGCCGCTGCGTTCGCGGGCCTCGCCCACTTCGTCGAGCAGGCGCTGCAGCTGCTCGTGAACACCGTGTCGTTCGCGCGGGTGGGTGCGTTCGCGCTGGCCCACGCAGGCCTGTCGGTCGCCGTCACCGGCGTCGCCGAGGCCAGCGGCGCGACCGGCTACTGGATCGTGCTGGTGCTGGGCAACCTGCTGATCCTCGTGCTCGAGGGGCTGGTCGTCGGCATCCAGACGACCCGCCTGCTGCTGTTCGAATTCTTCGTTCGCTTCCTCGAAGGTACCGGCCGCGCGTTCAGGCCGTTGCCGCCGCCGCTCGCCACCGTCAATCCAGGATTCGGGAGTTCGCCATGAAGAACGGTCAGAAGACCGCCACTGCCGCGCTGCTCGCGATGGCCATTGCCATCGTCGGAGCCGCGCTGTTCCTGATGACCTCGATCCCCGCCGGCGCCCAGGCGCAAGGGGCCGCGGCGAGCGCGACCGACCCGGAAGTGATGCGCTGGGCGTTCATCTCGGCCGCCGTCGCTGCAGGGCTGTCGACGCTGGCGGCCGGCTACGCGGTGGCCGTGGTGGGGAGCGCGGCGGTCGGCACACTCGCGGAGAAGCCCGAGTTGCTCGGCCGCGTGCTGATCCTGGTCGGACTGGCCGAAGGCATCGCGATCTACGGGCTGATCGTCGCGATCCTGATCCTGAACCGCACCTGACCGGCGGCCCGACGCGATGTCTCCCATCGTCGTCATCGGCGACGAAGCGACCTGCGCGGGATTTCGCCTGGTCGGCCTCGACACGCGCAGCCCGGCGCGCGAGCAGGTCGGCGCCGAGTTCGAGCGCGCGCTGGCGAGCGCACCGATGATCGTGCTCGCGCGCGACAGCGCCGACGCGCTCGCGCCCGAGGTGCTGCGCGCCGCGATGGCGCGCGAGACGCCGCTCGTCGTCGTGCTGCCGGCGCTGGCCTCGCCGCAGCCCGACCGCGACTTCGCGCGCCGCATGCGCGCAGTGCTGGGCATCGAAGCATGAGCGCGCCCGCCTCGACGCCCGTGGCGCCACCGCAGGCCGACGCGCTGATCGACGAGATCGCGCGGCAGGTGGCCGCGCAGCGGCAGGCGATCCTCGACGCCGCCGAACGCGAGGCCGGCGAGATCCGCGCACGCGCGCGAGACAAGGCGCGCCGCCAGGTGCGCCGCGCGATCGCCGAGTTGCGCGCCGCCGAGCGCCAGCGCACCCGGCAAGTGCGCGCCGAGCTCGAGACCCGTGCGCGGCATCACGCGTCGGCGCAAGCGCTCGACCTGCTGGCGGCGGCCCGGCCGGTGCTCGATGCCGCGATCGCGCGACGCTGGCGCGACGCGGCGGCACGCGGCCGCTGGCTCGACGCGCAGCTGGCGCTGGCGCAGGCGCGCCTGCCTCGCGCAGCATGGGTGCTGCGGCACCCGGCCGGATGGACCGACGCCGAGCGCGACGCGCTGCGCGTGCTGCTCGCGGCGCGCGGCGTGAGCGGCGCCACGCTGGAAGCGGACCCGAGCCTTCAGGTCGGGCTCGTCATCGAAGCCGACGGCGTGCGCCTCGACAGCACGCCGCAGGCGTTGCTCGCCGACCGCAACTTCGTCGAGGCGGCCCTGCTGGCTGCCCTGCCGGCCGACCATGGCTGAAGCGCGCATCCGCTCGATCAGCGGGCCGGTGCTGCAC
>OEIU01002232.1_pt1 | contig 10622 bp, 7 predicted proteins | sample 1539221 | NCBI WGS metagenome assembly OEIU01 (sample SAMN03792071, study PRJEB22550) | activated sludge metagenome | feature: wastewater treatment plant; material: activated sludge; isolation source: Wastewater treatment plant of a petroleum refinery complex | place: Argentina: Zarate | collected... | reverse complement strand
TTCCGGCGGGTGCCCGGCGGGGAAACGGAGGCCGGTGTGAACGGTTTGGGGGGGCCGGGGGGCGTGGGGAGGGGGGGGGGCGGCGCGGGGGCCCGCCACGCCGAGCAGCAGCGCGCCGGCGAGGGCCAGCAGAGCCCCCGCGGCGCGACGTGCCAACGGGACGCGAGGCGCTGTCTCCACGCAACGTACCGCGGCAGCAGGACGTGCCGAGAACCGCAGGCGGTGCGGCGGCCGGCTCAGGCCGGGCGAAGCAATCGGATACACGCATCCGCTGCCAGGCTTCATGTCGTTCGTCTCCCCTTTGATCGCTCTTCGACGGGCCGCAGGCGCGCCCCGGCGTGGCCCTCATCATAGGACGGCGAGCGTACGCTGTGCAAGAATAATGATTTATGAACCACCAGTCATTAAATTCCTCGCTGACGATGATGCGCGGACCGGGTGACCGCCGGCCCGCGCACATGCACACTGGCGGCGGACAGACGATGAGGAGCGGCGCGCGATGAGCGACACCCGGCTGACCTACGATGAGCGGCAGGTCGCCGGCATCACACTGGGCGAGATCCGGCTCGATTCCGACAGCGGCGTCAATCCGCTGTCGGGCTCGACGGTGCGGGCGATGCGCGAGCGGCTGCGCAGCGTGGCGTCGGCCGACGGCCCGCACGCGGTGACGGTGTCGGCGAGCGGCCGCTGCTTCTGCGCCGGCGCCGACGTCAAGGAATTCCGCCGCTTCGACGAGGCGGCGTTCCGCGACTACATGACCGAGATCCTGGCGATGTACTCCGACATGATCGAGGTCGGCAAGCCGATCATCAGCGTGGTGCATGCCGATGCGCGCGGCGGCGGCGCGGCGCTGGCGTTCTGCTCCGACTTCGTCGTCGCGGCCGACACCGCGCGGTTCGCGCTGCCCGAGGCGCACCGCGGCCTGGCCGGCGGCGGCTATCTGATGCCGCGGCTGATCGGCAAGCACCGTGCCGCCGAGATGGTGCTGCTGGGCCGCGACTTCAGCGCGGCCGACATGCTGGCGATGGGCCTGGTCAACGAGGTCTGCGCGGTACCGGACCTGAGCGCCCGCACCGAGGCGCTGGTCGCCGAGCTCGCACGGATCCCGGCGAGTGCGTTCGCGGTCGGCAAGCGATCGCTGGCCGGCGGGCTGTCGGTGGGGCTGCGCGAAGCAATGGCCTGGCATGTGCAGGCGCAGGCCGACGCATTCATGCGCGGCCGCGCCGAGGGTCGCGCCGGATGAACGAACGCGACCAGCAGTGCCTGGCGGCATTACGGCTGCCGCGCGAACGGGACACGCTGCCGGCATTGTTCGATGCGCGCGCGGCGGCCGGCGGCGATGCGCCGTTCCTGTCGTTCCGCGATCGGACGCTGAGCTGGCGCCAGGCGCACGCATGCAGCTTGGACTGGAGCCGGTGGCTCGCGGCTGCCGGCTGCCGCCCCGGCGACCGCATCGCGGTGGCGCTGCCGAACTGCGATGCGCAGGTGCTGCTGTTGCTGGCCTGCGGGCGCGGCGGCTTCGTGTTCGCGGCCTGCAACCCTGCCGCCGGCGCCGGGGAATTCGCGGCGATGCTCGGCGTGCTGCAACCTGCGCTGATCGTGCTGTCGGACGGGCATCCGGGTGGTGCATCGACGGCCGCGCCGACGTTGGTGCTGAACCTCGACACGCTCGAGCTGTCGAGCAGCCGCTGGCAGGCGCGCGCATCGGCCGGCGCGATCGACGGCCAGCGAAGCCAGGAATCCGCCCGGACCACTACGCCGGTCATGACGCCAGGTTCGACGCCGGCTGTGACGCCGGCTGTGACGCCCCCGCGGGCGCACACCCATGCCGATGACGTTTTGGGCATCGATGCCGGCGCCGATGACGATGCCGGCGCCGCCGTACACGCCCCCGACTCGCCGCTGGCGATCGTGTTCACGTCGGGCACCACCGGCGTGCCGAAGGGCGCGGTGCACAGCCATCGCACCTACGTGATGGCCGCCGAGATCGCCACCTGGCGGATGCGGCTGTCGCCGGCAGACCGGATGCTGGTGGTGCTGCCGCTCTTTCATCTGAATGCGCTGTTCTATTCGGTGGGCGGCGCGATCGCCAGCGGCGCACGGCTGGTGATCGCCGAACGCTTCCAGGCATCGACGTTCTGGCAGACGGTCGCGCGGCACGGCATCACGCAGGTGAACCTGATCGCGGCGGTCGGCAACATCCTGCTGAAGCGCGATCGCAGCGAATTTCCCGGCAATGCGACGTTGCGCAAGGTGTCGGCGGCGCCGGTATCGGCCGACGTGGCGCGCAAGCTGCGCGAGGCGTTCGGCATCCGGCAGGTGGTCGAGAGCTACGGCATGAGCGAGGCACCGGGCATCGCGCAGGTCGACTTCGACGATGATGATCACCGGGCCTGCCTGGGACGGCCGATCCGGCATCCGCTGTCGGGCGAGCCGGTCAGCGAGGTGCGGATCGTCGACGACGCGCGCAGGCCGCTGCCAGCCGGCCGGGTCGGTCGCATCATGATCCGCAGCAGCACGATGATGCGCGGCTATTTCAACCGGCCGGATCTCGCCGACGCGGTCGATCGCGACGGCTGGTTCCTGACCGCGGATCTCGGCGAGGCCGACGAGCAGGGCTATCTGTACTTCCGCGGCCGCACCGCCGAGATGATCCGTCATCGCGGCGAGAACGTCGCGGCCTCCGACGTCGAGGCGACGTTGCTGCAGCACCCGGCGATCAGCGATGCCGGCTGCATCGGCGTCGAATCGGAGCTGGGCGAGGAGGACATCCTGGCCGCCGTGGTGCTGCGCCCCGGCGCGGAACTGCCGCCGGCGGCATTCGCCCTCTGGTGCGCGCAGCGGCTGGCGCCGCACAAGCGGCCGCGCTGGCTGGCGGTGCTGAGCGAGCTGCCGAAGACCGCCACCGAGAAGGTGGCCCGGCACCGGCTGCGCGACGATCCGTCGGTGCGCACGGCGGCCGTCGATCTGACGGCGGCCGAAACGACGGCGGCTGATGCTGCGGCAGCCGAGCTCACGGCAGCCCAGCCCGCGGTGGCCGAGTCCGCGACGGCGAAGCCTTCGCCAGACAGTGGACTCGCCCCATGCGCGTCGAACGACCCGCTGCCGCTCGCCGGCATCACCGTCGTCGACCTGACGACCCGCCTGCCCGGCCCGCTCGCCACGCTGATGCTGGCGCAGGCCGGCGCGCGGGTCATCCGTATCGAGCCTCGGCCGCACGGCGAGGAGACGCGCAGCGCGCAGCCGCAGCTCGACGGCCTGTCGGCGCACTACGGATGGCTGAACCGGGGCAAGACGGTCGAGCTGCTGGACCTGAAGTCGCCGCCGGGCAACGCGCGGCTGGAAGAACTGCTGGCGCAGGCCGACGTGCTGATCGAGCAGTTCCGCCCCGGCGTCATGGAACGGCTGGGCTTCGCGCCCGCGGATACGCTGGCGCGCCATCCGCGGCTGGTCTGGTGCTCGGTCACCGGCTACGGCCGCGACGACCCGCGATCGCTGAAGGCGGCGCACGACCTGAACTACCAGGCCGATGCCGGCCTGGCCGGTGCCGCGCCGGCGGGCCCGCGCGGCGTGCCGGTGCTGGCGACGGTGCTGCTGGGCGACATCGCCGGCGGCACCTATCCGGCATTCATGAACATCCTGCTCGCGCTGATGCGCCGTCAGCAGACCGGCCGCGGCGGCTTCGTCGACATCGCGATGAGCCGAAACGTCGAGGTGTTCAACTGCTGGAGCACGATAGACGGCGCGCTGACCGGGCGCTGGCCGGTGCCGGGCGGCGGCCGGCACACCGGCGGCTCGCCGCGCTACAACCTGTACGCGACCCGCGACGGCCGCCTGCTCGCGGTGGGCGCGCTGGAGGACCGGTTCTGGCAGCAGTTCCTGGACGGCATCGGACTCACGCTGCCGCCGGAGCTGGAACGGCACGACCCGGCCGCCGCGATCGAATGCGTCGCGGCCCATCTGCGCGAGCACGATGCCGCGTTCTGGCTCGAGCGCCTGGCCGGCCGCGACGCCTGCTGTAATCTGGTGACCGACCCGCGCGAGCTGCTCGAGCGGCGCAAGGCCGAGGCCCGCTCCGATCCAGCAGGGCCGCCGCCGGTGCTGCCCGACATCCCGCTGCCGCTTTCGCCGCCGTTGATCTCCGATCCATGACCAACCGAACCAACCCTGTTCCCCAGGCACCGGCACGCAGCCGCCCGCGCAAGACGCGCGCCGAGAAGGCGATCGAGAACCGCCACCGGCTGCTGCATGCGGCCGTCGAGGTGATCGGCCAGTACGGCTACGCCGAGGCCTCGATCACGCGGATCACCGAACGCGCCGGGCTCGCGCAGGGAACGTTCTATCTGTACTTCGAGTCGCGCCAGCATCTGTTCGATCAGCTACTGCCCGAAGTCGGCGGCGAGGCACTGGCGTTCATCCGCGACGCGGTCGGCGATGCGCCGGACTTCGTGACGATGGAGGCCGACGGCCTGCGCGCGTTCTTCCAGTACGTGGCGCGCAACCCGGCGTACTTCCGCGTATTCACCGAGGCGGAGGTGGCCGCGCCGGTGGCCTATGCGAAGTACACCGCCGACCGCACCGGCCGCTTTCTCGACAGCCTGTTGGCCGCCTGGAAGAACGGCGAGGTCGACGGCTACAGCCGCCGCGAGCTCGCGGTGCTGACGCAGGTGATGCTGGCGGCACGCACCTATCTCTTCCACGAGTTCGCGCAACGCGACGGCGACACGCTGAAGCCGCCGCCCGAATGGGTCGTCAAGGCCTACACGAAGTTCATCGCGCGGGCGCTGGGCGGGGCGGACGGGGGCTGAGCCGCAATCCGCGACGACGATCCGCCACGCGACCGACTGCCCTGACGCCGACCGCTACGAAGACCGCTACGAACTGTCGTCGCTGAAGGCGATGGCCTGCGGCGGTTCGCCAGCACACTAGATCGGCGAGATCGGCCTGAACTTCGCCCAGCGGGCGCCGGGCCGCCGCGCCGGCGCATCGTCGAGCGCGCGGATCAGCACGGCGCGGGTGTCGCGCGGATCGATGACGTCGTCGATGTGGAAATGCTCGACCGCCCGCAGCGGCCCGAGCCGGGCGCGCATCTCATCGATCAGTTGCTGGCGGCGCGCCATCGGATCGGGCGCCGCGCGGTAGTCGTTGCGGTAGGCGACGTCGACCGCGCCTTCGACCGACATCGCGCAGATCTCGGCGGTGGGCCACGCGAAGCTGCCCTCGGAGCCGAAACTGCCCTGGCCGCCGTTCATCATGATGAAGGCTCCGCCGTAGCCGCGACGCAGCACGACGCTGACCCGCGGCACCGTCGCGCAGCCGAGCTCGAACAGCATCCGGCCGCTGCGCCGGCCCAGGCCCGCGCGTTCGGCAGCGCTGCCGATCACGTTGCCGGGCACGTCGATCAGGTAGACCAGCGGCAGTCCGAACGCATCGCACACGGCGACGAAGTGCGCCGCCTTCTCGCTGGCGGCCACGTTGATCAGGCCGGCGGCGACGCGCGGCTGATTGGCGATCAGGCCGACCGGCCGGCCATCGAGCCGCGCGAAGCCGACGACGATGTTGCGCGCCCAGGTCGGCCGGATCTCGAAGAAGCTGCCGACGTCGACGACGCGTTCGATGATGGCCCGCACGTCGTAGCCCTTGCGCGGATCGGCCGGAACGATGTCGAGCAGCGCATCGTCGCGCCCTGCGGCCGGACCACCCGCCGGATCGCCGGCCGGGACGCGCGGCGCCGGCTGTCCGGCGTTCGACGGCAGATAGGACAGGTAGCGGCGGATCGATGCGAGACAGTCGGCCTCGCTGGCGGCGCCCAGATGCGCGATGCCGGCGGTATCGACCTGCATCGCCGCGCCGCCCAGCGTCTCCATGTCGACGTCTTCGCCGACCCCGGCGCGCACCAGCGCCGGCCCGGCGATGCCCATCGCCGACTGGCCGCGCACCATGACGACGAAGTCGGCCATCGCCGAGTAGTTGGTCGGTCCGGCGAAGGCCGGCCCCATGATCGCCGACACCACCGGCACCCAGCCCGAAAGCTGCGCGAACAGCTCGAACACCGGCGTGCCCTGCGCGAACGAGCGGGCGTCCTGGCCGTCCTGGATGCGGTGGCCGCCACCGTCGTGGATCATCACGTATGGCATGCCGGCATCGCCGGCGCGGCGCATCGCCCTCAGCATCTTCTGGCGACCGACGTGGCCGACGCTGCCGCCGAGCGCCGTGTAATCCGACGAGCTGACCATCACCGGCCGGCCGTCGATCCGCCCGGTACCGGTGATCAGGCCGTCGGCCGGCGCCTCCAGGGAGGGTACCGGGCCGCCCTCGCCCGGCTGCCCGCCTTCCTGCACCGGCTTGACCAGCGCGCCCACTTCGGCGAACGAACCCGGATCGCACAACTGCTCGATGCGCTCGCGCGCCGTCAGCCGGCCGCGCCGACGCTGGCGCTCCACCGCCGCCGGGCGCCCCTCGTCGAGCACCGCCGCGCGCGCCGCGGCGATTTCATCGAGCCGGCGCCTCATCGGCGTACACCCAGCGCGCCGCTGTCGGCCAGCGCCCGCAGTTCCTGATCCGTGCAGCCGAGCAGCTCGCGCAGCACGTCCTCGGTGTCGGCACCCAGCAGCGGCGCGGCCACCGGCGTGGCCAGCGGAGTCGCGGCAAAGCGCATCGGCAGGCCGACGTTCGGTACGCTGCCCAGCGTCGGATGCGGAATCTCGCTCAACAGTCCGAGCTCGGCGATCTCGGGTCCGTCGAGCGCTTCGCCGACGGTGCGGATCGCGCCGGCCGGCACGCCGGCCGCATGCATCCGCGCCAGCAGCTCGGCCCGCGGGTGACGGCGCAGCTCGTCGGCGATCAGCGCGAGCAGCTCGCGCTGGTGGGTGCGGCGCGCGGCGCTGTCGATATAGCGCGGGTCGTCGGCGAGCTCGGGGCGCCCGAGCACGTCCTTCACCAGCCGCTGGAACGTGCGGTCGTTGGCGCAGGCCAGATAGATCGGCCCGTCGGCGGTCTGGAAATCGCCGACCGGGCTGGCGGTGGTCTGCACGTTGCCGAAGCGGCTGGGGCTGACGCCGGTGGCGAGATACGCCAGCGAGAAGTTGCCCAGCATGTTGACGGCGGTCTCGATCATCGTCGTCTCGATGTACTGGCCGACGCCGGTGCGTTCGCGGGCGACCACCGCCGCCAGGATCGCGTTGCACGACATCATCGCCGTCGAGATGTCCATCATCGACGGGCCGGCGCGCACCGGGGCCTGGTCGGCATAGCCGTTCATCGACATGAAACCGCTCTCGGCCTGCACGATCGGATCGAAGCCGATGCGGCCGGCGTGCGGGCCGGAGCGACCGTAGGCCGACACCGAGCAGTAGACGACCGACGGGTTGCGCGCCGACACCGCCTGGTAGCCGATGCCCAGACGATCGGCGACGCCGGTCGAGAAGTTCTCGACGACGATGTCGGCGGTCTCGGCCAGTTGCAGCGCCAGCTCGCGGCCGGCAGCGGTCTTCAGATCGAGCGCGACGCTGCGCTTGTTCCGGTTGACCCAGAGGTAAGGCACACCCTCACTGCCCAGCGACGGCGGATAGTGGCGGAACCCGTCACCCTCGCCGGCGCTTTCGATCTTGATGACCTGCGCGCCGAAGTCGCCGAGCATCATCGTCGCGAACGGGCCGGCGATGAAATGCGTGAAGTCGATGACGCGCAGGCCGGCAAGCGGCGTCGGCGACGCCGGATCGCGCGGACGGGGTGGCGGCAGCGCCGGACGGCCGGAGGGGGCGTCGCTCACACGGTCTCCTTCGTATAGAGCGTCCGATGTTAAATGAAAAATGAACCACCAGTCATAAAATGACGTGTGGATGGTAGACCACGCCGCCAGGCGACGAGCGGGATTCGACCAGCGCCCAGCCGGGCGCATGCCAGGTGAAGGGCCGTACCCCCGCGACGATCTCGCGCAGCGACGGCGCGGCCAGCGCCGCCCGGTCGCAGCGCCGTGCCAGCGTCACATGCGGACGGAACGGGCGCTGGTCCACCGGGACGGCCGCCTCCGCCAGCCCGACGACCAGTTCCCGATGCGCATCGAGCAGCACCGCCGGGCACTGCGACGGCGCGCGGAACAGCACGCGCTGCGACACGAAGGCATCCAGCCGGTCGAGCCCGACGGTGAACGGCGGCGGCCGGGTGGCGGCCAGCAGGCCGGCGATGTCATCGAACCGGCGATCGTCGACCGGACCGATGAACGCCACCGTCAGATGCAGGTTCGCGGGCGCGGTGGGCCGGCCGCCGGCGGCGCGCGCCAGAGCCGGCAGATCGGCTGCCAGCGCAGCCCGTGCCGGCTCGTCGGGCCACAGGGCGATGAACAGTTTCACCGGCGCGGCCCGCCCGGCCACGCTGCACGGCGCCGGGCGGTCAGAGGAATTTGGCGCGCCCGGCGCGGATCGAACGCGCGACCCCTGGCTTCGGAGGCCAGTACTCTATCCACTGAGCTACGGGCGCCAAAACCGCGATTGTAACCTGCGCGGCAGCAACACGGGTTCGCGGCGGGCGGCCCCTCCCGTTATACTTCAAGGCTTTGATTCAGAAGATCCAACAGGCGCAACGCGCCGGGAAATGGTCATGAGCGACGCGCACGAGTCCTTTGTGAAGACCCCGAGGCAACTGATCACCGTGGTGGTCCTGGCCTTCATCGTGCCGATCCTGATCATCATCCTGCTGGTGTCGTACGTGACCACGGTGCCGCGTACCGGTGCCGGCGGCAACGCGATGACGCCCGAGGCCACGGTCTCGCGGATCCGTCCGGTGGCGGGGTTCGAGCTGCGCGATGCCAGCACGCCGACGGCGCTGCGGCCCGGTGATGCGGTATTCAAGGGCCAGTGCGGCGCCTGCCACGAAACCGGCGCGGCGGGCGCGCCGAAGGTCGGCGACACCGCGAACTGGGCGCCGCGGATCAAGCAGGGCCTGCAGACGCTGATCGATCATGCGCTGAAGGGCAAGGGCGCGATGCCTCCGCAGGCGGGCGGCGAATTCGCCGACGGCGAGATCGCCCGGGCGGTGGTCTACATGGCCAACAACTCCGGCGCCAAGTTCGCCGAGCCGGCGGCGCCGGCTGCTGCCGGTGGCGCCGGGGCCGATTCCAAGGACGCAGGTGCCGCCTCCGGCTCGGGCAATGCCGGAGCCGCCGCACCGGCCGGCGACCAGAAGGCCGCCGAGCCCGAGAAGAAGCAGGAACTGACGTCCGGTAGCTGAGCCCTCCTGGACCAGCGGTCCGGTCAGCTTCCGGCCACCACCTCCAGCAGCTCCGTTCCGTAGCGCTCGAGCTTCGCGCTGCCGATGCCGGGCACCGCGGCCAGCTCCGTGATGTCGGCCGGCTGGCGGCGCGCGATCTCGGCCAGCGTGCTGTCGTGCAGGATCACGTAGGCGGGCAGCGACTGGGCGCGCGCCTGGTTCAGCCGCCACGACTTCAACCGATTGAACAGATCCAGCTCGGGCCCGGTGGGCGGTGGCGCCGGCTGCGCGCCCTTGCCGCTGAACAGCCTGGCCGCCTTGCCGGTTTTCTTCGGCGGCAGCCGCCGCATGTCGACCGGGCGTTCGCCGCGCAGCACCGCGCGACTGTCGGCGGTCAGCAGCAGCGCGCCGTGGGCATCGTGGTCGACCGTCAGCAGCCCCATCGCGATCAACTGGCGGAACACGCTGCGCCACTCGTCCCCGGCCAGGTCGGCGCCGATGCCGTAGACCGACAGCTTGTGATGCCCCCAGCGCTGCATCTTCTCGCCGTCGGCCCCGCGCAGCACGTCGATCACATGGCCTGCGCCGAAGCGCTGGCCGGTCCGGTAGACGGCCGACAGCGCCTTGCGCGACGCCTCGGTGGCATCCCAGGTCTGCGGCGGCTCCAGGCAGGTGTCGCAGTTGCCGCACGGGTCGCTGCGCTCGCCGAAATAGTCGAGCAGCCGCATGCGCCGGCAGCTCGCCGTTTCGCACAGCCCCAGCAGCGCGTCCAGCTTGGCGCCGGAGATGCGCTTGTATTCGTCGGTGGCATCCGAACCGTCGATCAGCCGGCGCTGCTGGACCACGTCGGCCAGCCCGTAGGCCATCCAGGCATCGGCCGGCTGCCCGTCCCGGCCGGCGCGGCCGGTTTCCTGGTAGTACCCCTCGATGCTCTTGGGCAGATCCAGATGGGCGACGAAACGCACGTCGGGCTTGTCGATGCCCATGCCGAACGCGACGGTGGCCACGATGACCACCCCTTCCTCGCGCTGGAAGCGCGTCTGGTGCTCGGCGCGGGCGGCATTGTCCATGCCGGCGTGGTACGGCAGCGCATGCACCCCCTGGCCGACCAGCCAGGCCGCGGTGTCCTCGACCTTGCGGCGCGACAGGCAGTAGACGATGCCGGATTCGCCGGCATGTTCGTCGCGGATCAGCCGCAGGAGCTGGGCCCGCGGATCGGTCTTGTCGACGATCGTGTAACGGATGTTGGGCCGGTCGAAGCTCGACACGAACACCCGCGCGTCGTGCAGCGCCAGCCGATCGATGATCTCCTGCCGGGTCTGCGGATCGGCGGTGGCGGGCAGCGCGACCCCCGGCCCCCCCGGGAACCCCCCCTGCAGCACCCAGAGCTGCAGATACTCCGGCCGGGAGGCGCG
>OEIU01002231.1_pt1 | contig 10622 bp, 11 predicted proteins | sample 1539221 | NCBI WGS metagenome assembly OEIU01 (sample SAMN03792071, study PRJEB22550) | activated sludge metagenome | feature: wastewater treatment plant; material: activated sludge; isolation source: Wastewater treatment plant of a petroleum refinery complex | place: Argentina: Zarate | collected... | reverse complement strand
CCGGGACAGGTTCATCGTCGACGAGGGGGGGCTGGCGTGATCGACTTCGCCGGCATCAACCGGGCGGCGCTGGCCGTGCTGCCCTCGCTCCTCGATCGATGGCTCCCGGACGGCCGCCGCGAGGGACACGAATGGGTGGCGCGCAATCCGCGCCGCGTCGATCGCAACCTCGGCTCGTTCCGCATCAACATGGTCACCGGCCGCTGGTCCGATTTCGCCACGGACGATCGCGGCGGCGATGTCGTGTCGCTCGCCGCGTATCTGGCCGGCACCGGGCAGGCCGAGGCGGCCCGCAAGCTCGCCGACATGCTGGGGGTGCGGTGATGGATGGCGCCGCGATGTTCGCCCCGCTTTCGCCCGAAGAGGCCGCGGAGGCGGCACCCGCCCGCAAGCCGTCGGCGAAGACGCCGATCGTGCCGGTGCCCGCGAGCGCGCCCGAGATGCGGTTCCGGCACCCGAAGCGCGGAGAGCCCACGCGGGTCTGGTCCTACCGCGATGCCGACGACCAGCTCGTCGGCTACGTGTGCCGCTGGGACTTTCTCGACGCTGATGGGAAGCCGGACAAGGAGATCCTGCCCGTCACCTATTGCGACCTCGGCAACGGCAGGTACGGCTGGCGCTCGAAGGGCATCCCGGCCCCGAGGCCGCTCTACGGGCTGCCCGCCATCCTGGCCGATTCCGACGCCACGGTGCTGGTCGTCGAGGGCGAGAAAACTCGCGACGCTGCGGTAGTGCTCTTTCCCGGCGTGGTGGTCACGACGCCTGCGCACGGGGCGAAGAGCCCGCACCTCACCGATTTCGGGCCCCTCGCCGGGCGCATGGTGGTGATCGCCACCGATTTCGACGAGTCCGGCCGCAAGAACGACAAGGGCAAGCCCCTGCATCCCGGCCAGGATTTCGGCGACAAGGTGTGCGAGCTGGCGCGCGCAGCCGGCGCCGCCCGCGTCCTGCACCTGCATCCCGATCGCCTCGGCGCCTGGCGCTGGCAGGACGGAGAGCGTGTCGAGCGCGGCAAGCCGATCCCGGACGGCTGGGACTTGGCCGATGCGGTCAACGAGGGATGGACGGCCGAACGTCTCCCGCCGGACTTCATCGCCGAATTGCCGGCCTATCTCGATGCCGCCGAGCGGAAGGCCGAGCGCATCGCCCTCGGCGAGGAAGAGCCCGAGCCGGAGGGCTACATCTGGCCGTTCCGTGTCGAATGGCATGGCGTCGAGAAGCGGATCGAGCGCGTCGACCGCGAGACCGGGATCGTGACGGTGGAATGGCGGTGGTTCTGCTCCGTCCTTGAGGTGGCCGCCGAAACGCGCAGCTCCGAGGGAGAGGAGTGGGGCCGGCTCCTCACGGTCACCGACCGGGACCACCGCACCAAGGAATGGGCCATGCCCATGTCCATGCTCGCCGGGGACGGCACCGCCTATCGCGAGCGCCTTCTGTCCCTCGGCCTGATCATGGCGCCGGGCAAGTTCGCCCGCGACGCGCTGCACGAATACATCTCGACGGCGCGTCCCGAGGTGAAGGCCAGATGCGTCGGCCGGATCGGCTGGCAGAGCAAGGTCTACGTCCGCTTCAACGGCAACTTCGGGGAGCAGTCCCATGGGTGAGCGCTACATTATCCAGACGTCCGGGGTGGTGGACCATGCCTATCGCGAGAGCGGTACGCTCGACGGCTGGCAGAAGAACGTCGCGCGCTACGCGATCGGCAATTCCCGCCTCGGGCTCGCCCTCTCGGCGGCCTTCGCGGCGCCGCTCATCTATCCGACCTTCTCGGAATCGGGCGGCTTCCATTTCCGGGGCGGCTCCTCCACCGGCAAGACGACGGCGCTCGTGGTCGCGGGATCGGTATGGGGTGGCGGCGGCGTCCGCGGCTTCATCCGGACATGGCGCGCCACGTCGAACGGCCTCGAAGGGATCGCGGCCATGCACTGCGACGCGCTCCTCTGCCTCGACGAGATGGGCCAGGTCGACGGCCGCGAGGCCGGGCAGATCGCCTATATGCTGGCGAACGGCGTCGGGAAGACGCGGGCCAGCCGGACCGGCGAGGCGCGGCCGGCGGCCGAGTGGCGCCTGCTCTTCCTTTCCAGCGGCGAGCTGAGCCTCGCCGACAAGATCGCCGAGGATGGACGCGGGCGCCGTGTCGCGGCCGGGCAGCAGGTGCGGATCGTCGATATCGCCGCCGATGCCGGCGCGGGCTTCGGCATTTTCGAGAACCTGCACGGCTTCCCCTCGGGCGACGCCTTCTCCCGGCACCTGAAGATGGCGGCCAGCGAGCATTACGGCATCGCCTCGGGCGCCTTCCTCGAACTCCTCACGCGCGATTTCGATGCGATCGCGCCGACCGTGATCGGCTATCGGGATGAGTTCATCGCCGAGAACTGCCCGAAGGGTGCGGACGGGCAGGTGAGCCGGGTCGCGGCCCGCTTCGGGCTGGTGGCCGCCGGCGGCGAGATGGCGACGGCCTTCGGCGTGCTGCCGTGGGAGCCGGGCGAGGCGACGCGGGCGGCAGCGAAGTGCTTCTCGGACTGGCTGGCGGCGCGCGGCGGCGTCGAGCCGGCCGAGGAACGCGAGGGCATCTCCGCGGTGCGCCGCTTCATCGAGATGCACGGCGCCTCCCGCTTCGAGCCGATGGGCGATCTGATCCACCGCAACGGGGTCGGAGAGGCGATCGACCTACGCATCCAGAACCGGGCCGGCTTCCGGCGCCGGGTCGACGGCGGCGGCATCGAATATCTGGTGCTGCCCGAGGCGTGGCGCAGTGAAATATGCGCCGGGCTCGACGCGACGGTGGTGGCGAAGACGCTTCAGGCGCGCGGGATGCTGGTGCCGGGCAGCGGCGGCAAGCTTCAGAACTTCCAACGGCTGCCGGGCTTCCCGAACCCGGTCCGGTGCTACGTCATCGTGGCCGATATCCTCAGTGACGGCGACGAGCCCGAGCCGGCCGCCCGCACGATGTTCTAGGCGAGGCGACGATGCCCGATTTCGCCGGTTTCACCGCGTTCGCCCGCAAGGTGGGCGCGCCTCACGCTCCCCCTCCGCGCCCGCAGCCCGAGCCTGTAGCACCTGTATCACCCGTGTTGCCCGAGGGTGATACACCGCGGGCTACAGAAAAAACAGAACAAGATCAATCCATTAGGAAGCTTGTAGCACCTGTATCACTTGTATCACCGCAAAACGATGATGGCTGGACCGATGAGGACTGGCAGGCGGCCTACGACGAGCGCGCCGGCATCCTCGAATATGTCGAGGGGCTGCCGAGGGCCGAGGCCGAGCGGCTGGCGCGGAAGCAGGTGTTCGGCGATCTGCCCATCGGGAATGTGAGGCTGACGGTTGCGCGCGAGGGGAGGACCGCGCGATGACGTGGGGTCCATTCCTCTCCGATCTCGATCCGATCGAGCGCAAGGCCCGGCTCCGCAGCCTGCGAGCCCTCGTGAAGGTGCTGACCGGCCCGCGCGGGGAAGCCGCCGCCTTCGCCCTCCTGCGAGCGGAGATCAGCGGTGAGGACCCCGAAATGCTCGCCGAGGCGGAGGCTGCATTCGGGCGGCTCGGCACGGTCGATCGGCGGCGCATTCTGTCGAGCCTCGCCTCACTCCACTCTCCGGCCTCGCAGCGCTCCGCTATCAAAGCATAGCATCTGCTATTGCAGCATGAGCTAGCGCATCCTATCTTTGCCTTGTGCTAGCGTATGCTAGCAATAGCATTTGATAGGTCGCGCTATGACGGAGATGGTTCAGGCGAATGCCCGCGTGCCCGAGACGGCGCGGCCGGTGCTCCTCGGGGTGGCGGCGCGGCTGCGGGACGATCCGGGCTTCCTTGATCGGCTTCAGGCTTTCCTTGCGGACGAGGCTGGCGGCTCGCCCTGGGCGGACCGGATCGAGGCGATCGAGGCGAGGCTCACGGCGCTGGAAGGGGCCGGTAAATCCGACACGGTATCGGCTTTGGCCCCGAGCGCGCCGGTCGCTCCTGCATCGAATGGGGATTGGCCTGCCCGCGCCGCGGCGATCACCGTATCGACCGGGGAGGGCCGGGAGCGCAGGTTGACCGCGGAAGGCGCCGCTCTGTTCGAGGAAATGGTGAAGGCTGGCGTCCGCGTCTCGGAGATCGCTCGCACCCTCGGCATGGCCCGGCAATCGGTGGATGCTCGCGCCAAGAAGGTGTTGGCCTCGCCGTCGTGATGGGATGGGTGGCCATTCCATGCGGCTGACTGTGCATTGATTTACACAGCCCGACCGTGTATCTCATTACACATGATCGAGGTTCGCCAGACCGCCGTATTCACGACCTGGCTCGGCAAGCTTCGCGATATGAATGCCCGCATTCGCATCGTCGCCCGCATCCGTCGAATGGAAGCGGGCAATCCCGGCGATTGGAAATCGGTCGGCGACGGCGTGAACGAGATGCGGGTCGATTGGGGGCCGGGCTACCGGGTCTATTACGTCCATCGCGGCGAGGAGATCGTGATCCTGCTGTGCGGTGGAGACAAGCGAACACAGGAAGCCGACATCCAGAAGGCAAAGGAACTGGCAGAGGAGGTGTGACGATGGCTCTCAAGACCACGAAATTCGACGTCCAGACCCATCTCAAGACGCCGGAGGAGCAGGCCGCCTATATCGAGGCTGCCCTTGAGACTGGCGATCCGTCTTTCATCGCCATCGCTCTCGGGGATATTGCCAAGGCGCGAGGCGTGACCGCCTTTGCGAAAGAGACGGGCCTCAGCCGCGAGACGATCTACAAGACTTTTCGCGAGGGCGGGAACCCGACGCTGGATACGCTGGCGAAGGCAGGCAAGGCCCTCGGGCTGCGCCTATCGTTCGTCCCCGTTTAAGCCTTCACCCCCGTTCGTGTCTGGGCTCGATAGCGATGATCAGGCCCGCAGCTTCACGACGTTGCCGCCAGCCGTCGGCCCTGCTGTGACCTCTCCCGCCCAGGCATCCAGCGCCTTCGCCCGCTCGGCCGCGAAGTCGTGGCGCTGATAGACGCTGGCGACGCCCCGCAGCTTCGCCGGCTTGTGCGCCAGGAGCTTGTCCGCAACGATGGAGTCGAAGCCCATTGCTGCAAGGCGCGAGACACCCGTGCGGCGGAAATCGTGCAGGCGCCACGGCACGAGCTTCTTCGGCTCCTTGCCCGTATCGGCAGCCTTCTCCGCCCTGGCCTTCACAATCGCTGCATCCAGCGCAGCCTTGGCCCGCGAATAGCCTGAAATCGGCGTCTTGCCGGTCGTGGTGAAGACGAGGTCGATCGGCTTGCCGATGTCGGCGAGCTGGCGCGGGATCGCGGCAAGCACGTCGCGGGCGGCCTCGGGCAGGTGAACGTCATGCGGCCGGCTGTTCTTCATCCGCTCGGCCGGGATCGTCCATGTCTTGCCGTCCGCCGAGATTTCGGACCACCGCATGCCCGCGACTTCCTCGCGGCGCTGAAGGGTGAGGAGCGCAAGGCGATAGAAGGGTCCGAAGGGATAGCCGAGCCCTTCCGTCACGGCCCAGATCTCTGCGACCTCCTCGGGCATCAGAACCCGCTCACGCTCGGTTGCGGGCTCCGACATGGGGAGCCGATGGAACGGGCTCGACGGCACGCGGCCGCGCTTTTCAGCCCAGGCATAGCAGGCCCGGCCGTATGCAGCCGTCCGGCCGGCCGTGGTGCCCTTTCCCTGGCTGGTGAGCTTGTCCAAGACCTCGATCACCTGCCCTCGGGTGAGGCGTGCCGCCGGGCGCTTGAGGTGATCCGCAAAGGCGAAGCGCAACGCGCGCTGCGCTTCCGCAGCGTAGCGAGGCCGGCGCGCCGACAGGTGCAGCTTGCCCCATTGCTCGATCAGGGCCGCAAGGGTGAGGGCCGCCTCAGCCTTTTCCTCCTCGGCCCGGGCTTTCGCCTTCTGGCGCTCGGCCGCCGGGTCGATCCCCTTCGCTACCTCACCGAGGCGGGCGCGAACGGCCGCCCTCGCTTGCTCGAGCGTAATGGAGCCCCAAGCTCCCAAGGGCTCGCGGACCTTCCTCTTCGTGGCCGGGTCCGTCCACTGGACGAGGAAGCTCTTCCTGCCGGCCGCCGTGATCCGCAGGCCGAGGCCCCGGCACTCGTCGTCGAAGACGAGCATGTCCTTCCGCCCCTCGGGCAGCGCCATGGCCTTGATCGAACGATCCGTGAACTTCGCCATGGCTTGCGGACCCCATGCGGACCCGACAGGACTGCATCTTGTGACGCCGCGTGTCGGCTTGTGTCGTGACAATCTCTCACAAGATATTGATATGCAAGGGCTCCTGGCGCGATGTGGCGGCCTGTGTCGTCAATTGGCCGCTTACTACGAATCTGGGGGTCAGAGGTTCGAATCCTTTCGGGCGCGCCATTTAACTACATGAAATCAAAAGATAATTGCGGCGACGCTGGTTGCCATCGTAGTTGGCGAACGCTTCGGGTCGCCACCGAGTCGCCACGGACGTTCGAATCAGGGCGCTTTGGGCGCGCGCTGCATCGCGAGGAAGCGGGCGACGTTGCCGAGCGTCTTGCCATCATGCGCGAAATCAGGCCGGGACACCTACTAGGGGCTTGATGCTCACACGAGTCAGCACCTGCTCATAGACTTCGACCTCTCCCATCATTTCGAGCGTCACGACCAACGCGAAGTTCGCCGGCCCCTCGCTGTCGTCGGGCTCTCGCTGAACGTCCAGATCGAAGAATCCACCGCTTGCGATGGCTGCGGCGCGTCGCCCATCCCATCGCCGATGGACCACGGTGCCCTTGTGAGCCTGTCTAGCGTCAGGCTGAACCTTAACGGACTCGAGCCCCGCCGTCCCGAGGTGGCTCGGCTCGACGATCTTCATGCGGACTGCCCTATAGGCCACGGCACCCGGCCGAGGTGGAGAGAACCAAGCGAGCGTGGCGGACAGACCGTGCGCTTTCGCCTTCCTGGACATCGCGTCCGGCCACGGAATGCGGAACCTGTGCCCCTGATCCGATCTCAACTGGCCAACGCCCCAGAGGGTGGCCCGGTCGTCAGCACAGTTCACAATCATGACCGGATCGAAGGCACCGAAGCCGAGATAACGGCGCACGTTGTCCTTCTGTCGATAGCTCACTCCCTTGCCGACTGGCCCCAGCACCTCGACGAGAAGGTCTCGCGCGGCCGTCCAACGGGAACCGTGGACGAGAAGGGCCTTCAGTAGGCAGGCGCGCTGCGCGAGCGGGAGAGAGCCGAAATCGGGATAGACGGCTTCGAGTGCCTCGTGCGCCCGTGCCGCAACCCCGGTCGCGAGCGCCGCCGCAACACTCGTCCCGACAGAGCGGCCAAGCCCGTCCAGGCTGAGAGAGGTCGCCGAGGGCGGGGCTGCCACGCCGATCCCGCCAAAGTGACCCGCATTCTTCGTCAGAGGGTGCAGCCGGTGATGAGTACTGGCCGGCGCAAGTCGAACGAGATGACGCCCCCCTGGGGCCAAGATGTCCGGTTTCGTCGCACCGCTGTATCCAGGCCCCAACGCGCTCGAAATATTGCACAGGCCAGTCCCAGCCCAGAGGTCGAACGTGTAAGCCGGAAGCGAATAGGGATATTCGAAGTTGTCGGCATGTAGCGAGCCGACAGTGATTGCGTTGATCGATTCGGCAGGCGCGAGAATGCGTCGCGTCGCAATCTGAGATGAACTCGCCCTGAGCGCGGATCGTATCTTCTGAGCGTCGTCGAGCGCTTCAAATTCCAGGGCGGTTACATTCTCGGTTTCGAGAAAGCCCTCGTGATTGCCCGCACTGATGATGAACAGGACACCGTACTTGCTGGCCAGATAGTCGACGACGCGAGCCCAGCCGGAGATGCGATTCGCGAAGGGCTTGTTGGCGTCGCCGAGAGAGGCGTTGATGACGACTACCTGCGGCGCGCTCGGCTCGTCACCCTCACGCATTCGGACGAGCGCTTGTTCGAAGAGATCGGCCGGCAAGCTATCCGGAAAGCGCTCTCGTTGGTTCACGTCCGCCGTCGCATAGAGCATATTGAGGAAGTACACGGGCCGTTCAAGCGGGCGATCCCAAGCGCTGTGGAGGTCGCCATGCACGACGGCCGACGCCATGGCGGTCCCGTGCTTTCGTGGCCCGACCGCAAGGCCGTCGAGGTCGAAGGGGTCGTCGACCGTGAGCGTTCCGGCGAGCCGGGGATGCGCGGACAGCGGCACCGCGTCGAAGATGGCCGCGATGGGATCGCCATTCACCCCGGGGGTGGCATCCGCCGATCCCGACCCGGCTTCCTCCACGGGCTCCAATTGGAGGAGGCTCTGCGGCCGGATTTGCAGGACCGCCTCGGAACCGACGATGCTCTGTTGCTCGCGATCCAGCGCGCTCCGCAGGGCCTGCACGGGGATGTCCGCCAGAAGGGCGTGATAGCCGGCACCTTCGATCCGGCTCCGAGAGATCGTCGTGCCGCCCACCGCCGCGACGGCCTCGCGCGCGATCTTCTCCGTGGCCGTGCCATCGCGTCGAAAGACGAGTTCGACTTCGACACGTATCGTCGGCCTGCCGCTGTCGGCTTCTGAAGTCAGAACGTCGAAATCACTCGGTGCGATTCGATCCTGAGGCCCCCAAGGGCGAATATCCCGCAGTTGCGAGAGAAGAGCCTTCCAAGTGCTATAGCCGGGCGGCACGTCGTTTGTGCGCTGCCAGTCTCGCCACAGTCGGACGACATCCCGAAGCGCGCCCTCGGTCGGTACCATCAAATAGACGACGGGATTCTTGTCCTCATTGTCCTCGTCGAGGTCTTCCGCGCCGAGAAATTCCAGTCCGTTCACGAGCGCAACAGCGCGTTCGAACTTCTGCACGCTGCCCGTCAGCTCGAAGACGAGTAGCCTTTCGGGCGCAAGTGCATTCGGATCGGCACGCAATTGCAGCACCGATGTGTTCGATCCGAGCTGTTGACTGAGCCGTGAGAGCTTCCGACCGGCGGCTGTTCCGGCCTGTTGCCCCGGCGCGAACCTTCTAGGTGGGGGTGCCCTGTTGCCCTTTTTTCGCGGGACGGCGCTCGGCGCGTCGAGTCGCAACAGCGGTTGTTCCGGTGGGTTCGCCATCTCTGCCCGGTTTTATTCGAGTCTTCCAAAGGCGAAGCTCGTTTGTGAGGATACTCTTCAACGCTTCGCCGCCTTGAGACAAGATATGGCGGCGGCGAACGTTCTGGCAGAACTCGACGACCTCCGCCAAGCTCGTATTCCCCATCTGACTGGCGACTTTCTCCGCCGTCATTCCAGGGGCTTCCGGCCATGTCGAGAAAAAGCGGTCAATCAATATCGCCATGGACGCCTGTGTTGGCGCCGGCATTTCGATCCGAAGCTGGAAGCGACGCCAGACCGCACGATCCAACAGTTCGGCATGATTGGTCGCAGCAATCACGATGACGTAGCTCGGAAGCTGGTCTATTTGCATCAGCAAGAAAGATACAACTCGTTTGATCTCACCCGTCTCGTGAACGTCGCCTCGTTCTTTGCCGACCGCGTCGAATTCATCAAAGAACAGCACGCACGGCATGGCCCGCGCATATTCGAAGAGGCGTGCAAGCCGCGCATTCGTCTCTCCGAGATAGGCGCCGACTAGGGCATCGTATCGAACCGTGAGCAGAGGGACAGCGATGGCTTCCGCAATGGCCTCGGCGAGGGAGGTCTTGCCGTTGCCCGGCGGGCCGGAGAGCAGCACACGGTGGCGAGGTTGCATTCCCTGCGCCCGCAAGAGATCGGAACGACGCTGCTCTTCGACGAGCTGGCGAGTGAGCTGCGCAGCCGGCAGGCTGAGGATGAGGCTGTCCAGCGTCGCGCGAGGTTCGGATTCGATCACGAAATCCCGACCCGTCGAGCCCGGCCGGCGCAGTTCGCCCGGCGCGGTGACGGGAACGGATTGCAGCGCGCGATGAAGCCGATCCGCCAAAACATGGTGGCTCTTCGCGCGCTCTTCCGCGACCATCGCCTCGACTGTCGAGGTCAGGGTCGAGCGATCACCCGAAGCGCCTGCCTTGACGAGCGATACAAGGAGATCACTTCTCGCCATCTTTAATTGTGAGCACCGACCATCGTGCCTGTCTGGGTAGGGTAGCACGAATGGGCCGGTCGTGGAATCCCTGCCTCGACCCTATCGCTTTTCAGATTCGACTCGACAAGGGGTCAGCGCGCTTCGTGCGATAGGCGAATCAGCACGCCGCCTCGCCGCCTCTTCCGCGAGGTTCGATGCCCGGTAGAGGACCAGATATAATACTGCCGCTCCTATGGACTGATCTCTTTGATATAGGGATATGCGCAGAGGGATTTGATGCGTCCGACCTCCTGTGTGAGCGCGTTCCAGGCTCGACAACAGGCGTCGACGACGGCCTCGTCGTCGTCGAGGAGCCTGTGAGAGAGATAACGCCCGCGCAGGTAGAGCCAGATCCGCTCAACCGGGTTGAGTTCCGGACAGTAGGGCGGAAGCGGGACGAGGGTGATGCTGGAGGGGACCGTGACGGAGCGGTGGTCATGCCAGCCGGCGCCGTCCAGCACCAGGACGGCATGTGTGTCGGCCGGGATCGTCGCGGCGAAGTCGAGCAGAAAGCGATCCATCGCCTCGATGCAGACCCGGGGCAGGACCAGCGCGAAGTCCTCCCCGGTGGCAGGCCGGACGGCCGCGAAGATGTAGGCCGAGGC
>OEIU01002230.1_pt1 | contig 10623 bp, 10 predicted proteins | sample 1539221 | NCBI WGS metagenome assembly OEIU01 (sample SAMN03792071, study PRJEB22550) | activated sludge metagenome | feature: wastewater treatment plant; material: activated sludge; isolation source: Wastewater treatment plant of a petroleum refinery complex | place: Argentina: Zarate | collected... | reverse complement strand
GGGCGCGCTCGCGCTGCTCCTGCTCAGCCGCCGCTCGCACCAAGGCGGTCATGAGCTCGAATTGAAATCGCCGCTCGACTGGAAAGGCGTGTTGCGTCTGTCCGTTTTGCTGGCCGCGATCTTGGCCGCAAGCGAAGGCGGGCGCTTGTTGTTCGGCGTCGACGGCATCATGCTCGTCTCGTTCCTGACGGGCTTGTTCGAGCTTCACGGAGTCGCGCTCGCGAACGCGACGATGTTCACACGCGAGCACGTCGACTTCGCGACCGCCGAGCGCTCGATGTACGTGGCCGGCACGGCCAGCCTGTTCGGCAAGATCGCGATCGTCTGGATCGTCATGCGCGGGAAGTTCGCCGTGACGGTGAGTCTGACTTTCGCTCTTATGGGAGGAGCCCTCTGGTTATCGACATTGGTCCTTTAAGGCGCTACCCGCAATTCCGCCTGCTTTACTTCGGACAATTGATTTCGCTGCTGGGCTCGAACATTTCCTCGGTCGCGGCGCCTTACTTGATTTATCAACTCACGCAATCGTCGGCCCAGGTGGGATTGCTCGGCGCGGTTTCGCTGTTGCCCATGGTGCTCGCCGGATTTTACGGCGGCGCCGTGGCCGACGTGGGGAACCGCAAAAAGATCGGTCTGTTTTGCGAAGGCGCGCTCACCGTTCTTTGCGCCGGCTTCGCGTTGGTTATCTATCACGGCCGCGTGAACGAATACGGCGTTTTGGCCATGGCCGCGGTCACCGCGGGCCTGGGCGGCTTTCACCGGCCCGCGCTGGAGTCGTTGACCCCGCGGCTGGTCGCCAAAGAAGATCTACCGCGCGTGAGCGCGCTCAACGGTCTGAAAGGCACGTTCGCGCACATCTTGGGACCCGCCATCGGCGGACTGCTGATCGCCAAAGGCGGCGTGAGTTTCGCGTTTTGGATGGACGCGGCTTCGTTCGGCGTTTCGGCTTTGTGCATGCTCGGCATCACCAATCCCCTGCGCGATCAGGCGCCGGGCCACCGGCCGGGCGTGCGCGCCATTCGCGAGGGCTTCAGTTACGCCGTTCAAAGGCCGGTGCTGCTGGGAACTTATCTGGTCGACATGTTCGCGATGGCGTTTTGTTTCCCGATCGCGCTCTTCCCCGCGATCGCCGAAATGAGCGGCGGGGCGACCAAACTGGGTCCCCTTTACTCCGCGATTTCCATCGGCGCGATGTTCGCGACGCTGTTCAGCGCTTGGACCTACCGGGTTCGCCGACACGGCTCGATGGTGGTCATGGGCGCCGCGGGCTGGTGCGTGTTCGTGGCGCTGTTCGGGATCTGCTTGAACTTCAATTACTGGCTCGCCATCGCGTTTTTGGCGGCGGCCGGCTATTGCGACATGATCAGCGCAACCTTCCGATTCACGATTTGGAATGAGACCGTTCCCGACTCGCACCGCGGGCGCTTGGCGGGAATCGAAATGATCAGCTACATGAGCGGGCCGTTGTTCGGGACGATGCTGCTCGGCTACCTGGCTTCGGTGACGACGCCAAGGACGGCTTTAGTGCTCGGATCGAGCGCCTCGATGATCCTGGTGCTGGTCGCGGCCCTGCGGCTGCGACCGTTCTGGAAATACATGGCGAGCGAACGTCAGGGCGTGACGGGCGCGCCGAGCGCCCAAACCGAATCGTAAAGCGCGGTGAACTGCCGCACGAGTTCCGGGGTTTCGATCAGATAGAAATTCTCGTAGTTGCCGACGAACGCCCACGTCGTGTGCTGGCCCGCGCCGGCGAAGACGCGCGTGCGGCCGAGTTCTCCGACGCCCTCGAACACCAGGAATTTATTGTGCTGCATTTGGAATATCTGTTCGTTGGTGTCGAAAACGCGCGTCGTGAACTTCGAGATCTCGGGGCTCAGCACTTCTTTATAAAACTTCTTGTGTTGAATGTCGTCGTCGATCAAAAGCTCGATCGTCACGCCGCGCGCTTGCGCCTTCGAGAGCGCCTTCGCCAACTGACGATGCGAGAAAATGTAAGCCGCCATGCGAATGCGCCCGCCGCGGACCACTTGGTCGATCTGCGCCTTCAAAATTTTGAAATTGCGATCTTGAGCGTCAGGCGAGAACAAGGCCCATACCCCGTCTTTCTTTAAAATCCGATCGGCTTGTTCGGGGGCGGTGTCTTTGTAGGTCAAACATTTTTCGAGTTCCGCGCGGAACACGTCCGGATCGTCTTGATCGGACTTCGCCAAGCGCGCCGCGCGCATGGCTTGCAAATCGCAGATATGATCCGAGACGAACGGCGTACGGGCCGGCGCCGACAAGAAATTCCAGTTCTCGAAGTTCACCGAAACGCCGTTCCGCGAAAGATTGGCGCTACCGAAAGCCATCTCGACTTTGTCTTTCGTTTGGGTCAGGAAAAATTTGTTGTGATGCAGGCGCCACTCGGTCGTGTCGCCTTTCGGCATGCCCATGTAGAACATGCGGACGTTATTGCCTTTCGGGCCTTGGCATTCGCTCTCTAAACGATAGCCCAATCCCGTCGGCGGGCCCGCTTTCGAATCGAAGAAACCGTCCAGCGGCAGACCTTTTTTGGTCAGATCGCAGAGCGCATGGAACAACGTGGGCTCCGTGAACGACATGAACGCCATGTTGAGTGAACCGCCGGCGGCTTGGGCGCGCTCCGCCATTTGAATCAGGCGCGAAATCACGCCGGCCTTCACGACCTGCGGACCGACCTCTTCGCGCACGCAGAACAATCCGGCTTGGCAGACCGGTGAAACAGAGACGACTTCCCAATTGAGCGGTTTGGCGAACGCGGATGAGGCGCTCAGGAGCGGAACCAGTAAAAAAAACCGCAGGGCATCCCCCCCCGAAGAGGGAAAGGGTTTCCCCGCCTAGCCGCGCGGCTCCAAGACGTTGACCGCCACCGCCGCGAAAATCAGCGCGAAGGACAGCATATCGTAATAGGTGGGGCGCTCTTTCAAATAAACCACCGCGAACACGGCGAAGACGCCGAAGGTTATGGCCTCTTGCAGCGTCTTTAGCTGCGCGGCGGAAAAGTATCCGTGCCCAAGGCGATTGGCCGGCACCTGCAGGCAGTACTCGAAGAAGGCGATGCCCCACGCCGCCAGGATCACGATAAGCAAAGGCTTGTCTTTGAACTTCAAATGCCCGTACCACGCGACGGTCATGAAGATGTTGCTCAGGATGAGCAGGCAGATGGTCCAGAGAGCGGTCATGCCTTGATCACGCGTGACGCCCGGGTGAATGTCAATCGCCGGATGATGTGGTATTCGGTCGGCGGAGGTTCACATGGGACAGAAAGTCGCGATCCTTGGCGCATCCACGAAACCCGATCGTTACGCCTTCAAGGCGTTCAAGATGCTGCAAGAGCACGGGCACACGCCCTTGCCCGTCACTCCGAAATTCGGCGAGATCGAGGGGGTGAAAGCCGTTTCGAACTTGAAAGACCTGAAGGAAAAAGTCGACACGCTCACGATGTACGTGGGGCCAGAGACGTCCTCGAAACTCGTCGATCAGATCTTGGCGCTCAAACCGGGCCGCGTGATCTTCAACCCGGGCAGTGAAAACCCGGAGCTCGAACATCAGCTGGCCGAGGCCGGAATCGCCTTTGAAAAGGCCTGCACCTTGGTGCTTTTGCGCACGGGTCAGTTCTAATAAGCCAGGCCGGTTCAGTAGCTGTACTGCACGTTGATCACCGCCCCCCAGCCGGCCGGCGCGCCGCTCGGATCGAGCGAGAAGATCGTGGCGAGCGTGCGGAACTGAGTGCCCAGTTCATGCGCGACGCTCAGGTCGACTTCACTGGCGAGTTTGACGTCGCCCTGCCGCCGGCGCGATTCGATCCATTCGATAAAACCGGACCAGACACTCGAAACCGGCGCGAAGCTCACCCGCGCGCGGTACTGGCGCAAGTTCCGGCGCGTGAGGGTCTGGCTATAGCCTAGGTTGTAAGGCGACTCGAAGCCGGGAACGAAATCGCGGTCGGCATCGATGTACGCGAAACCCAAGCGCCAGTTGGCGCCGTCCAGAGGGTAAACTCCAAATCCGCCCTCGAACATCCCTGCGCCCGGATCGTTTTGCCCGATGTACGAGACTTTGGCGTCCATTCGACCGACGCGGGGATTGGAGTAAAAGCCCGCGTCGCGAATCCGCGGACCGGACTCGAATTCACGTTGGACGGCGAAGAGCGAAAGCCAATTGGCGAAATCGTATTTGAGTCCCAAGATGCCGGCGCGCACTTGGCCGTTCAACTCGCCGGCGTCGCCGCGCAAGAATCCGATAGCCTCGACATGATGTCGGGCGAAGGCGCGATTCACGCGCAGGCCGCGGAACAAATAGGGATCCAAACTCCAAAAGTTGAACGAAAACAACGACCCATCGGTCCACTTCAGTGACTGTTGACCGCCACGAATGCGGGCGTCGAGCAAGGACGCTTCGGCGAAGAGTTCACCCAGATCCGCGCGCGCATAGTTTCTTTCAACCACGCGTGGGAAGGCATCGAGCGGCATCTCTTGACTCGAGACGTGAGCCAGCAACCGCGGGATCCAAGTCAACGTCCGGCCGCGATCGTTGAAGCGCAGGGCGGGACTCAGGCGCAGCTGCAGGATTTCGTTGTGATCCGGGGCGGGCGCGTTCGAATCGCCCAGGTCGCGCAAATGCGCGAGATTCATATGCGCGTGAAAGCCCAATTCCAAATTCGGATGCACGCGATGAAAACGCACATCGAGCCGCGGATAGTCGTCGCGGACCACGGGACGGAACTCGGCGCCGCTCGTGCGGTGCCCCCAGCCACGGCCTTGCTGATCCCGCGTGGGCTGAAGGCTCACCGGCCGGGGCGCACTCCCCGCGACGCCCAAGCCCGCCGGCACCGATACGGTTTGTCCCGTGCTTTTCGCGCGCACCTCGACCGAACCGTCGAGCGTGCAGACAAAGTCACGGCCCGCGCCCGCGTCCACAAAGAATTCCGTTCCGCGCACGCCGGCCACCGCCGCCGGAGTCTCGATATGAAAGCCCTGTCCGCTTTCCGGCTTCACGAGCGCGCGCACTTTGCCGTAGATCAGTTTCAAAGGATCGTCCGCGGTCCTGGCCAGCGGCTTCAATTGAACGCGCGTGTTGCCGCCGATGTTCAAGCGCGCGGTGCCTTGCCTGAGTTCAAGGCGCGCGCCCGGGCCCGTCGCGATCAACTCGTCGTCGGCGACCCGCGCGCCTTCTTGCAGCATCAAGCGGTGAACGCCTTGCTGAAGCCAAGCGTCCCCGCCCTTCAAGCGAGTGACGGACCAGTCCGCGCGCGCCCACATCGACAACGCCAACAACAAGATCATGCGGAAATTATGGCCTTTCCCAGGGACCGAGAGTAGCTTGAACAGCAACCATGACGCTCACGCCCGCCCGCCGCATCGGCATCGTCCAAGTGCTGCTCTCTGGAATCGCTTTCGGTTTCTTGGGCATTTTCGGCAAGACCGCTTATGGCCGCGGAATCGCGCCCGGTGAATTCTTGAGTTTGCGCTTTCTGATCGCCGGCGCGCTGCTGACCGGATTTTTCGCTTGCACCCGTCCCGCCAAACTGAAACTCGGGGCCCGCGCGCATCTGCTTTGCGCGAGCCTTGGCGTCTTCGGTTACGCCGTATTCTCCTCGTGTTACTTCATGGCGCTCAAAGGCCTGTCCGCGTCGCTCACGGTTTTACTGCTCTACATGTACCCCGTTATCGTCGCGGCGGGCGCGTGGGTGTTTTTTGGCGAGGCGATCGAGCGCCGCAAATGGTGGGCTTTGCCTTTGGTCATGCTCGGGCTCGTATTGCTGATCAGCGGCGACTTGGAAGTGCGCGAGCCCGTCGCCCTGCTCTTCGGCTTCGCCTCCGCGTTCTTTTATTCGGTTTACATTTTGATTTCCCGGCGCCGGCTGCGCGAAATCGATCCGATCGTCGCCGCCGGTTTGATCCAGCTCGCCGCGGGCCTTGCGCTCGGCGCGGTTCACTGGCGCGATCCCGCGCGCTTGATCGAAGTCGTTTCGGGCGACTGGCCGTTGCTGCTCGCCACCGCGCTCGTATGCACGGTGCTGGCCATGGGTTTGTTTCTGGCGGGACTAAAGAAACTGCAGAGCTGGGAAGTTTCGGTGCTCTCGACCGCCGAGCCGATCACCGGCGTCGGGCTCGCGATGCTGTGGCTGGGCGAAGCGCTTTCGCCAGGTCAAATTTTGGGCGCGGCCGGGTTGATCGGCGCGTTCTTGCTCGTCGCATGGCCGACTAAGACTCGAACGTCTCGCCCGCTTTGACCCGGCCCTTCGGCAGGACCACGGCGTGCGGCTTCACCAAACAGCCTTCGCCGAGTTCGGCCCCGCCCATCACGCTGGCCTTCAAACCCACATTGGCGCCCTTGCGGATGACGACCGGCTCGATCACCAAGAATCCGCGTTGGCCGTAGTGCGCGACGAGCGTGGCGCTGCCGCCGATGACGACATGATCCTCTAACGTGATCAAACACGGATCCGAAATATTGGTGGTGTTGATCATCACCCCTTTGCCGATCTTCATGCCCATCATCCGGTAGAACATGATATTGAGCGGGCTCGGCGTGACGAATTCCAAAAACGAGTAGCGCACGATGTAGGTCAAGGCGTTGTGCGTGTACCACGGCACCGTCGAAAGCGAGAACCAAGGCCCGCGAAACGGCTTGAGCTTCAGCGGCAGCAGGAAATTCACCGCCGGCACCAGGAACAACAACGTCAAACCGAAGGTCACGTAACCGAAGGCGAAGCCGCACCCCAAAGCCATGTAGCGCAAGTACGCGGGCCAATCGGCGCTTAAGGAGCTGAAGGTCTGATAAACAAAAACGCCTTGCCCGGCGGCCACGCCCAAACAAAGACCGCAGAGCAGGACGACCGGAAACATGAACACGATGTGGCTCAAAGTGCGAAAACGGCGCAGGAAGGTTTCGAGCAGCCACTGGGCCCCCGACCTTTGTGAAGTCGTCGTCAGGACGTCTTCGCGTCTTACCGCTTTCAGCTTACGTACACCCATCGCCTACGTATCGGAGTATTTGGCGCACCGCTTAATCGCGCGGATCGCTTTTTCGTTTCAGGGTCTTCCTACCGGTTTGGTTTTGATAGGCCATGTCGCCGAAGTGTTCTTTCGCGGCGGCGTTGTACGCCTGGGCCGCTTGGTCTTCGGTTTTGAACACGCCGAGGTTGATCGACTGACCTTTGACTTCGATCCCCGCGCGCCACTTCTTGTGGGCCTTCGAATACGAAACGCCCCGATAAGCCGACGACGTCTTCACGCGCTTTTTCGGCAGCAGGCGCTGACGTTCTTGCAGCGTGCACACGATCAGATTCCATTTGCGGTAGTCCAAGCCTTCGTTGAACCGGCGCGGGTAAACCTGCTTGCCTTTCGGCGGATCCATCAGGAATTTACCGAGCGTCACGGTGCGCACGCCCTTCTTGGTGCGAATCGAAGTCACCACTCTCTGGCGGCCCGTGGTGCCCTTGGTCACGCGCCAGCTGTGCTGACCGACACGCTCGCGGTCTTCGCGATCGATCTTGGCTTTCAGCCCCGGATGCACATCGATATAAACCCACGGTTTTTGGCCCGACATATGGAAACCCCGCTATTCCTTCCATCGTACGCGAGCTTCTGTAATTTTGTAAAACAGATCGGCGGGAGGTCTTGCTTCGCGGACGGCCGATCCGCGGCGTCGGATGCCGAAGATTCCATCTGCGTTTTACGCGGCATTCGCACCCGGAATTCGGCGAGGTGAGCGAGAACGGCGATATCACGATCCTGATCAAGGGCACGGTCGGCGGCCAAGCGCGCTTCACGTTGGCCGCGCGTGAGCTTGAACGACCGCAACCGCGTCGAGAAAGCGTTCTTCGGCGCGACGATGACTTTGCTCAACAAAGGACGCTAAATCTTCTCGGCGTCGATCCGCTTCAGCATGTCCTGGAAGGCCGCGCGCGCGGCCTTCATGTTCGGCCATTCCATTTCACTGCGTGAGAGGTAGCGCTCAATGAAACTCCGCGCCTCTTTTTTCTTGCTCTCGACATAGGCTTTGCCCACCACCTCGGCCGCGTAGAATTCGTTGCGGCCGTAGGATTTGCCGATGACCTTTTTGCCGAGCTTGATCACCTCATCGTAGCGCTTGAGTTCGAGCAGCACGCGCAAGCGGCGGCGCTCGAGTTCGGGATTGCCGGGATTGCCGGCCACCAGACGCCTGGTCAGAGCGTCGGCCTCTTCAAAACGCTTCACGCCGATCAACAGATTCAAATAACGCAAGTTCAAGCCGACGTTCTTCAACGGGATGTTCGAATCGCGCGCCAGGTCCGCGGCGCGCGCGTTGCCCTCTTCGATTTCGGCCGGCGGCGCGCCGGACATCTCGATCAGATCGGCTCGCTCCATACCGACGACCATGCGTTCGAAACCGGTGAACTCTCCGACCGGATAGGTGTTCAGGCCCGCCTTCAGTTTCTCGGGGTCGCTCAGCATCGCGTCCGCGACCGCGACGCCTTCTTGACGAAGTTTGGCTTTCTCGGCGGGCTTTTCGACGAGCTCGCTCCACTTGGCGGGCCACGCCACCGAACGCAACGAATCGGGCGCGGCCTTCACCGCGTCTTTCAGAGTGAGTATGTAATCGCGCCGCTGATTCTTATCGGCCGCGTACCGCGCCTTCGCCGCGTCCACGCGCGCGTCGAGCAGCTCGGCCGGCGCGGGTTTGATTTTTTCCAAAACCAGCACGGCTTCGGCCGCCTGGCCGGAAGCTTCGAGACGTTTACCTAAGCGCAACCGGGCCGCGTCCTCGCTCGCGGCGGCCGCCTGCAACTGCTTCAGGCTGGTCGGATCTTCTTTGATCGAACTGAAAAACGCCGTGACGACTTCGAGCGGTTGGAAGTCCACGAACCGATCGATCTCTTCTTGAGCGACGTTGATCACGAGCATCGTGGGAATGCCCTTGACGTTGAACTTCTCGGCGATCATCACGTTTTGGAACCTGTCGGTGTCGAGTTTGAGCTTCACGTAGTCTTTGGTGAGCTCCTTGAACTCTTTGCTGTCGAACATTTCCGACTCCAGGCGGATGCAGGCCGGGCACCAACGCGCGCCGAAATCGATCAACACCATTTGCTTCTTGGTTTTGGCGAGTTCGAGGGCTTTGTTGAAATCGTCTTCGATAAAACCATGTTTGTTCACTTTGCCGCTGCCCGCCGCCGTCGACTTCACTTTGCCGGCTTTGACCGCGCCGCCTTTGGCATTCAAAGGAACCGTCTGCGTTTCGCAGAAAGTGACTTCATCGTCGCAGATGTAGAATTGGGCGTGACCTTCCTTGAACTTGGCCGGAAGGCCCGTGATCTCGATCACCTTCGCTTCGACTTTCACCGGCAAGATGGATTGCCCATCGACCGTGGCGCCGTTGGGCGCTTTGGCGTTGAAGTGAAAACCGTCTTTGACCCGGGCGGTGATTTGCCCATGGCCCATCTCGGTGGTCAAAACGCCCGCGGTGCGGGGACCGGCGAAGACGAAGGACGAGAAAACAAAGGGCAAGACGAGCGTCGCTTGGATCATGGCCAACTCCTTGAAGGAAAAGAAAGCCTACAACGACGGCACTAGCGTTTCAATCGACGGCGCAGGACCAGGAAATAATAAATCATGCCGGTGAACGCGCCGCCCAAGTGCGCGCCATGGCCGATGGGCAATCCACCGCCGCCGGCCTGGGCGGTCAGCCCCCAGAGGTCCAAACCGATGAAGGCGAACGCGCCGAAGATCGCCGGTACGGGAATCAATCCGAAGATCAGGATCCTTTCGCGCGGGAAGACCAGCGAGAACACGAGCACCAAGCCCGCGATCGCACCCGACGCGCCGACCGCCGGAATATTCGGGTCGCCGACGATAAAGGCCGACACCCAGGCGTGCGTGAACGACCCCATCACGCCGGCGATCAGATAGAAGCTCAGGAAACGCTTGGGGCCGAGCACCTCTTCGAGCACCGAACCGAAGCTTTGCAGCACGAACATGTTGATAAAGATGTGCAGAAGCATTTCATGCGAGAACACGGACGTGAGCAGCGTCCAGTAACGCCCCTCTATCAAGCCGCTCCAGCTGACCGAGAAGTTGAGCACCATGAATTCTTCGTTGTCGGGCACCGACCAAAAAAAGAAGACGATGACGTTCATAAGAATAAGCAATGGCACGACTAGACGGCGGCGCGGAACGGGATTCATGGAAAAGAAATTATCCGCGAACGGCCGCGCTGGCACGACGCGCACGGACGCCCGACTGGACATTGGTTGCCCGACCTTCCTCGGTGGACTCGAGAAGCCCATAAACATTCCCGATATAGAAAGGTACACTTTAACGACAGGAGAACAGCATGAACAGACTGCAACGATGGCTCAAGCCACTCGCCGTGACGGGTTTGCTCGCGATGTCGCTGGCGACATTCAATCTGGCTTCGCAAAGCGATGAAGCGCAAGAAGGTTTCGATCGTCAGAGCGAGGAAGAGATCGCCCAGGCGGACGCGAAGATCGCCCGCGATTTCGCCGGCGCCGTTTCGGTGGCTTCGATCGACAAGTCGACCGAAGACGAGATCCTGGCCAGGTACGCCTACGTGGATCCCAACCGCGAAGTGCCGACCGATCTGCTCAAGAACGCGATTCTT
>OEIU01002229.1_pt1 | contig 10624 bp, 7 predicted proteins | sample 1539221 | NCBI WGS metagenome assembly OEIU01 (sample SAMN03792071, study PRJEB22550) | activated sludge metagenome | feature: wastewater treatment plant; material: activated sludge; isolation source: Wastewater treatment plant of a petroleum refinery complex | place: Argentina: Zarate | collected... | reverse complement strand
CGTAACAAGGTAGCCGTAGGGGAACCTGCGGCTGGATCACCTCCTTTCTAAGGATGAGCTTTGTCAAGCAAAGCGGCCTCGGCTGCGGCGCTTCAAAACTCTGAATTGGATAACAGGATCGGTTTCAGAGTCGAACCGGTCCGCTGAATACAACGCGGGATGCCGCCGTCTTCGTTTCTCTTTCTTCACACGAATGCACGCTTAACCGGCGCTTCGGATGCCTTACGTGAGCATCCGCGTCTGCGGGCCTGTAGCTCAGTTGGTTAGAGCGCGCGCTTGATAAGCGTGAGGTCGGAAGTTCAAATCTTCCCAGGCCCACCATTCTTCATGGCTGCCGTTTTGGCGCCTGGTGGGTCGGTAGGTTTGAGCGGCGGTTCGGTTTTGATCCCAACAGGGTGACCGGAATTGGGGCCATAGCTCAGCTGGGAGAGCGGTAGCTTTGCAAGCTTCAGGTCGTCGGTTCGATCCCGTCTGGCTCCACCATTCCTCCAGCCATCGGCATTCGTGTTCGAAGAAACAAAGGTTTCCGCTGTGAGCGTGCTCCAGCGGGTGTTCTACATGACATCGTAAAGAGGGACTAAGCCTGAGGCGCGTACCCCGCGCTATCTGCACAGATCTCACCGTGAGGTGATGTTCGGGTTTGGTCTGATTGACTTCTGGTCCGTTCAGGGCGGTTCGTGATGAGCCGTTCAGGATGGACCTGGTCTTTCTAAGACAATGCGCACAATATCTGGCGCTTCGGATGCTCACAAAGCATCCACGCCAGGAAAGCGTTCGTTGGCTGGCATTCCTTCTTGCCGAGGGAAAAGTGCTGGCCTTCAAGCGTGGTGAGCATTGCTAATGAGAGCGATCAAGTGACTTAAGGGCATCTGGTGGATGCCTTGGCGGTAAGAGGCGATGAAGGACGTGGTACGCTGCGATAAGCTTGGGGAAGGTGCGAACAGCCGTTGATCCCAAGATTTCCGAATGGGGAAACCCACCTTCGACATCTTGTAATTCGCATCCGGGAAGCAATTTCCGGGTTCGAGTTTCAGGGTGTCATGAGAAGGTATTTAGCCCTGAATACATAGGGGTTAAAAGCAAACCCAGGGAACTGAAACATCTCAGTACCTGGAGGAAAGGACATCAACCGAGACTCCGCGAGTAGTGGCGAGCGAAAGCGGACTAGGCCAGTGATTGAGCAAGGACAAGTGGAACCATCTGGAAAGGTGGGCCTCAGCGGGTGACAGCCCCGTACACGTAATGCCAAGCTCAATCCTCGAGTAGAACGGGACACGTGCAATCCTGTTTGAACATGGGGGGATCACCCTCCAAGCCTAAGTACTCCTTACCGACCGATAGCGCACCAGTACCGTGAGGGAAAGGTGAAAAGCACCCCGACGAGGGGAGTGAAATAGTACCTGAAACCGGATGCCTACAAACAGTCGGAGCCCGCAAGGGTGACGACGTACCTTTTGTATTATGGGTCAGCGACTTAATCTGACGAGCAAGCTTAAACCGATAGGTGTAGGCGCAGCGAAAGCGAGTCTGAACAGGGCGTTCAGTTCGTCGGATTAGACCCGAAACCTGTCGATCTTGCCATGGTCAGGTTGAAGGTGGGGTAACACCCACTGGAGGACCGAACCGGTGTCTGTTGAAAAAGCCTCGGATGAACTGTGGCAAGGGGTGAAAGGCCAATCAAGGCAGGAAATAGCTGGTTCTCCGCGAAATCTATTTAGGTAGAGCCTCAGATGAATACTCCAGGGGGTAGAGCACTACATGGGCTAGGGGCCCCCACAGGGTTACCAAACCTAAGTAAACTCCGAATACCTGGAAGTACTATCTGGGAGACACACGGCGGGTGCTAACGTCCGTCGTGAAGAGGGAAACAACCCTGATCGCCGTCTAAGGTCCCCAAATCACTGCTAAGTGTGAAAGGATGTGGGAATCCCATAACAACCAGGATGTTGGCTTAGAAGCAGCCATCATTTAAAGAAAGCGTAACAGCTCACTGGTCTAAACAAGGGTTTCTGCGCCGAAAATGTAACGGGGCTAAAGCAGTGTACCGAAGACGCGGGTGTGCAGCAATGCACGCGGTAGCGGAGCGTTCCGTAAGCCTGTGAAGGGAGACCCGTGAGGGCTCCTGGAGGTATCGGAAGTGCGAATGCAGACATGAGTAACGAGAGGAGTGTGAGAAACACTCCCGCCGAAAGTCCAAGGGTTCCTGCGTAAAGTTAATCTGCGCAGGGTTAGCCGGCCCCTAAGGCGAGGGCGAAAGCCGTAGTCGATGGGAACCACGTTAATATTCGTGGGCCAGTGGGTGAGTGACGGATGCAGCAAGTTGTCGAGGCTTATCGGATTGCCGAGGCAGCGAATGTGTCCCAGGAAATAGCCCCCACATAGACCGTACCCGAAACCGACACAGGTGGACTGGTAGAGAATACCAAGGCGCTTGAGCGAAGTGTGCTGAAGGAACTCGGCAAATTACCTGCGTAACTTCGGGATAAGCAGGCCATCCGTCTGGGCAACCAGGCGGGTGGGGCACAGACCAGGGGGTGGCGACTGTTTAGCAAAAACACAGGGCTATGCTAAGTCAAACGACGACGTATATGGCCTGACGCCTGCCCGGTGCCGGAAGGTTAAGAGGAGAAGTGCAAGCTTTGAATCGAAGCCCCGGTAAACGGCGGCCGTAACTATAACGGTCCTAAGGTAGCGAAATTCCTTGTCGGGTAAGTTCCGACCTGCACGAATGGCGTAACGACTTCCCCACTGTCTCCAGCACACACTCAGTGAAATTGAATTCCCCGTGAAGATGCGGGGTTCCTGCGGTTAGACGGAAAGACCCCGTGCACCTTTACTGCAACTTTGCACTGGCAATCGTGACTGCTTGTGTAGGATAGGTGGTAGGCTTTGAAGCAGGGGCGTCAGCTCTTGTGGAGCCGCAATGTGAAATACCACCCTAGCGATTATGGTTGTCTAACCGCGGTCCGTAAGCCGGATCCGGGACAGCGCATGGTGGGCAGTTTGACTGGGGCGGTCGCCTCCTAAATCGTAACGGAGGCGTGCGAAGGTTGGCTCAGAGTGGTCGGAAATCACTCGTCGAGTGCAATGGCATAAGCCAGCCTGACTGCGAGACTGACAAGTCGAGCAGATACGAAAGTAGGTCATAGTGATCCGGTGGTTCTTTGTGAGAGGGCCATCGCTCAACGGATAAAAGGTACGCCGGGGATAACAGGCTGATGACGCCCAAGAGTCCATATCGACGGCGTCGTTTGGCACCTCGATGTCGGCTCATCACATCCTGGGGCTGGAGCAGGTCCCAAGGGTATGGCTGTTCGCCATTTAAAGTGGTACGTGAGCTGGGTTCAGAACGTCGCGAGACAGTTCGGTCCCTATCTGCCGTAGGTGTTGGAGAATTGAGAGGATCTGTCCTTAGTACGAGAGGACCGGGATGGACGCACCTCTGGTGGACCTGTTGTCGTGCCAACGGCACAGCAGGGTAGCTATGTGCGGACGGGATAACCGCTGAAGGCATCTAAGCGGGAAACCCACCTCAAAACAAGTTCTCCCTCGAGAGTCGTGGAAGACCACCACGTTGATAGGCCGGGTGTGGAAGCGCTGCAAGGCGTGTAGCTTACCGGTACTAATAACTCGATTGGCTTGATTGCTCTCATTAAGCAATGCTCATCGATATCGCTCATGAAAGAACATTCGCGCTCGCAAGGCGTGTCTGGAATTCATAATTGCGTGTCTCGCGCAGCTGACAAGCGCGCGAGCTCGATGAGCGTAGGGTTCAAACGAAAGACCAGAAAACAGAAGTCATATGACGTCTCCGCCGACCTGGTGATTATGGCGGGGTGGCTGCACCCGATCCCATTCCGAACTCGGCCGTGAAACGCCCCTGCGCCGATGGTACTTCGTCTTAAGACGCGGGAGAGTAGGTCGTTGCCAGGTCTGCCGAGACGTCATGTGAACTTCACTTCCGCGCATCGCGGCTCCCGTTCTAGGAGCCGGTCTCGATGCGCAACCAAAGAAGTCAATCACCTCTTTATGAAACTCAAAACGCGCCGCTGTGCTTTATGCCAGCGGCGCGTTTTTGTTTGTTGAGCTATTTGGCTGAGGACTCATCCGAGTTCTGATTGATATCGGATGTGGACACAAAGGCGAAGCGGCGCAATAAGCTCAGGCACTACCGCGCCATCGCAACCAAGTTCGACAAGCACAATGCCAACTTCATGTGACCTAGCGCGACTTGATTTTCGAGATCACGTCCTTGATCATCTGCTTGACAGGAACAGGCACCGCACTCTTGATCGCGTCGGCAGCGGAAGATGATCGCTTGGGTCGCTGGTAGGATTTCTTCTCCCGCAGCGACACCTTTTCTCCGCGTTCCACGGCAGCGGCGCGCGGGAAAATCTGCTCGCAAGTGACATCGCGCGCGAGCGCCTTCGGCTTCAGAAGATATTGCCCACCCGATGGCTTGATGAGGCCTTCGCGCAGACACAACTGATCCATGTACTGCAGCAGCTCCATCACTATTTTCGTGTCTTCATTCTGCACGTACGAGGAACGCGTTCCCGGAGGAGCCACAAGATCGAGAAACGCGGAATACTCCGCCTTCCACTCAATATCGAAGAGTGTCGTGAACACCGGAATGATGTCGCCGGAACGGATCTTTTCGAACGGCGATCCCAGTCCGCCCGGACGCGGCGTCGTGACCGTGCTCACTGTGCGCCCGCTGTTTTGATTCTTGCGGTGCTTCTCGGGCAGGATCTCAAGCAATTCGTTGATGATCTGCAGCCGCTTCGGAGCATATTGCCCCTGCGTCTCGCCCACGAAATCGTGGATCCACATCCTGCCGCCGGGCTTAAGCGTGCGCCAAGACTGAAAAGCGACGCGTTCCAAAAACAGCACGTGATGCAGTGAAGTTTGCGCCACGACCAAATCGTAGGTCTGAAGAGGCAAGTCGATGAAATTGAGGTCCGCCGCTTCATAAGTGATGGGAAGGGAGGCCTCCGCAGCCACGCGCCGCGCGTCGGCAACAGCGCCTTCCGAGATGTCGATACCATGGAAGGCCTTGCACACCCCGTCCTTGACCAGCGCACGCTCGAGTCGTCCAGCGCCGCAACCGAGCGATATGCCGTGCTCGAAGATGAGGCCGCGGGCGCGAACTTGGGAGGTGAGGGAACTTGTGTGCCGGGCCATACGCAACTCGGCACTTGCCTTGACGTCTTCGGCAGCGGCCGTCGACGCTTGCAGCGCCGGCAGGATTTGCCCCCACACTTCGGATTCCCGCGCCGCCATCTTTTTGTAGACGGCAGGATCACGCATCGCTTCTTCGATGATGTCGTCGACAGTCTTGCCCAAGCTCGTACCCCCAGTTCAGTCTAGGTTCTGACTAGCATAGGGAATCTATAGCCGTCCTCGCAGCAAGAACCACCGGCTCAGGCCGTCCGCAGGTAATCAACTGCTTTTTGAGCAATACACAGAGCCAATTTCATCTCTGTGAGGCACCAGACAATCGACTGGTCCTCTACACTCCAATCTTATCAAGCGCTTACGTCAATGTAGCCGGAAGATCAGACGGCCGGCTGCAAAGCCGCCGCCGCCTCGTCCAGCAGGTCCTTGAACTGGGCTTCGTTTGGCGCTACGGCGAGCTTCTTCATCGTCGGGTCGAGAGCACGCTCCACCGAGGCGAACTGCGCGTCCAAACGTTGATCTTGGAAGTCTGAAGGGTCGTCCAGGCTGTCGGCCCACAGTCCCCGCATCCCCGGCACCAACTCGGCGAGAATGAAGAGATTTGATCCGCAGGACGAGCAGGTGCCGCGTTGGACGAGGCGGCCGCTTTCGGCTTTCACGTCGAAATAGATCGCTGCCGGCCCTGTTATTTTGAGTGCCGAACGCGGCACGTACATGACGGGGTAATAGCCAGCGTCCGAGGCCCGCGTCATCATGTCCTCCAGCGGCGCTGTGGTCTACCCTCCTCAGGGTGTCACACACGCACCCTGAGCTCATGGACCCGAACCCGATGGACCTCGCCCCGGAACTTTCACTGGCGTGCGCTGCGCGCCAGCGGAAGGTCAGGCGGGCGCTGCAAGCACGTTGCCGTATTCGAGCGCCTGGGCGTCGCGTCCGATGGCCGCAATAGCAACGACCTTGCCCTTGGCCTTGTAGCTGACCAGGCAGTCGCGCGCGGCGATGTCGCCGTTGATTTCGGCCGTATCCCAGGATGGTGCATAGCCGACGTAGTTGATCGCGACGTCGTAGTGCGCGCTCCAGAAGAAAGGGGCGTCCCGGAAGGGTTTTCGCGCGCCGAGCATGTTTTCAGCTGCAACCTGTCCGTGCCGTTCGGCTACGACCCAATGCTCCACGCGGCTGGTCTGGCCGCTGCCTGCGTTGCGCCAGCGCGCCACATCGCCGGCCGCGTAAACGCCGGGCACGCCGGTCTCGAGATATTCGTCGACCAGAATGCCGTGATCGGTGGCAATGCCCGCCGCCTCGGCGAGCGCGATACGCGGCCTGACCCCCACTCCGATGACGACGAGATCGGCGGGGAGAGTGGCGCCTGTGCTGAGTTCCACCGCTTGTGCAGCGATGGAGGCGAGGGAAGCACCCATGTGGAAAGTCACGCCATGGCTCTCGTGAAGCTTGCGGATGAAGTCGCCGAGGTCGGGACCGAGCACCTTTTCGAGGGGACGTGCATCGAGCGAGACCACATGCACATCGAGTCCGCGGGTGCGCAAGGCGGCGGCAGTTTCCAGACCGATGAAGCCAGACCCCAGCACCACGGCCGATTTTGCATGCTTTGCCTGCTCGATGATGGCGCGGCTGTCGCCGAGAGAGCGCAGAGTGAAGACATGGGGCTGTTCTGCACCGGGAATGGGCAGCCGCACCGGCTCCGCGCCCATCGCCAGCAGAAGGCGATCGAACGGCAAGGCGCGGCCGTCTCCGGTCGTGACGCTGCGCCCGGCCACGTCGATGTGCTTGGCCGATGTGCGCAACCGGAGGTCGATGCGGTTTTCCGCGTAGAAATCCATCGGGCGCAAGGGAATCCACTCCTCTTGTGCATTGCCCGCCAGATAGTCCTTCGACAGGTTTGGCCGATCACAGGGAGTGTCGGCATCCTCACTCAACATGGTGAGGCGCCCCTGATATCCGCGCCGGCGCAGCATCTCGGCGCAGGCAAAGCCGGCAGCGCCGCCGCCGACTATGACAATGTCATTGGGCTGATCGGCTGCGGCCAGTGCCGGCCGCGGCGATGGAGCGATCCGGTCGCGGACGAAGATCCGGTCTCCTTCGCGCTCGACGCGCCAACAGGGCAGCGGGTCGAAAGCAGGAGCGCCAAGCGCCTCGCCGCTACGCAACGAAAAGCAGGCATGATGCCAGGGGCAGCGCACCGTGTCGCCGACGACAATGCCCTCGGCCAGCGGCCCGCTATAATGGGTGCAAGTGGCGCCAACCGCCAAAACTTCATCGCCGACGCGGGCGAGCAGCACCGGCTTCTTGCCGACATGCCCGCGCAGCATCTGGCTATCCCCGAAATCAGCGAGCGTGACACCCTGGGTGAGATCGGGGCCTGCATCTTCGGTTGGGTGTGACGTCATCGCGTCTCTCCTCTTTGAACGCCCTCAAGGATAGATACGGCAATCTGGCGGGGGTTACCGCGCAACGCGGTCACAACATCGTGACGCTGTAACAATCGCGATTGCGTGGCAGGTCGCGCCGAATGCAAACGGGGCACGGAAGATCGAGCGATTGGCGCTCCCTCAAAGGCCGAAATCAAAGGCCCAGTTCGCTGAGACCGGGATGGTCGGCGGGACGGGGCCCTTGCGGCCAGCGGAATTTGCGATCCGCTTCCTTGATCGGCAGATCATTGATGGAGGAAAAGCGCCGCGCCATCAGCCCGTGAGAGTCGAACTCCCAGTTTTCGTTGCCATAAGAGCGGTACCATTGCCCGCTGTCGTCGTGCCATTCATAGGCATAACGCACCGCAATGCGATTATCTGTAACGGCCCATAGCTCCTTGATGAGCCGGTATTCCAGCTCGCGGGCCCATTTGCGCTGGAGGAATTCCACGATCTGTGGGCGGCCGGCCGGAAATTCCGCGCGATTGCGCCATTGGCTGTCTGGCGTATAGGCGAGGGAAACCGCGACCGGATCACGCAAGTTCCAGGCGTCTTCAGCCTTCCGGACCTTGATAATGGCGGTTTCTCGCGTGAAGGGCGGTAGTGGCGGCTTGTCGGACATCGAGGCAAATCTCCCGGCGCGAGATCAAAACGGGTATGCGTGTCTTTATCTTCTCCGATACGAGCCTTATCGCCCTTCAGACCAGAGCCGCAACAGTCTTTATCCTTGCATGAGGGGCAAATCTTCGGCCCCGCACGAGCGGCCGATTTGCTACCCTTGCGAGAGACCGCAATAGGGAGATCCGCGGGCATGTACGATACAACCAACCTGTCGAAACTTCAAAACCTGCGACACGCCGCGCCGTCATCAATGCAGGCTTTCGAGACGTTCGATCGCGCCGCGATGGCCCCCGGCACAATCCCGCGCCGCTATAAGGAACTCATCGCGCTTGCCGTAGCGGTGACAACGCAGTGCCCCTACAGCCTTGAAGTTCATCGCACGAACGCGCTCAACGCCGGGGTGACGGAAGCCGAGATCGCCGAAGCCGTCTTCATCTCGGCGGCCATGCAGGCGACTGCGGCAATCGCTCACGGTACGCATCTTGTGGGAAGAAAGCCCTGATCGCCGCCTCCTGTTCCCACTGACGTGGGTTCAGTCAATTTGCTTCTGTTGGTGTTGCGGAACTGCACTTGCATGACGCGGCCAGGCAATGGCCATATTCGAAACCATGAGACCACTGCGCAATAGACGTCTGAAATGGTTGTTTGCGGTGCTGGCCCTTTGGGGCGTCCTGCTGCACGCAGGCGTGTTGGTGCAGCATTCGCTTATGCAGATTGCGGCTGCGGCGCCCGAGAGCGCAGCCGAGCAGTGGGCGCGCGACAATAACATTCCGATCTGTCACGCAGCCGGTAAGCAACAGCCAGCGCCAAGCCTTCCTGCAAACTACAAAGTCACGCACTGCGTGATCTGCGCAAGCGCATTGGCCAGCACGACGGCCCAGGAGCCTTCGCAGCTCGGGAGGGTCGCACCCCTCGGGGTCGTTATCGTCTATACGCCGTCACAGGCGCAGACCGGGTACGCCAAACAATACATCGGCTTTGAAGCGCGCGGTCCCCCTACCGCCGTCTAGTCAGCCAATAAAAGCGCAGCCGCTGCCGCAGCCGCTTTGGCGGCGCGCGGAAGGCATACCCACCAATCTTGAAAATACGAGCCGGCCGCTTCTGCAGCAGCGCGCGCTGGCTTTAGTCTAAGGGGACTACCATGTTCAATGACACACCGCGGCGCCTCGCGCCGATCGCTACCGGCTTGACCGTTCTCTTGATATTCTGCTCCGTTGCAGGCGCGCACGAGCCAGGAGCAAAGCCCATTCCGGACGGACACGCACCTGCCGGCGTGATGGTCGATCACATGCACAAAGCGGGGGAATTCATGGTGGGTTATCGTTACAGCTGGGCGCGTCAATCGGGCGATCAGCTGAACGGCACCTCCACGGTCGACATAAACGATCCGTCCAATCCCTTGTTGCATAAGGCCTGCCAGAACAAAGCCGTCGCAGGTCACGAACACTGCATGATGTATCAGACGGAGATGACCATGCAGATGCATATGCTGGACATCATGTACGCACCGACCGATTGGATGACGCTGATGGTGATGCCGCAGTGGATGACCATGGACATGACCATGGACACGCTACCCTTCGCCGGCCACGGCGGGATGGGCCACATGGGGAGTCATGGCCACGGCACCGATGGAATCGGCGATACGATCTTCGGAGCGCTTATCAAGATCTCCGGCGGTCCCGGCTACAGCCTTCACACCGGTATGATGTTCTCCGCGCCAACTGGCTCGACGACAGAGCGCGCCTCGAATGGAAACCTCACCCACTACATGATGCAGTTGGGCTCGGGCACATGGGATTTCTTGCCAAGCCTCACCTACAACGGCCGCGCGGACCGGCTGTCATGGGGCTTGCAGCTTTCCGGCATCATTCGCATGGAAGACGAGAACGATCAGGGCTATCGCCTGGGCGATGTGTTCCAGGCGACCGGCTGGACGGCCTATCGTCTTACCGACTGGATGTCGGCGTCTGTGCGCTTGCAGAGTACGAGAGTGAGTCAGGTCGAAGGCTCATTCTTTCCGACTGGATCCGGGAAGAGCCCACCCGATTTTCCCACCAACTACGGCGGGAGTTACTTCGATGTGGGCTTTGGCGTGAACTTCGTAGTGCCCGACGGCGCCTTGAAGGGACATCGCCTCAGCGTGGAATGGCTTGAGCCGCTACGCGATGATGTCAACGGCTACCAACAGGAGCGCGATGGCATGCTTTACGCAAATTGGAGCAAAGGGTTTTGACGTCTGAAGCCCCATCAAACCAACTTCAAGGGTGCTCGCAAGAGCACCCTTTTTTGTTTGTGACGCAGCCCATATCAGCGGTCTGGAGTAGCTGGATCGGGCTCAGGCTCGCGCACCGGCACGGGCTGGGGATCGGGAGACGGCGTCGTGGGCTCAGGATTGA
>OEIU01002228.1_pt1 | contig 10628 bp, 12 predicted proteins | sample 1539221 | NCBI WGS metagenome assembly OEIU01 (sample SAMN03792071, study PRJEB22550) | activated sludge metagenome | feature: wastewater treatment plant; material: activated sludge; isolation source: Wastewater treatment plant of a petroleum refinery complex | place: Argentina: Zarate | collected... | reverse complement strand
GTGATGGCAACATCGGCTCTGCGTCGCGGCCGGCGCGGGTGCGGGTCAACGGGGAGCGCTCAATGAGCGGCGGGCGGGGCTTCCGGTACTACGATCTCGTCATGGTGGCGTTCGTCACGGTGCTCGTGTGCTCGAACCTGATCGGGCCGGCGAAGATCGCGCAAGTCGATGTGCCGGGGATAGGGCCCTACGTGTTCGGCGCAGGCGTGCTGTTCTTTCCCATCTCCTACATCTTCGGCGACGTCCTGACGGAGGTCTACGGCTACGCGCGGGCGCGGCGCGTGATCTGGACCGGCTTTGCCGCGCTTGCCTTTGCCTCGCTGATGGCGACGGTGGTGGTAGCGCTGCCGCCGGGGTCGTTCTGGCAGCATCAGGCTGTCTATGAAGTTGTCTTCGGCAATGCCTGGCGCGTGGTTTTGGCGTCGATGGTCGCCTATTTCTGCGGTGAGTTCGTCAATTCGTTCGTGCTCGCGAAGATGAAGGTGGCGCAAGGCGGCAAGCATCTCTGGATGCGCACCATCGGCTCGACGATTGCCGGCGAGGCGGTGGATAGCTCTCTCTTCTATCCTCTGGCGTTCTACGGCACCGGCATCATCCCGAACGAGGCGTTGCCGACGGTGATGCTGGCCCAGTTCGTCACCAAAACGATGGTCGAGGTGGTGTTCACGCCCGCGACGTACAAAATCGTCGGCTTCCTTAAGCGGGCGGAGGGCGTGGACCATTACGACCGAACCACGGATTTCAATCCGTTCAAGCTCGAGACGTAGCGTTGGGCGCCTGCGTCGGTCGTGGGGCGGCGCTAGTCGATATGGGCGAGCTGAAAGCACACGGCAGGCGTCTCGCGGTCGAGCGAGCCGTCGAGGGCGACATAGCGGCCCGGAGCCTGGTCCTCGCGCAAGGTGTCGTCCGCAATTGAGTAATAGAAGTTGGGCGGGCGCGACAGGTCGATCGAGAGCAGCCGCGATTGCTCCCAGAGAAAATCATGGAACGTCTTGTTTTCCTGCTCGTCCCTCAAGACCGCAATGATCGTGGCTTTCGGCTTGAGCCGAGCTTCGAGGCGGCTCGACAATCCGCCGGGAAGAGCCGCATGGGCGTAGCCCGGAATGACGACCAGTTTGCCGCCCCCCTTCTTGCGAACCTCTTCCTCGATATATGCCGCCAGCTCGTCGTCATGGCTGAAGCGCTCGCGCATGATGGCCGCGTCGCGCTCGGCCTTGGTGATCTTTCCGTCCAGTCCGTATCGGACCCAGGTCACGCTTTCCAGCTCGGCCAGGCATCGGTAGACCGGATCGTTGAAGGTCGTGAATCCGCCCAGCGGGTTATTGAAATCGTAGAAGATCGGATTGATGCCGAGTGTTTTCGAAAGCAGGACCTGGCGGCCAAGAGCGGTGGCGACACGGCGCTGCGTGGTCGCCGCTTCTTCTCCGGGGTGATCCGGGTCGATGAAGTGCCACCGTCCGGATCGGATGATGTCCTCTGCGAACGCCTCGACATCGGCTTCCGTGTCGATGCCCATGGCCTGGCGCCCGAGAACGCGCGGCATCTCGATTGCAACATGGCGAACACCGGAGCGTTTCATGGCGTCGAACAGCGCATTCGAGGAAAAGAACGCGATCCGTTCACGGACGCCGTGCTTGACGTCTGCCAGGACCGTCAGATCCTTGGACATGAAAATGCGTTCGAGAGGTCTAACGTCTCCTGCACCCTGGGCCGCCGCCTGGGTGGCAGCCCACGTGGCGGCAAGGAGAACGGCACTCCTCCACAATGCGCGCGTCCACAATGCGCGCGGTCGTCGAAGCGCGCTTAGCCGCGCCGGTGGGTGTCTCTTGGATGAAGACGCTTTGGCATGGGGGCACCGACAACGATCATTGACGACGAGCCTTAACACGCGCGTTCCCGGGCCTTCGTTATTCTTGAATGGAATGCTACAGGGATTCCATCGTTGCGCAACGGCTGGACAAGCCTTGATGTTGCTCATTATCTGATAAGAATTTCATCAGTCGAGCGACGACGCCGTGGCTGCCTCCTTCACGAAATCCAAATCGATCCGGATTCGCGATACGCTATAACACATACAGACAGCCGTGATCCGTCCTGATACCTCTTGAGGATCGCTTCCCGAAACCGCGCCCAATCCGAATTGGGAGAGACATCGATGCGGGCCACGCGCATATTGCCGTTTTCGAAAGCCGCTCCACTTTTATTGTGGTGGCTGCTCCTCGGCCCGCCGGCTGCCGTCGCCCAATCGCCGCAGCCCTCCGCCGATCCCGGCGTCGTTGCCGATGACATGCTGACGCTCGTGGTCGGTACGCGTTTCGTCGGGCCGACAGCGGAAGGGACATCCGCCAAATCCCAGTTCACCGACGCCCGCATCCCGCTCTCGGCTTTCAACGACACGGATCACTGCGTCGATCAGAGCGCGCTCGAGGTGGCGAAGGAATACTTCGCCACGCTCGGCCGTGTGATGGGCAAGGCGGGTCACTACTATTTCGTCCCGGATGCCGAGATCAAGAAATCCGTCGCCATGTGTGAACGGCTATACGGCCGCCCGCCTCAGGCATGGGTCGAAAGCAAGACCAAAGTCATCGCGTTCGGAAAGGTTGTGCCGACGGTCGATGCTCCCGCACTCGAGAAAGCCGTACGGTGACCGCTATCGGTTCTCGGTTCCGAGAGATGCGAGGGAACGTTTTGCGCATTGGTCAACAAGCATTCAGGCCGTCCGGAGACGCGGAATGGACAAGCCGTCGGATTGGTTGAAGGTAATCCTGGTCCTGGCCGTGTTCTTCGGCGGCGTCGCCGGCCTGCTGTTTCTCGTCGCATCCTTTCCCTGGGAAACCCGCATCACCATCCTCATCACCGCGATGGCGATCGGTTGTGTGACTTGGCTTTATCACGATACCAAGGGCGGCGATTGGCCGGCGCCATCGCTTGCTTTCTTCGGCATGCCGTTTGCGATCGGCGGCTCTTTGCTTTCCATTCTTATGGATCTCGGCGTGCCCATGGCGCGGCCGGTCATGGCTGCGTCTATCGCCTTCGGGCTTACGGTGCCGGCGTTGGTGATGAAGGCCGCATCGGGACCGCTGCGTTACGAAGCTGGCAGGGGAATGAAGGTCTGGTGGGGCATCTGCCTAGTCTTGAGGCACTAGGGGGCCAGGCCACGCAACAAGGACACCACTCCGACTCTGACTCCGACTCCGACGCGGCCTCACCTCTCCCCTCGAGCGGGGAGAGGGAAGCAGACGGGCGCGTCAGTGGCCGGAGACCTCGCGGCGCGACGCCTCGAACAGGAACCACAGGCGGCGCTCGGTTTCGTCGATCCACTGATCGAGCAGGCTCGATGTCGCGTAGTCCTTGTGCTCATCCGTAAGGCCGTGCACCTCACGCATGCGCGTGACGAGATCCTTGTTGTCCTCGGCAAGCTCGGCGAGCATGCCCTCGGGATCGACGTAGTCGGCGTCGTTGTCTTTCACGCGCTGCAGTTTTGCGATCTGGCCGATGGAGTGCAGCGTCATGCCGCCCAGCTTGCGCACGCGCTCTGCAATCGGGTCGGTCATGGCGAAGATCTGCGTGCCCTGCTCGTCGAACATCAGATGGTAGTCGCGGAAATGCGGTCCCGAGGCGTGCCAGTGGAAATTCTTTGTCTTGACGTAGAGCGCAAACACATCGGCGAGCAACTCGTTCAGCGCGCCGGTAAGATCGCGGACGGCGTTGTCGCCAAGGCCGCCCGGGGTGGTGAGCGGGGCTTTGCGGCGTTCGGCAGCTTTTTTGAGATCGGCTTTCGTCTCGGCCATTGGGGGGCTCCATCGGTGCTTTGAGGCAGGTTCCCTAAAGTAGGAATTCTCCGAGCGGGATGACAAGCGCGCCTGATGTATATCATCGTTGCGCCGTTAACCGATTTCCGGAGCCGGGTCGTAAGGCCTCCAGGCCAGGCTAGAGCGCCATTCTACTTAGCTTTCCAGGCCTCCCAGCCCCTTGCGCGGAGTTGGCATGCGGGGCATTCGCCGCAGCCCCAACCCCAATCGTGGCGCTTCGTTCTGTCGCCGAGATAGCAGGTATGCGTTTCCTCGCGGATCAGATCGACCAGCGGGGCGCCGCCAAGCTCGGCCGCCATGGTCCAGGTGGCGGCCTTGTCGACGTACATGAGGGGCGTGAGAATCGCGAACGCGCGGTCGAAGCCCAGCGCGATGGCCTCCTCCTGGGCGCGGATGGTGTCGGCGCGGCAATCCGGGTAGCCCGAGTAGTCGGTTTCGCACATGCCGGCGACGAGCGTTCCGATGCCGCGGCGGTAGGCGACGGCGGCGCCATAAACGAGAAACAACAGGTTGCGGCCGGGCACGAACGTCGAGGGCAATCCGGCTTTGGTCATGGCGATCTCGGTTTCGCGCGTGAGTGCGGTCTCGCTCAGGCGGCCAAGCTCGCTCAGCGCGATCTCGTGGTCGGGACCGAGGCGGTCGCTCCATTCCGGAAACGTTCGCGGGATGCTGTCGAGGACGATCCTGCGCTGGGTCAGCTCCACCGCATGGCGCTGGCCATACGAGAAGCCTACGGTCTCGACGCGCGGGAAGCGTTCGAGCGCCCAGGCGAGGCAGACGGCACTATCCTGGCCGCCGGAGAAGAGGACGAGCGCGCCGTCGCCGGACATGTCAGGCGCTCTTTCCGTCGAAGCGGTTGACGGTGATGGCGTCGGGGTCGATCTCGTCGATGCAGCGCACGTTGAGGGCGATCATTGGGGTGCCGTCCGGCATTGCTCCGCGCGCAAAGCTCGTCACGCCGCAGGCGCGGCAGAAGAGATGATGGATGACGTGCTTGTTGAACTGATAGTCGGTCAGTGCGCCCTCGCCGCTCTTCAGCGAAAAGTCGTGTGCGGGAATGAACGCGAGCAGTGTGCCTTTCCTGCGGCACATGGAGCAGTTGCAACTCAAGGCCTGGGTGATCGGCTCGCTCTTTGCCTCGTAGCGAACGGCGCCGCAGTGACAAGAGCCGTGGTAGGTCTGTTGCTCGGCCATGGTTCATCGTCCTTTCGTCTGTTTGCGCCGCGAAAAGCGGTTCGCGGGTGGGTAGGACGGCCTACCCGATGGGGTCTTTCCGGAGCCCCTAAAGCCGTTTACAACCCGCTGCGGCTTTCTCCTGGCCCGCATCAGGTCCGTGCTCCGGTCCGTCGGCCGGGTTCCCGAGGCGGCCCACGATCCTCGCACAAGAAACGTTTGTCCATCAGACTTCCAAGGAACGCCCCATGACCGCAATTGTCGACATCCTCGGCCGCGAAATTCTGGATAGCCGCGGCAATCCGACCGTCGAGGTCGATGTCATGCTCGAGGACGGGTCGATGGGCCGGGCCGCTGTGCCGTCGGGTGCATCGACGGGGGCGCACGAGGCCATCGAGCTGCGTGACGGGGACGCGGCCCGCTATCTCGGCAAGGGCGTGCAGAAGGCCGTCGACGCGGTCAACGGAGAAATCTCGGATGCCCTGATCGGCCTCGACGCGGAGGACCAGCGCGGCCTCGACGCGGCGATGATCGCGCTCGACGGCACGAAGAACAAAAGCCGGCTCGGCGCGAATGCCATCCTCGGCGTCTCGCTCGCGGCCGCCAAGGCTGCGGCCGAGGCTTCAGGCCTCTCGCTCTACCGCTATGTGGGCGGCGCCTCCGCGCACGTGCTGCCCGTGCCGATGATGAACATCATCAATGGCGGCGCGCACGCCGACAATCCGATCGATATCCAGGAATTCATGATCATGCCGGTTTCGGCCGCGACCTGCGCGGACGCCGTGCGGGTCGGCGCCGAGATCTTCCACACGCTCAAGAAGGCGCTCAAGGAGGCCGGGCACAACACCGGAATCGGCGACGAGGGCGGGTTCGCGCCGAACCTCAAGAGCGCCGACGACGCGCTCGGCTTCATCATGAAGTCGATCGAGAAGGCGGGCTACAAGCCGGGCGACGATGTGATGCTGGCGCTCGATTGCGCCTCGACCGAGTTCTACAAAGGCGGGAAGTACGAGCTTCACGGCGAGGGCAAGAGCCTCGACAGCGCAGGCATGGCCCGCTACCTCGAAGACCTCGTCTCGCGCTTCCCCATCATCTCCATCGAAGACGGCATGGCCGAGGACGACTGGGCCGGCTGGAAGGCGCTCACCGATGCCATCGGCAAGAATGTGCAGCTCGTCGGCGACGACCTGTTCGTCACCAACACCGAGCGCCTGTCGCAGGGCATCAAGACGGCGACCGGCAACTCGATCCTGGTCAAGGTCAATCAGATCGGCACGCTGACCGAGACGCTCGATGCCGTCAACATGGCGCAGCGTGCGGGCTATACCGCGGTAATGTCGCATCGCTCGGGTGAAACGGAGGATTCGACCATCGCGGATCTCGCGGTGGCGACCAACTGCGGGCAGATCAAGACCGGGTCTCTGTGCCGTTCGGACCGGCTTGCGAAGTACAACCAGCTCATCCGCATCGAGGGTGAGCTCGGCGATGTGGCGCGCTATGCGGGCAAGAGCATCCTTAGGGGCTCGCGCGCGGTCGCGTAGCGCATGGAGTTGCTCTTTGATCCGCAGTTTCAAAGAGCAAGAGCATTTCCGGGCGGTAGGGCGCTTTACCTCGTTTTAAGGGCTCGGGTCCTATAGTCCTTCTGTTCCCGGATCTCATAGCGCGTAACGACGAACACCCGTGCTGCGTCAGAGCTTATATGATCGGCGAGCCAGGTTGCGGCAGGCGACGGTGTTGCTTCTCTGCCTTGGTTTAACAGCCTACTTCGCCTTCCATACACTCAAAGGCCGTCACGGCCTCGAGGCGCGAGATCGGTTGCTCGAGCGTCAAAGCGCGCTCGAGTTCGAGATCCAAAGCCTCGAGGCCGTACGTGCCAAGCTTACGCGGGACGTCGCGCTTCTTCGTCCCGATCTGCCTGATCCCGATTTCGTCGAGGAGATCGCGCGCGACGTGCTGGGTCTTGCGAATCCGCACGATCAAATCCTGATGGATGTCGCCGCGTCGCACTGATCCGGCGATGATTCCACGCCTCTTGCGCGACTTTTCGCGCGAACCCTGCCAAGGCCGTCAAGCTGCCACAGGCGTGGGCGAGGAACCGCGTCTCGATACGATTTGCGACGCTGCACTGCAGCATGCAGTGCTTGGTTTTCCCTGTGGCCTCGTCGTGCAGGTTTCGTAGTATGGCAGCAAACTGACGGCGGCCGGACGAGACCGGCCCGGCATTGCGGACTGTCCTAACGAGGAGCGGAAATGGCGGGAGGCGCCCTTCGTCCCAGCGACGTGGAGACCGACGGGTTCTCGGCGGACGAGGACATCGCGGCCTACCGCTCCATGCTGCTCATTCGCCGTTTCGAGGAGAAGGCGGGGCAGCTCTACGCAATGCAGACTATTCAAGGCGCGTGCCCGCTCTGCATCGGGCGAGAGGCGTCGATCGTCGGCGTGATGATGGAGGCGCGCACCACCGATCCCGTCATTACCGGCTATCGCACGCACGGCGCGCTGCTCGCGCGCGGAGCCGATCCGCGTCTCGTGATGGCGGAGCTGACCGGGCGGAAAGCCGGACTTGCGCACGGAAAGGGCGGCACGGTCAGGATGTTCGCGCCGGAGCAGACGTTCTACGGCGGGCACGGCAGCGCCGGACTTTGCGCGCCGCTCGGCGCGGGGCTTGCGTTCGCCTCGCGGTATCGGGGCGACGACGCCGTCACGCTTTGCTTTTATGGCGACGGCGCGGCCGCGCGGGGCCGTGTGCTCGAAACCTACAAGGCCGCGGCGCGCTGGGCGCTCCCCATCGTCTTCGTGGTCGACAACAATACCGCGGCGCCGGGTGCCAGCATAGTGCTTGGCTCCGTGCCCTCGGCGATCTCGGAAAGCGGGCGGCCGTTCGCCATTCCGGGCGAGCAGGTCGACGGCATCGACGTGAGGCGGGTGCGGATGGCCGCGCGGCGCGCGATCGAGCGCGCGCGGCGTGGAGACGGCCCGACAGTGCTCGAAATGCTGACCTATCGCTACAGGGGCCATGGCGGCATGCCGGCGCGCGCGGGTGCCAGCGCGGAGCGGCGGATCGAGGATGCCGATCCCGTCTTCAAGGCGCGGGCGCGTCTTCTGGCAGCCGGGGTTCTCCGCGAGCGCGAACTCAGGGCGCTCGAAAAGGAGGTCCGGGAAACCGTCGTTGCCGCAGGCGCCTTCGCGCGTTCGGCGGCGCTGCCCGAGCCGGACGATCTTCTGGCGCCGGTGGAGGCCTAGCATCCATGCGACGGGAAATCCTCATGCCGCCGATGACGCCGTCGATGACGGTCGGAAAGATCTCGCGCTGGCACGTCTCGGAGGGCCAATCGGTGGCGGCGGGCGACCTGCTTGCCGAGGTCGCGACTTCGACGGCGACGTTCGAGATCGAAGCGGAAAACGAAGGGCATGTGGAGCGCATCCTGGTGCCGGCCGGCACCGAGGGGGTGGAGGTGACCACGCCGATCGCGATCCTGCTCGGCGCGGTCGGGGAGGGACGCGTGCAGCCCTTGGCCTTTGCCGCCCTCGAGCCGGCGCGGCCTTCGGTGCGGGCGCCGGTCCCACGCGCGGCGACGCCGGGGCAGACCTATCGCGAAGCGTTGCGCGATGCGCTCGCGGCCGAGATGCGCGCCGACGAGTCCGTCTTCCTGATCGGTGTCGACGTGGCGCAAAACCGAGGCGCGCCGAAGGTGACGCAGGGTCTTGCCGACGCGTTCGGCTCCAAGCGGGTGGTGTCTGTCCCCGCACTCGACGAAGCGTTGTTCGGCATGGCCGTCGGCGCGGCATTCGCCGGGCTCAAGCCGGTGGTCGCGCTCGACACGTGGGGGCGGTCGATCGAGACGCTCGCACCCTATCTCACCAGTGCGGCGCAGACGTTCTATCTTTCGGGCGGGCGGCTTCCGGTGCCGATCGTGTTTCGCGGGCCGAACGGTTTCTCTCCCGGTATGACCGGCGACAACGCGCGCTGCGTCGGCGCTCAACTGGCGCGGATTCCGGGACTCAAGGTTGCGCAACCGGCGACTGCCTCTGCGGCCCGCGTGCTGCTTGGCGCCGCGATCCGCGATCCGGGCCCGGTGGCGGTGCTCGAGCATGAGCTCCTGTATGCTGCGAGCGTGCCCATCTCGACGGCTGGCGATTGCGCTCTCGGCGTCGCGCGGGTTGCCCGTCCCGGAGCGGATGTGACCATCGCCGCGGCGGGACATGCCGTGACGATCGCGCTCGACGCCGCAGCGGCGCTCGCGCGCGACGGAATCGAGGCGGAGGTCATCGATCTCATGTGTCTTGCTCCGCTCGACCGCGATGCCATCGGAGCGTCGGTCGCGCGGACCGGGCGGCTGGTCACGGTCGAAGAGAGCGCGGGCGATCTCGGGATAGGGGCCGAGATCGTGGCATCCGTCGCCGCGGGAAGCTTTCGCGCGCTCAAAAGCGCGCCGGCCCGGGTCGCGGGTGCACGGGTTCCGATGCCGTACGCATCCAACTTGCAGGCGCTGGCTTTGCCGACGGCGGAGCAGGTCGTCTATGCCGTCTCGCAAATGCTGCGGGAAAGCTGATTCGATGCCGTGCAGGCAAATTCGTCGTAAACGGGGACACTTAGCGCTTCCGAGCATGCGCGGGGCGGGAGCGCGATTCGCGCCTCACTCCAAATTCGCGTCGGCATTCCAGAGAAAGAGCCCGCCGTACGACAGCGTTCCAATGTGGCGCCTCTGCAACGAGGCTATGGTTTCCACTGATTCGCCCCTGTCAAATGCGCCCATACACGGGCATTTTGGAGGGGGCTTCTTGTGACCATCTCGGAGTCGACCGTAGACCAGAAAAACGTACGGGCAACTTATGCCGCGAAGTACGTCACGGGGGACACCATGTATATTGGACCATCAAAATCGTTACTCCTGGCAGGCTGCGGTGCGTTGCTGCTTGCCGGATGTTCGTCGACCAGCGGGCTGTTCGGCGACAATACGCTCACGACACAATCGATCTCGACGTCGCCCACGAACGCACAGACCGTTGCGGCCGCCCCCAAGGTGGATCCGGCATGCTATTCGATCGCTCAGCGCATCGAGACGCTGCGCCCGGACGGCCTGACCGAGCGCCTCGAAAAGGCGGCTGCCGGCAAGTCGTCGACCGTTTCGGTCAAGCGCACATCGCTTGCGCAGGCCGCCGAGCTCGACAAGGCGAATGCGGAGTTCCAGGCCAAGTGCTCGGCCTTCGGTCCGCGTCCCGCCCAAACGGCGGCTCAAGTGGCGCCGGTCGCGACGGGGAATTCCTCGCAGGTTGTGTCGGCTTCGGCACCGGCCGGGCATATCGCGCCTCCGGTCGTGCAGCAGCGCTAAGGTCGGCTCGCGGACGAGGGTCTAACGGCCCAATCGGCGCGGTGTTTTCGGCTGTCCAGGACTTTCAGACTGCCTTGCCGGTCCCCCCGTGCCGGCGGGGTGGTCTGCTTGCCCATTCGACGCGAACACTTTACAGCTTCGTAAGCTGCTGCATCGTGGCCACACTTTAGTGCGAATGGCGTGACACCAGCGGCCAGGGGTTCAATAACTCCGCTGAAAAATCTAACGTATCTGCGTCGATTTGCTTCGAGGAGACTTCCTGACCATGACTGCGAGGATGCGCGGCCGCGCGTTTCGACATGCACTGCTT
>OEIU01002227.1_pt1 | contig 10629 bp, 7 predicted proteins | sample 1539221 | NCBI WGS metagenome assembly OEIU01 (sample SAMN03792071, study PRJEB22550) | activated sludge metagenome | feature: wastewater treatment plant; material: activated sludge; isolation source: Wastewater treatment plant of a petroleum refinery complex | place: Argentina: Zarate | collected... | reverse complement strand
CGCGTCAAGGGAGGCTTCGCCCGCTGCGCGGCCCTTGACCCGCCGGACCGGAGAGGCGGCCGCGAAGGAGGGGTCAGAAGGGCTGAAGAGGATGGCGAACCGGAAAGGTGAGCCGCGCTTCGGCCCGACGAGGCTGAAAGGAGCCACCATGACCCCCTCTTCGATCCGCAAGGTCTATCAAGGCGCCGCCGACCGCCGGCAGATGTTCCGTATGTTCGATCGGCACAAGGAGCGACCGAACCGCGCGGATGACGACGCGACCGCGCTATACGCGGGCGAGTGGTTCGAGATCGGCGCAGCCGAGCATGACTATATGTTCGAGATCCTGCCGCCGTTGTGGATGCGCGGCGATATGTTCGCCATGCGCGAGTTCCTCACCGGCAGCGTTACGAGTGTCTTCTTCGAGCTAAGGATCGACGGCAGCGTCCGCTATTTCCACGGCTATTGCGACCTTGGCGACCGGCAGTCGCCCGAGTGGATGCGCGCCGCGATCGTCGAGCGCGAGTCGCGGCCGGTCCGCGCCATGACGCGCGAGGAGCGCCTCGAGCACATCTGGTCGAGCACGCACGATCCCTATCGTGGCTATGCCGACTGGCGCTTCCCCGCCGCAGAGCGCGGCCAGCGCATCGTGATCGTCTACGGCCAGGATCGGAGCCATGATTTCAGGCTGCTCGATCGCCTGACCGATGCTGATATCGCGGTGAAGCTGCCGGTGCATCTGCGCTACCTGCCCGACGCGATCGCGGCTTAGGTGCCGACATGTTCACCTTCTCCGTGACGGCGATCCACGCCGTGATCACGCGCGGGCGCATCGACGCCCTCATGAACGGCGGCTTCCGCAAGCCCCACTACGGCCTCGCGCCCGGCAAGAACGAGAAGCCCGGCGTCTGGCTGGTCGGCGACGAAGGCGTCTACATCATGTCCAACGGCAAGCTTGCCGATGGGCAACGCTCCCTCGTCATCTATGCCGAGGAATGCGATCCGAAGACCAACCCCGACTACTGGCACTACAAGCGTCAGTATTTCGGCGGCGATGACGGCACCGACTTTCTCGACGCCGAAATGCTCGTGCGGCTGATCGGGGCAATGCCCTCGGCCACGCACCTCACGATCGCGATGACCGACGACAGCATGTCGATCACGCCGATCCACCGCTGACCTCCCGGGCCACGCGGCCTGTTCCCGCAACCTCTCGCGACCATCGCACCAGCCGGAATCCTCGGCGGGTCGATGGCGCGCGCCTTCAACACAGGAGACCTTACGATGGCGCATGACGATCCCTTCACGCTCGACCTTTTCGGCAACACCGCTCTCTCGTCGGGCCTCGGCCTCGGCGTAACCGCCTTCGGCGGTGCGTTCGCGAACGACGACGACGATGAGCCCGATCCCTCGACGCCCGCCCCGGCGCTTCCGGTCGCGGCCGCCGCGCGTCCCGCCGTCCCCACCCGCCCCGTGCGCGGGTCCAACTTCCGTCTCGTCGGCGATCGCCTGCTCGCCAGGACCTGGAAAGAGCGGGGGCGCGACAACATTGCCGTCGTCCAGCTCGCGGCCGCGATCGAGGCCGATCAGCGCCCCACCACGCCGCAGGAGCAGGCGCAACTGATCCGGTTCACCGGCTTCGGCGCTTCCGATCTCGCAAACGGCGTCTTTCGCCGGCCCGGCGAGCCGGATTTCCGCGAAGGCTGGCAGGAGCTCGGCTCTTCGCTCGAGGATGCGGTCGGCGAACTCGACTATGCCTCGCTCGCCCGCTGCACGCAGTATGCCCATTTCACGCCGGAGCCGATCGTGCGGGCGATCTGGACGGCGTTGCAGCGTCTTGGCTGGCGTGGCGGACGCGTGCTCGAGCCCGGTATCGGCACGGGCCTCTTCCCTGCGTTGATGCCGGAAGAACTGCGCGACATTGCGCATGTCACCGGCATCGAGCTCGATCCGGTGACGGCGCGGATCGCCCGTCTGCTCCAGCCGCGGGCGCGGATCCTCACCGGCGATTTCGCGCGCACCGAGCTGCCGGCGGCCTTCGACCTCGCGATCGGCAATCCGCCCTTTTCCGACCGCACCGTCCGATCGGACCGGGCCTATCGCTCCAAGGGTTTTCGCCTGCACGACTACTTTATCGCGCGTGCGATCGATCTCCTGAAGCCCGGCGCGCTTGCCGCATTCGTGACGTCGCACGGCACGATGGACAAGGCGGATTCTGCCGCGCGCGAGCACATCGCCGGATCGGCCGATCTCGTCGCCGCCATTCGCCTGCCCGAGGGCAGCTTCCGCGCGGCCGCCGGCACCGACGTCGTGGTCGACCTCCTCTTCTTCCGCAAGCGCAAGATCGGCGAAGCCGCAGGCGATCCATCCTGGCTCGACACCGAGGAGGTACGCCCGGCAGGCGAAGACGAGAGCGTGATCCGCGTGAACCGCTGGTTCGTGCAGCGCCCCGCCTTCGTGCTGGGCACGCATGCGCTGACATCCGGTCCCTTCGGCGAGACCTATACGTGCCTGCCGCGCGTCGGCGAGGCGCTCGAGTCTCTCCTTCCCGGCGTGATCGCTCTTCTCCCGCAGGCGATCTACGACGGCGAGCCCGACGTCATCGATCCTGATCTCGACGAAGATGGTGAGCTGGCGGATTTTGGTTCTCCCTCAGATCGCCATGTGCGCGAAGGCAGCTATTTCGCGGAGAAGGTCCACGGCATCATGCAGGTCCTCGACGGCAGGCCCGTCGCGGTCAAGGTTCGCAAGGGCCGCAGCGCCGAGGGCGTGCCCGAAAAGCATGTGCGGATCATCGGCAAGCTGATCCCGATCCGCGATGCGGTGCGCGAGGTGCTCAAATGCCAGGAAACCGACCGGCCGTGGAAGGATGCGCAGGTTCGTCTTCGCATTGCCTGGTCGAATTTCGTGCGCGATTTCGGCCCGATCAACTTCACGACCGTCTCGATGACCGAGGACGACGAGACCGGCGAGGTCCGCGAGACGCATCGCCGGCCGAACCTGCAGCCCTTCCTCGATGATCCCGATTGCTGGCTGGTCGCCTCGATCGAGGACTACGACCTCGAGACCAACACCGCCAAACCCGGGCCGATCTTTACCGAGCGCGTGATTGCGCCGCCGGCGGCGCCGGTGATCACCAGCGCGGCGGACTCGCTCGCCGTGGTGTTGAACGAGCGTGGGCACCTCGATCTCGACCATATCGCCGAACTGCTGCATCGCGAATGCGCGGACGTCGTCGCCGAGCTCGGCAGCGCCATCTTCCGCGATCCGACCGACAGCTCGTGGTAGACTGCGGACGCATATCTGTCGGGTCATGTGCGGGACAAACTGAAGGCGGCCGAGGCGGCGGCCGCGCTCGACGCCGAGTACGAGCGCAATGTCACTGCGCTGCAAGGCGTCCAGCCTGCCGATCTCAGTCCGTCCGACATCACCGCGCGCCTCGGCGCGCCGTGGATTCCGGCCGCCGACGTCGTCGCCTTCGTCAAGGAGACGATGGGCGCCGACATCAAGATCCACCACATGCCCGAGCTCGCATCGTGGACGGTGGAGGCGCGCCAGCTCGGCTGGATGGCGGCCGGTACATCCGAATGGGGCACCGATCGGCGCCACGCGGGTGAGCTCGTTGCCGACGCGCTGAACAGCCGCGTACCGCAGATCTTCGACACCGTGAAGGACGGCGACAGCGAGCGCCGCGTCCTCAACGTCGTCGACACCGAGGCGGCGAAGACGAAGCTGCAAAAGATCAAGGACGAATTCCAGCGCTGGATCTGGTCCGATCCTGATCGCACCGATCGACTGGCGCGGGTCTATAACGACCGCTTCAACAACATCGCGCCGCGCGCCTTCGACGGATCGCATCTGAAGCTACCCGGCGCCTCTGGCGCCTTTGTTCTTTATGGGCACCAGAAACGTGGCATCTGGCGCATCATCTCGGCGGGATCGACCTATCTCGCGCACGCTGTCGGCGCCGGCAAGACCATGACGATGGCGGCCGCCGTCATGGAGCAGCGCCGGCTCGGCCTGATCGCCAAGGCGATGCTCGTCGTGCCCGGGCACTGCCTGGCGCAGGCGGCGCGCGAATTTCTCGCGCTCTATCCGAACGCGCGCATCCTCGTCGCCGACGAAACCAACTTCACCAAAGACAAGCGCCACCGCTTCCTGTCGCGCGCCGCGACCGCGACCTGGGACGCGATCATCATCACCCATTCGGCTTTCCGCTTCATCTCGGTGCCATCGGCATTCGAGCAACAGATGATCCAGGACGAGTTGGAGCTCTACGAGACGCTGCTGACCAAGGTCGAAAACGACGATCGCGTCTCGCGAAAGAGGCTCGAAAGGCTCAAGGAGGGCCTGAAGGAGAGGCTCGAGGCGCTGTCGACGCGCAAGGACGACCTGCTCACCATCTCCGAGATCGGCATCGACCAGATCATCGTCGACGAGGCGCAGGAGTTCCGCAAGCTTTCCTTCGCGACCAACATGTCGACGTTGAAGGGTGTCGATCCGAACGGCTCGCAGCGCGCTTGGGATCTGTTCGTAAAGTCGCGCTACGTCGACATGAAGAATCCGGGCCGTGCGCTCGTGCTCGCCTCCGGCACCCCGATCACCAACACACTCGGCGAGATGTTCTCGGTGCAGCGCTACCTCGGCTACGTGGCGCTGAGCGAGCGCGGCCTGCACGAGTTCGATGCTTGGGCGTCGACCTTCGGCGACGTGACGACCGAGCTCGAATTGCAGCCGTCTGGAAAATACAAGCCGGTCACGCGCTTCGCGACCTTCGTCAACGTGCCGGAGCTGATCGCGATGTTCCGCTCCTTTGCAGACGTCGTCATGCCGGAGGACCTCCGCCAATACGTCAAGGTGCCGGCGATCTCGACCGGCAAGCGGCAGATCCTCACCGCGAAGCCGTCGGCGGCGTTCAAACGCTACCAGACGCTGCTTGGCGAACGCATCAAGGCGATCGAGGAACGCGACCGCGCACCCGAGCCCGGCGACGACATTCTCCTGTCAGTCATCACCGATGGCCGGCATGCGGCGATCGATCTGCGCCTGGTGGACCCGGACAATGACGACGAAGCCGAAAACAAGCTGAACCAGCTCGTCGGCAACGCCTTCCGCATCTGGAGCGACACTGCTGAGCGCACCTATGTCCGCTCCGACGGCAAGCCGTTCGAACTGCCCGGCGCGGCGCAGATGATCTTCTCCGACCTCGGCACCATCAGTGTCGAGAAGTCGCGCGGCTTCTCGGCCTACCGCTGGATCCGCGACGAGCTTGTCCGCATGGGCGTACCGGCGTCCGAAATCGCCTTCATGCAGGATTTCAAGAAGTCCGAGGCGAAGCAGCGCCTCTTTGGCGACGTGCGCGCCGGCAAGGTCCGCTTCCTGATCGGCAGCTCGGACACGATGGGGACCGGCGTCAACGCGCAGCTGCGCCTGAAGGCCTTGCATCACCTCGATGTACCGTGGCTGCCGTCGCAGATCGAGCAGCGCGAGGGCCGCATCGTGCGCCAGGGCAACCAGCACGACGAGGTCGATATCTTCGCCTATGCGACCGAGGGCTCGCTCGACGCGCAGATGTGGCAGAACAACGAGCGTAAGGCCCGCTTCATCGCGGCGGCCCTTTCCGGCGACACCTCGATCCGCCGGCTCGAGGATATGGGCGAGAGCCAAGCCAATCAGTTCGCGATGGCCAAGGCGATCGCGTCGGGCGATCCGCGCCTGATGCAGAAGGCCGGCCTCGAAGCCGATATCGCACGGCTCGAGCGGTTGCGCGCTGCCCATATCGACGATCAGCACGCGGTGCGCCGCCAGACTCGCGACGCCGAACGCGACATCGAATATTCGACGCGCCGCATCGGTGAGATCGGCCAGGACATCGCGCGTCGCATCCCGACCTCGGGCGACGCCTTCACCATGACGGTGACGGGCGACCGCTACGGCGAGCGCAAGCTCGCAGGCCGGGCGCTACTGAAGGAGATTCTGACGCTCGTTCAGCTTCAGCAGGAGGGCGAGAGCGTGATCGCATCGATCGGCGGCTTCGACCTTGAATATAGCGGCGAGCGCTTCGGCCGCGATGGCTACCGCTACACCACGATGCTGCAGCGAACCGGCGCCGACTATGAGATCGAGCTGCCGGTGACGGTGACGCCGCTTGGCGCCACCGCTCGCCTTGAGCACGCGATCGACGACTTCGAGGGCGAGCGCGAGTGTATGTCCCAGCGCCTTGGTGATGCCCGGCGGCGGTTGGCGTCCTATGCATCGCGCGACGGCGGTGAATTCGCGTTCGCGGGCGAGCTCGCCGACAAGCGCCGGCAGCTCGCGGAGGTCGAGAAGGCGCTGGCAGAGGACGATGGAAGCGGCGGCGAGATGGCGGTGGCCGCCTGAAATGGAAAAAGGAGAGGAAAAGAGGTGGAAATGCCCGCTCGCAGATCGGGCGGGCCGTCGACGCTGACGCTCAACCGCCGCCTGCGCGATCCCGGCCCGTCGTCCTGCGCAGGGCTCTGGCCCTGCTGGTCCTGCCGGGCAGGGATGCTCGGCCGCAGTTGCACCGGCTCGCCCGCTCCGCGGGCCGGGAGGTGTCTTCGGGAAGAAGACGAGAGAGGGCCGGGAAGCCGGTCCGCAACCCCAAAAGGAGCATTCCCATGCAACTCATCAAGGTCGATCCGCGAGCGCTGAAGGAAAATCCCGACCCCCTGCGCCAGACGAAATCGACGCCGCAGGCCGACGCGCTGCTGCTCGCCACGATCAAGGCGGTCGGCATCGTCCAGCCGCCTGTCATCACGCCCGAAGCCGGCGGCGGCAACGGCTACATCATCAATGCCGGACATCGCCGCGTGAAGCAGGCGATCGCAGCGGGTCTCGAGGAAATCGACGTGCTCGTCGACGAGGCGTCGAACGACAACGGCGCCATGCGATCGATGGTCACGAACATCGCCTTCGATCCCATGAACCCGGTCGATCAGTGGCGTGCGATCGAGCGCCTGGTCGCGCTCGGCTGGACCGAGGAGGCGATCGGCGTGGCGCTCGCGCTTCCCGTGCGCCAGATCAAGAAGCTGCGTCTGCTCGCCAACGTCCTGCCGGCGATGCTCGATCACATGGCCAAGGGAGACATGCCGAACGAGCAGCAGCTGCGCACGATAGCGGCGGCCGCGCTCGACGAGCAGAAGGAGGTCTGGAAGAAGCACAAGCCGTCGAAGGGCGATCCGCAGGTCTCGTGGTGGAGCGTGGCGCAGGGGCTGCAGAAGACCCGCATGTATGCGCGCCATGCAAGCTTTGGCGACGATCTCGCCCAGGCATACGGCATCCAGTGGGTCGAGGACCTGTTCGCTCCGGCCGACGAGGACAGCCGCTACACCACGAATGTCGAGGGCTTCCTCGGCGCACAGCAGGAATGGATGACGGCGAACCTGCCCAAGAAGGGCGTCATCGCCGAAACCACGAACTGGGGCGAGGTGAAGCTGCCGCCGAAGGCCGAGCGCGTCTACGGCAAGCCGACCAAGTCCGATTGCACCGCGATGTACCTCGACCGCGAAGGTCGCGTGCAGAGCGTGCATTACCGCATGCCCGAAGCGAAGAAGCCGAAGGGCGGCAAGGGCGCGAGCAGCACCGATAACGCCCCGGAGGACGTCGGTGAAGTGTCGAGGCCGCGTCCCGACGTGACGCGCAAGGGCGTCGAGATGATCGGCGACTACCGCACCGATGCGCTGCGCGAAGCGCTCGGCCGCGCGCCGATCGAGGACGATGCGCTGATGGCGCTGCTGATCCTCGCCTTCGCCGGCCAGAACGTCGCGGTGACGACGGGGAGTGGCGGTGTCTACTACGGCCACAGCCGGCTGGCGAAGAACGCGGCGGTGCTGTTCGACGCCGACGGCAAGCTCGCCTTCGACATGGACACGCTGCGTGTTGCGGCCCGCACCATGCTGGTCGACGTTTTCTCGTGCCGGGAAAACACCACCAACAGCGGCATCGTCGCGCGCATCGCGGGCGAGATGATCGGCGCCGACGCATTCCTGCCGAACATGGGCACGGAGGATTTCCTCTCGTGCCTGTCGCGGCCGGCCCTCGAAGGCTCGTGCAAGGACACGCCGGTCCTGCCGCGCCAGCGCGTGAAGGACACGCGCGCAGCTCTCGTCGAGCATTACAAGGAGGGGCATTTCGTCCATCCCAACGCACTCTTCGCCCCCGATCCGGCGAAGCTGTCCGACTGGCTGTCCTCCCGCGCGGTCGCGGCTGACGAGGACGAGGCAGACGAGGATATCGCCGACATCGGCGAGGGCGGTTTCGGCGAGGACGCCGAGGCCTTCCGCGAAGCGGCCGAGTAGCGCCGCCCCCCACCGTTTCGAATGGTTCGCCGCCGCCGGTCTCCGGCGGCGGTGTCGTTTCCACACCCGCGCAATCCAAGGAGGACACCATGTCCGCGCACACAATCTTCGACAACGCACCGATCGGGTCCATCGTCGCCTGGTCCGACGGAACGCCGCAGCCGCCGGCGCGCTTCAACAAGAAGCTGGCCACCTGGCAGACCAGCAACAGTCGCGGACGGCTGATCCGCAAGCAGGGGGCGCGCGGCGTCGGCAACCTATCGCTCTCGGCATGCTTCACCCTGCACGAGGCCGACCATGGCGCCGGCGGGGTCATTGCGATCCGCGTCCATCGGACGTTCTCTCTCGACTCGTCGCTGACGTTCACCATCGTCGAGCGCCCGGCGATCGGATCGGTCCGCGTCTTCGATCGCGCCGGCGACGACGCTGAACTGGTCTATCTCGCAACACACGAGGCCGACGCCCGCGAGTGGCTGAAGCGCCACGGCTATCCGCGCGCCGTGCTCCAGGAGGTGACGGCCGACGAGGTCGGCGCCGACATCGTCGAGGGGAGGACCGCGGCATGAACGCCCCCTCTCCCGCCCATCCTCAAACCGAGACCCCCGGATTTCCGGGGGTTTCTTTCGGCCGCAGCGCCGACGGCATGCCTGTCGCGCTCGTCGGCGATACCGCGTTCGCCATGGCGATGGCGCGCGACGATCGGCACTATCTCGTCACCGCTTGGCGCCTTGCGCGTCCCATGAGCGAGTGGACGCGCGGCGATTTCTACGGGCACTCGGGCGAGCTCGCCGACGAGGCAGCGTTTCGCGCGCGCGTGCTCGAAAATGCCGAACATCAGCGTGAGCGCAACATGCTCGGCCGTGTCGAGGAATATTCCCGTGCCCATACGCCTTGGGGCACCTCGCAGGGCGCGACGATCTACGCCGAGGGCGTCACGTCGCACTCAACCGCCGGGCACGGCGGGTTCAAGCTCACGGCCGAGCGAAACCGCAAGGTCCATCGCATGCTGCGCTCGGCCAGCGGATGGTACGAAGAAGATGCCGAGTGGGCGATCGTCGCGATCACCTTTCCGCATCTCTTCACTGCCTTCGAGCGTCGCTGTGCGGAGCGGACCATCAAGGACAGCTGGCCCGACGCCTGGGAGACGATCTTCGGCACGATCCTGATGCCAAGCGAATCGCACGAGAAGGATCGCCGGGCCTTTGACGCGGCCCATATCCACGACTGGATCGTGATCTCGGCGATCACGTCGAAGCAGGTCGTGGGCTTTGTCGAGGTCGTCGCGACGCCGGGCGGCAAGCGGGGCTTTGGGACTGAGGAGCGCCGCTTTCTCGTCCCCTCGGACGAATATCGCGTCGGCCGCTTCGGCTTCGTGATCGATCCCGCTCGCCACCACGTTTATGGAGGCGAGTCCGACTTCATCGGCTGGCAGCCAGGGAGGGCGGCATGACCCCCTCCTCCGATCGCCGTCATCTCCTCCACCGCATGGAAGAGGCGCAGCGCCAGACGCAGCGCCAGCTCGACATGATCGATCGGCAGATCACGCGAAGGATGACCGCGCTGATCCCCTCGCTCGGCCGCAAGCAGTCCGGCTATCGTCGCGGCAAGCCGCCGGATCCAGGTGCTTTCCTCGAGCGGTATCGAGCCAGCCTGGCGGCGCTCACAGCCGAGCGCCAACCTGAAATCGACGCTTTGGCCCGAAAGCTCGCGCGCCAGGACCAGGCAATCGAAGCGTTGCGGCAGCGCCTTGGTATCGATCGTGACGGTCGACCCGCTGCCCGCCACGAGCACGCGGGCACGACGATGGATCATCATGATGCTGGCCCGGCATCGGCGTTGTGGCCGGAAACCGGCGCGTCGATCTCACGATGATCGGCCTCCGACCGCGTGCGGGTCGAGCAGGGAGCCCGCCGCCGACACGGCGCGCTCCGGCCATTGTCAGCGGCGCGTGGGGAGCGCAGGCTCTCGTTCCCTCTCGCTATCCGGTCGACGCCTAGGCAACGTTGGAATCACCTCGGCCTGCGCCGGCGTCAGGTCCGCGGCCGAGAACATCCATCGCCGGCGGCTCCGATACCGGCGGCGACCTTGCCGATGATGGAACGCATCCGCCTCGTGGAAAGCTTTCGCTCAGGCTGCCGGCGAGACGACAGGCGTTGGTGTCGCGCGCGCGGGCGCCGCCGGGAAAGAGTGCCGGCCATCTGCGATGAGGTGCCAGGACGTTGCGAAAGCGGCCGGACGGTCCGGCGGGTGTCATGCGTCGCGGCCGGCGGCCTGGTGGTGGGGGGCGGCGGGGGACATTGGGCCCTTCCCTTTGCGTTTGTCTTTTTTTTGG
>OEIU01002226.1_pt1 | contig 10637 bp, 10 predicted proteins | sample 1539221 | NCBI WGS metagenome assembly OEIU01 (sample SAMN03792071, study PRJEB22550) | activated sludge metagenome | feature: wastewater treatment plant; material: activated sludge; isolation source: Wastewater treatment plant of a petroleum refinery complex | place: Argentina: Zarate | collected... | reverse complement strand
CGTGACGCCGCCCAGCACCCATTCCCGGAAGCGCGAATGGCCATAGGCTCCCGCCACGATGAGATCCGCCGAGATCCTGCCCGCTTCCGCGAGAAGGCCCTCGGCCGGCGCCGCCTCGGGGCCTAGGACGCTGGCCGTCGCTTCGACGCCGTGCCGGGCGAGGTGCGCCGTTATATCGGTGAGCACTTCGGCGCCGCCCATCCGCCCGTGGGCCTTCTCCCTGACCATCGCGACATGAACCCGCGTCGCCTGCCTGAGGAAGGGCAAGGCTTCCGCCACCGCACGTGCGCTCTGCCCGGTATCGACCCATCCGATGAGAACCGTGCGGATCGCCGATCGCAGGGGAGCCTTCGGCGGAAGGAGGACGAGACCGCGTCCGCCCTCGAACATCACGCGTTCAATCATCGTGTTCCAGCGTTCGTTTCCTTCGTCGCGCGGACAGGTCGCGACGAAGAGATCGTTCCACCGCGCTTCGGTGGCGACGGCCTCCTCCAGGGAGCCGGGGAAGGCTTCGATCCGCCGCAATTCGTGGAGCGGATCGAGACGGGCGAAGCGCTCCCGCAGCCGCCGCTCGGTGACGTCGCCCTTCTCGGAGATGACGTCGATGAGATCGCTCATCGCCAGCGCGGCGAAATCCTCCATGTAGAACGTGGGGTTCGGCAGGAGGTTGGTGAAGAGGCCCGTCAGCCTGGCGCGGAAACCGGCTGCGAGCGCTTCCGCATGGGCGAGGCGAACATCGTCCTCCGACGAGCCGTCGAGATGGACGGCGATGTCCTTGCAGGCGCCTTCCGGCACGGGGCTCCGCCCGGCCGCGTGTGTCGAGGGTGATGCAATGTCGTTCATGTCAACCTCCGGTCCGCCACGTCATTCTCCGACAAAGCGGCGGGCGAGCCCCCGGGCCATTGATCTTCCTCAAATCGGTCTCAAGACGTCTCGGACACGTTCATTCGGACGGCGCGCGCCCGATCGAGAAGCTGGACGACCTCGGCGTCCGAGGTCTGATCGAAGTCGCGATAATGCAATCCCACCGCATGAAATGGCTCCGGCATGCTGAGACAGACGACGTCGTCGGCCTCCTTCCCGATGCGGTCGATCGTGTCCCGTGGCGCCACTGGGACAGCGACCACGATCCGCTCGGCGCCGGCCTTGCGCAGGGCCCTGATCGCGACCCGCATGGTCCCACCGGTCGCGATCCCATCGTCGACCAGCACGACCGTCCGCCCCCTCACGGGCAACGGCTTCCGACCCCCGAGATAAGCCTGTCGCCGGCGCTCGATCTCATGCAGTTGCCGGTGCATTTCCGCGGCGAGATAGCGTTCGTCGGGCTGAAGCGCCTGGACGATCTCGTCGTTCAGGACCAGTTGCGGGTTCTCGCCATCCACCACCCCCCCGATGCCATATTCGGGATGACCCGGCGCGCCGATCTTGCGTACCATCAGAAGATCGAGGGGGGCATGAAGGACCCGGGCGATCTCATAGGCGACCGGCACGCCGCCGCGCGGCAGGGCAAGGACGATCGGATCTTTCAGGTTTCGCCCCTCGAGAGCCTTCGCGAGCTGTCGGCCGCCGTCGCGCCGATCCATGAAGTATGTTTCCGATACCCTCATGGCATTTCCCTCAGATCCGGTGCAGGCAAATGGCTGACGAACCAATTGGTGGCGTGCCGGACCACCTGATCGAGCGTGCCCGGCTCTTCGAAGAGATGCCCGGCCCCTTCGATGATCGTGAGCCGCTTCTCGCATCGAAGCTCCGCATAAGCTCGCCGGTTCATGTCGATCACCGGACCGTCGCGGCTGCCGACGAGAAGAAGCGTCGGCGCCCGGACCCGGGGCAGCAACGGCATGGCGAGATCGGGGCGGCCGCCGCGTGACACGACCGCCCCGATCCGCGCGCCGAGAGAGGCGGCCGCCGCCAGGGCCGCGGCGGCTCCGGTGCTCGCGCCGAAATAGGCCGGCGCGACATCCGCCGTCTCCGCCTGCTCCGCCGTCCAGCGGGTGGCCCGGACCAACCGGGAGGCCAGGAACCCGATATCGAAGACGTTGCGGCGATCCTGCTCCTCGCCCGGGGTCAACAAGTCCAGCAGCAGGGTCGCAAGCCCGGCTCGTCTCAGCGCCGCCGCGACATAGCCGTTGCGCGGGCTGAGCCGGCTGCTTCCGCTCCCGTGGGCGAAGATGACGATGCCGCCGGCCCTTCCCTCCGGCAGGCCGAGGATCCCCTCGAGGCCTTCCGGCTCTATCCGGATCTGTGCGGTTTTCGAGAGCTGGAGCGACATGGTCAAACTCCGAACGGGAAAGTGTCCGGCACACCTTCGGGGCGCCCGGCCGCGAGCGGCGTCACGGCCCTGGTCTCCTCAAGCCAGAGATAGGCGTCGAACTGCTCCGGGAGGATGGCTTCGAAATAGTGGCTCTGAAGCTCGGTCTCGGGCCGGTAGATGACACCGATCGCGCGTTCGAGTCGGGGTTCGGACAGGATGCGGCGGATGTCGGATGACGCCTCTCCGCGCAGGTCAAGCAGCCAGCGCGGCATGCCCGTCTCCCGGAAAACGCGTTCATAGGAGTCGGGACGGGACGGACGGACCGGCTTGATCTTCATGGGCTCGTTCCAGTCGTCCGCGGCCGCGACCGTTCCCCGGTCGGTGCCAAAGCCGATCAGGATGGCGCTGCCGCCATGGGCCGTCCGGCACAATTCGCCGATGTTGAATTCGCCCTGCCAGCCCATGCGGGTGGCCATGGCATTGCCGACATGCGAATTATGCGCCCAGACGACCGCCTTCGCGTCGTCCCCCCGATGGGCGAGAAGCCGCTGGAGGGTGTCGAACATATGCCGGTCGCGGAGGTTCCAGGACTCCGTCGAGCCGCGGTACATGATGCGGTAATATTGTTCGGCCGCCAGGACGACGCGGGCGTTCTGGGCGGCATCGAAGAACGTTTCGCCATCGCGGGCCGCATAATCGAGACGACGCTCCAGGAGATCGCGAAGCTGCGCGACGATCTGGCCCTCGCACGGATCGTGGCGGCCCTGGAGCACCACCCGCCCATACCAGGCAGGCTCGTCCTGCCAGGGCGTCAGGCAGCCATAGCGCTGCCGCGCGATCCTGGCGGCGGCGGGGTCGACCTGCTCGAGGTAGCCCAGGACCGCCGCGATCGAATTGCGCATGGAATAGATGTCGAGACCGCGGAACTCGACGCGCCGCTCCATGGGAAGCTGCGCATTATGAGCGTGCAACCATGTCACGAAGTCGAGCACATCCTCGTTGCGCCACATCCACGAGGGAAACCGTTCGAAATTCTGCCCCTCTTCCACGCTGACGTCCCGGTCCCTGACATAGCGGTCGATCCGCAGCGCATCGGGCCAGTCGCCCTCGATCGCGACGATCGAAAAGCCGTGCCGTTCGACGAGCCGCCGGGTGATGGCGGCGCGGGCCCGGTAGAATTCGCTCGTGCCATGGGTAGCCTCGCCGAGAAGAACCACCCGCGCGGAGCTGAACCTGTCGAAATACCGTCCGAACTCGTCGGTTTCGGCGAGGTCGGGCAGCGGTTCGCAAGCGGGACGGATCGCCCTTGCGGCCAAGGCCGCGTCTCCGACACGAAGGCGGGATTTGATAAGCTCTTCGGACATCGCCTTCATCCCGGCTCACTGGTGCGAATCCAGCACTTTCAGCGAAGCCTAGTGTTGATGTGCCTCAACCGGAGCCGATCCCGAAGGCCGTGCCCATGCCGATCATCCGGCCTGCATGGCGGCGCTGCGCCTGAACCTGAGAATGGCGAGCCAGAAGAAGCCGAGCCCCATCGCACCGACCAGAAGGAAGCGAAGCCACACGATCCAGAAGTCGGCGCCCCGGTAGAGGATCGCCTGCGCATAGGCGACGAAATGGGTCGATGGCGAAAGGCTCATGATCACCCGGAGCGGAGCGGGCATGCTCTCGACCGGCGTGTTCGATCCCGACAGCAGATTCATCGGCACCGCCACCAGGAGGTAGAGGAGGCCGAGCTGCGGCATGGTCCGGGCGACCGTCGCCAGAAAGATCCCGATCGCCGTCGAGAAGAGCAGGTAGAGCACGACGCCGGCCATGAAGAGCGGCACCGAGCCGGCAATCGGCACGGCGAGCAGGCGCTGGACGACGATCGCCAGGGACAGGCCGACCGCGATCGTGATGATGAGCCCGTTCGCCCAGATCTTCGCGGCGGCGATCTCGAACGGCGTGAGCGGCATGGCCAGGAGATGATCCATGGTGCCGTGCTCCCGCTCCCGCACCACGGCCGCCCCCGTCATGATGATGCCGAGCATCGTCACGTTGTTGATGATCGCCATGATGCCGGTGAACCAGGACGTCGTCACGTTCGGATTGAAGGCGATGCGGACCGACAGGGTCACCGGCGTGCGCGGCAGGCCCTGGCTGCGCGACAGGAACTGCCCTTCGTCGCGTCGCAGATGCTTGGCGGCCTCCTCGGTGAAGATCTGCTGGATGTACTGGGCTCCGATCCCGGCCTGCATCATCGCGGTGGCGTCGATGGCGAGCTGAACGGTCGGGCGCAGGCCCTTCAGCATGTCGCGCTCGAAACCGGGCGGGATGGTGACGACGAAGGTGAGATTGTCCACATCCGTCGAGATGCCTGCGCCCGTCACCAGCATGAGGAGCGCCGAGCCGAACAGGGCGAAGCCGATCCGGCCGCAAGCGCGCCGATGCCGTCCGCACGGGCGGTCCGCCCCTCCGCTCCTTCCTCGAGATAGCGAACGAATGCCTCTTCGAGATTGTCCGCCCGTTTGGCGGCGACGAGTTCGGCGGGGGCGCTGATCGCCAATACCCGGCCGGAGGTCATCAGGGCCACCCGGTCGCAGCGGGCGGCCTCGTTCATGAAATGAGTCGATACGAAGATCGTGATGCCTTCCTGTCGCGACAGGTTCAGAAGCTCACGCCAGATCTCGTCGCGCGCCACGGGATCGACGCCGGAGGTCGGCTCGTCGAGGACGAGCAGGTCCGGCGAATGCACGATCGCCACCGCGAGCGACAGCCGCTGGCGGATGCCGAGCGGCAGATCGGCGGCGCGGCGGTGGAGATGGGGCTCCAGGGCGAAGCGGGCCACGAGCTTTGCGATCCGCGCCCGCGCGGCGTCCGCCGGCAGCTGGAACAGCCGGCGTGTCGCAAGCCGGATCAGGATCCTTCGCCAGGTCAGCGTCGCGATCGTCGCCGAGCCTTCCGCCGGCTTGTCTCAAGGAGAACGTCTCTATGACGTCTTCCGGCTCAATATGGGCGTGTTCAAGCTGAAGTTCTCGATGAACTTCCTCATGAACATGATGCATCATCTCGGTATCGCATCGATCCTGGCGATCGGCGGCTACTACGTGGTGACCGGTGAAACGCAGATCGGCACCGTCGTGGCCTTCGTCTCGGGCCTCTCGCAGATCAACGATCCCTGGGGCGACCTCGTCAACTGGTTCCCCGAGCTGAGCGTGACGCGCACCAAATACGACCTCATCTCACGCGCCGTGACGGGACCTCATACCGCTCAGACGGAGGTCCCGCCTCGATCGGGCTTCGCCGGCTCCGCGCGGTTCCAGAGCACTTCAGACGGGCCGTAGCCGGACCATCCCTATCGGCCCTTCATAGCGGGTGCGTCTGGTTCGGCAAGGGAACGACGGCGTCCCAGCCGAGTTCGCGGTCGATCCGAATACGCAAGGCCTCCGAGGCATTTGGCTCGCCGTGGACGATGAAGACCTTTCGTGGCCGCATCTTGAAGCCGGACAGCCAGCGCATGAGTTCGCTCGCATCCGCATGCGCGGACAGCATCGGCAACTCGGCGATCTCGGCGCGGACAGGAATCCACTGGCCGTGAATCTTCACCTCCTTGGCGCCTTGCAGCATCGCCTGCCCACGCGTGCCGGCCGCTTGAAACCCCGAAAACAGGATGGTGTTGCGATGGTCCGGCCCGAAGGCCTTGATGTGATGCAGCACGCGTCCGCCCGTCGCCATGCCGCTCGCCGAGATGATGACCTTGGGCATCGGACTCGCGGTCACCTGCTTGGATTCCTCCACCTCGCGAATATAGGTCGCGACCTTGCAGGCGGCGTGGCAGAGGCTCGGCGGCAGGCGGTGATCCTCGCTGTGGCGGCAGAGAAGCTCGCTCGCGTCGATCGCCATCGGACTGTCGAGATAAACGGGGATCCGGCCCAGGCGGCCAGCCTGTTTCAGCGTCCAGAAATAGTAGAGCAGCTGCTGGGCGCGGCCAACCGCAAAGGAGGGGATGATCACCGTGCCGCCGCGGGCCGCCGTACGTTCCACGACCTCAGCCAAAGCCTCGGCTGGATCGCGCCGCTCGTGCAGCCGATCGCCGTAGGTTGATTCGATCACGACGTAGTCTGCCTGCGGGATGGCTTCCGGATCGACCATGACGGGATCGCCGTAGCGGCCGAGATCGCCGGAAAATGCGATGGTCACGCCCCGCCAGGTCAGTTCGATCGTGCACGCGCCGAGGATGTGGCCCGCCCGGCGAAAGAGGGCCGTGGCGCCGTGCCCGAGCGCGAGGGGCTCATGAATCCGGACAGGTTCGAATTGCTCGAGGGCTCTTTCCGCGTCCCGGATTCCATAGAGCGGCAAGGCCGGATGGTGTTTCGAAAAACCATGACGATTGGCGTATTCCGCGTCCTTCTCCTGCAGATGGGCGCTGTCGCGGAGGATCAGGCCGGCCATTTCCATGGTCGCGCGGGTGCTGAAGATCGGATTGCGAAAGCCGTCGCGCACCAATTTAGGCAAATACCCGGAATGGTCGAGATGTGCGTGGGTCAGCAACACCGCGTCCAGGCTCTGCACAGGCACGGGAAAGGGTGCCCAGTTCAGCTCTCGCAGGTTCTTCAGGCCCTGAAACAGGCCGCAATCGATGAGCAGGCGGCGGCCATCGGCTTCGAGCAGGTGCTTGGAGCCGGTCACCGTGCCGGCGCCGCCGAGGGAGGTGAGCGTGAGCAAGGCAGACTCCTTTTCCTTCACGAGCCGGTTGCCGACCGCGATGCCTTATCGATCTCCACACGCCGCCTCCGCATCACCGGCGAACGCGAAGATATGGCCAGCCATTGGAGGCAGCGACAGCTTTCGGGAAGATTTCGGCGGAGCGCGTGTCCAAGCGACGCTTCTCCCATATCGGTGCTCACAGCGCAGCGAGCACCCGCACGAGGTCGATCGGCTCAGCCCTCGACGAGCCGGGCGACGGCCCGCCTGTCGAGATGAACGTGCCGGGCCCCGCAAAGGGTCAGAGCGGCCTGCCTTTGCATTTGGGACATGGCGCGTGACACCGTCTCGAGCGTGAGGCCGAGATAGTCCGCGATGTCGCGGCGCGACATCGGCAATTCGATCCGTCCCGATCCGCCGAGCCGGTCGTCGAGTTCCAGCAGGAAGGCGGCGACGCGCTCGAGCGCCGTGCGGCGGCCGAGCCGGATGAGATGATCCTCGGCCCGCAGCAGATGGGCGGCGGTGGCCGACCAGAGCTGGCAGGCAACGTCTGCATCGCGGGCCGCGACCGCCGCCAGCTGGCGACGCCTGAACAGGAGCATGGTCGTATCCGACACGGCTTCCGCATTGAGCCGATGCATCGAGCCTGTCTCCAGGCCCAGGAGATCGCCGGCCACGTGGAAGCTGTTGATCTGGCGCCGCCCATCCGCGAGGATCTTGCAGGTCCGAACGGCTCCCGAGACGATGCGGTAGACGTATTCCGCCTCCTCGCCCTCTCCGAAAATCTCCTCCCCGGATCCGTAGCTAAAGGGCGAGCCCACCAGCTCCGCCGAACCGAACAGGGTCCCGGGCCCGGCCGGGCCCGGCTCCAGCGACGTTCTGCGCGAATGGATCGCTTGGGCAAAGGTGTGGCCGGCGCGCATCTGAAAGCTCCTCGTCTCTCGACAGCGAAGAGCTACCGGGCTGGACCCCGTGCGAATATTCGTGTCGTTTCCTTAGGCTTAAGCCCTTACGGGAAACTACCTAGTTCGATCGATGTCTTGCTCGTTGTCTGGATGCGACGCGGCGGCGACGGCGCTGAGAATGCTGTCCTGAGACAAAGGCTTCTCGATCAGCGGTAGCCCGGTCCTCTCCACGCGCCGACGGATGTCGGGATCGGGGTGCCCCGTCACGATGATGATGGGGATCGCAGCATTCTGGCGGCGGACTCGTCGGGCGATCTCAAGGCCGTCCAGGTGATCGAGTTTATAATCGATGACAATGCAGCGAGGAAGGATCTCATGTATTCTCTCGAGCATCTCTATTCCATTCAGAAATGCATGAACGTCGTAGCCTTCGGCTTCCAATAAGAATTGCAGCGAATTCAGATTTCCAGGATCATCGTCGACAATGAAGACTGACAGCGCGGCCATTTGAGATCATCAGCCTCATCATACGACCTGCACGTTGGATCGACACGATGCTGACACATCAACCTTTGGGATATGTTGATCAGGATCAAGCTAAGCTGCTCCGGCCCTGACGGCCGCTCTGACCAAATCGGCAACCCCGGACATGCCAAGCTTCGTCATCACGTGTGAGCGGTAAATCTCGACGGTCCTCGGGCTGAGACCAAGAGCACGGGCAATGGCCTTGTTCGCGTCTCCTTCCACGAGGTGATCGAAAACCTGCCTCTCGCGCCGGCTGAGGGTGGCGAGGCGCCTGAGAAAGTCTTGCTGAGCGGGATCGGGGAGGGGTTGGCCAGCCAGGGCGTCCCGAATCGCGCCGAGCAGCGTCACATCGTCAAACGGCTTTTCGACAAAGTCGGCTGCGCCGAGCTTCATCGCCTCGACGGCGAGCGCCACATCGCCATGCCCCGTCATCAGGACCACAGGGATCGACGCCCCGGCGGCCTTCAGGCGCCTGAGCAGCTCGATCCCATCGATCCCCGGCATGCGTATATCGCTCAATACGCAGCCGCTCGAAGGCATTTCCTGGAGGAACGACTCGGCCGATGCGTGGAGCGTCGTCGACAGTCCGGCCGAGCCGAGTAGAAATTCGAGCGATGCGCGCATCGCTTCGTCATCGTCGATGACGTGAATCCGAGGCTGATCATTCATGGCCAGGCATCGCAGCCTTGTCCGTTGGCAGGCTCAATCGGAAGGTGGCCCCCCCAAGGATGCTCTCGACCAGCTCGAGGCGACCGCCATGGGCTTCGGCAATCGTCCGGCTGATCGAGAGGCCTACCCCCAGTCCTCCTCTCTTGGTCGTTACAAAAGGTTGAAACACCTTCGCTGCCATATCCGGCGACACGCCGGGGCCCGTATCCGAGACGGTGATCGCGACCGTGCCGTCGCCCAGCGCCACGGCGTCGATTTGCAGCACCCGATGCGCCGTCGCGTGCATGGCGTCCATGGCATTGCGCAGAAGGTTCACGAGGACCTGTTGGATCTGCACGCGGTCGACCGTGAGGAGCCCGATTTCAGGGGCAATCCGGAACCGCGTCACGATCCCCTGCTCCCGCGCGCCCGTGAGGGCAAGCGCAGCCGCTTCATCGATCAGCCTCGAGACCCATTCGGGGCTTTTCTCCATTTCGCCGCGCCCCACGAAGTCGCGCAGGCGCCGAATGATCTGGCCTGCCCGGACAGCTTGCTCGGCCGCCTTGTCGAGACCCTCGAGAGCCTTGGCATCGACTGGAACGGGACCGGCAGCGAGGAGCCGGCGCGACCCTTTCATATAGTTCGAGATCGCGGCGAGAGGCTGGTTCAGCTCATGCGCGATCGCCGAGGCCATCTCGCCCATCGCTGTCAGGCGGGAGACATGGACAAGCTCCGCTTGCAGCTCTTGCAGCCGCGCCAAAGTGTCCTGACGCTCCGTCAGGTCGTTGATGAACCCGGTGAAGAATACACGATCGCCGATCCTCGCTTCGCCGACAGCCAGCTCCATCGGGAAGATGCTGCCGTCGCGGCGCTGGCCGCTCACGACCCGGCCCTTGCCGATGATCCGGGGCTCGCCCGTGTCCTGATACCGGCGCAGATAGCCGTCGTGCCGGCTACGATCCGGCTCCGGCATGAGGATGCGGACATTGCAGCCGATCACTTCCTGCTCCGCATAGCCGAAAAGCCGCTCCGCCGTCTTGCTGAAAGACTGGATGCGACCGACATCGTCGATAACCACCATGCCCTCCGGAACCGTCGCCAGGATGGAGCGCAGGTGCGCCTCCTGCCGCCTGATCTCCTCTTCGGCCGCCTTTTGGTCGTCGATGCTGAACACCACGCCTCTCACCCGAGGCGCGGCACCGGGGGCCGGCAGATGCACGGTGCCGCGCGACCTCAGCCAGACGATCTGGCCGCCGGGCCGGGCCACACGATAGTCGATGTCATAGCGTCCGCCTTGGACAAGCGCGCGATCAAGGACACGATCTCGCGCTTCCCGATCGTCGGGATGAACGAGCGATCGGAAAGCCTCGAGACCCTGCAGCTCTCGCTCCGAGCTGCCGAGAAGAGTCGCGCAAGTCGAGGACAGGCGCACCTTTCCGGTCGCGCCGTCATAGGACCAGGTTCCGACGAGAGCTTCGTCGAGGATCGACTCCAGCTCGCCGTTCGCGGAACCTGCAGCCGCTTCGTGCTCCGCGTCCATGATGCCTGTCATTACGCCGACTTTCGGCAGCGGAGCGCAAGGCCCCGGTGGCGTCTTGCAACAGATCAAGGCGACTGTG
>OEIU01002225.1_pt1 | contig 10638 bp, 10 predicted proteins | sample 1539221 | NCBI WGS metagenome assembly OEIU01 (sample SAMN03792071, study PRJEB22550) | activated sludge metagenome | feature: wastewater treatment plant; material: activated sludge; isolation source: Wastewater treatment plant of a petroleum refinery complex | place: Argentina: Zarate | collected... | reverse complement strand
AGACCAAGCCCACTCAGCACTCGGTGCAGAAGCTGCGCGAGATCGGCATCCAGGCCGACATCCTGCTGTGCCGCGCCGACCGCCGCGTGCCCGATGACGAACGGGCCAAGATCTCGCTGTTCTCCAACGTCCAGCTCGACTCGGTGATCTCGGTGTGGGACGTCGACAGCATCTACAAGGTGCCGCGGATGCTGCACGACCAGAAGGTCGACGATCTGCTGTGCGACCTGCTGCGGCTGAACACGCCGCCGGCCGACCTGTCGATGTGGGACAAGCTGGTCCATGCGCTCGAGCACCCGGCGCGCAGCGTGCGCATCGCGATGGTCGGCAAGTACGTCGATCTGACCGAGTCGTACAAGTCGCTGACCGAGGCGCTGATCCACGCCGGCATCCACACCGGCTGCCGGGTCGACATCGAATACATCGATTCCGAGCAGGTCGAGCGCGAAGGCCCGGCGGCGCTGGCGCATTGCGATGCGGTGCTGGTGCCCGGCGGCTTCGGCCGGCGCGGCGTCGAAGGCAAGATCCGCGCGATCCGCCATGCGCGCGAGAACCGGGTGCCGTACCTCGGCATCTGCCTGGGCATGCAGCTCGCCGTCATCGAGTTCGCGCGCGACGTCTGCGGGCTGCACGAAGCCAACAGCACCGAGTTCGTGCCCGACACGCCGCAGCCGGTGGTGGGCCTGATCACCGAGTGGCTCGATCGCGAAGGCCGCGTCGAGCAGCGCGACGCGGGATCGGATCTGGGTGGCACGATGCGGCTCGGCGCCCAGCGCTGCCCGGTGGAACCGGGCACGATCGCCGAGCAGGTGTATGGTGCATCGGTCAACGAGCGGCACCGCCACCGCTACGAGGTCAACAACCACTACGTGCGGCAGTTCGAGGAGGCCGGCCTGCGGGTGTCGGCGCGCACGCCGTCCGAGGGGCTGACCGAGATCATCGAGCTGCCGCAGAGCGGCCGCCATGCCCACCCGTGGTTCGTCGGCGTGCAGTTCCACCCGGAATTCACGTCCACGCCGCGCAACGGCCATCCGCTGTTCACCTCGTATCTGCGTGCGGCGATCGCCCGCGCGCAGGCGGCGCGCGCCAAAGAGGCCGCCTGATGCGTCTGTGCGGCTTCGAGGTCGGACTCGACCGGCCGCTGTTCCTGATCGCCGGGCCATGCGCGATCGAGACCCGCGAACTGGCGCTCGACACCGCCGGGCGGCTGCGCGAGATCACCGCGTCGCTGGGCGTGCCGTTCATCTACAAGTCGTCGTTCGACAAAGCCAACCGCAGTTCAGGCAAGAGCTTCCGCGGTCCGGGTCTCGATGCCGGCCTGCGGATCCTCGAAGAGGTCAAGCGCCAGATCGGCGTGCCGGTGATCACCGACGTGCACGACATCGATCAGGTCGAGCCGGTGGCCGCGGTGGTCGATGTGCTGCAGACGCCGGCGTTCCTGTGCCGGCAGACCGACTTCATCAACGCGGTGGCCAGCGCCGGGCGCCCGGTCAACATCAAGAAGGGCCAGTTCCTCGCGCCGCACGACATGAAGAACGTCGTCGACAAGGCACGCAGCGCGGCGATCGCCGCCGGCGGCGACGGCGACAACATCATGGTCTGCGAGCGCGGCGTCTCGTTCGGCTACAACAACCTGGTGTCCGACATGCGGTCGCTGGCGATCATGCGCGAATGCGCGGCGCCGGTGGTGTTCGACGCGACCCACTCGGTGCAGTTGCCGGGCGGGCAGGGCACCTCGTCGGGCGGGCAGCGCGAGCATGTGCCGGTGCTGGCCAGGGCCGCGGTGGCGGTCGGCGTGGCCGGCGTCTTCATGGAAACTCACCCCGACCCGGCGCGCGCGCTGTCCGACGGCCCGAACGCCTGGCCGCTGGACCGGATGGCCGAGCTGCTGGCCACATTGACCGAGCTCGATGCGGTGGTCAAGCGGCGCGGGTTCGCCGAAACGTCGGTGCGCGGCTGACCCTCAGTCCCCCCTTTTTTTCCGAGGAGCCCGCGATGCCCGCCGCGTACGTGATCACCAACATGAAGATCAGCGATCCCGAGAAGTACAAGGGCTACCAGGCGCTGACTCCGGCGGCGATCGCCGCCGGCGGCGGGCAGTTCCTGGTGCGCGGCGGCCGCTTCGAGTCGCTCGAGGGCGATCCGGCCGACGGCCGCTGGGTGGTCGTGAAATTCGACAGTTACGAAGCGGCCAAGGCATTCTATGATTCGCCGCTTTACCGCGAGGCGCGTGCCAGGCGCGCCGGAGCCACCGAGTTCTTAAACATGATCGTCATCGAGGGCGTGGAATGAGTTCGATCGTAGACATCGTCGGGCGGGAAATCATCGATTCACGAGGCAATCCCACTGTCGAATGTGATGTGCTGCTGGAATCGGGCGTGATGGGCCGCGCGGCGGTGCCGTCGGGCGCCTCCACCGGGTCGCGGGAGGCGATCGAGCTGCGCGACGGCGACAAGGCTCGCTATGGCGGCAAGGGCGTGCTGACCGCGGTCGAGCACATCAACACCGAGATCTCCGAAGCGATCATGGGCCTGGATGCGTCCGAGCAGGCCTACATCGACTACACGCTGATCGATCTGGACGGCACCGAGAACAAGTCGCGGCTCGGCGCCAATGCGATGCTGGCGGTGTCGATGGCGGTGGCCAAGGCGGCGGCCGAGGAATCGGGGCTGCCCCTGTACCGCTACTTCGGCGGCTCCGGCGCGATGTCGCTGCCGGTACCGATGATGAACGTCATCAACGGCGGCGCGCATGCGAACAACAACCTCGATCTGCAGGAATTCATGATCCTGCCGGTCGGGGCGCCGACGTTCCGCGAGGCCATCCGCTACGGCGCCGAGGTGTTCCAGAGCCTGAAGAAGCTGATCCACGACCGCAACATGTCGACCGCGGTCGGCGACGAAGGGGGCTTCGCGCCCAGCGTCGAGAACCACGAGGCGGCGATCCGGCTGATCCTCGAGGCGATCGAGCGGGCCGGCTACGAGCCCGGCCGGCAGATCGCGCTGGGCCTGGACTGCGCGAGCTCGGAGTTCTTCCGCGATGGTCGCTATCACCTGGCCGGCGAGAACCTCACGCTGTCGCCGGCCGACTTCACGAACCTGCTGGCCACCTGGGTCGACAAGTACCCGATCATCTCGATCGAGGACGGCATGGCCGAGAACGATTGGGAGGGCTGGAAGATCCTGACCGACCGGCTGACCGACAAGGTGCAGCTCGTGGGCGACGACCTGTTCGTCACCAACACGAAGATCCTGCAGAAGGGCATCGACGAGGGCATCGCCAACTCGATCCTGATCAAGATCAATCAGATCGGCACGTTGACCGAGACGTTCGCTGCGATCGAGCTGGCCAAGCGCAACAACTACACCGCGGTGGTGTCGCATCGTTCGGGCGAAACCGAGGACACGACGATCGCCGACATCGCGGTGGCCACCAACGCGTTGCAGATCAAGACCGGCTCGATGAGCCGTACCGACCGGATCGCGAAATACAACCAGTTGCTGCGCATCGAGGAGGATCTGGGCGACGTCGCGTCCTACCCGGGGCGCAGCGCGTTCTACAACCTGCGCTGAGCGCGTTTCGTTCGATCCCTCAACTCGATCTCTCCTCAGGTGGTGTAGAGTCCGTCCGATGCGCTGGGTGTTCTATTCGCTTGCCGGTCTTCTCGTGCTGATCCAGTACCCGTTGTGGTTGGGCAAGGGCGGCTGGCTGCGTGCCTGGGAGGTCGACCAGCAGGTCTGGGCCCAGCGCCAGACCAACGCGAAGCTGGAACTGCGCAATCGTTCGCTGGAAGGCGAGGTGCGCGATCTGAAGCAGGGGCTGGTGGCGATCGAGGAACGCGCCCGCTATGAGCTGGGCATGGTCCGCCCCGACGAGATCTTCGTGCAGATCAATCCGTCGGGCGCGGTGCCGCCGTCCTCGCCGCGGGAACCGGCGCTGCCGCAGTTGCGCGGCGAGGCGTCGGACATGAGGGCGGCGCTGCGCTGAGCGGTCCGGCGCGACGCGGCCGCGGCGCGGGCCACCGAAATCGGCCGGTCGCGTCGGCCGATCGCGCGCAGTCAGTGGCGTGACGTGGAAGAGGGCGGTGCCACGCCCTCGATGAACAGCCCGGCGCTGTCCACCGGGTCGAACGTATAAGGCAGGTTGCAGAACTCGCAGCGCACCTCGATCGAACCGGTGTCGGCCAGGATCGCCTCGATCTCGTCGCGGCCCAGCATCTGCAGCATCGCCGCGACCTTCTGACGCGAGCACGAGCAGGCGAACGCGCAGCGTCGTTCGTCGAAGCCGTGCAGCTTCTCCTGCCAGAAGAGCCGCGTCAGCAACTGCCGGTCGTCGATCTGCAGCAGTTCCTCGGTGGTCAGGGTCGCGGCCAGGTGGCCGACGCGGTCCCAGGCATCGGCGTCGATCGCGCCTGTCTGTGCGGCGCCGCCCTCGTCGGGCAGTCGCTGCAGCAGCAGGCCGGTGGCGCGGTGCTCGTCGGCGGCCAGCCACAGCCGCGTGGGAAGCTGTTCCGAGCGCAGCATGTAGCGCTGCAACGCCGCGGCCACCGAGCCGCCCTCGAACGGCACGATGCCCTGGTAGGGCTGACGGCCGCCGCTGCGCTGCTGCGGGTCCAGGGTCACGACGAAACGCCCGCCGCCCTGCGCATTGACCAGTTCCTCGAGATCGGCGCTGTCGGGCACGGTGACGCCGTCGCGCAGCTTCACCGTCGACCGGAAGCTGCCGCCCGCGTCGCACTCGACGACGAACAGCGCGACCGGGCCGTCGCCGTGGATCTGCAGGATCAGCTTGCCGTCGAACTTCAATGTCGCGGCCAGCAGCAGCGCGGCCGCCGTCAGCTCCCCCAGCCGGTTGCAGACGCAGGCGGGCAAGCCCTCGTGACGGCGGACCACTTCGCGCCAGGCACCGTCGAGCGACACCACCTCGCCGCGCACCGGCGCATCGCGCAGCAGGAATCGTCGCAGGGTATCGGCCACGCGCGTCAGAGCCTGATCAGCTTTTCGCGGAACTGCATCGCACGCTGCACGTACGACGCGGCGCTCGCCCGCAGGCGCTGGATCGCGGTTTCGTCGAGCTCTCTGACCACCTTGGCCGGCGCGCCCAGCACCAGGCTGTTGTCGGGGATCTCCTTGCCTTCGGTGACGATCGCGCCGGCGCCGATCAGGCAGTTGCGGCCGATCTTCGCGCCGTTGAGCACCACCGCCTGGATGCCGATGAGGCTGTTGTCGCCGATCGTGCAGCCGTGCAGCATCGCCTGATGCCCGACCGTCACCGATTCGCCGATCACCAGCGGCGAACCCATGTCGGTGTGCAGCACGCTGGACTCCTGCACGTTGCTGTTGGCGCCGATCCGTATCGGCTCGTTGTCGCCGCGCAGCACCGCGTTGAACCAGATGCTGACGTGCTCGCCCAGCTCGATCGCGCCGATCACCTGCGCCGAGTCGGCCACCCAGGCGCTGGCGGCGATCGACGGGACACGGTCTGCGAGACGATAGATGGCCATTGCGGCGGTTCCTTGCGCGGTCGTTGGGCGGGAAGCACCGAAGTGTAGAGGATATGGGCGGACGGCCGCGGCTGCGGCCGCGCGCACGAGAGGGCCGGCAGCCGGGGCCGCCGACGCGCCGCCTCAGCGAGCCAGGGGCACCGACGGAGTCGCAGGCGTCGACGGCGGCGCCGGCATCATCGGCAGCATCGGTGCCCGCGAGAGCTGCAGCCGCCGTTGGCCGGGCACGTGGCAGATGGCGCCGCGCGCGGTGTTCACGTTGTTGCCGGCCAGCGCCACGAGCTGGCAGTCGCACCCCGATTCCGCGCGGCAGCGGGCCAGCGCGGCCAGCTTTGCAGCCTCGGCATCGGCGGCGCAGGCCACCCAGCCCCAGCCGGCACCGTGCACCGACGCCGCCGCCGACGCCTGGCCGGCGCGGCAGCCGCCCAGGCTTCGGCAGCTTCCCCCTTCGCGTGTGCACGAGGCCAGCGACGCACGGCGCGCCTCGTCCTGGTGGCAGGCTTCGCCGCTCAGCGCCGAGCGGGTGATGCCGGAGCGGCTGTTCAACGTGTACCAGTCGCCGGGCGCGTGCTTCAACTGCGTTTCGGGCGGCGCCTTGAACGAGCGCGTGCGCAGCGCGCAGGCACCGGGCGGGCCGGTATGCAGCGTGGCGGTCAGCGTGGCGCCTGCCTGCAGGCCCGCGCCCGGCGGCTGCCCGTCGATCAGCGCCCGCGCCATGTCGATCGACATCGGCACCCGCGCCACCGCCGGCTGGCCGGGCGACACCTCGTAGTCGTCGACGGGGTGGAAATCGGTGCACTGAAGGTTCACCCGCGAGGCCTGCAGCGAGCGGCTCTCGCAGCGGGCCGAGAACTGTGGCGAGCTCACGAAGAAGCGCAACCGCCCGTCGTCGAACACCCAGGCGACGAACGCGTTGTCGGCGCGGCGGGGCGCGCCGCGCGCCGGACCGAACCGCAGCAGCTCGCCGGTGCCGTCGGCATGGAAGCGAAAGCCCGCCACCTCGCCGGTGCGGATCACGTCGGGGGGTGCGGCGATCCAGCTATCGGCGAACAGGAACTCGGGCGTTGCCGGCGCTCGTGCGGGCAGCGACACCTTGACGGCCGCCGCTCCCGCCGCTTTCCCGGCCTTCGCCTCGGCGGCCGGCGGCCGTCGGCCCGAGCGGTCCGCGGGGCCACGTGTCGCGGCAGTCCGGCGAACGATGCCGGTCTCGAAATCCGGCATCCAGCGGGCGGCCGCCGGCGTGCCGTTGACCAGCGAGCGGTCGCTGCGCATGCCCAGCGCATCGTTCATCAGCGCGAGCAGCCGGCGTTCACCGCGCCGTCGCGCCAGCGTCGCGGCGTCGGTGCCGTTCTTGTCCTGCAGTCGCGGATCGGCTCCCAGCTTCAGCAGCACCGACACGATCTCTTCGCGGCTCGCCGCCGGTGCCGCGGTGACGCTGCGCAGCAGCGGCGGCGTGCCGTCGAGATCCAGCGCGGTGTTGGCGCCCGCCTGCGAGGCGTAGCGGGCGACCGCGTCGACCTTGCCCAATGCGATCGCCATGCTGACCGCCCGCCGGTCGTCGAGCAGGCTGGGATGCGCGCGGATCAGCGCGTTGGCCCGCTCGTAGTCGCTCTCGCGGATCGCGGTGCGCAGCTCGTCGAAGCGCACCAGATCGTTGCTGCCGGTGGTCGCGCAGCCGGCCAGCACCGCCGCGGTCAGCAGCGCGAGGGAAGCGCGCAGCAGGCGGCCGGTGAAGCGGCTGAATCGGTTCGGCGCGATCATCGGGCGACCGGGAAGGACCTTGGTGGAGGCGTTTGTGCCGGATGCTCCCACCCGCCCAGGCGGGTCGGCGAGGAATTCTGTCACGCCGGCGGTCCCCGCACGGCGACCACCCGATCCGCAGAATGGGCCGCCCGTCCGGCTACCAGCCGCCGAAACGGGTCCAGGCGGCCGTCGCGCCGGTATCCATCAGTACCTGATATTCCGCGTACTGGGCGCCGGTTGCGCAGGCATGATTCGGCAGGATGCGCAGCAGGGTGCCGACCGGAAAGGTCCGCTCGATGTCGGGGTCGGCGGCGCCGCTGCGCGACACGATGCCGTGCTCCTGGTTCGCGCCGCTGACCAGGTAGCCGTCGAGCGGGCGGCCTTCGACGTCGCAGACCTGTCCGTAACCGAAGTCGTGCGGCTGGCTCTGGGTGCCGCGGTCCCGGCTCATCGCCATCCAGCCGGCATCGACGATCGCCCACCCCTTGTCGCGCTGATGGCCGATCACCGTGGTCAGCACGCTGAGCGCCAGTTCGTCGAGCGCGCAAACGCCGACGTTGTGCATCACCAGGTCGAAGAACACGTAGACCCCCGCCCGCACCTCGGTCACCCCGTCGAGGTGGCGGGCCGACAGGGCGGTCGGGGTGGAACCGACGCTGACCGTGGGGCACGGCAGACCGGCGGCGCGCAGCCGCTCGGCGGCCCGCACGCAGCCGGCCCGTTCCTGTTCGGCGACCGCCTCGAGGGCTTCCCGGGAGCGGCATTCGTAGCTGGAGCCGGCATGCGTCATCACGCCGGCCAGCCGCATGGCGCCGTCGTGCAGCGCCCGGCCGACCGCCAGGAGATCGGCGCTCTCCGGCGGGATGCCCGAGCGATGCTGGTCGGTATCGATCTCGATCAGCACGTCGAAGGCTTCGCCGTGGTCGCGGCCGAACGCGGCGATCGTCCGGGCGGTCTCGACGTTGTCGGTGATGATCTTCAGATCGCAGCCGCGGCGCCGCAGCGCCAGCACCTGCGGCAGCTTGCCGGCCGCGATGCCCACCGCATAGAGGATGTCGGTGATGCCGTCGGCGAAGAACCGTTCGGCCTCCTTCAACGTCGACACGGTGATGCCGTGCGCGCCGGCCGCGAGCTGGGCCTGCGTGACCTCCGCGCACTTGCTGGTCTTCACGTGCGGCCGGAAGCGCACGCCCAGCTCGTCCATCCGCCGCTGCATGCGCGCGATGTTGCGCTGCATCCGGGCGTGATCGATCAGTGCAGCCGGCGTCGGCAGCGCGGCCAGCGGGTTGGAAGCGGGTGATGCGTCGGTTGGTGAGGCGGGCGAAGTCATCGCGATCGCTCTGTCGTGCGGATACCTCACCGATGTTGCCAGAAATCGCCGGCGCTGCCGTTCGCATGGACGACATGCCCCGCTTCGCTGTACAAAGAGTGGGCTGATGCCAGCGTGCCGGCCGGCGCGATGCATAGCCGGTCCGCGACAACGACGTGCGACAAGGAGGAGACTGACATGCCCATCGAACTGAAGATGCTCGTGTGGTCCGTTGTGTTAACCCTCGTGCAGATGCTGATCCACGTGAACGGGGCGACCTTGCAGGTCGGCCTGCCCAAGCTCGCCGGCAACCGCGAAGGCGTGCCCGAGGCGACCGGCTGGGTCGGCCGGGCCCGGCGGGCCCATCTGAACATGCTCGAGAACCTGGTGCTGTTCGCCGCGCTGGCGCTGGTGGTCGTCGTCGCCCAGCGCGCGAATGCCACCACCGCGCTCGGCGCGCAGCTCTTCTTCTGGGGCCGGCTGGCCTATGCGCTGGTGTATCTGGTCGGCATCCCGTGGCTGCGCACGGTGGTGTGGCTGGTGTCGATTGTCGGCCTGGTGATGATGCTGTCGCAGGTGTTCTGAGGCGCTTGGACACGGCCTTCTCGGCCGGCTCGAGCACGCCGGGTCGGGCGCTGTGACTGCCATCATTCCGGCAGCCGTGACCGCGCTCGCTCCGGGCGCCGTGACCGGGGCTGCCTTTGGCGCGGCCGTCGTTCGCGCGGCTGTCGCCGGGGCGCGGTGACGACCGTTGCACTGCCGGTCGGGCTGTTGCTGGCGGCGATCGACGGGCTGGATAGCGCGGCGTTTCGGATGATGCCCTGGGCAGCTCGAACGCCTTAGTCGAGCAGCACGGGCTGCCGCTTGCCCGGTACCGCAATTTCTGAGGCATGGTGCGCTTTCACGACGCTGCTCAGTCAGTCCCGCCCAGACCGTTGGCGCGCAGCGTTGCGCCGTCGAGCTGCCGTTTGGCTATCGCGTAGCGGTCCGGTCGCCCGTAACGAGCGTGCAGCAATTCGCGCTGCCGGCCATCGACGTTGCAGCGCAGGACCACGTCATACGCCGGAGCGTCATCGCGGTCGCCGAGGTTCGCGAGCGTCACGGCATACCAGATGCCGTCGATGCGGTGCCACTGGCAATCGGCTGCCATGCCGGGCAGCCCGCTGCGGCGGTCGGGGTGCGGCTGCGCCGCGCGCGCGGCGCGTTCCTGGCGGCGCCGGCGCTCGGCGATCTCACGACCCCGGTTGACCAGCAGCAGGCCGGTGCGCGGGTGCACGTAGAAGTGCTCCCAGCAGCGCTCGATGGGCTCCAGGGCGCTCCAGCGCGTTTGCGCGTACACCTTGCCGTCCTGCCAGACGGTGTGGATCACGACCCGGTCCCGCAGGTGCTCGAACAGATGAGCCTGCACGACGTTGCGGCGATCCAGATGTGCGCACAGCTCGCTCCAGACTTTCGTCCAGGGCCGGTTCGCCTGGCGGGCCAGCCAGCGGTACAGCGGCGCGAGGTGCTCGCCGAAGTGCTTGAGCGACACCGCGTCTCGCCGCATGCCGACATGCTGTGGGCCGCCTTCGCCGTCGGGATCCAGCCGGTGCCGGCGAACCCGACGCGTGCCTTCGGTGGCGCGCGCCCACGCACGCCCGACGCGGGGCGACTCCACCAGGACCTTGCTCATATCTTGGCGCATGCTTGCGCTCCCCTGCGACGAAGCCGGTCATTGTCGCGAGCGGCTGCCGAAAAGTAAAGAGTGTTTACAAAACGAAACGTACGCTGACGTCTCTCATGTCCGGTCGCGGGGAGCCCGGCGACCCGGCGGTGGCACGCCTGCTAGACTTTCCGGATCCACTTTCGCTGACCCTGCCATGAACCTCGTCGATGCCTTCGCCGACGTCGCCCGCTTCGTCGATCTGCGACGCGACATCCATGCCCATCCCGAGCTCGGCTTCGAGGAGCATCGCACGTCGGCGCTGGTTGCCAAGCTGCTTGCCGAATGGGGGATCGAAGTGCATGCCGGGATCGCCGGTACCGGCCTGGTCGGCGTGCTGCGCAACGGCGCCTCGCCGCGCACGATCGGGCTGCGCGCCGA
>OEIU01002224.1_pt1 | contig 10641 bp, 12 predicted proteins | sample 1539221 | NCBI WGS metagenome assembly OEIU01 (sample SAMN03792071, study PRJEB22550) | activated sludge metagenome | feature: wastewater treatment plant; material: activated sludge; isolation source: Wastewater treatment plant of a petroleum refinery complex | place: Argentina: Zarate | collected... | reverse complement strand
GGGTATCATCCCGATGTTGAATCATGACTCACTTCCCAGGGAAAGTGGGTACTAGGACGTTAACTGAGGCGGCCTTTACCCTTGTCGCGTGAAACGCTCTGGTGCTTGATCAGCCTTTGAGGTACAATGCTTGCACCCGTTGAGCGCGGCACTCGGGCAGCCGCACTTTGATGAACCGTTCGACCGCCAAACCTAGTCGCGGCAATACGGATTTCACGCCGACAGCGCGTTCTGTTCGGCGAAGCGGGGTGAAAACATGGCGCAAGCATCTTTACAGGCGGCACCCAAACGCATCATTAACTTCGAAGGTCGGCGCCTTGTATTTCCTGCAGATGCGACCGATGCAGAGATTAGCAGTGCGCTCGCGCAGCCGCCCATCGTTCAGGCCACTGCGCAACCCGCGCCGGCACCTGCCGCAGTATCGAGCGGGTTCATCGAAGTCGAAGCACCGGACGGCACCATAATCGAGTTTCCCGACGGTATGGATCGCGGCGCGATGGCCGCTGCCATGCGGACGCGCTACCCGCCGCCCGCGGCGGCCAGTAGCTTTATCAAAATAAGAGCGCCGGATGGCTCGATCGTTCAATTTCCGAACGGTACGACCGATGCGGCCATTGTGGATGTGATGCGTCAACACTATCCAGCACCGCACCCGTTGGCCGCGCTCGCGGAACAGTCGAGCAGAGAGCTCCTGCAAAATTCCGGCGTGATGGACGCGCGCAACGCTGCCGATCTCGCCGCGCTCACACCGCCAGCACCGGCACCGACGTCGTGGATGGACACGCTGAAGGGTGCCGTCATGGGCGGCCCTGATTCGCGCGGCGCGATGGGTGTCGTCGATCAGGGTGTTCGCGGACTGGCGCAAGGCGCGACATCGATGGCCGCGTTGCCGGTCGATATCGCCGCGGCGGTCAGCGGCGTGCGCAACTATGTCGGCGAGAAGACGGGGTTTACCGGCAGCACTGCCGACAAGATCGTATCGGCCAACCCGGTTCTGAGCGCGCCGGGGCGCATTGTCGGTGCGCTGGCCAGTTTGCAGCCCTACGTCGGGTCCGAAGCGTTGCACGGCTACATGGACAGCGCCAACCGGGCAACGGCCGACGCTTTGGGTGTCGCGCGTCCGGTCGAGAAGGGGCAGAACCTTTTCGAGCGCGGGGCGAACCGGGTCGGCCAGGAAGTCGGTGCGGCGGCTCTGCCCATCGCTGGCGCGGTTGGCCACGGCGCGAAGATCGGCGTCGATGCGGCCCGCAGGCTGCCAACGCTGGTCCGCATGTTCGTCGAGCCCGCCGCGATCAACCCGGCGCAATTCGCGTCGAAGGAAATGGCGACGGCTGCCGCAGCGGGCTCGGGCGCCGCGACCGTGAACGAGTTTACCGGAGCGTCCACCGCGGACAAGAAAACCGGGGGGCAGGCAGCGGGAGATATTACAGGCGCACTACTTGGCGCGCTCGGACTTGGCGTCGCTCGTACCGTCGCCAAGCCGATAAACGATATCCGACAGGCGGTGATGCCCGGTTCGAGGGACAAATTCAGCAACGACGTCGTCAAGAATACCGTCGTCGACCGGATCATCAACACCGCCGACACGCTGCCGAAGGTGGAAGGCCAGCCGGTTGATACGGTGCCGCTCGTCGACGCTATCAACCGCGGCGCTCGCGTCGATATCCCGGGGTTTAAGGACAGCATCGCCGACCGTACCGGCGACAGCGGCCTCGCTGCGCTCGAATACAGCCGCCAGTCGGGGCAGGGTGCAGGACAATTCACCGCGCGCCGCACCGAGAACACCGCAGCGGTCGACGCGGCGATGAATCGCAACGCCCCGGAAGGCAACCCGGCGGATCTGCGCGCCGAACTCGATCTGGAACGCAATCGACGGCTGACCGACGCGGAAGTGCAGGCGTTGAACGCGCAAGGGGACGCCACGCGTGCCGTTGGTGCGGTCACGCCGCAGAGCACCGCGGCGCAGCGCGGCAATACCGTCCGCACCGCGTTGGAAGACGCGCGGGGCGCGGCGCGCGACCGAACGGAGGCCGCGTACCAGAACGCCGACGTGGCGCGGCGGCCGATCGACGCGGCCGAATTGTCGGCCACCATCGACAACGCGACCGCCAACCTGACGGAAGTGGAGCGCGGCCTATTGCCGCAGGCCACTCTCGATCGCGTGCGTCGTCTTGGCGATGTCGGCGAACAGGCACCGACGCCGACGGGCCTTCTCGACGAGTTCGGCAGCCCGATTACACGGCCGCCCGAAGCGCCTCCTCCGGTCGACATGAAAGAGGCGACCGACCTGCTGTCCGAACTCGGCCGCATGGAACGCGCCGCGCTGGCCGACCCGCGCGCCGAGAAAGGCGGCCGGAACGCCGCTCGGGTCATCGGCCAGGTTGCAGACGCCGTCGAAGGCTTCGTGGGGCGCAACCTGCCGGAAGCCGATCAGCAGGCGTTGGCCGCCGCCCGGCGCGCGAAGTTCGAGGAAGCCGAAGCGTTCACGCGTCAGGGCGATCCGGTCGCGCAGGCCGTGTCGCGCTACGAGGGCGGGCAGCCGCGCGTGCGCGACGATCGCGTCGCCGGCCTGTTCACGAACCCGCAAGCGATGGACCGGCTGTTCGCGCAGGCCGACACGCCGCAGACCCGGGCTGCGATTCGCGACGAGGTGCTGTCACGAGGCGACACGTCGAGCGCGCAGCGCATCCGCGATTTCACTAATACTTTCGGCGAACAGGTCGATCGCTTCCCGGGCTTGCGCCAGGAACTCGACGCTGCCGCCACGGCACGCGAGCGCGAGGCGGGCGCTGGCGCCGCGCGCGACACCCTGACGCGCGAACTCGGCACACCGGACCGGCCCGGCACGAGCACCGTCGGCAAATATCTGCAGTATGGCGACGAAAGGTCGCAGGACGCCTTGAAGGGCGTCATCGCGTCGAAAAATCCCGGCGCGGCGATGGACGAAATGCTGGCCTTCGTGAACAACGACCCGGCCGCTGTCGTTGGCGCGCGGAAGTCGTTTTGGGATCTGATGCAGAGCAAGACGCGTTCGAACGGCGAGACGACGAAAGGCCTCGACGGCGCGCAGCCGTGGATGCCGAATCGGCTGAAGAACTTCCTCGATAACCCGGCCAACCAGGCTGTCGCCGAGCGGCTGTACCGCGACAACCCGGAACAACTTTCGAACGTCCGCAAGATCGCCGACGAATTGCAGAATGTTGATCTTCGATCCCGCGCGAAGGCCGCGAACACGTCCGGCACCGCGCAGAGCATCAGCAACGTTCTGACGCCCGAAACGCTGCAGAGCCGCTTCTACGCCTACAAGCGCGGCCAAACGTCGCTCGGATTCATGTTGACCGCGCTCGGCTCTGTGGCGGCCCGCCGGCTCGTGCGCGGCGCGCAGGGCGAAGCGATGGAAAAGCTGCTCGACCGCGCGCTGCTCGACCCGGATCTCGCGGCGCAACTTCTCAAAGAGAACAACCCGGCGAATCGGGCGGCCCTGGCGCGCACAGCCAAGGCCTATCTCGGCAATGAAGCATCGACGCTGGCCGACATCCTCGACGGCAAGCCGGAAGACCCGGTGAAAAAGGCGATCATGCGTTAGCGGCCTGCCGCTACCTCCCAAATAGGTGAGGGCTGCGGCGACCACGGGGATCGTTAAGAAAAAAAAATTGAGCTTGGACGCAAGCTGGCGACACTCCGGGATGGCCCTCGCCCGCCGCGACGAATAGCCCACCAGCGAGGGCCGGCGGATTTTGGCGCCACAACCACCAAGAATCGGTTCAATAGGAACGAAACGTTTTTCAGAGCGTTTTGTATTTTATGAACAACTTTGACTTGGTTGAGCAATCGTTTGAGATTGCCTGGGGTGTGCTCGAACGATCAGGCGAACTGAGCGATCCGCGCCGAGCGTCCCAATTCCTCGTCGACGAAATCATCGAGATGGTCCACGGCGGACAACGTCACCGGCTGATACTTTCCAATCGCGCTATCGAGGCGTACCGAAGAAAATATCTGGGGCTCCGCTTGGTCTCGGTCTCGGTCTCGGTCTCGTAGTTGCAATACCATTACCGAAATCGTGCTGCCACGCGTCTGGGCGGCGAAGTTGTGCGTGAAAGATATCGGCGCGATGAGACCTGAATGTTGACCTTGACGGCGCCAAGGCGGGAATTAAACGACTATCCAAATACCCAAGTCGCCCATGACGACTAGTGGCATCGAGGCGAGAGAGATTAGCAATGCGGGTGTCGTCTCGTTGTGTCGGCGATGCAAGGGTCTGTCGTCATGATTGGTCATGAGTCGCGATCGCGCAATTTCGCCACACCGTCCTTTTGCGCGCAATGATCGCAGCAATAGAATACGCCGTCGCTCTCAAGGCCGTGGCCGACGATGCGCGTCCCGCATTGCTTGCACATCGGGGCTAGCGTATCGTTGCCGCAGGTTTCACAGGTGGCCATGGGAGGTTCCTTCACGCTGCGCGGCGCTTGCGGGTACGCGCTGCCTTCTTCGCCGAGCGTGACCGCTCCGCCGCCGGACGGTTCGCCGATGCCTTACCGCCAAGCTGGCCGCCCTTTCGCGAGGGCGAGTGATCTTCCTTTGTGCCGCGGCCGGCGCCGCTCTTCTTGCCGCCATGCGTTTCCTTGTTGACGGTTGCCCAGGCACGGCGCTCGGCCTCGCCCTCAGGCACGCCGCGTTTCTCGTACCCTTCCTCAATATGTTCGGCCTGACGCTTTTGCTTGCCGGTATAGCCGGACTTATCGCCACGGGGCATGCGCACCTCCTCTGTTTGAGGAGGTTAAACGTCCGAGGAGCAAAGGGTTCCTACGCTTCGTCACCTCGATCGCGACTTACCACGTTCTGGCAAGTCCGGCTTGGGCCCTGCAGGCCGCCCGACAGGGCTCACGGGCGGCCCAGTCAACAATAAGACTCGCGCCGAAACGTTAGCAGTCTTGATCGGAGTTCTTTGCCGAAGGGCTGGCCCCTTGACTTTGTTGGGCCGCCGTCGGCTGGGCCTGCATCTGCTTGTGAGCATCTTGGGAAGATGCGGCTACATCTCCTGTGGCAAGGTTCATAGTGCTTGTCGGCGGATGCTCCGCGTTGGTCGAGGTGGCGCTTCCGATTGTTTGACCTGTATGACCTGGTGTAGGTCCGGAGCCAGCGTCCTGAGCGGTCTTGCCGCCGGTGTTGCAAGGACTGGCATGCGCCGTTGCAATGCTCAAGACTAACGCGGCGAAGCTAATGAGGACGAAATTTCTCGAGATCATGTTTCACTCCTTGGGTCGACTTGTTCCATGCGGCTTCTTCGAGCCACCTTAGGAACGGGAAACGAAGCCGAGAAGTGCAGGTTTCCCCGGGGAACGCCAATTCGGAAGGTCGAATTCTCCTCCTTTCTTTCGGCGGCTCGAGATGCCGTCGGCGGCGTCCTCAGGCCCGAATCATCAGGCTTGGGACCTACTCTGATGGGGCTCTGGATGTCGGCCATCATCATCCTGGCGGGGGCCGAGCTAAACTCCGAAATTGAACACCAGGCGGTCGTCGCGCAAAGGGATCACGCCGTCGAAGGCGCTCCAAAGGCGACGTTGGGCTACTGAGTATCTGATCTACGGCAAAGGATCACGTGTCTGTACGACAACAGGCGTTCTGCCCTCACTTGTCTCGCAGTGAAATAAGCACATGGTCGCAGCTTTGGAGCACGGAATTACCACCCACACACACACACATCCCTTCGTTGCAACTAGGAACCGCTGACCCGTTCGGCACTTAGCGTACTCAAAGAAGGATGTCACCCGATGGGCAAAAATTCGAAAGACAATCCGCGACAGCAGACCGATCAAGGGTCCCACAAGCAGACCGACGAGCCATGGAAGGGCAATCCGGAAAAGGAACAGCGGAATAGCGACACCAGGATTGACCTCGAAAAATGGCACCGAACCAATACGCATTGATTCAAGAGCGCGACCTGCGAGAGGAGGCGTTTATGGGGTTGGCCCAATACCAGATCGTACCTCAGGGCGACGAGTGGGGCGTACTTCATGACGGCGACGTCAAAAACCGATATGCCACCAAAGAGGCGGCCTTTGAGGCTGCGGTGGCTGCCGCATCGCTCGCGATCCGCGAGGGACACGAAGTCCATATCGGCGTGCCAGATCGCTCTAGCGGAAACTGGACAGTCCTGGGGACGAAGGATTAGGGCTCGAACAGGCGGGCAGAGACCCTGCGTCACGGAGCACGGAGATGACCCAGTGCTTCTCTGATTTCGCGACGATCCGCCACCAGCACGAACTCTCCGTTACGCAAGCGGTGGCCGTTGGTGAGCACCACGGCGCCTTTCGGACAAATTCCGAGGCAACCGGTGGCAACTGCACGTGGCTGCTTGCTGCTGTCGGATCGCTCGTGCTTCAATTCTGCTTTTAAGGCTCGTTTGATGCGCGGCCCGTTCGAGCACCTCTTCAGGCACTTCTTGCAGACGAGGATGGGCGCAGGTCGACGCGAGCGGGCAATACTGACCTTGGACATATTTCGGATATAGACACGTCAACCGTTGCAGACATCCCTCAAGCTAACGAATCTACCGGCTCATGTGAGGTAATTTGATCGCAACGGATGCCTGTTCCATCGGCCTCAGGCCTCCGCCCAAGGAACGGAGCTGAGGATATAGGCGTTACCCCCGCATGGTCCAGATCCAGAGCCACACCCCTCATCAAATCTTGGAAGACTCATAGAAGACTCATACTGGATCGCCTTCGACTATCTGAAAGCGACAGGCGAACTTGGCGAGCCCGGGGCTGCTACCCGCTTTCTGCTCGACCACATTGAGGGTGCGATGATGCGAGGCGAGCAACGGAGGCTGCTGCTGCCCAATCGCGCGATCGACGCCTACAAGCGCTCTTCGAGATGATGGGCAAGGGCGCCCGCGGCAAGAAGTGCGATGCCATCGAGGGAATCGTCGACGAAGGCAAGGAGACCATGGAGGAGTACGCCGACACGCAGGCACTGGACGCTGGGCTGCTGGCGGCGGCCCAGGCGGTCGAACACTATGAGATCTCCCGATACGGCACGCTGAAGGCCTGGGCCGCCAAGCTCAACATGCCGCAGGCAGTCAAGCTGCTGGATGCAACGCTGGCAGAAGAGAAGAAGACCGACGACGCTCTGAGTAAGCTTGCGGAGAAGGCGGTCAATTTCGAGGCGGCCGCGTAGGAACGGCTGCAGTGAACGGACGTTAGCTGTCATATCGCTTTGGCGATTCCTCCCGTCGACTGGCTCCCGGCCTTAACCGGCCGGAGGCTCCTTATCGCGTCCCGCCGTACCAAATCCGGTGAAGGGGCGCAGCAGCCGTTCAGTGATTGCGCCAAGCGCAAGGCCGGCAACGACAACGCTGGCCCAATGCGCCAGCAGCACGATCCGGGTAAGCGCCAGTCCGGCGCCGAACGCCCACACGATGTTGCGTTTGGCCGGCGGCAGCACGGTCGCGGCAGAGGCTAATGCGCCGACATGCATGGCATGGCCGGAGGGGAAGGCATCTCTTGGCTTTCCGGAAATGGGCACGCCGTGGAGGTGTCCGCGAACGGTGAGCCTATCCGGTCGCTGTTGGTCGAAAATCGATTTGAGCAGGTGTGGCAGCACGCTCACAGTGAGCATTGCTATCAGGATATGATTGCTGATCCTGCGCTGGCGCGGAGCCGCTCGGCGGCAGTGGAGCCACCAGCCGGCCGCGGCCGCCAGCAAAACGTGCTCGTCGGCGCCCCAGGTGAGCATGGTGGCCGCTTGTTCGACTTGGAGGTTGGTGTGGTCCGAGACGGCATTGGCGATCTCGACATCGGCCTGCGTCGGCGATATCCGGTAAGGCACGACGTCGACTCGTCAGAAAATTTCGCGAGGGAGCTTCCAATTCGGACGCGGGTCGAATTCGTCGGCGACCTCAGCGACGTGATAGCCTTGCGGAAGCACTTGGCCACCGGCCTCATCCGTCACGGGAACGTCTATGATCAGGCCCTCAATCAGAGCTGCCTCCCAGACCTCCTTTTCGGTCGGGAGGGGACTGCCGATCTGCTTATCGCCTTCAAAATACGCGTACATGATTGCCCGCCTTGCTGTGGCCGTTCGAACAGGCGCACGCGCCGGGAACAGGTTAGATGTCGGCGCGTACCGATGCGCTGTTGTCGCGGGCAGAAACCGGAAAAATGAGTTCCGCGTCCATCGTCCCTGTTATGTCCGGTTGTCACCCGGCGGTGCGTTCATCTAACGCCGCTCCGCCGTCATGGTTCGACGATTGTCAGGGTGAGTGTTCTTTCGCGCACTAATGAGCGGTACCCGTCGCGGAGGAATTTTGGTTTGGTGCGCGCATTTCAATTCCTGGTGAAACGCCTTATTTTGAGAGGATCAACGTCAGCCTGTTCACGAGCCGATTTGGCCGCGTTCGCCGCCAGCAATCCGTCAAGCTCTGCCGCCCATCGTCCCAACTTTGGCCGCGGCTGCACCTGCCGCTCGTACTCGAAGGAGGTCTCTCCCGACCTCAGCACCTTCCGGACCGTGTTCCGCGACACCTTCAGGTCACGGGCGATCTCCTTGATCGTCTTGCCCTTGATGAAGTGCTCGCGCCGGATCCGGGCAATCGTCTCCACGATCAGCAGCCCCCACCACCTGCTTCGTTCCAAAGCAGGCAGCGCAACAGACCAATCTGTAGGGGGTCAATTTTGGACGCCGATCCCCCGGCTTAGGGGGTCAATATTGCAGGCCGAATGACAGGCTCGTGGCGTTGGCGCCCATACGCTAAAAACACACACCCGTCCGTACAAAAGCGCTGAGCGGCCGCAACTGCGACTGCCGGACAGGATTGAACTAATGCAATTATCCTGGTTGATATTGACTTCTTCCGCCCGATGAATCTCTTTGTATGATTTTCGGCATGGTGGGCTGGCGGAGGCTGGCGCAGTTGGCATCGACGGCAACATCACGGGGCAAACTGCGTTGGGAGTTTGAGGCTGGAATTCCGGCCGGCGAGCGCGTCACCGGCAAGGAGATAGTCCGCACACAGTCTTCGGCGTGGGCTTCGTCGTTTACCGCAAAAAACTCCCCGTAAGGGATCGCTCCAGTTACGGGGACAAGTTTACCTTTCTGCAGTCGGCCTGACGACCGGAACGGCCTCAGGACCCTGCGCACTTTCCTTATCCGAAGAGCGTTTGCTCTCCGAATTACAATCACCAAACTGAGTGGGCAGTCGAGGCAAGGAACCAGGCGGCAGCGCCGCACATTCCGACAAACCAGGCGATGGCAACCCAAAACGCGACGTCATCTCGCACTATCACCAAGGCCTAAGTGAGGGAGTTGTTCGCGTCGCCAGCGACGGACATTTGGTGGTTAGCGCTATGCGAAAGCGCTGCGGACGTCTTGTTAATCAACGCCAAGAAATTGGGATTTCGCGCCAGCCCTCGTTAAATTCCGGCAAGGTCATCGGGCGGCGGCCTCGGTGCGGCCGGCGGGGCGTTTAGACTGTCTTCACCGATTTTCGATATGGTAGCTCGCTCCTTCATGGTGAGGAGCAATTCAAAGCGACAGGCTGCGGCCGCGTTTTGCCCGGCACCCAGCCATCCAGCTCTCAGACTGCGATCCGCGAATTGTGCGCGGCGCCGAGAGGACTGCTCATGCCGTTCGAAGTTAAGGCTTACCTATACGGACGCTCACAGACAGCCCATACCGACTCCGCTAGGGAGGCGTTCGCGCTGGCCGTTGAGTGGCAGGTCGCAGACTGCGCCTGGGGCGTTTCGATCAGCAATGGGAACAACTGCTTCACGGTTGCCGAATTTGCCTGGGCGATGGCTTCGCGCGAGATTGCCGACACGGTTCAGCAAAGCTCGACCAATGTCCAGACGGAGCACGACGGCGCGCGATGTGGTGCAGGTTCTAAAGTTGAGAACTTGAAAAGCTCAGTGTGGCAGGAAGCCGAGGCAAGATCGAGGCCCTCGCGAAGCGGCGGCTCGCAGATGAGTACGACGCGGCGCGGAGGTGCGTGATCCCGGCGTCGTGCGTTTAGCTCTGGAATGCCGCGCCGATCAGATCGCGCTTTCGCCAAATAAGATTGCACCGGTGGATGCTCGCAAAATTGTCGAAGGTCAGAAGAAAATCGGCAGCGCTGGCAGTGGGTCTGAAGGTTCACGCCGCCGTGTGATAGATCGACGATGGTGCAGCCGCGCGCCGTATGCGCCCTTGAAGAATAGCAGCACCCCCCCCCGTTCGACGCTTGTCCTTCCTGCTGATCGTCGGTCGAGAACAAGCCTCACCCCCGATCCTAGTATTCGGTCATGGCACGGTACCGCCAGCGCCGGCCATCGTACCGGCGCCACACGCGGCCGCGGACAAAGTGCCCCGTGATCGACAATCTGGGAAGGATGACCGTCCAGACGTGCCACAACTCCGCGCCTGCAAGCTCCAGGCTACTGTTCTGCGGAGCTTCGAACGAAGAGAACGTGCTCGTCTCCGTGCATTCTATCGTACGCCGAACGAAGCCGCCGGGAGACGGGGTTTGGGGATTGTCCACCCGACGACTTCGCCACTGCGCCGAACGGGGCAGATCGTCCGGCGCTTGAAAGCTATCGGCTGCATTGTGGGGGGGGGGGGGGGGGGGGGCCCCCCTCCCCTCGTCAAAATAGAGGGGCGGGCGGC
>OEIU01002223.1_pt1 | contig 10642 bp, 10 predicted proteins | sample 1539221 | NCBI WGS metagenome assembly OEIU01 (sample SAMN03792071, study PRJEB22550) | activated sludge metagenome | feature: wastewater treatment plant; material: activated sludge; isolation source: Wastewater treatment plant of a petroleum refinery complex | place: Argentina: Zarate | collected... | reverse complement strand
CGGGCGGCTCCGAGGCCGGCCTGGGGCTGGTGAAGAACCTCAAGCTCTTCCCGCATCTCCCCAATGGCGGCGACCCGCGTTCGCTCGTCATTCCCCCCGCCTCCACCACGCACCGGCAGCTCTCGGATGCGCAGAAAGTGACAGCGGGCGCGGGCCCGGACGTGGTGCGCATCTCCGTCGGCATCGAGGACGTGGCGGACCTCATCGCCGATCTCGATCAGGCGCTGGCGGCTGCGGGGGAAGATCAACCGCCGCGAGAACCGGATGAATCTCTTTCGTAGAATTCGGCGCCAAGAGATTCATCCGACTCATGTTTCGGGAACCGGCCATGCTCGAACTGCGCCCCAATTGCGAATGCTGCGACCGCGACCTGCCGCCACAATCGCGCGACGCGCTGATCTGCTCGTTCGAATGCACCTGGTGTCGTGATTGCGCTGAAACGAAACTCGGCATGCGCTGCCCGAACTGCGGCGGCGAACTCGTCGCCCGTCCCGTGCGGCCGGACAGCAAGCTCGCGCAATATCCGGCGTCCACGACGCGCAAGCATCGGCCGCAGACATGCGGAGCGGCGACATGATCGCCACGCTCACGCTCGCCGGCGCGCTGACGCAGGCGCCCGCCCTGCCCGTCCAGCGCGTCATCGCCAATCCCGCGTCGGTCTATTGCGTGAGCCGAGGCGGCCGCGTCGAGATCGTGAATACGAAGAAGGGCCAGATCGGCATCTGCGTCCTGCCCGACGGCCGGCGCATCGAGGAATGGAAATTCTTCCGCGCGAGCCGCAGGAAATAAGGACCGCGAGCCTTCAGGCTCGCATAGGGATGCAGGCGAGCCTGAAGGCTCGCGGTCCGTTCAGGCGCGCCCCGGAAATTCCGCGCGAAGATTGGCGGCCACCATGCCGAGCACGAGCATCGCGAAGGCCTGATGCGCCAGCGCGACCGGCAAGGGCACGCTGTAGAGCAGCGTTGCGATGCCGAGCCCCGCCTGACAGCAGACCAGCGCCACGATCGCCCAGCCGCGCCGCATCACGCCGGTCTGGCGCGCGAACAGCGCGTTCAGCAGCGCCAGCGCCAGCAGGACGTAGGCCGCGATGCGATGGTCGAACTGAACGGTCGTGACATTGTCGAAGAAGTTCGTCCACCACGGATCGTTCTTGAAGAGATGCTCGAGCGGCGGAACGAAATGGCCGTCCATCAGCGGCCAGGTGTTGTAGGTCAGTCCCGCGCGCAGACCCGCGACGAGGCCGCCGAGGAAAATCTGCTTGAGCGTGACGAGCGTCAGCAGGACGCCGAAGACCTTCGCCGTCGTGGACGCTTGTTCCGCACGTCGCGGCGCCCGCAGGCCGCTGGCGATCCACACCAGCGCCGCGAACGTCACGCTGGCGAGCAGCAGGTGGATCGCCAGCCGCTCCTGCGCGACCTCCACGCGATTGACGAGGCCTGACGCCACCATCCACCAGCCGACCGCGCCCTGCAGCGCGCCGAGCGCCAGCACGCCCGAAAGCTGCCATTTCAGCCGCGACGTCAGCGCCCCGCGCAGCCAGAACCAGACGAGGCCGAGCGCGAAGACAAACCCGATCAGCCGCCCGAGAAGGCGGTGGCTCCACTCCCAGAAGAAGATCGTCTGGAAGCGGCCGAGATCCATGTCCGGGAACAATTCCTTGTATTGCGGGATCTGCTTGTATTTCTCGAAGGCGTCGAGCCATTCGGCGTGCGACAGCGGCGGGATGATACCCGTGACCGGCTTCCATTCGGTGATCGACAGGCCGGATTCGGTCAGCCGGGTCGCGCCGCCGACGACCACCATGAGCAACACCAGCGCGGCCACGGCCCACAGCCAGCGCGCGACGCCCGCGCGATCGGGCGCGGCGGCCATGCGGCCGGCGCCGGTTGCGGCGGGAAAATTGATCCAGTCGGTCATCGGGCCTGTCTCGGACTGCGCTTGCCTTCGGGCGGCCGGCGATTGATAAGGCCTGCCGTTAGCTGCGTCCATCGCCCCGGAGACTGGCCAGATGCGCTGGGTCATGCGTTCGAAAATCCACAATGCGACGGTCACCGAGGCCAATCTGCATTACGTCGGCTCGATCACGATCGACGAGGATTTGCTGGATCGCGTCGGCCTGTGGCCGGGCGAAAAAGTCCTCGTCGTCTCCAACACGTCGGGATCGCGGCTGGAGACCTACGTGATCGCCGGGGCGCGCGGCTCGGGCGACATGTGCATGAACGGCGCCGCCGCCCACCTGATCGGCGCCGGCGAGCAGATCATCGTCATGGGCTTCGAGCTGGTCGAAAAACCCGTGCAGCCGAAGGTCGTCCTCGTGAACGCCGAAAACCGCTTCGTCCGCTGGCTCGCGGAAGAGCCGCACATGCTGGTGGATTGAGAATGATACCGATGCGCATCCGCAAGCTGATCGGCGCGCTGTTCATGGTGGTCTACGTGATCTTCTACGCGCTGATCGCCATGGCGCTGGCCCAGTCCCGGCCGCTGCAGGAGGCCTCCGCCTGGCTGCAGCCGTTCCTCTACGCCATTCTCGGCACGATCTGGATCGTACCGCTGCTGCCGGTGATTGCGTGGATGGCGAAAGAGGACCGGTAGCCGGCGATAGAGTCGGCGTCGGACGGAAAGCCGTCATTGCTGTGCGAGTTCACAATTTCGCTGATCGGGAGCGCTCCTTCTCCCGCGGGAGCGGGAGAAGGTGTCGCGCGAATGCGCGACGGATGAGGGGCGCGCCGTTCGATAAATGCGCGTCGCAATCGCAGGTCCCTCACCCGACCCGGCTTCGCCGGGTTACCCTCTCCCGCTGTTGCGGGAGAGGGAAAAATCGCGCCTCAAAGCCAAGATCAGACCAACGAATGGCTCTCGGTCGACAGTAGCCGGCCCCTCACGCCACGCTCAGTCTTCGCCCCCGGTTCCACAGCATGAACGGCGCGCCCGACAGCAGAATGTCCAGCGCCGCCAGCGATTGATGATGGCCGTTGACCGACAGGCGTGGCAGCGCGGTCAGGTGGCCGGCGTGCTCGGGAAAGATCATGCCGGGCCGCGTCGTCGCCGCGCTGTCGAAGCCCGCCTGTCGCGCAAGAATGAATTCGCGTGGGCCGGCGGAGCCCGGATCGCCGACGGGATAGGCGAAGTGCTTCACTTGCGCGCCGGTCTCGCGCTCGATGATCGCCTTGCTGTCGAAGATTTCGCGCCGGGCGACATCGTCCGGATGTTTCGCCAGCATCGGATGGGTCAGCGTATGCGCGCCGAGGGTGACGAGTGGATGCGCGCCGAGCTTCTTCAGCCCGCGCCAGTTGAGGCAGAGTTCGTCGACGAGATCGGTCCGTTCGATCCCCGCCTCGTCCGCCAGCGCGCCGGCGACGCGCAGCAATTCGCGCTCCTCGCCCGCCCGCAGCGGCCAGTAGAGCGCCTCGAAGGCCGCCTGCTTCTGCTCGGGGCTGGCGGCCGGCAGGTCGAACAGACGGCCCGCCGCCTCGATGCGGACGCACGGAAGCGCGGCGATCGCCTCTTCCATTTCCACCCACCACATGCGCGCCGTACGGTCGGCGAAGCCCGTGGTGACGAAGACCGTGAACGGCGCGCCGTGCTTTTCGAGGATCGGCAGCGCCAGGTCGGCGGTGTCGCGATAGCGGCCGTCGAAGGTCAGCGCGACGAAGGGCCGGCTGTCGGCGCGGGCGCGGATGCGCGCGACCGCCTCGTCCATCGAGACCAGCGCATAGCCCTGGCCCCGCAGCCGCGCCAGCAGGGAATCGAGAAATTCCGGCGTGATCTCGAGGCCGCCGTTCGGGGCGAAGCCAGCCCGCGGGTCCGCCCGCACGCGATGGAACATCAGGATGGCGCCGAGCCCCTGCGTGTAGCGCGCGGCCAGCCGGTGCAGGCCGATGGCGCCGAACATGCGGAACCCCAGATCGATCACGTCGCGCTTGATGCCCATGGGACCTCCGCTTCCACAATGGCAAGTTCTCCTTGACCATTTGTTGCTAGCGTCGGCGCCGAAGGTGGATTTCGATGATCGGACACGCTGCAGCCCTCGAGGACGCCGAATCCTCGCGCGCGAAAAACGCGCCGGCCGTCCTCGCGCGCGTCGAGGTGTTCGAGCGGCCCTGGCCGGCGTTGCGCGCCTGGCGCGAGGTCGAGGCGTTTTCGACGGGCGTGGCCTACCAGACGCTCGGCTTCGTCCTGCCCTGGTACGAACATCTGGCGCAGAGATCGGGCGCCGCGCCGCTGGTCGTCGTCGGCTACGACGCGCAGGAGCGTCCGTCCGTCGTGCTGCCGCTCGCCGTCCTGCGCCGCGGGCCCGCGCGCATCGCCATGTTCGCCGGCGGCAAGCATTCCAACCTCAACCTGCCGTTGATGCGGCCGGGCTTCGATCTGCCGCCCGAGAATGCGCGCGGCCTGTTGCGCAGCGTCGCGCGCGCCGCCTCGCCCGCCGTCGACTGCTTCGTGCTGCTGAACCAGCCGGTCGAATGGGGCGGCGCGAAAAACCCCTTCGTCGCATCCGGCGCGCATCCGAGCCCGAGTTCGGCTTACGGCGCGACGATCGGCAAGGACGCCGAAGCCTTTCTCAAGCGCGTCGATTCCGCGGCCACGCGCAAGAAACTGCGCGCCAAGGAGCGCAAGCTCGCCGAATTCGGCCCCCTGACCTATGAGCGCGCGACCGACATCGAGCGCGCGCACACGATCCTGGAGGCCTTCGTCGACCAGAAGACCCTGCGCTTCAGCCGCAAGAACCGCGATCCAGGCTTTTCGCACGTCGCGGTGCGCGCCTTCCTCGACGCCATGTCGAGCGGCCGTTGCGGCGGCGCGCCGGCGCTCGAGTTCCATGCGCTGAGCGTCGGCGACCGGATCGTGGCGACCTACGGCGGCCTGCCGCGCGGCCGCGCCTGGCATGGGCTGGTCAATTCCTTCAACGTCGATCCGCAGGTCGCGCGGTCGAGCCCGGCCGAACTGCTGCTGCGCCACATCATCCGCGATCTCGGGCGGCGCGGCTTCGAGCGTTTCGATCTCGGCGTCGGCGAATCCCGTTACAAGAACGCGATCTGCGACGAGGAGATCGCGCTCGCCGATCTCGTCCTGCCCTGCACGCCGCTCGGCGCCGCCTGGGCGCCCGTCGAGCGCGCGCGGCTCGCCGCCAAGCGCTGGGTGAAAAAGACGCCCTGGGCGCTCGCCTTCGTCGAGCAGATGCGCGCCGGCCCGGCATAAGACCGATTCGATTTCAACGACTTGCAGCCGATACCTGAATCGCCGCGCGAAGCCTCAGGCGGCGCTCTGGCCGAGCCGCGCGTCTTCGGCGCCGAAGATCGTCGGGCGCGGCAGGCCGTGCTTTTCGAGGGCGTCGGCGAGCGAGGCCGCCGAATAGGGATCGCTCGCATAGACGGCGCAGGACTTCGCGAGCTGCGCCAGCGCGTAGGCGTCGTCGAGGTCGAGCGCGGCGGAGCCGGCGACGACGACGAAATCGTAAGCCTCCATCAGCGCGTCGAGCGCCGACAGAAGCGCATCCGCGCCGCCGCGCGCGCCGGCGCCGGCGCCGAGGAAATGCAGGCGCGAAATCTGGTCGCGATGGATCGTCTCGTCGAAGCTCGCGCGTCCCGAGAGAAGCTCGGCAAGGCCCGCGCCGCTCGCCTGCGGCATGCGCGCGGCCTCGTCGAGCGCGACGAGGATGGCCCGGCCGCGCCGCGCCAGCGCGCGGGCAGACGCCAGCGCAAAGCCGTCGTCGCTGTCGCCTTCGCAGACCGACAACGCCAGAGCCGGCGTCTGCCCGGCGGCGTCCGCGACCGATTGCGCAAAACTCTGCGACAGCCCGAGCAGCGCGGCGGGCGCCGCGTCCGCCGCGACGACGCGGGGCGCGGCCGGTTCGGCCGGCGCGGCCACGGCGGGCTCGGACGGCGGCGCCAGCGGCGCCGGAACCGCACGCGGCGCCGGGCCTTCTCTCAGCAGCTCGCGCGCGATGAAAAAGGCGGCCGACAGGAACAGCGCGGCCAGCGTCGAGAAGGCGATGATCGGGATCTTCTTTGGGAAGGATGGGACCTGCGGCGCGACGGCGCGCGAGACGATGCGCGCGTCGGCGGGCGTGGATTTCGAATTCTCGCGCGCCAGCGCCTGCTGATATTTGGTGGTCGCCGCTTCCAGATCGTCCTTGAGCGACTTGGCCGTGCGCTCGAGCTCGCGCAGCTTCACTTCCTCCGCGCTCAGCGATCCCACGACCTTCTTCTGCTGGTCGAGCGAGGCCTGCAGGTTCTGCAGCCGCTGGCCGGCGATCCTGGCGTCGTTGTCGAGCGTGCGCGCGGCCTTGTCGGCGGCGGCGCGCATCTCGCCGTCGAGATCGGCGAGCTGGGCGGTCAGTTCCTTGATGCGCGGATGGCCCGGCAACAGCGTGCGCGATTCGAGCGCGAGCTGCGCCTTCAGCGTCACGCGCTGCTCGGAGATGCGGCGCACGAGATCGTTGTTGGCGACGTCGGGAATTTCGCCCACCCGCCCCTGCTTCAGCATCTCGCGGATGAGCTTCGCCTTGGCCTGCGCGTCCGCCTGCGACGTGCGCGCGCGCGCAAGCTCCGTATTCACTTCGCCGAGTTGCTGGGCAGTGATGGTCGTGTTGTTGGTGCCGACGAGAAGCCCGGTCTCGGCGCGAAAGTCCTCGACCTTCGATTCCGCGGCGGCGACCCTGGTCTTGAGGTCCGCGACGATCAGGCTGAGCGAGGCGGCGGCCGAACGCGCATTGGCGCGCTTGGCGTCCTGCTGGAAGTCGAGATAGATGCCGGCGATCGAATTGGCCGCCTTCGCCGCGAGATCGGGGTCGTGCGAGGAGAATTCGATGTTCAGCACACGCGTCTTCGTCGGCGAGGAGACCTGCAGCTTGTCGTAGTAATTCTCGAAGACGCGGTCTTCCGGCGACATCTGCGATGGATCGCGCTTGACCCCCAGCAGCACGAGCACGCGCGACATCGCGCCGAGCCCGCTGCTCATCGGATCGAATTCGGGATTGCCGAGCAGGCCGATCTGCTTGATCGCGCGGCGCGCGACGTCGCGCGAAGTGACGAGCTGGATCTGGCTGCCGACGGCTTCCGCGTCGAGCGAGCCGGCCGCGTCGCCCTTGGTCTCCTCGCCGGGCATGAAGCTCGACTGCAATTCGAGCAGCACGCGCGTCTCGGCCGTGTAGCGCGGCTTGACGATATTGACGAACGCGGTCGAGGCGCAGAGCGCGAGCACGGTCGCGCCGACCACCCATTTGCGGTTGGCCCATAGGGCGGCGCCGATTCCGCCGAGATCGATCTCGGCGTCTCCCGCAGCCCGCGGAACCTGGCCCTGTGCTGGCGACTCGACGCGCATGCTCTACTCCAACCTGTCTCCGGCCGGATTTAAGCCCCTTATGGTTGAGGGCGCGTTAATCGTCTTCCGTCAGTGTTTGTTAACCATGCGGGCATAAAAAGATCGGGCGCTGCATGCAGCGTCGAAGCGAATGAGACGGTGACCAAATGCGTCGTACGGCGGCTGCCTTCAGTGTGATCCTGGCTGCGCTCACCAGCGGCTGCGCCACCCGCCCCTATCAGGGCGAGCTGATGTCGATGGCCGATCGCCCCTACGCGGTCGGCTCCGGGGACCGCCTGCGCGTCATCGTCTTCGGCCAGGACTCGCTCTCCAATTCCTATTCCGTCGACGCCAGCGGCCAGATTTCCATGCCTCTGATCGGCCTCGTCCCGGTCAACGGCATGACGACGGCGCAGGTCCAGCACGCGATCGAGGCCCGCCTGCGCGCCGGTTTCCTGCGCGAACCGCGCGTTTCGGCCGAGGTCGAGGCCTACCGCCCCTTCTTCATCCTCGGCGAGGTCACCAACGCCGGCCAGTATCCTTACGTCAACGGCATGACCGTGCAGACCGCGGTCGCCATCGCCGGCGGCTACACGCCGCGCGCCGCGCAATCCTCCGCCCGGATGACCCGCGTGGTCGACGGGCAGCAGGTCATCGGCGACGTGGACATGTCCTACCCCGTCCAGCCCGGCGACACGATTCAGATTCGTGAACGGTTCTTTTGAACTTTTCGTCTTGACTGGCCCGCATCCTGCGTAACGAGGCCAGTGATTTCATGCCCAGTTCCCAGCCGGCGAGCCTCAAGATCGTCCATGTCCTCCGGGCGCCTCTGGGCGGCCTCTTCCGGCATGTCGTCGATCTCACCCGCGAACAGATCGCGCGCGGGCACCGGGTCGGGCTGATCGTCGATTCCTCGACCGGCGGCGCGCGCGCCGTCGAGGTTCTCGGCGACCTCGCGCCGCGCCTGGCGCTCGGCGTCCTGCGCGCGCCCATGCATCGCCTGCCGCACGCGACCGATCTCTCCGCGGTCGCGCGCATTTCGCGGCGCCTCGCGGAGCTCGCGCCGGACGTGGTGCACGGCCACGGCGCCAAGGGAGGCGCCTACGCCCGCCTGCCCGGCTTCTGGACGTTCGAGCATGCGCCGGTGCGCGCCTACACGCCGCACGGCGGATCTTTCAACTACAAGCCCGGCACGCTCGCCCATACCGGCTACATGACCGTCGAGCGCATGCTCTCCCGCACGACCGATCTGCTGCTGTTCGAAAGCGCCTTTAGCGGCCGCCGCTATCGCCAGTGCGTCGGCCACGTCGATGGCGTTGGTCGCGTCATCGTCAACGGCGTGAGCCCGGCCGAACTCGTTCCCGTGGAGCCGGCGCCGGACGCCGCGGACCTCTTCTACATCGGCGAGCTGCGCTCGGCGAAAGGCATCGACACGCTGATCGATTCCCTGCCGATGATCGAGCGCATGATCGGCCGCCGCCCGTCCCTCGTCCTCGTCGGTTCCGGTCCGGACCGCGACCGTCTGCAGGCCCACGCCGGAGAGGTCGGCTTCGCCGATTCCGTGCGGTTCGCCGGCGTCATGCCGGCGCGCGAGGCCTTCCGTCTCGGCCATGTCCTCGTCGTGCCGAGCCGCGCGGAATCGCTGCCCTATGTCGTGCTGGAAGCCGCCGGCGCCTGCGTGCCGATGGTGGCGACGGACGTCGGCGGCATTCCGGAAATCTTCGGGCCCTACGCGAGCGATCTGATCCGCTGCGATCGTCCGCTGACGCTCGCCGAGGTCGTCGCCGGCAAATTGCGCGCGACGCGCGATGAAAACCTCGTCGCCGCACGCCGCCTCGCCGCCTTCGTCGGCGCGAAATTCACGCTCGCCAACATGGTCGAGGGCGTGCTCGACGGCTATCGCGAGGCGCTCGCGCGCAAGGGGCGCGCAAGCCAGGACGGCGACGCGCCCGCGTTGCGCCAGGCCGCGGAATAGCGACGCCGCCATGAGCGCTTACGCGACGGACCATCATTCGGATCGCAACCCGCCAGACTCGGGCGGCGACGACGCACACGGGCCGACGCCCGCGGGCGCCGACCAGGAAGCCGTGCGCCGCGTCGCGCTCGCGGAATCGCTGGCGGGCCTCAGTCCGCGCCCGGCCTATTCGGCCGTGGTGCTCGCCGGCGTCGTGCGGCTCGTCGAATTTCTGGTCATGGTCGCCGCCGGCTTTGCAGTCCACGCCGCCTATCTCGGTTTCGATTTCTCCCTCGATGTCGTCGTGGCCACCGCGGCGATAGGCTGCGTGGCGGCCGCGGCGTTTCAGACGCTCGGCGTCAACACCGTTCCGGCCTTTCGCGATCCCGCCTGGGCCATGTTCCGCATGGCGGCCGGCTGGTCCTTCGCTTTCCTCCTCGCGCTCGCCGCCATCTTCTTCCTCAAGCACGACCTCGTCGCCTATTCGCGCATCTGGCTGATGTCGTGGTTCGTCTGCGGCTTCGCGCTGCTGATGGTCGAGCGCGTGATCGTTTCGGTGATCGTGCGCCGCATGACGGCGTCGGGCAGCCTGGAGCGGCGCACCGTCATCGTCGGCGGCGGACCGGCGGGGGAGGAAGTGCTGCGCGCGCTCGCCGCCCAGCGCCACACCGACCTGCGCATCTGCGGCGTGTTCGACGATCGGGCCGACGATCGCTCGCCCGATGTCGTCATCGGCTTTCCCAAGCTCGGCGCCGTCGACGACCTCGTGGATTTCGCGCGCCGCACGCGCATCGACCTCATCATCTTCACCCTGCCGATCACGGCCGAGGCGCGCATCCTGCAGATGCTGCGCAAGCTGTGGGTGCTGCCGATCGACATCCGCCTCGCCGCCCACGCCAACAAGCTGCGCTTCCGGCCGCGCTCCTATTCGTGGATCGGCGCGGTGCCGGTGCTCGACGTCTTCGACAAGCCGATCGCCGACTGGAACGTCGTCGCCAAGGGCCTGTTCGACCGCATCGTCGGCGCGCTGCTGCTCGTTCTTCTCCTGCCGGTCATGGCGCTGATCGCGATCGCGGTGAAGCTCGACTCGAAGGGTCCCGTCCTCTTCCGCCAGAAGCGGCACGGATTCAACAACGAGGAAATCGAGGTCTTCAAGTTCCGCTCGATGTACGCCGACCAGCTCGACCACAATGTCGCCAAGCAGGTGACGCGCGGCGATCCCCGCGTCACCCGCGTCGGCCGCTTCATCCGCAAGACTTCGCTCGACGAGCTGCCGCAGCTCTTCAACGTCGTCTTCAAGGGCAACCTGTCGCTCGTCGGCCCGCGCCCGCACGCGCTGCAGGCCAAGGCGGCCGAACACCCCTACGAGCTCGTCGTCGACGGCTA
>OEIU01002222.1_pt1 | contig 10648 bp, 10 predicted proteins | sample 1539221 | NCBI WGS metagenome assembly OEIU01 (sample SAMN03792071, study PRJEB22550) | activated sludge metagenome | feature: wastewater treatment plant; material: activated sludge; isolation source: Wastewater treatment plant of a petroleum refinery complex | place: Argentina: Zarate | collected... | reverse complement strand
CACGGGTTGCGGGTCACGTAGACGGCGGGGTTCTCGGCCGAGCTGCAGACGCCGAACTCGGGTGTCGTCGTGCGGCCGATCAGGTTCAGGCCGGCCCGGCGCATCCGGCCGGTCAGCCAGGTGTCGGTCGTCGGCCGGTTTCCGGTCATGAAGCGTGAGCCCTGCTCCTGCAGCCGGCCCTTCAGGGTCGGTCCCAGGTCCTTCATCAGGAACGGCACGCCGGCGAACGGGCCGTCCGCATTCATTCCGTCGGCGAGCGGGTCGGCGACGACGTCGGAGAAGACTTCGACGACGGCACCGACCGCCGGGTTGATCCGGGCGACTGCTGCGGCGGCCTGCGCCGCGAGCTCGGCTGCCGTCAGTTCCCCGCGGCGCACGCGCTCGGCCAGGCCGACCGCATCGTGCGCGGCCCATTCGTCCCAGGTCATCGGCAGAGTCATCGGCGGCATCCGGGCAGGGAAGTCGCCGAGTATGCCGTACGAGTGCGCATCCGCGCATCCGTCGCCGCGCTGTGCTGCGACCCCATCGGGAATGTCGATCACCTCCGCCGGACTCGCCACCGCCGGCGACCGGCGCCGGCTGTACACGAACGTCCCGTACAGTCCCTTGTCCCAGATCAAATACGAACTAATGATCGTTAGTTTAAAGTCTGGCGTATACGAATACGTGGCATGGAGGCGCCCTTGGACCTTCAGTACCTCACCCGGACCTTCGGCGTGACCGGCAGGACGGCGCTGGTGACCGGCAGTTCGACCGGAATCGGACTGGCGATCGCTGAGGCGCTCGGGCGTTCGGGCGCCCGGGTCATCGTGAACGCTCGTCATGGAGATCGCTGCGCCGACGCTGCCGCCCGCCTGCGGGCGCAAGGAATCGAGGCGTTGTCTGTCCCGTTCGACGTGACCGATGCCCAGGCGGTGTCCGAGGCTTTCGGCCGGCTCGGATCCGACGAGGTCGGCGTGGATCTGCTGGTGAGCAATGCGGGCGTCCAGGATCGCCAGCCTGTGGTGGATATGTCGCCGGAGAGCTGGCAGTCGCTACAGGATGTCCACGTCAAGGGCGCGTTCCATTGCGTCCGTGCTGCACTGCCCGGGATGGTGACGCGCAGTTTCGGCCGCATCGTCCTGATGTCCTCGGTCGCCGCTCGGGCGGCGGTGCCGAACATCTGCGGCTATGCAACGGCCAAGGGTGCGCTCGCCGCCTTCGCCCGGGCGCTCGCCGTGGAATACGGCGAACGTGGAATCACCGTCAATGCACTGGCCCCGGGTTTCGTGCGGACCGAGTTCACCGCGGCGCTCCAGGCCAATGCTGACTTCGCGGAGTTCCTCGGCCGCTCGGTACCCTTGCATCGTTGGGGAACGGTCGAAGAGATCGCCCCGGCAGTCGTCTTCCTGTGCTCGGCGGCCGGCGCGTTCGTCACTGGCCATTCGCTGACCATCGATGGTGGCCTGTTGGCCCATCTCTGACCCACTCACCTGTACGACCGGAGTGCCCGTGTTTCATCACATCGTCCTGATGCGGTTCGGAAATGAGGCAGACCAGGCGTTCCATGCGAAGGTGGAAGCCTTCGCGGACGCGATCCGGGACGCTTCGCCGCGCCCGCTGCGCTACATTTACCGACGGAACACCGCTGCACGCAGCGGCGGCCTGGATTGGGCGATCGTCAGCGCATTCCGCTCCAGCGCCGAACATGACGCCTACCAGGCGTCGCCGCTTCACCAGGAGATGAAAGCCTTCATGACACCCTGCATCATGGAACTGGTGGCGTGCGATCTGGATGAGGCAGGGCAATGAGCGCCGCCACCCTTTCGAGCCAGCTCGAACGCTTTCTTGCCGAGCATCAGCTCGCCGACTATCCGTCGCTGTGCGAGCGGGCGCAGCGTGATCCCGACTGGTTCTGGCGCGCGGTGATGTCGTTTCATCGCCTTCACTTCTTCCGCCCCTTCGATACGCTGCTGGACACGACGTCAGGACCGCAATGGCCCCGCTGGTGCGTCGGCGGCACGACCAGCCTGGCTTACAACTGCCTGGACCGTACGATCGAGGCGGGACGAGCCGATCACTGCGCGATCGAATGGGTGGGCGAGGACGGCGACATCCGTTCCCTGAGGTATTCCGAGCTTTCGGAAGCCACCCAGCGGGTGGCCGGCGGCCTGAAGGCGCTGGGCATCGCTCCGGGAGACGTCGTCGGGATCTACCTGCCGATGGTTCCGGAAACCATCATCGCATTCCTTGCCATAGTCGGCATCGGTGCGATCGCGCTGCCGGTGTTCTCCGGCTTCAGCGCTGCGGCAGTGGTCGAGCGATTGTCCGACGCGGATGCGAAGTGCGTCGTGACCGCCGACTACACGCTGCGCCGGGGCCGTCGGATCGGCATGCAGGAGGTCATCGCAGAGGCGGCCGGCTCCTTGCCGTCCCTTGCGCACGTCGTGGTGGTTCCTCGATCGTGCGACGAACCGCTTCGAGCGCCCGCCGGCGCTGACCAGTCCTCCGGGCCCGCCTGGGTGGCGTGGTCCTCGCTCGCCCGGGGGCAGGCGCGCTGCGTACCCGCGGCCCTCGACGCCGAGACGACGGCGATGATCGTCTACACGTCAGGGACCACCGGCAAGCCGAAGGGGACCGTTCACACCCATTGCGGGTTCATGACCAAGGTGGCGCTCGATTTCGGCTTGATACTCGACCTGCAGCCCGCCGATCGCCTGCTCTGGATGAGCGACATGGGGTGGCTGACGGGGCCCATCCTGGCCGCCGCAGTACCGTTGATGGGGGCTACGCTGATCCTGGCCGAAGGGGTGCCGGACTATCCTGAACCCGGACGACTCTGGCAGCTCGTTCAGACGCACCGGGTGAGTTTCCTGGGCGTCGCCCCGACGATGGTTCGCGCGTTCATGCAGCAGCCGGGCGATCCGATGCGATCGTACGACCTGTCGTCGTTGCGCATCACGGCCGCCACCGGCGAACCTTGGACCCCAGAGGCCTGGACCTGGTTCAGGGAGCGGGTGGGACAAGCGGTGCCGCTGCTCAACTATTCGGGCGGCACCGAGATCGGCGGCGGAATTCTGGCCGGCACGGTGCTGCATCGGGATCTCGAACCCTGCGCGTTCGGCGGGCCGATTCCTGGCATGGGCGCCGCCGTCGTCGATGAAGCCGGCCGCCCGCTGGGAGCGGGCGAGGTCGGTGAACTCGCGCTCACGGTGCCGTCGATCGGATTGACGCGGGGCTTCTGGCGCGCGCCGGAGCGATACATCCAGGCTTACTGGTCTCGGTTGCCCGGCGTGTGGATCCATGGCGATTTTGCTTCGGTGAACGCCTGCGGCCACTGGTTCATCCACGGCCGTTCGGACGACACGATCAAGATCGCCGGAAAGCGCACCGGGCCCGCCGAGGTCGAGGCGGCGGTGCTGAGCACCGGCCGGATAGCCGAGGCCGCTGCGATCGGCATTCCCGATCCGATCAAGGGCGCAGCCGTCGTCGTCATCTGTGTACCGGCACGTGGGGCGGATTCCGGGCCGCAGACCGTCGAGCTGCTTCGGGATGCCGTGACCGATTCGCTCGGCGTGCCGTTCCGCCCGAAGGCGGTGCTCTTCGCATCCGACCTGCCCAAGACCCGCACGCTGAAGATCATGCGGCGGCTGGTGCGATCGATGATCCTGGGTCAGGACACCGGCGACCTGTCAGGCCTCGTCAATCCCGAGGCGTTGCCGGAACTGGCCAGTCTGGGACAGCAGTACCGGCACCATCACGCAGAGGACCATTGAGCGCCCGAGACGGTCGAGTCTCCGGCTCTGCAACGATCGTGCGTCGGCCAACGGCGCCGGGCTGTGGCGCAGGTCCCCGATTCAGCCCGCGCTCGCCGCCGCGACGAGTTCGGCGTGCTGCTGCGCCAGCAGGCCCGTATGGACGTCGCCACGCCGGAAGTCGCTGTGGCGCAGGATCGCGCGCAGATAGCCGGCGTTGGTATGGATTCCCTGGACTTCGACTCTCGCCAGCGCGTCGGCCAGCCGATCGATCGCCGCCTCGCGCGTCGAATCGGCGGCGATGATCTTGGCAATCATCGGATCGTAGAACGGCGTGACCGTATTGCCTTCGCGATATCCGGTTTCGATGCGCACGCCAGGCAGGTCGGGCAGGGCGAAGCGCGTGAGTTTTCCGGGGCTCGGAATGAATCCCTTGGCGGGATTCTCCGCGTACAGCCGAGCCTCTACGGCGTGACCGCTGCAGCCGATCGCCGTCTGAGTCCACTGCTCGGGCGGCAGCGTTCCGTCGGCCAGTTGCAGCTGGGCGCCGACCAGATCCGTGCCGGTGATCATTTCGGTAACCGGATGCTCGACCTGGATTCGGGTGTTCATCTCCAGGAAGTAGAACCGCGCATCGTCCGTGTCGAGCAGGAACTCGATCGTTCCGGCCCCCTCGTACTGGCAGGCGAGCGCCAGGCGCACGGCGGCTGCAGCCATTTCCGCGAGCACGCCAGCCGGCACGCCGGGTGCCCGGGCCTCTTCGATGACTTTCTGGTGCCGCCTCTGCAGTGAGCAGTCGCGCTCGTACAGGTGTACGGCACCGTTCCGTCCGCATCCGAAGAGCTGGATCTCGACGTGGCGCGGGCGGCTGACTAGCCGTTCGAGGTAGACCGAACCGTCGGCGAACGCCTTGTGTGCCAGCGAGGATGTCGCCCGCACCGCCTCCAGCAACTGGTCGGGATGATCCACGCGGCGCATCCCGATTCCGCCGCCGCCGGCGGCTGCCTTGACGAGCAGCGGGAAGCCCAGCGATCCGGCCGAGTGCTGCACGCCGTCGGGATCCGACAGGTCGAGCTTGCCTGTTCCCGGGAGGACCGGAACCCCGGCATCGATGGCTGCCTGGCGAGCCCGTTCCTTGTCTCCCATCAGGCTGATGACCTCGGGTGAGGGACCGACGAAGGTCAGCCCCTGCTGCGCACAGCGCCGTGCGAAGTCGGCGTTCTCGGCGAGGAATCCGTAGCCGGGGTGAACGAGGCCGGCTCCGGTCGCCTGTGCAACCTCGATCAGCTTGTGCATGCTCAGGTAGCTCTCTGCGGCCCTGGCCGGCCCGATCGCGCAGGCTTCGTCGGCCTCGACGACATGCGGCAATTGCGCGTCGGGTTCGGAGTACACGCCGACCGACCGCATGCCGAGCGACCGGGCGGCGCGGATCACCCGGCAAGCGATTTCGCCGCGATTGGCGATGAGGACCTTGGGGGCGTGGGGCCGATCGGGATCTGCCATGGTGTCGACTCACAATATGCTAACGAACAATAGTTAGTTTAGCATTGCGCTGGCACTCTGAAGCCCATCCTGGGGAGACCTCATCGCCCTGTACGCGCACATCGCCCTCCGCGCGCTCGACAAGCGCGTGAACTACCGTTAGCCTGTCGACCCGATCAGCCGGAAACGAACAAGTGATCCGAGTCATCTATTGCATGCGGCGCAAGCCGGATATGAGCCACGAGGCGTTTCTCCATCACTGGAGGCATGTCCATGCGCCGATGGTGCTGGCGAACCAGGCCGCGCTGCGGATCTGCGCGTACACCCAGAGGGTGCCGCTGACGAACGAGTTCTCGGCCCGTATCGAGCGCCCGGGGCGGGCCCTGGATCGGTTCGACGGGGTGGCGGAGTTGTGCTGGGACACCGAGGCGGCATTTCGTGAAGCGCTGTCGTCGCCCGAAGCCGTTGCCGCACAACGGGCGCTGGCCGCCGACGAGGCCAACTTCATCGATGTCGGAGCTTCCGCCCGCTGGGTCTGCCACGCCGACACGCTCCATGACGGCTCGGCGTCAGCCTAGCGCCGCCTTACCATCAGTGGGAACCGGAGCATGAGAACGACTGGGTCGAACGGCGAGGAAACGCGCAGGGCCATCCGCGAGGCTGCTGTGGAAGTCATCGCCGAGCATGGTTTTCAGGCCGCCAGCCTGCGCCTGATCGCCAAGCGGGTGGGCATTCGGGCTCCGTCCCTGTACAACCACATCAAGAGCAAGGAGCGCCTGCTCTACGAACTCCTGCACGAACCGCTGATCAACATGATCGCCCAGTATCGTGAACGGACGAAAGGCGTCGATGATCCGATGAAGCGTCTTCGGGCGCTGATCCAGGTCCACCTGGATTTCCACCTGTTCTCACGGAAGGAGGTGTTCATCGGCAACATGGAGCTGCGCAGTCTCAGCAAGGCGCATTTCAAGACGATCACCGGGCTGCGCGACGAGTATTCCAACCTGATGACGTCCCTCATCGAAGACGGCGCCAAGGCGGGCGTCTTCAAGGTGGACGACCCGCGCGTCGTGACGTTCGCGATTCTTTCGATGCTGTCGGGCGTCTGCAACTGGTTCAGGCCGGACGGCCGCATCGGCGCCGACGAGATCATCCGGATCCACACCAATCTGGCGTTCGAGATGCTGGGTCTGGATCCTGAGTCGGCCACAGCGCACGGGGGGTCAAGGCCGGTACGACCGCCGCGCGCCCCGCCCGCAAGGCTGCCGCGCGCTGAGCCGCCGAGGACGGCGGCCGCCGGGGGTACAGAGCCGCCGGAGGTCGACGGCGCACGCGCCCGGTTCGGGCGCTCCGCCCGGCGTCAGAACGCCCGATCGAAGCCGAAGTATCGCTCCGCGATCAGGTTGCGGCACATCTCGTCGTTCAACGGAGCGAAGGAATACAGCCGGTGATCGCGGTAGTAGCGTTGCATCGGCGTCGAAGTATCGAAGCCGGCGCCGCCCATGATCTCCATTCCTACGTCCGTTGCGGTCTTGGCCACGTTCGAGGAGGCCAGTTTGGCCATGGAGCTGTGTACGTCGACCGCTTCGCCAGCATCGTCGCGGCGTGCGACATCCAGCAGGAACGTCCAGGCCAGCTCGAGCGATGTCGCGGTATTCGCGAGCTTGTGCTGCACCGCCTGAAGCTGGGAGAGGGTCTTGCCGAAGGCCGGGCGCTCCCTGGCGTAGCGGGCCGCGTACTGCAACGCGCCCCGGGCGATCCCCAGGGCGACCGCGGCAGCGTTGATCCGCTCCGAGTTCAAGGTCGCCAGCACGTTCCGGAAGCCCTTTCCCTCGACGCCGATCAGATCCTCGGCCGGCACGAACACGTCATCGAAATAGACCTGGTTCGTGTCGTAGCCGTTGATCGCGAATGTATCGACTTCTCGTGCGCTGACGCCTTCGGCCTTGGCGTTGACGAACATCATCGACACGCCGTCGGTCTTGCCGGGAGAGGTGCGGGACAGCACGACATAGAAGTCCGACGTGCTGGCGCCGCTGATCCACATCTTCGTTCCGTTGAGCCGGTAGCCTCCCGGGGCGGGCTGCGCGCGCGTCTTCATCGCCCGCAGGATGTCGGTGCCGCCGCCCGCCTCCGTCAGGCAGAACGACGCCTTGAGCTTGCCGGCAGCCAGCGGCGCCAGGTACTTCGATTTCTGCTCGGCCGAGGCGTTGTCCTTGAGCAGGCGGGTGATCAGGAACTGCACCACGCAGAACACCGCCGTCGAGGTCGAAAGATCCCCCAGCGCTCGCAGCGCGAGCATCTGCTCGATGTTGCCGCCGCCGGATCCGCCGTCGTCTTCCGGCACGCCCAGCCCCCAGACGCCCAGCCCGGCCAGCGCGGCGTGGAGCTCGTCGTCGAACCGTTTGGCGAGGTCCAGGCGCTGGACTTTTTCCAGCGGAGACACTTTGTCGATCGCCTTGACGAGTGTTTCTTCGAACAGAAGCTGCTCTTGCGTGAGTGAGGACATCGCCATCCGTATCAGTTGCCTCTTGACTCGAACATCGTAAACTAACTAACATGCGTTAGTCAATGTTCCAGGGCCACCATCCCGGTGGCCCGCAAGCAGAGCAGGCGGAGGCATCCAGTTGGCGTTCGAGACGATCGAGTTCACGGTAGACGAGCGTGGCGTGGCCCGGCTCACCCTCAATCGCCCGGAAATGCGCAACGCGATGAACGGCACCATGTACGACGAGGCGCGTGCCGTCGTCGCCCAGGTCGATCGTGACCCCGCGGTCCGGGTTCTGGTGTTCACCGGGAACGGTTCGGCGTTCTGTTCCGGTGGAGATTTCGGCTATCAGCAATCGCAGAAGGCGCGGCCGCATGCCCACCGGATCGCCGAGGCGAGCAAGCTGGCGCTCTGGCTTCGTGAACTGGACACCCTCTCCAAGCCGATCGTGGGGCGCATCAACGGCTTTGCGTACGGCGGCGGTCTGGGTCTGGTATCGATCTGCGATGTCGCGATCGCCGCGCAGGACGTCAAGTTCTGTCTGTCGGAGGTGAGCCTGGGGCTGATGCCCAGCATGGTCTCTCCGTATGTCGTCCGCAAGATGGGCGTTTCCAACGCCCGCAGCGTCTTCCTCGATTCGACCGTTTTCGATGCACAAGAGGCCATGCGTCTGGGCGTGATCCACGAGGTCGTCGGTCGCGACGAACTCGATGCGGCGGTCGAGCGGCGGGTGCTGCGCTTCCTGCGCTGCGCGCCGGGTGCCGTGGCCGGTACGAAGAAGCTGATCGATTTCGTCGATCGGCAGCCGTCCGAAGCCTGGTTCCCTTACACGATCGACCGGGTGGCGGAGATGTGGTCGTCAGAGGAGGCCGAGGAGGGAATCAGCAGCTTCATGGAGAAGCGCAAACCCGCCTGGGCCCGCTGAACGCTGAGAAGAGTGTCAAGCCACCGCCCGCCGGCGGTACGCGACAAAGGAGATCCGATATGGCCGCACATACCCCATTCCTCGTCGGCGAGGAAAAGCTGTCCCAACTCGCCTCGCGCTACGTCCAGGTCGAGGCCTTGCCCTGGAAGCCGACGCCCACGCCGGGCGTGGACATGAAGATCCTGCTCCAGGACAAGGAGACCGGTCTGCTCACCGCGCTGTTCCGCTGGCAGCCCGGCACGGAACTCGCGCTGCACGAACACGTGGAGATCGAGCAGACCTACGTTCTGAAGGGCAGCATCGTCGACGACGAGGGCGAGGTCCGGACGGGAGACTTCGTGTGGCGTCCGTCCGGCAACCGCCACATCGCCCGTTCACCCGACGGAGCGCTGGTGATCTGCTTCTTCCTGAAGCCGAATCGGTTCCTGACCGGCGAATTCGCCGGTCAGGCGCTGGAATGACCGTCGAGGAATGACGCCATGGCCGACCTGCCCACCAGCATCCGGATCCACGAAGAGGGCCCCCGGGAAGGGTTTCAGATCGAGCCCGGGCCCATCACGACCCGGCAGAAGATCGAATTCATCGAGGCGTTGGCGGGCACCGGCATCCGGCAGATCGACTGTGTCTCGTTCGTCAATCCGCTGAAGGTTCCTGGAATGGCCGACGCGGAGGAGGTGATTCGCCAGGTCACGAAACGTCCGGGCGTGCGGTACACCGGTCTGTGGCTGAACACCAAGGGGCTGCTGCGGGCGCTGCAGACGCCGGTCGACGTCGTCGGTGCGATCAGGCTGACCGCTTCCGAGCCCTTCTGCATCCGCAACACCGGGATGAACCACGCCCAGACCGTCGACGAGCAGCGCCGCTGGCTGGAGGTCTATGCCGAGCGCAAGGTGCCGGTGGAATGGGGCTATGTGATGACCGCCTTCGGCTGCAACTTCCAGGGCGAAGTCCCGGTGGATGCCGTCGTCGATATGGTGGCGCAGATCCTCTCGTTGGCCGGGGAGGCCGGCGTTCGGCTGCAAGGCGTGTACCTGGCCGATACCGTCGGCTGGGCCACGCCGCTGGCCATCGAGCGGCGGCTGGGCGCGGTGCGCGAGCGCTGGCCGGATCTGCCGCTGGCGCTCCACCTGCATGACACGCGCGGCACCGGCCTTGCGAACGCCTACGCGGCATTGCGGATGGGCGTGCGTCAGTTCGACACCACCTGCGCGGGTCTGGGCGGGTGCCCGTTCGCCGGTCACAAAGGGGCCGCCGGAAACATCTGCACCGAAGATCTCGTCTTCATGGCCGAGGAGATGGGGATAGACACCGGAATCGATCTGGATCTTCTGATCGAATGCGCCAGCATGGCGGAATCCATAGTGGGCCACGGCCTGCCGGGCAAGGTCATGCACGGCGGAGGCCTGGCCGCCTACCGCAAGCGTTGAGTCGCCCGTGAGACCGTCCACTCGTTCTCTGCTGTCGCCGGTTCGCGTCGGGGCCTGGGCGCTGCCCAACCGCATCGTGATGGCGCCGATGACACGTTCGCGGGCAGATGCCGCCGGTGTTCCCAGCCCGCTCGCGGCGACGTACTACGGGCAGCGTGCCAGCGCCGGTCTGATCGTGGCCGAGGCAGCCCAGATCCGCCCGGATGGTCAGGGCTACATACGGACTCCGGGGATTCATACAGCCGCGCAGGTCGACGCCTGGCGGGGCGTGACCGACGCGGTTCACGAACGCGGCGGCCATATCGTCCTGCAGCTCTGGCATGTGGGCCGCGCTTCGCACCCGGACAACCGCGCGCCCGGCACCAGAACGCTCGGTCCCTCTGCGCTGGCGGCTCCAGGGCGGATCTTCACCGACGATGGGCTGAAGCCCTTTCCGCTCCCCGAGGCGATGACCGCCGAAGACGTCGGACAGGTGATCGCCGATTACGCGACCGCTGCCCGCCGCGCCGTCGACGCGGGCTTCGACGGAGTGGAGCTGCATGCGGCCAACGGATACCTGATCGACCAGTTCCTGCAGTCTTCATCGAACGCG
>OEIU01002221.1_pt1 | contig 10655 bp, 6 predicted proteins | sample 1539221 | NCBI WGS metagenome assembly OEIU01 (sample SAMN03792071, study PRJEB22550) | activated sludge metagenome | feature: wastewater treatment plant; material: activated sludge; isolation source: Wastewater treatment plant of a petroleum refinery complex | place: Argentina: Zarate | collected... | reverse complement strand
AGGATGATGTCGCGCCACGACAGGTCGAATCCGTAGAACGTCATCACCGGCTTGGTGAGGCCGATGATCCAGAACAGCAGGCTGAGCAGCACAATGCGGAAGACGAGCGCCAGTCCGAGGCCGATCTGACGCGCGCGCTTGGCCTGATGCGCCGGCACACGCGACACCAGCACTGAAATGAAGATGACGTTGTCAACGCCGAGAATGATTTCGAGGGCCGTCAGCGTCGCCAGTGCGAACCATGCCTCGGGGCTCGTGAGAAGTTCCATCATCGCGTCGTCATGCTCCGGATTGTTCGGAAAATCATATCGCTGGTGAGAAGATAGACGGCGATCGCGCACAGCGCGGCGGTAACCGTCGTGCCCGGCTCGAGGCCGCTGGCGATCGCAAGAATGGCGAGTCCTCCCCCCGCGGCGACAAGCGCCAGGTTGAACGCCCGCCAGCGAACGACGCGCACCGGATGCAGCACACGGATCGGCAGGAACGTCGCGATCACGAGCGCGGCCATCACAAGGCTTGCGACGACGGGCGGCGGCTTCAAAAGAAACAGGTAGAAGGCCGCCGCGTTCCACAACGTCGGAAAGCCGCGGAAGTGATTGTCCTCGGTCTTCATGCGCTTGTCGGCGAAATAGAGCGCGCCCGAAACCACGATGGCGGCGCCGAGCGCTGTCGCCGTGCCGGGCAGCAGCAATCCGCTCGCCATGATCGCATAGGCGGGGACGAAGACGTAAGTGGTGAAATCGACGACCAGATCGAGCGTGTCGCCGGACCAGTCCGGCAGCGTGCGGCCGATGTCGAGCGCGCGCGCCAGCGGGCCGTCGATCGCATCGAAGATAAGCGCAAGCCCGAGCCATCCGAACATCGCGGCCCAGCGCTCGTGAACCGCCTCGACCAGCGCGATCAATGCGACGGCCGCTCCCAGCGCGGTCAGGATGTGAACGGCAAATCCGCTCAAAAGCCTGACTTTGGTCGCCGGCCCGGTGTGTGTGTCGCCTTCACTCATGATCGTGTTTCTCTCTAAGCAGGGTTGGCGAACGGGTCCATATCGGCCCTTGCGACCTTGCGTCACGTCCGCGACATTCGGTGCTCACTTAACAGCCATGAGAAAAAGTATTGACGCAGCATCGACTTGATAGCCGATATTGAGCGCGTGCGGAGTATGGAACTCATGATGCAGACCCATTCCAGCGCCGGGGCGCTTCATTTCGACGCGGCCGTTGTCGGCGGCGGTCCGGCCGGACTCGCCGCTGCGATCGCGCTCGCCGCCGCCGGCGTCGCGACCGCGCTGATCGCGCGGCGCGGTCCCTATGCCGACAATCGCACCACCGCCCTGCTCGGCTCGTCCGTCGATCTGCTGCGCCGGCTCGGCATCTGGGACGACTGCGCGCCCGAGGCCGCGCCGTTGCGCGTCATGCGTCTTGTCGACGACACCGACCGGCTGCTGCGCGCGCCGGAAGTGCATTTCGATTGCGGCGAGCTCGGCCTCGACGCGTTCGGCTACAACATCGAGAACCGCCTGCTGGTCGCGGCGATGGAAGCGCGCGCGGCGGCGCTGCCGCGCCTCGCCCGCTTCGATACCGACGCCGATGCGATCGAGATCGCGGATGACATCGCCACGATCCGCTGCGCCGACGGCGAGACGCTGACCGCCGCGCTGCTGGTCGGCGCCGATGGCCGTCATTCGATGTGTCGCAACGCCGCCGGCATCACGGTTCGCCGCCGCGCGCTTGCGCAGTCCGCGCTGACGTTCAATGTTGCGCATACGCGACCTCATCGCGACATCTCGACCGAGTTTCATACTGCGTTCGGGCCCTGCGTGTTCGTGCCGCTGACGGGTTCGCGCTCGAGCGTCGTGTGGGTGACAAGTCCGTCCGAGGCCGAGCGGCTGAAATCTGTCGACGACGACGATCTCTCGCGCGAGATCGAACGGCGCGCGCATTCCCATCTCGGCCGCATGACGGTCGAAGGCGCGCGCCATGTCTTTCCGCTGGCCTTCGAGCGGCCTGACCGTCTTGCCGCCCGCCGCGTCGCCCTCGTCGGCGAGGCGGCTCATGTCGTGCCGCCGATCGGCGCGCAGGGCCTCAATCTTGGCCTGCGCGATGCCGAGGCGATCGCGCAACTGGCGGCGGATGCGATCGCCTCCGGAAGCGATCCCGGCTCCGATGCCGTGCTCGAGCGCTATCGGCGCAGCCGCCGCCTCGACGTCGCCGGCCGCGACATCGTGATCGACATCGCCAATCGCACGCTGCTGGCCGATTTCCTGCCGGTGCAGGTAGCGCGCGCCGCGGGAATGCAGCTGATCGGCGGCATCGGGGCATTGCGGCGGGCAGTGATGCGCACAGCGCTCGACCAGCGGAGCGCAGCATCGCCTCCGAGGCCCGATGCGCCGCACGTCTGACGCAGCGGAGTCAGGCCGATTCGACCGCGAGCATCCGGCCATAATCCGCCGCACACGGATCGCTGCGCATCCCGGATGAAGGGATTTAAGGGATTTTCCCTAGCCTCAGCCACAATCCTGGTCTATCGACTGCACCATGAAAGCGCGTATCGCCAAATTTCAGATCGGCCAGATCGTCCGCCACCGGATTTTTCCGTTTCGCGGCGTGATCTTCGACATCGATCCGGAATTCAACAATACCGAGGAGTGGTGGCTGTCGATTCCCGAAGAGGTTCGACCGCACAAGGACCAGCCGTTCTACCATCTGCTCGCCGAAAACTCGGAGAGCGAATACATCGCCTATGTCTCCGAACAGAACCTGCTGCCTGACACCTCAGGCGAGCCGGTGCGGCATTCGCAGGTCGCCGAGATTTTCGTGCGCGACAAGGCCGGCGGTTACCGTCCGCGCAATTCCTCGCTGAACTGATCTGAAATCGTCTGCGGGCCTCGCGCCCGGGCTTTGCGAAGCATCGCCTCGCGCTGCCGCTTCGCTGCGCGGTCTCGCGGCACACTTGTCGAGCGTGCCCAAAACATAGCACAGGAGCCGAGTCCTGTCAAGGATTTTATTCCTTGGCTTTTCAAGAGCTTGCAGCCGGTGCTCCTCCCTGCGGCGAAATGACCATAAAAAAAAGCCCGCCGGAGCGGGCCTTTTTGATTTTCGGATTGAGATCGAGACGCTGGCGTCAGTTCACTTCGAAGCCGGATTGGCCGGAGCTCCGCCCTGCGGCTGCTGCGACTCGAGCTTCTTGCGGGCTTCTTCCGCGCGCTTCTGCAGTTCCGCCTGCAGCTTCTGCTGCTGCTCCTCGAACACCTTCGGGTCGGTCGGCGGACCGTCGTAAGCCTTGGCGAAATCGCCGAGCGGCAGCGGCAGCGTCAGCGGCTGGCCATTGGCGTTGATCGCCTGCACGATCAGGTTCTGGCCCTTCTTGAGGTTCGCGAGCGTCTCGGCGGTCGCCTCGTAGTCCGACATGCAGCCGTTGGCGAAGCAGATCACATAGGGGCTCTGCTGCGGCGCGTTCTGGTCAACGATGATGCGGGTGCCGTGGACGAGCTGCATCCCGAGCGGCAGCGTCACGCGCAGCACCTTCTTCGGCTCGCCTTCCGGCTCGATGATGACGGCGGCGACGACCGGCTGGCCGGACTCGATGCGGCCGTCCTTGCCGGTGAAGCAGACCTGCTTGGCATTTGCGTCCTGGCCCTTGAGGCGGAACTTGGTCCACGGCGAATAGATCAGCTGGACCTGATCCTGGCCGGCGCCGGCGGCAGGCTGCTGCTGTTGCGCGGCCGGCTGTTCGGCCGGCGCCGCGCCCTTGGCCGGCGGCGCCTTCGGGGCGGCCTTCTGCGGAGCGGCCTTGGCCGGCGGCGGAGCGCCCTTGCCCTTGTCGGCCGCAGGCTGCTGGGCAGCGGCCGACGAGAGCGTCACGACGGCGGCGGCCAGCGTCGCAAGAACCCGCACACGCGACGTGGCCGGCGCGGGCCAGAGACGATAATTCATTGGGAAAAACCCTTTCCTGAACCTGATAACGCGACCGCGAACGGGCGCGGTCGGGCGGCATCGCGGGCGGCTGTCTGTCGTCGCCAAATGCGGCGGCAGCGTGACAGATGGACGCGACCCGACGCCGGCGATGCCTTCAATACTAGGCTCGCAGAAAAGATCAATGCCGGAAGCGTTTTGTCCCGAAAGACCGCCCCTTGTCCTGTGCTAGCGTCCATACCGGTTCCGGCGCGAATCGGACGATCACGACGAGCAAAAAGCGCAATCGCAGGGCAGCGGCATGATGCGGAGATCGAAAGCCATCGCGGCGCTGCTGACGGCAGTGCTGACGATTGCCGCGTCGCCGCCCGGCCGGACCGACGATGCCGCGAAGCCTCGCGCCGCTCACGGCATCGCAATGCATGGCGCGCCGGCGCTGCCAGGCGATTTCACGCATTTTCCGTACGCCAATCCGGAAGCGCCCAAGGGCGGCCGCCTCACCTACGGCATCGTCGGCACCTTCGACAGCCTCAACCCGATGATCGTCAAGGGCCTCGCGGTCCAGCCGGTCCGCAGCTACGTCATCGAGAGCCTGCTGGCGCGCGGCAATGACGAGCCATTCACGCTCTACGGCCTGATCGCGACGAGCGTCGAGACCGACGAGGCGCGCAGCTACGTCACCTTCCGCCTCAACCCAAAGGCGGCGTTCTCGGACGGCAAGCCGCTCACCGCCGAGGACGTGCTGTTCTCCTGGGATTTACTACGCACGCGGGGCCGTCCCAATCACCGGCTGTTCTACGGCAAGGTCAGGAAGGCCGAAGCGCCCGACGCGCGCACCGTCCGCTTCGATCTCGCCGGCGCCAATGACCGCGAGCTGCCGCTGATCCTCGGCCTGATGCCGATCCTGCCGAAGCACGCCACCGACCCGGCAACCTTCGAGGAGACCTCGCTGACGCCGCTTATCGCGTCCGGTCCCTATCGCATCACTGAGGTCAGGGCCGGCGCGAGCGTGACGCTGACGCGCAATCCCGATTACTGGGGCCGTGATCTGCCGGTGAATCGCGGATTGTGGAATTTCGACGAGATCAGGCTGGAATATTTTCGCGAGTCGAACGCCGCCTTCGAGGCGTTCAAGCGCGGCCTTTACGACTTCCGCGTCGAAACCGAGCCGCTGCGCTGGAGCGCGGAATACGATTTCCCGGCCGTCAAGGACGGTCAGGTGGTCAAGGACACAATCGCCAACGGCAGTCCGCAGCCGACCGACTATCTCGTCTTCAACACGCGCCGTCAGGTCTTCGCCCACATCCGCGTGCGCGAGGCGCTGTCGCTGCTGTTCGACTTCGAATGGATCAACCGCAACTACTTCTTCAACCTCTACAAGCGCGAAGGCAGCTTCTTCGCCGGCTCCGAACTGTCGTCCTATGGCCGTCCGGCGAGTGCGACCGAACGCGAGTTGCTGAAGCCGTTTCCCCGCGAGGTGCGGCCCGACGTCATGGACGGCACGATGAAGCTCGTCGCCGGCGACGCCAGCGGCCGCGACCGCGAGACGCTGCGCCGCGCGCTCGGCCTGCTGGCGCAGGCCGGCTATGAGCTGTCCAACAACATGCTGCGCCGGCGCGGCGGCGGCGAGCCTTTCACCTTCGAGATTCTGGTGACGACACGCGATCAGGAGCGCATCGCGCTGGCCTTCGCGCGCGACCTCAGGCGCGCCGGCATCCAGCCCTCGATCCGCGTCGCCGATGCCGTACAGTTCGACCAGCGCCGCCTCGCCTTCGAATTCGACATGATCCCGAACCGCTGGGACCAGTCGCTGTCGCCCGGCAACGAGCAGGCGTTCTATTTCGGCAGCGGCGCGGCGGCGGCGCAGGGCTCGCGCAACTACATGGGCGTCAAAAGCGCGGCCGTCGATGCGATGATCGAGGCGATGCTGGCGACGCATGAGCGCGCGACGTTCGTCGCTGCCGTCCGCGCGCTGGATCGCGTGCTGGTGTCCGGCTTCTACGCGATACCTGTGTTCAGCGTACCGGATCAGTGGATCGGACGGTGGACGCGAATCGAACGCCCGGCCAAAACCTCGCTTGTCGGTTATCTTCCCGAGGCATGGTGGCGTCGGCCATAGAGTGAGATGACGGTTGCGTCTTCGTCCGATTCGAACAGGCCCGCGTCGCGGCCACTCACGCTGGATGAGATTTTCCTGCGCAGCGTCGCGCGGCGTCCCGACGCGCCGGCGCTGATCGATCCGCCCGACCGGACGGGCATCACCGGCCATGCGCCGCGCCGCCTGACCTATGCCGAGGCCGACCGCGCCGTCTCGGCGCTCGCGGGTCGTTTCATCGAGACGGGTTTGATGCCGGGCGCGGTGATCGCCGCGCAACTGCCGAACACCGTCGAGGCGATGATCGCGATGCTGGCCGCGCTACGCGCCGGCCTCGTCATCGCGCTCCTTCCTCAGCTCTGGCGGCTGACCGAACTGTCCGACGCGCTCAATCGCGTCGGCGCGCAGGCGCTGGTGACGATGGCGCGGATCGATGGCGTCAACCATGCCGATCTGGCGCTGCGCGCGGCCGCAAGCACATTCTCCGTCGGGCGCGTCCATGCATTCGGCAACGGCCTGCCCGACGGCGTTTCTGCGCTCGACGATATTTTCGACATGCCGACGCCGGCATTCGATTTTCCGGAGCAGGATGCGCGCAATGCGGCGATCATCACCTTCGACGTGACGCGCGACGGCCTGCGCGTCGTGCCCCGCACCCAGCTTCAACTCAGCGCCGGCGGTCTGGCCGTCACACTCGAGGCGCATCTGTCGCATGGCGCGCCGATGCTCTCGGCCATGATGCCGTCGAGTTTCGCCGGACTTTGCGTGTCGTTCATGACCTGGCTGCTGAACGGCGGCGCGCTGGTGCTGCACCATCCGTTCGACGCAGCAACGCTGCTGGGTCAGCTCGGGCGGGAGAACTGTGCACCGCTCGTGGCCCCGGGCGCCCTGCTGCCCCGCCTCGACCAGCGCGGCGATCTGGCGAAGCTGCCGTCGCTGCGCGACGTCCTCGGGCTGTGGCGCCTGCCGGGTCGCGCCTTGACGACGCCGGCGTGGCGCGCGCCATCGACCTTTACCGACGTCCACGCGTTCGGCGAGGCCGGCCTTGTCGCCGCACGGCGCGGCAGCGACGGTCTGCCCGCGGCGCTGTTTCCGGAAACCTCGCGCGCGGCAAGGCCGCAGCCGGTCGGCGAAATCGTCCTCACACGGCATGGCACGCTCGGGCTGCGCGGCGCGATGGCGCCGCTGTCAGCTTACGCGTCGCCGATTGATGACGAAGCCGCGCCGGATCACATCGACACCGGCTATCCCGCCGCGCTCGATCGCCGCAACGGCGCGATTGTCGTCCATGCGTCCCCCATCGCGCTGGCTTGCGTCGGCGGCTATCGCTTCGCGGGCAGCGATCTGGCGCGATGGGCCGAGCGGATGCCGCCGGACACCACACTCACCGCGATGCCGGACGATGTCAGCGGTTTCCGTCTGACGGGACGCTCGCCGGAAACTCCGCGCGTGCGCATGGTGCTGACGGAAACGGGCGTCAATCCGCTGCTGGTCGAGGCGTTTCGCGACCGAACGGCATAGAGCGCGGTGCTTTAAGTGGAATTCCTGACGCGCTCCAGGTCCTTTGGTTGCCGCGTTTTCTTCACGCGAACCGGTTTCCACTTCGCTCGAAAACGCTTTAATCTACGCTTCACGCCGCCTGCTTGCCCTCGGCGAGTCCGGCCAGCGCGCGCATGATGTCGCTGACGCCCTTCACGCGGCGATCGACCTTGCCCCAGTCCTCGAAGAACACGACCTTCATGTCGGGGCGCACCTTCGCGGCCGGCCCCTGCTCGCGGATAAACTTCACGAGCTTCTCGGGATGCGCGAAGGCGTTGTCGCGGAAGGTGATGACGGCGCCCTTCGGCCCGGCGTCGAGCTTCTCGACATTGGCGCGGCGGCACCAGGCCTTGATCGCGACGACCTTGAACAGATAGCGGACCTCGTCCGGCAGCGGACCGAAGCGGTCGCGCAGCTCCGCGCCGAAATTCTCGATCTCCTCGTCGGTTTCCAGATCGGCGAGACGGCGATAGAGCGACAACCGCACCGACAGATCGGTGACGTAATCCTCCGGAATGAGGACCGGCATCCCGAGCGTGATCTGCGGTGACCAGCGGTCCGCCACCGGCTCGACGAAGCCGGCCTTCAGCGCGGTGATCGCCTCCTCCAGCATCGTCTGGTACAGCTCGAAGCCGACTTCCTTGATGTGGCCGGACTGCTCCTCGCCGAGCAGGTTTCCCGCGCCGCGAATGTCGAGATCGTGCGAGGCGAGCTGGAAGCCTGCGCCGAGATTGTCCAGCGACTGAAGAACCTTGAGGCGCTGTTCGGCCTGCGGCGTGATCTTGTGCGTCGCCGGCAGTGTGAACAGCGCATAGGCGCGCAGCTTCGAGCGTCCGACGCGTCCGCGCAGCTGATACAGCTGCGCCAGGCCGAACATGTCGGCGCGGTGGACGATCAGCGTGTTGGCGTTCGGAATGTCGAGGCCGGACTCGATGATCGTCGTCGACAGCAGGATGTCGTATTTGCCGTCGTAGAACGCCGACATGATGTCCTCGATCACGCCGGACGCCATCTGGCCGTGAGCGACGCAGACCTTCATCTCCGGCACGTGCCTGTCGAGAAATTCCTTGGCCTCGGCGAGATCGTCGATGCGCGGGCACACGTAGAACGCCTGACCGCCGCGATAGCGTTCGCGCAGCAGCGCCTCGCGGATCATCAGCGGATCCTGCGGCGCGACGAAGGTGCGCACCGCGAGACGGTCGACCGGGGGCGAAGCGATGATCGAGAGGTCGCGCACGCCGGTCAGCGCCAGCTGCAGCGTGCGCGGGATCGGCGTCGCGCTGAGCGTCAGCACATGCACGTCGGCGCGCAGCTTCTTGAGGCGCTCCTTGTGGGTGACGCCGAAATGCTGCTCCTCGTCGATCACGAGAAGGCCGAGATCCTTGAACGAGATAGTCTTGCCGAGCAGCGCGTGCGTGCCGACGACGATGTCGACGCTGCCATCGGCGAGTCCCTTCTTGACCTGCGTCAGCTCCTTCGCCGGGATCAGGCGCGAGGCCTGTGCGACGTTGACCGGGAAACCCTTGAAGCGTTCGGCGAAATTCCTGGCGTGCTGACGCGCCAGCAGCGTCGTCGGCACCACGACCGCAACCTGCTTGCCGTTGAGCGCGGCGGCGAAGGTCGCGCGCAGCGCCACCTCGGTCTTGCCGAAGCCGACGTCGCCGCAGACAAGACGATCCATCGGGCGGCCGCTTTCGAGATCGTGCAGCGTCGATTCGATCGCGCCGAGCTGGTCCTCGGTCTCATCATAGGGAAAGCGCGCGCAGAATTCGTCGTACAGGCCGGGCTGGACCGGCAGCTTCGGCGCTTCGTGCAGCTGCCGCTCGGCCGCCACCTTGATGAGATCGCCGGCGATTTCGAGGATGCGCTTCTTGAGTTTCGCCTTGCGCGCCTGCCAGCCGCTGCCGCCGAGTCTGTCCAGTTCGACGCCGGCCTGCTCGGAGCCGTAGCGCGACAGCAGTTCGATGTTCTCGACCGGCAGATAGAGTTTGGTCTCGCCGGCATAGCGCAATTCGAGACAATCGTGTGGCGCGCCCGAAACGTCGATGGTCTGCAGGCCGACGAAGCGGCCGATGCCATGCTCGACATGGACGACGAGATCGCCCGACGCAAGGCTGGTGATCTCTGAAATGAAGTTGTCGAGCTTGCGGCTCGATTTGCGCGGCCGCACAAGGCGGTCGCCCAGCACGTCCTGCTCGCTGATCAGCGCGATCTCGTCAGTCTCGAAACCACTGTCAATGCCGAGCAGCGCCAGCATCACCTGATTGCGCGGCGTCGCCTGCACCGTGCGCCAGCTTCCGACATTGGTGAGGTTGTGAAGCTTGTGATCCTTCAGGACGCCCGCCATGCGCTCGCGCGAGCCTTCGCTCCATGACGCCAGCACCACCTTCTTGCGCTGCGAGAGAAGCGCCTCGATGTGACGGACCAGCGCCTCGAACACATTGACGCCGCCGTCGTTGCGCTCGGGCGCGAAGTCGCGGCCCTGCCGCGCGCCGGCGTCGAGCACGCTGCCGTCGTCCTCGGGCATTGCGAAAGGCGTGATCCGCACCACGCGCTGTTGCTCGAGCCGTGACGACCACTCGCCGTCGGTGAGGTAGAGCCGGTCCGGCGGCAGCGGCTTGTAGACCGAGCCGCCGCCGGCCTGTCCCATCGCCTCGCGTCGCGCCTCGTAGTAATCGCCGATCTGGCGGATACGCTCGCGCGCCGCCTCCTCGCTCTGCGTTTCCATCAGCACCGGCGCGTCGCCGAGATAGTCGAACAGCGTGTCCATGCGGTCGTGAAACAGCGGCAGCCAGTGCTCCATGCCGGGATAACGGCGGCCCTCGCTGACGGCCTCATAGAGCCGGTCGTCGCGCTCGGGAGGGCCGAAGGCGGCGACATAGCCCATGCGGAATTTGCGGATCGTTTCGGTGACGAGCTGGAATTCCGACACCGGCACGAGATCGAGCCCGCGCATGTCCATCAGCGTGCGCTGGGTCTCGGCGTCGAAGGTGCGCACCGACTCCAGCGTGTCGCCGAAGAAGTCGAAGCGCACCGGCTGGTCGAGCCCGGCCGGAAACAGATCGAGGATGCCGCCGCGGATGGCGTAGTCGCCGCTCTCGCGCACCGTC